>Ga0335075_10000377_pt1 | contig 80453 bp, 63 predicted proteins | sample Lox_Sample_24_FD_206723 | JGI IMG/M metagenome (GOLD analysis project Ga0335075, IMG submission 206723) | Soil microbial communities from Loxahatchee National Wildlife Refuge, Florida, United States - Lox_Sample_2.4 | ecosystem: Environmental > Terrestrial > Soil > Wetlands | place: USA... | reverse complement strand
CGGCCCGATTGCGATGGTGGGCCTGTTCACGATTGTGGCGGTGGTGCAGACAGGATCGCTGTTCTCCGCCGATGCGTGGAACAACGTTACGTTTACGGCGGGCGAGGTGCGGAATCCAAAGCGGAATCTGCCGCTGTCGTTGGCGCTGGGCACGGGGATGGTGCTGGGGCTGTATATCCTGTGCAACTTTGTTTACCTGATGGTGCTGCCGATGCACGGCGATGCGCATGGGACGACGGTGCTTGCGCGTGGCATCCAGTATGCGAGCGAAGACCGCGTGGCGACGGCGGTGCTGCAGCAGATTTTTTCGAGGCGCGGCGCAGAGCTGATGGCGGCGGCGATTTTGATTTCGACGTTTGGTTGCGTGAACGGGATGACGCTGGCGGGGGCGCGCGTTTATTACGCGATGAGCCGGGACGGGCTGTTCTTCAAGGCGGCGGGGCGGCTGCATCCGAAGTACAAGACTCCGGTGGCGTCGCTGCTGGTGCAGGCGGTGTGGACGTGCTTCCTGTGCCTTTCAGGTTCGTACGGGCAGCTGCTGGACTACACGATGTTTGCGGCGCTGGTGTTCTACATTTTGACCATCGGCGGGCTTTTTGTGCTTCGAGTGAAAAAGCCGGATGCACAACGTCCTTATAAAGCGATAGGATATCCGGTGCTGCCTGCGGCCTACATTCTGATGGCCGCGTGGATCTGTATCGTTCTGTTGCGTTACAAACCACAGTACACATGGCCGGGATTGTTCCTGGTGCTGCTGGGAGTGCCTGTTTATATGTTTTGGAGGCGGCAGGGCGCTGCCCTGGAAGATCGAGGAGAAGGAATCTGAAGAATGAGTAAGCTTTTTGCGACGAAGCCAATCAGCACGATCATGAAGGAAGCCGCCGACGAGTCGAGCGAGCACTCACTGAAGCGCGCGCTCGGTCCGGTGAATTTGACCACGCTGGGTGTTGGGGCGATTATCGGCGCGGGCATTTTCGTTTTGACAGGCACTGCGGCGGCGCAGTTCGCCGGGCCGGCGATTGTGCTTTCGTTCATCATTGCCGGTATCGGATGCGTATTCGCGGGACTGTGCTACGCGGAGTTTGCATCGATGATTCCGATCGCCGGCAGCGCCTATACCTATGGCTATGCGACGATGGGCGAGATTGTAGCCTGGATCATCGGATGGGCGCTGGTGCTCGAATATGCGTTCGGCGCGGCGACGGTCGCGGTCGGCTGGAGCGGCTTCGTCAGCAGCCTATTGGGTTTTTTCGGCGCGAAACTACCCTTTAACGCGACGCCTGCGGTTTCACTCACTCTCTTCGGGCACGTGCTCACGGCGCGAGTGGACATTTTCGCCCTGGCGGCCATTGTGGTGATTACCACGGTTCTGGTGGTCGGGGTGCGCGAGTCGGCCAACCTGAACAGCACGGCGGTGATGATTAAAGTTTCTGTCCTGTTGATTTTTATTGGCCTGGCCGTGACCTTTGCCTTCGGGCACTGGCCGCACATGGTGGCTAACTGGCATCCTTTTATCCCTAAAAACAAGGGCCATTTTGGCCAGTTCGGCTGGTCGGGCATTATGCGCGGCGCCGGAGTGGTGTTCTTCGCGTATATCGGATTTGATGCGGTATCCACGGCGGCGCAGGAGGCCAGGAACCCGCAGAAGGACATGCCGATTGGGATTCTGGGATCGTTGATCATCTGTACGGTGTTTTACATCGTCGTGGCCGGGTTGTTGACGGGTCTGAAGTCGTATACGACTTTGAATGTTGCGGCTCCGGTAGCCGAAGGCGCGGCGGAAATCGGCGTGCGCTGGGGCGTTCTTTTAATCGACCTGGGCGCGATTGCCGGGCTGGCATCGGTGATGCTGGTGATGTTGCTGGGGCAATCGCGCGTGCTTTATACCATGTCGCACGACGGATTGTTCTGGAAATGGGCGGGCAGGATTCATCCACGTTTCCGTACGCCTTACATCACTTCGATTGTGATGGGGGCTTTTGCCGCGTTTCTCGCAGCCTTTTTCCCGATCGGATTCCTTGGGGAACTCGTCAGCCTGGGCACTTTGCTGGCATTTACGATCGTCTGCCTCGGCATTTGGATTATGCGTGTGAAGCAACCCGACGTGCCGCGGCCGTTCCGGACTCCGTGGGTTCCGTGGGTGCCGATTGGCGGCATGATTGTGTCGATCGCGCTGATGGTGTCACTGGATGCTCCGGCGTGGATTGGTTTTGGAAGCTGGTTGATTGCGGGCCTGATGATTTACTTCGGGTACAGCCGGACGCACAGCACGGTGCAGAGGGCGCTCGCGCTGGAGGATGTTAAGAAATAAATTCCACGGCATGGAATAAGAACGGCCTCCAGGATGGAGGCCGTTCTTATTTGCGGAGAAAAATCAGGATGCGGCCTGGGCTTCGCGGACGCGGGTGGAGACTTCGACGAGCCGGCCGCCGATGGTAAGTGCCTTGGCGACGAGGTTCTGGGACAGCTCGGGGTCGAAGAGCTCCGCGGTTGTTTCACTCCACAATTCGATCCAGCGGCGGAAATGGTCGTTGTCCATCTGAGGGATAGGGAGGTGGGCCATCATGGGATTGCCTTTGTAGCGGCCCGAGGCCACCAGGACCGAGGTCCAGAAGTCGGTGAGCCTGGCCAGATGCTCGGGCCATTGATCGCCGATGGCCCCATTGAATACGGGACCGAGAAGCTTGTCCTGGCGCACGCGGGCGTAAAAGGTGTTGACCAGGACAGCGATGCTTTGTGCGTTGAGCTGGGTGGTCGTAGCCATGATCTTATTTTAGGACGCTATCGTTCGCGTTTGTACATGAAGGCGTTTTCTACCGTGGGCATATAGCGAAGAACGTCGATGGAATCTTCGTCCATATCCTCTTCAGACGGCACCAGCATCACTATTATTTGCATTGATTCCAGTGCCATAGTACGGGGGTGGAAGACTATAATTAACTCTATGCCGAAGTATTCGATTGTTGTCCCTTTCCATAACGAAGAAGAGAACGTAACCGTGATGTATGACCGCCTGAAGGCGGTGATGGAGCAGGTTGGCGAGAGCTTCGAACTGGTGCTGGTGGACGACGGGTCGAACGACCGCAGCTACAAGCTGCTGGAGGAGATTGCGGCAGTGGACAGCCGGGTGCTGGTGGTCAAGCTGCGTCGGAACTTCGGGCAGACGTCGGCACTGGCGGCGGGGTTCGACCACGCGCAGGGCGATTTTATTCTGGCAATGGACGGCGACCTGCAGCACGACCCGCGCGAGATTCCGAACTTTCTTGAGCGGCTGGAAGAGGGTTACGACGTGGTGAGCGGATGGCGGAAGGAGCGCATCGACAACTTTGTGATGCGGCGTTTTCCTTCGCGCTGCGCGAACTGGCTGATGGCGAAGCTTTCTGGCGTGGACATTCACGACTTCGGGACGACGTTCAAGGCGTACCGGCGCGAGGTGATCCAGAACATTCCGCTGTATGGCGAGATGCACCGGTTTATTCCGGCGCTGGCGGCGTGGTATGGAGCGAGCATCTGCGAGATTCCGATCAAGAATGTGCACCGCGAGCGCGGGAAGTCGCACTATGGAATCGGGCGGACGTTTCGTGTGTTCTTCGACCTGCTGACGATCCGGTTTCTGCTGAAGTATATGACGCGGCCACTGCATTTCTTTGGGCTGTTCGGTGCGCTGGGGATTGTGGGCGGCGGAGCAGTCTCGGTTTTTCTGGCTGCGTTGAAGATCTTTACGCATCAGCATGTGATGGACCAGCACGGACCGCTGTTTGTGATTGCGGGCGTACTGATTCTGGGCGGCATCCAGCTGCTGGCAATTGGCTTGCTGGGCGAGCTGCAGGTGCGGCATTACCACACGTCGACGCAACGGGCCCCTTATACGATCGACCGGCTGGTGCGGCTGCGCGCTTCGGGCGAGCAGAGCCTTTTGCAGGACTAAGCTCATACGTCAACAAGCGAACAAAGTATGAAGGCCATCCTGATTCGACAGACCGGCGGGCCGGAGGTGATGGCCGTGGCAGAGGTTCCAGTTCCGGAACCCCGGCCGGGTGAGGCCCTGGTGCGCGTGCGTGCCTCCGGCGTGAACTTTATCGACGTGTATAACCGCGAGGGCCGCTACAAGACCGCGCTTCCGTTTATTCCCGGACAGGAGGGCGCAGGCGTTGTGGAGCGCGTTGGCGCGGGCGTGACGGATATTGCGCCGGGCGACGCGGTGGCGTGGTGCATGGTGCTGGGCAGCTACGCCGAATACGCAGTCGTTCCGGCGGAGAAGCTTGTGAAGGTTCCCAGGGGCGTGAACCTGCGGCTGGCGGCGGCGGTGATGCTGCAGGGAATGACGGCGCATTATCTCGCGCATTCGACCTATGCCTTGAAGGCGGGCGATACGGCGTTGGTGCATGCGGCTGCGGGCGGCGTAGGTCTGCTGCTGACGCAGATGGCGTCGCAGGCGGGGGCGCATGTGATTGGCACGGTTTCAACGGAAGAGAAAGAGAAGCTGGCGCGCGAGGCCGGAGCCGCGCATGTGATTCGATATACGGAAGCGGACTTTGAGGCGGAGACCAGACGGCTGACGGGCGGGCGCGGCGTGGATGTGGTGTATGACTCGGTGGGGCGGACGACGTTTGAGAAATCGCTCCGCTGCCTGCGCCCTCGCGGCATGCTGGCGCTGTTTGGAGGGTCGAGCGGCGCGGTGCCTCCGTTTGATTTGATCGAGCTGGCGACGCTGGGATCGCTGTTTCTTACGAGGGCCTCGCTGCGAGACTATACGGCGACGCGCGAGGAACTGACGTGGCGCGCGGGCGAGGTTTTGAGCGCAGTGCAGGCGGGGAGACTGAAGGTTCGCATGGAGTATAGTTATCCTCTGGCTGAGGCGGCGCAGGCGCATCGCGATCTTGAGGCCAGGAAGACGACGGGAAAGCTTCTTTTGGAAATGGATCACTAGCTATGGCCGCTTCACTGGTGCTTCTGCTGGCGTTGTTGATCGGAGTGGTGTGCGGGCTGCGATCGATGACCGCGCCGGCGCTGGTTTGCTGGGGCGCCCATCTGGGTTGGCTGCATCTTGCCGGGTCGCATGTGGCATTTATGGGAAGCACGATCGCTCTGGTGGTCTTTTCCGTGTGCGCGGTCGGGGAATTGATTGCGGACAAGTTGCCGAAGATTCCGCGGCGCACGTCGGCGGGCCCGCTGCTATTGCGGGTGATTGTGGGCGGCATTTGTGGCGGAGCGTTTGCTGTTGCGGGCGGCGCGGGGTTCGCTATGTGTTGCCTGCTGGGCGGTCTGGGCGCGTTGATGGGCGCGTTTGGCGGATACTGGGCACGGCGCGCGGCGACCGCGGCGGGAAGGCTTCCGGATTTGCCGGTGGCGCTTTTCGAAGATCTGCTTGCGGTCGGAGGCGGCCTGTTTCTGGTTTCGCGCTTCTAATCCAACACGATGAGTGAACAACTGGACGCGATCATTCTGGGTTCCGGGCAGGGTGGAAATCCGCTTGCCGCTGCGCTGGCCGAGGCGGGAAAAAAGACTGCGCTGATTGAAAGCAAGCATTTGGGCGGCACGTGTGTGAATGAAGGCTGCACTCCCACAAAAACCATGGTGGCGAGCGCGCGGGTCGCGTATCTGGCGCGGCGCGGCGGCGATTATGGCGTGCGTACGGGCGATATCGGCGTGGATCTGGCCAAAGTGCGGGAGCGAAAACGCGCGATCGTCGATATCTTCCGGTCAGGGAATGAAAAGCATCTGGGATCGACGGAAAATCTGGAGCTGATTCGCGGCGAGGGGCGGTTTGTTGGTCCAAAGACGATTGCCGTGAATGGGCGAACGCTGGATGCGGGGTGGATATTCATCGATACCGGCCTGCGCAGCGCGATTCCGAAGATCGAGGGCATTGCGGATGTTCCGTGGCTCGATAATGTGTCGGTGATGGAGCTGGGCACGTTGCCGGAGCATCTGGTGGTACTGGGCGGCGGGTATATCGGGCTGGAGTTTGGGCAGATGTTCCGGCGGTTCGGCAGCAGGGTTACGCTGATTCACCAGGGAAAGCAGCTGCTGAGCCATGAGGACGCCGATGTTGCGGATGAGGTGAAGAAGATTCTGGAGGAAGACGGAGTCGAGGTGCTGCTGAGCGCGGAGACGACATGTGCAGGCGGCGCAGTGGAGCTGCAGGTGGAGGTCGATGGCGCGACGCGCACGGTGACGGGATCGCATCTGCTGTTGGCGACCGGGCGGGTTCCGAATACGGAGGCATTACAGCTGGCGGCGGCTGGAATTGCCGCCGATGAGCGTGGATTTGTGAAGGTGGACGAGCGCCTGGAGACGAACGTGAAGGGCGTCTTTGCGCTCGGCGATGTGAATGGCGGACCGGCGTTCACACATATCTCGTATGACGACTACCGCATTCTGAAGGCGAACCTGTTGGATGGCGGAAAGCGGACGACGAAGGGACGATTTGTTCCCTATACCTTGTTTATTGATCCGCAGCTGGGCCGCGTGGGGATGACGGAGCGGGAGGCGCGCGCACAGGGAAGGAAGATTCGCGTGGCGAAGATGCCGATGGCATGGGTAGCGCGCGCGATTGAGACGGACGAGACGCGTGGTTTCATGAAGGTTGTTGTAGACGCGGAGACAGAGCAGATTCTGGGCGCGGCGGTGCTGGGCATAGAGGGCGGCGAGATCATGTCGCAGATCCAGATTGCGATGATGGGCGGATTGAAATTCACCGCGCTGCAGGAAGCTACGCTCGCGCATCCGACGCTGGCCGAGGCGTTGAACAATGTGTTCCTGTACTGGGAAGGCGAAGCGTGAGTCTGGAGAGGGCGATGGCATCCGGCGAGGCGGTGAAGAAAAAGCGGGCAGGAAGTGCGATCGATCCGCTGTGGTACAGGGACGCAATTTTTTACGAGCTGCACGTGAAGGCCTTCGCCGACAGCAATAATGACGGCATTGGGGATTTTCAGGGGCTGATCCGGAAGCTGGATTACATTGTCGACCTGGGCGCGACGTGCATCTGGCTGCTGCCGTTCTTTCCGTCGCCGTTGCGCGATGACGGGTATGACATTTCGGACTACATGAATGTGCATCCGAGCTATGGGACGATTGAAGACTTTCGCCAGTTTCTGAATGTGGCGCACGAGCGCGGACTGCAGGTGATGATTGAGCTTGTGGTAAACCACACGTCGGACCAGCATCCCTGGTTTCAGGCGGCGCGGAATGCTCCGGCGGGGTCGCCGGAGCGGGATTTTTACGTATGGAGCGACACCGATCAGCGATATCAGGACGCGCGGATTATTTTTACCGACACGGAGAAGTCGAACTGGTCGTGGGACCCGGTGGCGCAGGCGTACTTCTGGCACAGATTTTTTTCGCACCAGCCGGATTTGAATTTTGATAATCCACGCGTGCTCGAAGAGGTGCTGAAGGTGTTGCGCTTCTGGCTGGATATGGGTGTGGATGCTTTGAGGCTGGACGCGGTCCCTTACCTGGTGGAACGAGACGGAACGAACTGCGAGAATCTGGCGGAGACGCACGCGATCATCAAGGCGATCCGCGAGGCGCTCGACGCGGAATATGAAGGGCGAATGATCCTGGCGGAGGCGAATCAGCCTCCGGCGAATGTACGGTCGTATCTGGGCGACGCGGATGAGTGCCATATGGCGTTTCATTTTCCGCTGATGCCGCGCATTTATATGGCGCTGAGCCAGGAAGACAGGCTGCCGATTACGGACATCATGGCGCAGACGCCGGAGATTCCGGAGAGTTGCCAGTGGGGGCTGTTTCTGCGCAACCATGATGAGCTGACGCTGGAGATGGTGACGGGCGATGAACGCGACTATATGTATCTGGCGTACAGCGGGGACCCGCGGATGCGGATCAATGTGGGCATCCGGCGCAGGCTGGCTCCGCTGGTGGATAACAACCGGGGGCGCATTGAGCTGCTGAACAGTTTGCTGTTTTCGTTTCCGGGCACGCCGATTCTCTATTACGGCGATGAGATCGGCATGGGAGATAACATTTATCTTGGCGACCGCAACGGCGTGCGCACGCCGATGCAGTGGTCGGGGGACAGGAACGCGGGTTTCTCGCGGGCGAATCCGGCGCGGCTCTACAGCCCGGTGATCATGGACGCGATCTGGGGGTATGAGGCGATCAATGTGGAGGCGCAGGAGGCCGATCCTTCGTCGCTGCTGAACTGGATGCGAAATATGATTGCGCTGCGCAAGCTGTTCAAGGTGTTCGGGCGCGGCACGCTGCGGTTTCTGGAGCCGGAGAACAAGAAGATTCTGGCGTATCTGCGCGAGTATGACGGTGAGCAAGTGCTGTGTGTGGCGAATCTGTCGCGCGTGTGGCAACCGGTGCAGTTGGACCTTGCCGGGTTCGCGGGGATGGTTCCGGTGGAGATGCTGGGGTATGTGGAGTTTCCGGCGATTGGGAAGGGTTACTATCCGCTGACGCTCGGGCCGTATGGATTTTTGTGGCTGGAGCTGCAGACGGCGAGTGCGGGCGCGGGCGATGAGCAGGAAGAGTAGAGTCGAGGCTCGATGGCAGGGATAGAGATTCCAGCAGAGTTGCAGAAGAGAATGGACGAGATTGGTCCGGTGGATCTGGTGGTGGGTGTGAGCGGACCGGCGGATGTGGACGCGCTGCGCGCGAAGGCGGCGAGCCTGCGCGGCGTGGGGATTGACGGAGAGGCAGCGCCGCCGGCGAAGATTGTGGTGGCGTATGCGGGAGTGCCGGGAGCCGAGCCGATACCGGTGTTGGAAGGCGGCATACAGCTTGTGGCTTACCCACCACCGCAGGCCATGGGCTCGGGCGCGTTCTGGATGGATGTTGCGTCAGCGCAAAGGAGCGCACTGGAACTGGCTGCCTCATGGCGTGCTCGCGCGTGCCTGGTGGTGTATGGCGACCTTGCGGTTCTGGATGCGGAGACCGTGCGGCCTTTCAGCGAGCCCGTGCTCAAGGCGAATGTCGATCTGGTGATGCCGGTGTATCCGGCGGGGAAGTATGACGGGCTGATCAACAAGAGCCTGCTTGCGCCGCTGTCTCGCGCGCTTTATGGAAGGCGCGTGCGCTGGCCGCTTCCTGCGGATTTTTGTGTGGGGGCGAATACTCTGGTGAAGCTGACGGAGAACGGCGCGGCACGCACGCAGAATGAGCCGCAGTTGCTTTGGCCTTCGAACGCCGTGGCGATGTATGGAGGGCAGATCAATCAGGCAGCGGTGAAGGTTCAGCATGCGTCGCCGGTGGACGGTCTGGACCTGACCACCGTGCTGACGGAGCTTGCGGGATCGCTGTTTGAAGAGGCAGAGAGGTGCGCGGCTTACTGGCAGCGGGTGCGCGGATCGCAGGTGGCGACGCGGTATGGCGATCCATGTCCGCCGGTGGAGCATGCGGAGCCGGTGGACCCGCGGCCGATGGTGGAGTCGTTTGTGATCGGCTGGCAGAATCTCGAAGAGGTTTGGCGGCTGGTGCTGCCTCCGGCGACGCTGCTGGAGCTGAAGCGGCTGGCGCGGCTGGAGGTGGAGCAGTTCAGAATGCCGGACGCGCTGTGGGCGCGGATGATTTATGACTTCGCGCTGGCGTACCGCATGCGGCGGATCAACCGGACGCATCTGCTGGGTGCGCTGACGCCGCTTTATCTGGGCTGGGTTGCGTCGTATACGCAGGAGGTGAGCGGGGCGACAGCGCAGGAGGCTGAGCGGCGCGTGGACCAACTGGCCAAGGTGTTTGAGGAACAGAAACCGTATTTCGTCTCGCGCTGGAGATGGCCGGAGCGGGTGGGCTGACGAGGTCTCGGCAAGGAGGAGAAGGCGATGTGGAACCACATAGAACAGGCGCTCCATGACTCAATGGGACGGGTGACGACGAAGATTGCCACATTGCTGCCGGGGATTCTGGCATTCATTGCCGCGCTGCTGATTTTTCTGGTTCTGGCGTGGCTGTTTGCGGCCGCGGTGCGGCGGGTGCTGCAAGCGGTGAAGTTCGACGAGCGCGTGGGGCGCGCAAGCGGCTCGATTGCAGAGCTGTCGCCGGAGCATACGCCCACGTTTCTGGTGACGCGCCTGGTGTTCTGGGGGTTTGTGGTTCTCGGGGTGCTGGTGGGTCTGTCGGTATTCGATGCTTCGTCGGCGGAGCCGGGCGTGGCGGCATATGTTTTTGCCTATGTACCGCGCCTCGTTGGCGCGGCTATTCTGCTGTTTGTAGGCAATGTGGTGGCGCGATTCCTGTCGCGCAGCGTCTTGATTACGGCTGTAAATCTGAACCTGCACTATGCGCGGCTGCTGGGTACGGGCGTGAAGTGGCTGGTGATGGTGTTGACGGCGGCCATGGTGCTGGATCATCTTCGCATTGGCGGCGAAATTGTGGACCTGGCCTTCGGGATTCTGTTTGGAGGCATTGTGCTGGCGCTGGCGCTGGCGGTGGGGCTGGGCTCGCGCGATCTGGTGAGCCGGTCGCTGGAGCGCGAGGCGGGAAAATCGGCGGACGTCCAACCCGAGGAGCAGAGAGTGCGTCACTTCTAGTCTAAGAAGGCTTTGGCGAGGAGGATCGCATGGCTGCAAAAAAGTCTGCGAAAGCTGCTGCGAAGGAAGTGGACAGGCAACTGGAGCGCTATCGCGCGATGCGCGATTTTGCGATGACCGCGGAGCCAAGCGGCGAGCAAGATGCCAGGGCCGCAGCCGGGAAGAATAAGGCCGGGGAGCAGGATGCGCTGCCGTTTGTGATCCAGAAGCATGCGGCGACGCGGCTGCACTATGACTTTCGGCTGGGATGGCGCGGCGTGCTGAAGAGCTGGGCTGTGACCAAGGGGCCGAGCTATTATCCCGGCGACAAGCGACTGGCGGTGGAGGTGGAAGATCACCCCATCAGTTACGGCGGCTTTGAAGGGACGATTCCCAAGGGACAATACGGCGGCGGCACGGTGATGGTGTGGGACCAGGGCACGTGGGAGCCGCTGGTGGACGTGGACGAGGGTCTGCGCGCGGGGCGGCTGAAGTTTACCCTGCACGGCACGAAGCTGAAGGGGAACTGGGCGTTGGTGCGCATGGGCGGGCGCGCTGCCCGGGAGAGCAAGCCGAACTGGCTGCTGATCAAAGAGCACGATAAATATGAGCGCGCAGAGGATGCGGAGCCGATTACGGAGGAGGCTCCGGACAGCGCGGTGACGGGCCGCGATATGGGTGCGATTTCGGCAGCGGAGGACCATGTGTGGCAGTCTCATAAGGCTGCGACATCGAAACACCCGCGGAAGAGTTTTTCCGCGAAGAGCGCGGATGCGGAGATTGAGGTAGACGGTGTTCGGTTGACGCACCCGAACAAGGTTCTGGACGAGGAGACGGGACTCACGAAGGCGCAGCTGGCGGAGTACTACTCGGATGTGGCGACGGTGATGCTGCGGTATATTGCGGGGCGTCCGCTGAGCCTGGTGCGGTGTCCGGATGGGGCTGCGAAGCCGTGCTTCTTCCAGAAGCATGCGAGCTCAGGGCTGCCGGAGGGCGTGGGAACGGTCCCCGTGAAGAGCAAAGGCAGCGGAAAGACGGAGCAGTACATCACGATCGACAATGCGAAGGGGCTGATCGGGCTGGCGCAGATGGGCGTGATGGAGATTCACCCGTGGGGCTCGCGTAACGATGCGCTGGATAAGCCAGATCAGATCATCTTTGATCTTGACCCGGGTGACGGTATTGCGTGGGAGCAACTGGTGGCGAGCGCGCTTGAGGTTCGTGATCTGCTGAAGCCAATTGGGCTGGAGAGCTTTGTGAAAGCGACAGGCGGCAAGGGGCTGCATGTGGTGACTCCGATTGCGGCGAAGCGGGTATGGGAGGAGGTAAAAGAGTTCGCGCGGGATTTTGCGCGGATGATGGAGGCTACGAATCCAAAGCTATATCTGACGAAGATGACGAAGACGGCACGGAAAGATCGGATCTATCTGGACTATTTGCGAAATGAGCGGGGTGCAACGGCGGTGGCCGCTTATTCGCCGCGAGCGCGCAGTGGCGCGCATGTGGCGATACCGTTGACGTGGGATGAGTTGAAGAAGACGGCGCGACCGGAGTTTTCGGTCGCGAACTTCGAGGGCTGGAAGGCTCGGCTGAAGCGTGATCCGTGGAAGAAGATGGATACGCTGCGGCAGTCGCTGACGGCACAGGCGGTGCGCGCAGTCGGCGAGTTCGCTACGAGCGCTTGAGCTTGCGCAGAGCCGTGGTGGCGGCGTGGTAGCCGCACATGCCGTGAACGCCTCCTCCGGGTGGAGTTGAGGCGGAGCAGAGATAAATCTTAGGGTCGGACGTGGCGTAGGGAGGCCTGCTGGGGCGGTTGAGCATCTGGCGGACGGTCATTGCGCCTCCGGTTATATCGCCGCCTATCAAGTTGGCGTCGGCGGCCTGGAGATCGGCGGGGGTGGAGACGTGGCGCGCCACGATGCAGTCGCGGAAGCCGGGAGCGAAGCGCTCGATCTGGTCTTCGATGCGCTGGGTCATGTCCGCTGTCGATCCATTCGGCACGTGGCAGTAGGCCCAGGCGACATGTTTGCCGGCCGGGGCGCGGATGGGATCGAAGAGGGTGGGCTGCGCGAGCAGCACGAAGGGACGGTCGGCGATGCGGCCCTCGGAGACCGCTCGTTCCGATTCAGCGATCTCTTCGAGAGTTCCGCCGAGGTGCACGGTGGCGGCGCGGAAGCAGTCGGTGGCGCGCCAGGGAATGATGCTGGAGAGCGCGTAGTCGATTTTGAATGCGGCCGGGCCGGGCCGGAAGTCTTGCAGCGCCTTTGTGTATTGTGGGGTGAAGCGTCCGGGGGCGATGCGCAGGAGCTGCTGCGGCGTGATGTCGCAAAGGGTGAGCGCGTCGGGCAGTTCAGCGATCGATGTGATGCGCCGGGCGGTGTGCAGGGTTCCGTTGAGCGAATCGAGGTGCGCGGCGAGGGCGTTGGTGATGCTTTGCGTGCCTCCCTGCGGAATGGGCCATCCGGCGGCGTTTGCTGCTACTGCAAAGACGATGCCGACAGCGGCGCTGAGGGGTGCATTGAGGCTCAGGACGGAGTGCGCGGCGAGTCCGGCGAAGAGGGCGCGGGTGCGCGCGGTGCTGAATTGGCTGTGCGCGAAGTAGGTTGCCGGTTGCAGCGCTTTGATGCCAAAGCGGGCGAGCAGCAGGGGGTGGAGCGGTAGATGAATGATGGGGCCGAGGATGTCGTGCGAAAAGCTGGGCCACTTTTCGGCATAGGGTTGGAAGAGATCGCGCCAGCGCTGCCCGTCCTGGCCAAGGTAGCGGGCTGTGACCTCGAAGTCGCGATCGAGAAGGACAGCGGCGCCGTCGTCGAATGGGTGTGCAAGGACGGCGGGCGAGTGGATCCAGTGAAGGCCGTGCTGTTCGAGCGGCAGGTGTGTGAAGAAGGGCGAGCCGGCGGCCATGGGATGCACCGCGGATCCGAAGTCGTGCAGGTAACCGGGCAGTGTAAGCGGCATAGTGCGGGCCGCGCCCCCGGGCTGTGCTTCGGCCTCATAGACATCGACAGAAAACCCGGCCTGCGCGAGCACAATGGCGGCGGAGAGGCCGTTGGGTCCGGAGCCGATGACGGAGGCGTGATCCATATTGGCTGGTGACTCCATTATGCGACCTGAATCGGCCGCGGCAGTGCATTAATCGTGTTCCGGAAGCGTCTGGGGCCATTGGAGGACGCCGGCGCGGCCGTCAGGCTCCAGCATAAGTGTGGGTGCGTAGAGGCCCAGGAGCTGGCGATGCCACCAGTTTCCGGTGTCGTGCTTTTCTTTCATGGTGGTGAACCAGTACTGCCAGAGCACGGCGCGGACGTACTTGGGGGGCGCGGCGGCGAAAGGGTTTCCGGCAAAGAGATGCAGCACGTCAGGACTGTTGGTGAGCAGGCGTACCTCGGTGAGGGGGACGATGTTGTTCTGCTGCCAGTCGCCCAGCGAGGCGAACCAGAGGTTCCAGTCGAAGCGCGGCTGGTAGGGCGCATAGATGCCCGGAGGCTTGTCTAATGCCTGCGGCTTGTATCGGAAGGGATACGCGGTCCAGTTCTGGCCGTCGTTGGAGCCCTGGAACTCGATTTCGTAGCGGCCGCGGGTCATGACGGCGAAGAGTCCGTAGCGGTTGGCGATGCGGAACGGGTCGAGGAGGTGGATGGGTGATGTTGGAAGGGGCAGCTCGGGAAATGGCGCGAGGAGCAGTTGAGCGGTGGTGACGTAGGCGATGAGTGAGAGCGCGACAGCGGCGATGGCGAAGCGGATGGCCTGGAGATGCGACATCTTTGGAAGACGAGTCTGCGGCTGCGCGGGCGTGAGGATGGAGAGCGGTGCTTCGGCCTCGTCGGGTTCCGGCGGCCCGGGTTGGGGCTGGATGGGCTCGAATGTTTTTGCGGGTAGGAGTCGCGCGGGCAAGAAGCGGCGGATATAGCGATCGTCGAGCAGGAGAATGCCGAGCGAGAGAACTAGATAGTTAAGGAAGGTGTAGTTGGCGGTAAGGATGACGCCGATCTCCCAGGGCGTGACGATGAGGAAGCAGATGAGGCGCGCGCGACGCGGCAGGAACATGAGGAACACGATGGCGAGCTCCATCACCAGGGTTGCGCCAGCGGTGCCGACCTGGAACCAGTGCGGGAGGTGCTGGACGTACCAGCCGATCCAGGTGGGCAACGGGCCGTTCTGGTAGTACTCGTCCATCGCGGTGAGGTGACGCCATTCGGGATCGCCGCTGAGGAGCTTGACGAGGCCGGACTCGAAGTAGATGCGGAACCACTCCCACTGCAGGAGGAAGTAACTGGCGCGCGAGGGCGGACTGAGTGCGCCGAGGCGAGGTCGGAGTCCAGAGGGCGTGAAGAAGAGCGCGATGAAGCCGGCCTCGAGCAGCATGCCGTCGGATTGATAGCCGGAGAAGTCTCCGGCGGCGGCGACGAAAGAGAGATAACAGACAAAGCAAATGAAAAAGCTGAGGCGCGGCCAGAGGTTGAGCAGCGCGACGATGGAGGCGACAAGGCCGATCCAGCACAGGGCCATGATGAAGCCGTTGCCGGAGCTGATCCAGTAGAGGGTGGGCGCGTACCAGAAGCGCGAGACACCCAGCGAGCGATGGACGGCGTTGAGAAACTGACCGGCGGGTAGAATGCCGTCGGGACCGATGAGTCCGCGGACCTGGAAAAGGAGCGAGTAAAACGCCGAGAAGTAGATAAGCGCGAGGGCGCGCAGGAAGAGCCAGCGCGGCAGAAGGCAGTTGCGTTTGCCGTATTGCGGGTCGAAGAGCCAGCGGAGAATGCCTGCGGGTGTGCGCTGCATGAGCGTCAAGGTCGATCGAGGAAAGGATACCGCTTTCTGATGCCGCTGCGTGTGGGATGAGGCGGGCGGGCGCGCGCATTACAAAAGTGCGAGATATTTTGCGGGTGAGGTTTCAGCGCGTTTGCGGCTGACGTATGCTGGCTTCAAATTTTCAAGATGCATCTTTCATAGCGAGGCTCGCAACGTGCTCACAGCGGAGATTTCCGAGACAGAAGAAGCGGCGGTTGGCGTAAGCGTGGTGATTCCTACTCGCGGGCGCCCGGGGCTGCTGGCGAAGGCGGTCGCGAGCGTGCTGCGGCAGGACTTTGGGAGCCTCGAAGTGATTGTGGTGGTCGATGGGGAGGATGCGGAGACGCGCGCGTCTCTGGAGATGTTTTCTGATACTCGCCTGCGAGTGGTGGAGCTGGCCGCGAGAGTGGGCGGGGCAGAGGCTCGCAACGCAGGTGTGGGCGCGGCGCGCGGCAAGTGGATTGCGTTTCTTGATGACGATGACGAATGGATGCCGCATAAATTGTCCCGTCAGATTGTGGCGGCGCGGCGCGGCCGGGCGGCGTGGCCTGTGGTGTCTTCGCGAGTGATGGTGCGAGCAGGCGCGGATGAGTTCGTGAGGCCGCTGCGAACGTATGAGCCGGGGAGCCCTGTGGGGGAGTTTCTTTTTTGCCGGAAGTCGCTGCGGGACGGGCCGTTTGCAATGCAGACTTCTACGCTGATGATGCCGCGGGAGCTGATGCTGGCGGTTCCGTTCCGGAGCGGGCTGAGGCGGCATCAGGACTGGGACTGGGTGCTACGGGCGGAGCGCGTGCTTGGCGTGGAGTTTGCGGTGGTGGACGAGCCATTGGTGGTCTATCGCACGGAGGATGGGCGGGCGAGCGTGGGGCGGGCGCAGGATTGGGAGTTTTCAATGAAGTGGGGGCGTGAGATGCGCGGGCATCTCTCGGCGAAGGCCTACTCATGGTTCCTGGCTGCGGAGTGCGCGTCGCGCGCGGTGAAGAGCGGAGCGGGGATTGCAGTGTACGGCGAAATCGCGCGGCGGTTTGTTCTGGATGGGCGGCCTTCGCTCGGATCGGCGGTGATGTTGGTGTTTTTTGTCGGGCTTCCACAAGGTTTGCGGGAGAAATTTCACCGGCTGGTGCGAAGTTGGCGGCGGCGAGACAGCTGTGCGGCTTTTAAGGATGGGCGCGGCGGGGTAAGAACAGCAATCAGCATGGAGGTTTGAGATGCGGAGCACGGACTATACGCGCAGGTATCTGGATGAGGTTCGGGAGATCGCATTGCGGGTGGATGGCGAAACGATTGATCGCATGGTGGAGCTGCTTTGCGAGACGCGGGCGCGGAACGGGCGCGTGTTTTTTGTGGGTGTGGGTGGCGGCGCAGGGCATGCGAGCCACGCGGTGAACGACTTCCGGAAGATCGCCGGATTGGAGTGCTATGCGCCCTCAGATAATGTGTCGGAGCTGACGGCGCGGATTAATGATGACGGGTGGGAGTCGTGCTATGCGAACTGGCTGCGGGGCAGCCGATTGCGCGCGGGCGACATGGTGTTTGTGTTTTCGGTGGGCGGCGGCTCTGTGGAGACCGGAGTGAGCGCGAATCTGGTGGAGAGCCTGAAGCTTGCGCAGCGGGTGGGTGCGACCATTCTGGGCATTGTTGGCCGCGACGGGGGCTACACGTTACAGGTGGCGGATGCGTGCGTGGTGATTCCGACTATTTCAGGCGATACGGTGACGGCGCACACGGAGTCGTTCCAGGCGGTGATCTGGCATCTTCTGGTTTCGCATCCGCGGCTGAGAAGGAATGAGATGAAATGGGAGCAGATGAGCGACGCGGGCGAAGAGCGGTCTTTCTTGACCGCGATGGCGTAATCAACCTCAACGTACTGAATCCGGCAACGGGCGAGTATGAAGCGCCGCTCACGGGGGCGGAGTTTGCGCTGATTCCGGGAGTACGCGAGGCGCTGCTGCGGTTGCAGGAGGCGGGTTTCCTGCTGTTTCTGGTGTCGAACCAGCCAAATTATGCGAAGGGGAAGTCCAGCCTGGCGGAGCTTGATGCAATTGATGCGGAGCTGAAGCGCGAGCTGGCAGCGATGGGTGTGGAGTTTTCCGCTTTTTATTATTGCCTGCACCATCCGGAGGGGATGGTGGCGGGGTATTCCGGGGCATGTATCTGCAGGAAACCTTCTCCGTATTTTCTGCTGAAAGCGATTCGGGAGTTTGGGCTGGACGCGGCAGAATCGTGGATGGTGGGGGATCGTACGACGGATATTTTGTGCGGGCGCGCCGCGGGCGTGCGTACGATTTATATCAACGCCAGGGACGGCGCTTACGGCGGGGTTGCCGCGGACCGCATTGCGGTGGATTTGGCCGCAGCCTCGGCGCATATCTGCGAGGCCGCGGCCTACCGCTTACTTAAGCTGCAGATCGAATCCCTTTGAGTTGACGGGGATGGTGATCGCCACGCCGTTGCGAATGACGAATGGCGCGGTCTTGAGCGGCTTGCCGTCGAGCGTGGCCGCATTTGTGGAGGGCTTCCATCCGTAAACTTCGACGCGGATGTTTTTCCACCATGCGGGGTAGGTTCCCTGCTGGGGATCGGCGCGCAAGGTGAAGCCGGTGGGCGTGGCCTGGCAGGTGAAGTTCATGCGCAGGTAATCGCCGCTTTTATAAGCGTAGGTGCGTCCGTCGTCCTGATAGATGCTGCCGCTGCAATCTTCGCCGGCGTAGACCTGGAGGGTGAGTGGGCCCTGCGGCTTTTCATTGGTCGATTGCACGAGCGGCGCGATGGGCAGGATGGAGCCCGCGTGGACGAAGACGGGCAGTGTGGCCAGATTGGGCGTGACGCTGAGGGTGAGCGCGACCTGATCGGGCGCCTGGCCCTCGACGGCGTGACCGCCCGAACGTGAGGGCTGCAACTTCTCGCCGGTCCAGTAGTTGTACCAGATGGGCGAAGGGAACTCGACGTTGTAGTTGTCGGGCTCTTCGGGGAAGGGTGATGGTGCGACGAGGATGTCGCGTCCGACGAGGAACTCGCCGGAGGCCGGGATGTCGATGTCGATGGGGTGGTGGTCAGGAGCTGCGTCAGGATATTCGAGGAAGAGCGGGCGGATGATGGGCAGTCCGGTGCGTGAGGCCTGATCGGCGAGCGTGTAGAGATAGGGCAGGAGGCGGTAACGCGCATCGATGAAGCGGCGGCGAATGGCCTCCTGCGCGGGGCCGCCGACCCATGGCTCCTGATTGCCGGTTCCGATTTCGGTGTGGTCGCGGTCGATGGGTTGGAAGGCGGCAATTTCCATCCACTTGGTGAGCAGATCGGGCGGAGGCGTTCCGGCGTATCCGCCCACGTCAGCGCCGGCGAATGCAAATCCGCTTAGGCCGAGGTTTTCAAGCATGAAGGTGGACATGCGGAGGTGGTTCCAGGTGCTGCTGTTATCTCCGGTCCAGGTGGCGGCGTAGCGCTGACCTCCGGCGTAGGTGGCGCGAGTGAGCACGAAGGGGCGCAGGTTAGGATCGAGCGTTCTGAGCCCTTCGAAGGTGCCGCGGGAGTTTTCCATGCCATAGACGTCATGAATCTCGGCGTGAGTTGCGGTGCGGGTGATGAAGCCGGGCTCATTGATGCGATGGACGACATCGAGCGGCATGGTGTGAGTGGGCGTGTCGAAGATGGAAGGCTCGTTCATGTCATTCCAGAAGCCGTCGATGCCGATGGCATGGAAGTGGCGGTAGAGCGTACCCCACCACGCGCGCGATTGTTGCTGTGTGAAGTCCGGAAAGACACTGGCACCGGGCCAGACGACTCCGGTGTAGACGGAGCCGTCTGGATTCTTGACGAAGTGATCACCCGCGATTCCGCTGTCGTACGGATCGTAGTCGTGGTTGGGGTACTTGGCGATGTGGAGGTCGGTGATAGCGACGACGTGGAATTGTTCCGCATGGAGTTGCGCAACCATTCCGGCGAAGTCAGGAAAGAGCTTTGTGTCGACGGTGAAGGGGCGGTTCTTTTCCTGATAGCCGATGTCGAGGTAGATGGCGTCGGCAGGGATGTGGTCTGCACGGAGTTGATGGGCGACCTGCAGCACGCGGGCCTGCGGCGTGTAGCTGTAACGGGACTGCTGATATCCGAGCGTCCACAGCGGCGGCAGCGGCGGCTTTCCGGTGAGCCAGGCGTAGTCTTCGACGACCTGTTTGGGAGCGGGGCCATAGAGAATGTAGTAGTTGAGCGGACCATTGACGGCTCCGAAGGAATAGATGCCGGGAAACTCTTTGCCGAAGTCGAAGCTGGTCCGCCAAGTGTCGTCGAGAAAGATGCCGGAGGCTACGCCGGCGCGATAGATCAGGAAGTAGGGAATGCTTTTGTAGATGGGATCGGTGGACTCCTGAAAGCGATACGCGTCGGTGTTCCAGAGCGAGAAGGCCTCATTGCGGCGGTCGAGCGGGCCGGTCTTGTCTCCCAGACCGAAGTAGTGCTCGTCGAGCGGCATCGTTTTGTAGACCCGGAAGCTGGTGCCTTCAAAGCGGACGGGCAGGGCATCCTGCTGAATGATTTTTCCTGAGAGATCGCGCACGGTGAGCCGCATGGTGGTACGGTCCACCTGCACGTCAAGCGCGGTGGTGCGAAAGCCGTAGGATTCTGCGGAGGACTCGGGGGTTACGCTGATGTGGCTGTGGAGCGGCCCGGGCAGCACGGCCCAGGAGGCATTCTCCGGCATGACGCCGTCGCGCGCGATGCGGACGCGCAGAATGTCGTCGCGGACGGCGGTGATCTCTTCGCGGGCGGAGCCGTCGCTGATGGTGATTCCGCCGGGCAGCGCGGAGAAGCTGGTGGGATGATCGAGGATGAGCACATTGCTTTGGTACGGTATCTTCTGGGCGTGAAGAACGGCGCAGGAGGAAGCGGAGCAGAGAAGAAGCGCCGCGCTGAAGGAGCAAAGCTTTTGCATGAGTATCCCCGAAATAAAAATGGTTTAGCTTTGGACAATCATTCCTGGAGGAAGGGAGTGGCCACGGTTAGCAAAGTCGCTGGGTCACGGAACGTCGTCGGGACTGGGCGTGTGCGCGTCCTGGACAGCAATCACCGCACCCTCGCGCCGCCGTTGTTGAATGACCTTCATCTGCTGGATCGCCTCAGCGGCATCGGCTTGGTCGCCGATCTTACTGTAGAGGCGCGCGAGGTGGTAGTGAACGCTTCCGTCCTGATCGCTGCCGGCTCCGAGCTTCAATTCGCGGATGGCGTCTTGCGTTTTTCCGTCGGCGGCGTAGGCTTCGCCGAGCAGCGCGTGCACGTGAGGCAACATCTGCGGCTTGGCGTTGAGGGCTTTGAGCAGGAAGGGTTCGGCAGCGGAGAAATTGTGCTGCGAGCTTAGAGCCTCGCCCATGAGCAGATTGATCTCGGGGTCGTCGGGGCTCTGAACCAGGGCCTGATGCGCCGTTTCGATAGTCTTTGCGATGTTTGCGTTGTCGTAGTAAGCGGAGGCGAGCCCGAGGAGGGCGGCGGTGTTGTTGGGCGAGAGTGCGAGCGCTTGTTCGTATTCCTTTTGTGCGTCGTCATACTGTTGGCGCTGGCGGTAGATGTCGCCGAGGAGGATGTGGCTGCGGGCGGAGTTGGGCTCAAGCTGCTGGAAGCGCGCGAGCGATTCATAGGCGAGCTTTTCGTTGGCCTTGATGGACCAGTAGAGCGCCTGCGCCCGCGGATGCGAGGGAAGCATTTGCAGCGCGCGGCCAGCATCGTAGGTAAGGTTGTAGTCTCCGGTAAACCAGGAGCAGGCGGCGAGCATTTGCAGCGTGGAAGCGCCGCTGCTGTCGAGCGAGTCTTTGAGCAGGTTGACGCAGCTGGCATCGTGTCCGGCGAGGTATTGCCGCCGGGCTTGATCGCTCGTGCCGGAGGACGGGGAGGATGGTCTGGCGTCAACTAAGAGTTGGCTTGTGTCCGCGCCCGTGTTTGGCGTGCCCTGTACGACCTGAGCGAGTGCGGCATAGAGGCCCGGGTCGAGCTGTCCGGATGATTGTTGCTGCGCGACGTAGTTCAGAAAGCCTTGTGCCTGAGCGGGCGCGGCGCCGTCGAAGAGCATCGGCGCAGTGGTGAGGAAGAATCCATGATCGCGGCCCCAAATCTGCTGGATGAGTTGCAGCGCGGCTGGATTCGATCCGGCGGCGATGTTGAGACGAGCCTCTCCCAGAATGGCCAGGGAGCACTCGGGATGCTGCGTAAGCTCGGCCTTGAACTGAATCGCCGCGCTCTGCGTGTCGCCCTGCTTCAGGGAGAGGAAGCCCATCTCGGACAGCATGCAGGGTGGCTGGTCGCTGGAGGCGAGAATGTTTTTGTATAAGCTGGCGGCCTCTTTGTAGCGCGACTGCTTGACGAGCGATTCGGCATAAAGAGCTTTGGCATAGGAACTGCCAGCGTAGCCGCTGGTCATGGTGCGGGCGTCCTGCTCCAACTCATCGAGTTGGGTGATGCCGAGGTCAAACCAGGCGGAGCTCTGCGCGGGATTGAGATGAATGGCCCGGCGGAACGCGCGGATGGCGGAAGCGTGTTCGCCGAGCGAAGAGTAGGCGCGCCCAAGCGTCAGAGAGGGAAGGGGATCGGTCGCGTTCATCTTTTCCGCCTTCAAAAGCAATGGAATCGCATCTTTCGCTTTTCCCGTCTGAACGTAGTCTATGCCGAGAAAAAGATTTGGGACGTAGAGCGACGGTTTGAGCCGAAGCGCCTGCTGAAAGCTCCGGATGGCTTCGGAATACTGCCCGGCTTCGTGCTGCATCAGTCCGAGATTTGCCCGCAGCTCGGGAATATCCGGGCGAAGCTTCACGGCTTGCTGGTAATCGGCCGCCGCAGCGGCAAAGTTGTTTGCGGTCTGCGCCTGCTGCGCTGCTGCGAGCAGCGACGCAAGGTTAGAGGATTGGTCCTGCTGGCCGAACGAGCGTCCGGCCAGCAGGAGAAAGAGAAGCAGTATCAGGCATTGCTTCAAGGAGACCTTACCAGTAAAACTTCCCTGCGAGCTGAACCGTTCGCGCCGGGAAGGCACTGGAAATCTGTCCGAAATTAGAGGCGCAGCTTGAGTCCGCATTGGGGTCGCATCCGGGATAACCCGTATTTGGAGTGTAGAACTGCGCGTGGTTGAAGGTGTTGTACAGCTCAGCACGGAACTGGAAGCGCATCGACTCTCGAATCTGCCAGTTCTTCATGATGGCCGTGTCCCAGTTTTGATAGTGCGGGCCACGGAGGTAGGAGAAGTAACGAGGTGCGGTGCCGAAGGTTCCATAAGGAGCGAACTGAAATGCTCCGGTATTGAACCACTCGTGGATGGTCGGGTTCGAGACATGCACGTCCCCGATGACATCCGGGCGGGGGCTGCCGCCGTAGGAGTTGTAATTGGCGCCGCTGATACTGAGCGGAAGTCCAGACTTGAAGGTTGCGATCTGCGAAACCTCCCAGCCACCGACGACGGCATCTTCCAGGTGATTCATGCCGGAGCCGATCGCCTTTCCGCGGCCGATGGGAAGCTGGTAGATGTAGTTCGCGACCAGGCTGTGCGGCTGATCGGAGCCATCCACGCTCTTTTCCGCTGCCAGGTTGTAGTTGTTCGCCGGGCCCTGATTGCCGGCATACGACCAGCTCTGGTTGCCTTCCACGTTATCCAGGAATTTGGAATAGGTGTAGGAGACCAGCGCAGTCAGTCCATGGCTGAAGCGGTGGTTGTAGTTCATCTGCAGGGCGTTGTAGTTGGAGAAGCCTACGGGCGCATCGGTTTCACCGACACCACAGTATTGCGGATAAGGAGTGAGGAGCTGCGATTGCACCACATTGGCCTGATCCAAAGCGCAGCTGCTTGTTCCTGCAGCAATGGCCCCATAGAACGGATTCGGTACGAGGGTGTTTAATGCGCTTGCGCCCATTGGCAGATACTTGGGATTCAACTGATCGGGGTTGAGAGAACCAGCGATCATGTGCACGCCGTGATTGCCGACGTAATTGACCTCAAGCTCGTCGTTGGACGTAATGCCCCACTGAATGCCGAACAGATATTGCTGCACGTAACTGGACTTGCGGTTCAGGAAGACGCTGGAGACTCCGTTGCCGACCTGCTGGAGTTCGCCGAGCGAGTTGCCGGTGATCGGAATGAAGCCATTTGGCCAGGGGTTGGCGGTGGTGACGGCGGGGTTCGGAGTGATGGAGTCCAGCGTCACCGGGGAAACGGTCGTGGCCTGGAAACCTGCACTCTCTCCGGGGAAACAGCAGGTAATCGAGGGTGGATAGAAGATTCCATAGCCGCCGCGAACCACCAGCTTGGGATCCACCTGATACGAGAAGCCGAATCGCGGAGCTACGTTGCCGTAGTTGGTGTTGTAGACGGAGCGCTGGCTGGACGAGAGGAACTGGAGTGCGCCGGGAAGCGTAAGACCGACCTGAGATCCAATGGGATTGTCGATGTTGGGGTTGAAGGTCGAAGCGATGTTACCCCGATATGTGGGAGCAGTTTGAAACTCATAGCGGATGCCGAGGTTCAGAGTCAGCTTCTGCGTCGGTCGCCAATCGTCCTGCAGATACCAGCCCAGGTAGTGGATTGCAACCACCGGGTTGTAGGAAGTACCGGCCGTCGTGGCCTGACCGCCCGAGCCGTTGTCCAGAACGCCCATCTCAAGCTGCGCCAGACCATTGCCGGTGCTGAAGGGAACTGGGTTGTTGGGGTCGGGGCCGCCGCTGAAGTTGCCGGCCGAGTTCAGAGTTGCCTGGAAGATGTCGGTCTGGTCGTCCTGAAGATCAGCGCCCATAAAGCCGAAATTGAGGGTGTGTCGTCCGAGGGTCTTGATGAAATCAGCGGATGCGCTGGTGAGCGGTCCGTGATTGACCAGATAGGCTGAGTTCAGGGGACCCAGCTGCGACTGGCTCCCGATGGCGACGACGGGGAACTGCGGGCTGTTCGCATCCAAATAAGAAGGAAGTCCGATGCTGGATGGCTTGAAGCCTGCAGACTGATTGGTGGAGGTTTCGTGCCAGAGCGCGACGCCAGCCGTGAGGTTCATGGTAAACGTCGGGCTGAAAACCTGGCTGTATCCCCCGGCAATGTTCCAGCGGCTGTTGGGACGGCCGTTGCCCGGACCTGCCGGATCGTCCGATCCCCAGAAGTCAGGATTGCCGGTCTTGTACTCATTTTTGTAGGAATAGCGGAAGTACGCGCGCGCCGCATCGTTGAAGTTGTGGTCGATGCGAACGAGGTATTCGTTGGAGTGGGCAGGCCCGGTTCCCGCAGCGAAGAAGTTGTTTGCGAGCTGCGAGTTGGTGGGTTTCGGATAGTAGCTGATGAGCTTTGCTGCAATGGGATCGATGGAGCCAATCGTATTAATGTTGTTGCCCTGGATGGGATCGCGGATGTAGCCGGTCTGCGTGGCCACACGGCCGGTTTTGGGATCGACCTGCCCGGCGGTGATGTGGCGGGTGCTTCGCGGATCGTAGATCTGCCCGACATAAATCGGGCGGCCGAGAGCATCGACGGCCGGCTGTCCGTTGATGGTGCCCTGCGGGCCGAGAATTTCAGAAAAGTCTCCAGCAAGGAAGTTGGAGTCAGGCACGGTGAAGGTGCCGTTCAGTGGAGTGGACAGGCCGAGGTGTTCATATAGCCCGAAGATGAAGGTCTTTTCCTTCTGCCTGTAAATGTGAGGGATGTAGAGCGGACCACCAGCCGACACGCCGAACTGATTTCTGTCGAAGCTGGGCTTGGCCACACCGTTGTGGTTGTTGAACCAGAAGTTCGAGTCGAGTGCGTCGTTGCGGTAGAACTCATAGGCATCGCCGTGGAAGGAGCTGGTTCCGGATTTGGTGACGACGTTGACGACATTGCCGGTGCTCCATCCGTACTGCGCGGTGAAGGAGTTGTTCTGGACTTTGAACTCCTGCACTGCATCGACAGAGGGCACAAAGTCGACCGCGCCCCATTCCGGGTCGGTGTCCCAGTCTCCATCGAGGAGATAGGCGGATGTTCCGAAGAAGCCGCCGGCGAAGTTGAGGAAGGAGATGTCCTGATCGGCGTTGTCGGTGCCATTGGGGCCTCCGCCGAGGAGCTGTTGGCCCTCGGAGGTGTTATTCACCGAGGAGTTGAGGGTGGCGAGACCATAGACGTTCCTGAGGTTCAGAGGCAGCTCCACGACCTGTTTAGCGTCAATACTGGCGGCAATGTTGGCGTTGTCGGTGTTGAGCTGCGAGGCCTGGGCGTTGACCGTGATCTGCTGGGTCGCCGCGCCCACGGCCAGCGCAACATTTTGCGTAGCGGATTGAGCCGCGTCAAGGACGATGCCGGTCTGCTGATAGGCTTTAAACCCGTTTGCCTGAATGGAGAGCGTGTAGGCAGCGGGAGGAAGCTGTGTGAAGGTATAGCGCCCGGCTGCATCCGTGGTCACGGTACGAGAAACACCGATCTGCGTGCTGGTGAGTTTGGCGGTGGCCTGCGGGACAACGGCCCCGGTGGGGTCGGTTACCGAGCCGCTCAGGGTTGCCGTGGTAACGGCCAGCTGAGCATGTAACCGTGAAGGGGAGCCCATCAGCAACGCAAGCAGAAGAAGGAATCCGCCGGCGTACGTGAAGATCTTTTGTTTCAAATTGAGCCTCCAAATTGAGTCATCGAACTGGATTTGTCTTTTGCTCCGGCCATTCCGGTCCGCAGTTCAAGCCTGAAGACGAGACCATTCCAAAGCACGCTTCTTATAGGTGTGCGAGAGAATGATTGATAAGGTCTTTGCGGCAACGCGCGAGGTTCTTATCAGGTAAATTTCTCGGGAAAACACTTGTTTTGTTTGGCTTCGGGAAAGATTGCCCACGAGCCAACTATTGTTTCAGCGTTGTATAATCCAGTTCGCGAGCAGGATTCATGTTGGTTGAGTCGGTACCGAGCAGTCACGGGACATTCAGTGAAGACGAAAAGTCCGCAATCCAGGAGCAACTGGAGCGGCTGCTGAGCAATCCTTACTTCAGCCACAGCCGTCGCTTTCCATCCTTCCTCCGATACGTGGTCGACAAGACACTGGCCGGTCAGGATGACGCGCTGAAAGAACGCACGCTGGGAATGGAAATCTTCGGACGCCGGGCGGATTACGATACATCTTCCGACCCCATTGTCCGGGTGACGGCGGCGGAGATTCGCAAGCGGATTGCACAGTACTATCAGGATCCCGGGCATGAGGGAGAGCTTCGCATCTCGCTGCCCGCGGGATCGTATGTGCCGCAGTTCAACGACCCGGCCGCAGTGAGAGAAGACGCCACGGTGCTCGCCGCCGCGGCGATGGAGCCGGAGGCCTCAGAGAGGGTGAAGCAGACCCCCGCGCATCACCATTTCTGGAGAGGCTTCGCGGTGAGCTTCCTGGTGCTGGCAGCGCTTGCCGGCGGAGCTGTATGGATATGGCATGCGGAACATCATTCTCCCTTCGACTTTTTCTGGGGGCCGATTCTTAAGTCGAATGATCCAGTGCTGTTCTGCATTGCCGACCAAAAGCAGTACTCCAGCATTGCTCTGCGCGATGCGAACGATGAAAGCCGCCAGATCATTCTTCCCGACAGCCTGACGGCGGTGGTGATCGACGATCTGAGTCCGATTGTTCACGTCGCGGGTCTTTTGCAGGCGAATGGAAAGAAGTACAGCCTGAAGGGGGAGAGCGCGACCAATCTGATGGATTTGCGCGCCGGCCCAACTGTGTTTATAGGCGCGTTCGATAATGCGTGGACGCTGCGGCTTACGCGGCCCCTGCGCTACCACTTTGCCAACAACGCGGACATGACGGAGCTGGGCATCGTCGACAGCAACGCGCCCACGTCGAGGCGCTGGATGGTGAATCGCCAGCAGCAGATGGCCACCCATAATTACAATGACTACGCGATCATTGCGCGCTTTAACGACAGCGTAACCGGCGAGGTCGCGGTGGTGGTTGCGGGTGTCGCCAGAGGCGGTACGATCGCTGCGGGAGAATTCCTGACGGACCCGGACAACCTGGCTGCCCTGATGCGCGCGGCAAAGGCAGCAGGCAATAAACAGAACATGGAGATTGTTCTGAGCACACCGATCATTGGGGGCGAACCCGGCTCGCCGAAGATGGAAGCGGAGTACTTCTGGTAGGGACTCGCCGTCCAGGCAGGAGCCTGCCCTGAGCGAAGCCGAAGGGCGCCTTCGGCGATGAAGCAGCGCTCACAGACCAATTGATGCGTGTGGGGGAGACGGCGAAGGCTCGCGGCGTGGAGATCCTGGTTGAGATCGTTGCGGGCGATCCGGAAAAGCAGATTGAGAAGCATGCCAGCGAAGAGGGCGCCGATCTGATCGTCGTGGGGCATCGCAATGTGTCGCGGCTTCGGCACTGGCTGGAGCGATCGACCAGCGAAGCGCTGGTGAACAAAGCGAAAACGTCCATCCTTGTGGTTCACAATCCCGAAAAGAAGAGCTGAGCCTCAGCTCGCCGGTAAGATGGACTCCGGTTCGCAGCTGGCCAGCGCGAGCATCAGAAGCAGCACGCGGCGCAGCCCTAAATCGCGATCCCTGGCGTCGTACCACTCCTGCGGCGTGTGAATGCCGCCTCCGTTTCCGCCTCCACCCATGCAGAGAGAAGGCACACCCAATGAGAGCGGAACGTTTGCATCGGTGGACGCGGTGCGCGGCTCGGTGCGGATGCTGAGGTGGCGATCGACGGCGCGCAGCAAAAGGTAGAGCGGGGAATCATCGGGCAGCGCTCCGGTGGGGCGCGCGCCGATTTGTTCAATGGTGTAACTGAGCGCGTCGCTGTTTCTGCCGGCGCGCCTTCCTTCATTGGCGGAAAAGACCGCGTCTTCGATGGCGCGGTGCAGGTCTACTTCCAGGCCGATCAACTGCTCGGGGCTGGTGGAGCGGAAGTCGAAACGCGCCGAGGCGTGGCTGGGGACAACGTTGACGGCGGTCCCGCCCTCGATGGTGCCGACGTTCATGGTGGTGCGCGGCGATTGGCTTAGCTCAATGGCATTGAGGCGCGCAATGGCCTGGCTCAACACAACGATGGGATTAGGATGGTCGGCGTTGGCCCAGGAATGGCCGCCAGGACCGCGCAGTGTGACCTGATAGCGCTGGCTGCCGAGGGCTTCGGTGACGGCTACCTCGTGTCCCGCGCCGTCAATGACGAGATGTGCGGCGATGCGCGCGACGAAATCCTGCTGCTGATAAAGAAAGCGTGTGCCGCGCAGATCGCCCTCACCCTCTTCGCCGACATTTCCGGCAAAGATGAGATCGCATTCCGGCGCGATGTTCGCGTGCTGCAGGGCCGCGGCCAGCGCGAGCAGGCAGACGACGCCCGCTCCGTTGTCGCAGGCTCCGGGAGCCTCGAGGCGCGTGTCTTTGAGAACGGGCCTGATGGGCGTTGCGGCGGGAAAGACGGTATCGATATGTGCCGAGATGAGGATGCTGCGCGCGGCGGGTGAAGAGGATTTCCTGGTGCCGAGTGCGTTGCCGACTCCGTCGAGTTTTACATCCTTAAGGCCAAGCTCGCGAAAGCGTGCACACAGCCACTCGGCTCGCGGCCTTTCGCCGAAGGGCGGCGCGGCCACGGCGACCAGCTCGGTCTGCCAGCGCATGATTTGCTGCTCATGCAGGTGCAGCCACTGGAAGGCCCTGTGAACGCGCCGATCCGCCGCGAGCTGCGCGACGCGGGCAAAGGCCGGAAGGGTGGGGGTGGTCGCCATGAAGCTTCAGCGTAGCATTTCTGCTGGCGGAGGGCGCTTACGGATGGTTGCTGCCGGCGCTCACCAGGTTGGCGAGAATGCGGTACGCGCCTGGCACAGCCTCGGGGAACTGGCGGTAGAGCGCGTAAGCAGTATAGATATAGATGCCTTTGCCATAGTGCGCATAGAGCAGGCCGCCTCGCTGTGGGTCCTGGCCGGGGTCGTGCGTTTCCGTCAGAGGCTGATACTGATTGTCCCATGTTGTCATGAAGGAGTGGCCGCGCTCCTCGACCCAGTCGTCGAAATCGGCTGAAGTAATGCGGTTGGGCCACTGGAGGAGCGGATTGTCGGGAGCAGTCAATGTAACTTGATCTGTCTCCTCAACAACTTTCTCCGGATTGTCGCCCAACATGAGAGGGTACGGAGCGTAACCGCCAAACTCGCTGCGCTGGTATTGGACGATGAGGGTTCCACCATTGTGCACGTAGTCGAGCAGGCGGCGGTAGTTGGCAATAAGGTCGGGGCGATCGGAATAGGCGCGAATTCCGATGATAATGGCGTTGTAGGCGCTAAGGTCAGCGTTAGCCAGCTCGGCTGCGTTGAGCAAATGCGCGTGAACGCCTATCTCCTCGAGGGCCGCAGGCACATTGTCTCCTGTGCCCATGATGTAACCGATGCTGAGGTTGGGCGCGACCTTTACTTCCACTCCGCGCACGCGATAGGTGGAGGCGCGATAAAGATAGTAGGGGCGCAGGCCCGGGTAGCCGACGGGTTCCACGCCTTCGCTGTATTTGTAATTGCCACTTTGCGCCGTGGCCTTCAGGGTGTAGCTGTGCGCGGCGAGCGCGGCAGGGTGAACGGTGAACAGCAGCGGGATGGATTCCTGCGGCGGGAGATGAAAGTTGAACGCGGCAGGCTCGGCGGTCCATCCGGCAGGGAGCTGAAGATCGAGCGTGCCGTCGGCGGTCACCTGCTGATCGTTCTTGACCGATACGGAGAGCGGGAAGGATTTTGCGCCGAGAGGAACGATTCCGGCGGTTGAGGCAATGTTGACGGAGATGGCGGGCGTGACGACGAGAGGCTGATAGAGAGCCCCGTAGCCATGTTCGCGATGCACCGTCTGCACCACCTGACCGATACGGATGGGAACGCCTTGCCAGGTGAACTCGGCCCATCCGGCGACCGGATAGGGTGCGAAGGGCTGATCGAGCAGGCTGGGATCAGAGATGTCATAGTATGGCTGCTCCGGCGTCGGCCGCGTGAAGTACGGCCGCGTGTACTGTGCGTTGTCCGGAACGGTGATGCGGAAGACGGCGTCTCCGGCGTCGCTGGTTGCAATGTTGAGACCGGGCGCGCCGATGCGCAGGATGTTCCAATGCTCCTGCTGGGGCGACGTGAGCCAGGTGCGGGTGAGGCGCAGATCGCTGCCCGCTCCCCAGGCCTGGGCGCTGGTAACGTGCAGGCGCACGTCAAACTGGCTGCCGGGGGTCACTGAGGTGGGCGTTTCGGAGGAACTGAGGTCGAATCCCTCGGGGTGGTCCGAGGTGCGCGGGATCATGATGGCGTTGACCTGCAAGCCGAGTGCTTCGGCCAGTGCGGTGTTGAACTGCACCAGTTTGATGTTCAGCTCATGGTTGACGTTGGCCTTGTCGTCCGCGCTGAGCGAGCTGGCGTTGACGGCGGCGATGAGGTCGCGGGTTTCGCGGTAGCCGGTTGCCAGCTCGGGTGCGATCCTCTCCGGCTGAGATGGAAGATAATTGAAGGTCGCCGTCATCACATGCTGATCGATTTCGCGCAGCGCTTTGGTGAGAAATGCTGTGTTTCCGTGCGCGAGCGACGCGATGCCGGGGAGCGTGATGTCGATGCCGCCGAAGAAATTACTGGCTGGGCCGGATACTGGGCTCGCGGCGGGAACACGCGACCCATAGAGGTGATAGCCGACGCTGTAAGGGCCGGGCAGCGCAGGATTTCCTCCGCCGAACTGGGACTTCTGCTGGCTCCAGCCTTCGCGAGCGATTTGAAGATAGGAGCGGCCGAGGATGGGATCGTAGGTGCCCTCGTGAATCTCGACATCGGCAGAGGGAACGTGATCAGACCATACTCCGGTGACGTAATTGTAGAAGCGCACGGGCGCCCACTTGCCGGTGGCGTAGTCGTACATGCCTTTGGATGTGACGCGGAAGAAGGGCTCGCGCGCGTAGACCTTGAGCGGTGACCAGGGGCGCAGGCCCTGCGCAATCTGGTCGGGAAAGACATTGGGGTCGCCGGCCATTTTGAAGGCGAGCTGCGTGGCTTCGCCTGAGACCTGGTGCTGGCCATGGCCGTCTGTGATGCCTCCTACAAAAGTGGAGGTGAGAATGAGTGGGCGGTAGAGGCGCACGGCGCGCACGACGTCGTAGAGGACGCGGTCGCGGCCCCACTTCTTCTCCGATTCCTGGATGGTCTTGGAGAAGCCAAAGTCGGCGACGCTGGAGAAGAACTGCTGGCTGCCGGAGTATTGATCGCAGAGCAGCAGCTCGTTGGTGCGGATGAGGCCGAGCGCGTCATCGGAGGCGCTGGACATGGCGTCCTGGCCGCCTTCCCCGCGGTTGAGGGTCATGAGAGCGGTGCGCGCGCCGAGTCCGCGCGACTCATAGGCGAGCATGCCTCCGTCTTCGTCGTCTGGATGGGCGACGATCGTCATAACGCTGGCCCAGGTGTGCAGCTTCTTAAGCGTCTGCGCCAGGCCGTCGGCGCCGCGGTCTTCGGGCAGCGTGTGCGCTTCTGGCGAGGCGATGAGCTGTGTTTGCCAGGGAGTGACCTGCGCGATCAGCGAAGGAGCAAGAGTACAGAAGAGAGTGAAGACCAGAGCCAGAGCACGCATTATTGCCAGTGTACAATCCGGCAAGCGATGAGCGCAGAAAACACAGAGACACGAACGCCTGCTTTGGAACGCAGACTGGGCCTGGGCAGCGCGATTTCGCTGAACATGATGAACATGATCGGCGTGGGGCCGTTTATCACGCTGCCGCTGGTGGTAGCGGCGATGGGCGGGTCGCAGGCCATCCTGGGCTGGGTGCTGGGCGCGGTGATCGCGCTGTGCGACGGGCTGGTATGGGCAGAGCTGGGCGCAGCGATGCCGGAAGCGGGTGGGTCATATGCGTTTTTGCGGGAGATGTACGGGCGTGACGGCGCGGGGCGGTGGCTCTCGTTTCTCTACATTTGGCAGCTTGGGTTCAGCGCGCCGCTGTCAATCGCGTCGGGATGCATTGGGCTGGCGGATTACGCCACCTACCTGTGGCCGTCGCTGAATAGGCCTATGTTTGCCGGGCATGTGCCGCTGGCGAGCCTGGTGGCGGCGGGGACGTGCGTGCTGGCGGTGGCGTTGCTGTATCGCAACCTGAAGGCGATTGCGCGCATGGCGTGGATTATGACAGGCGGCGTGCTGCTGACCATGGGCGCGGTGATCGTCGCGGGCGCGACGCACTTCCATCCCGCCATGCTGGCGCTTCCGCATGGCGCGTTTGCGCTGAACGCAGGATTTTTCGAAGGGCTGGGCGCGGCAACTCTGCTGGCGACCTATGACTACTGGGGCTACTACACAGTGTGTTTCCTCGGCGGCGAAGTGCGCGACCCCGGACGCACGATTCCGAGGGCGGTGCTTTGGTCAATTGCGCTGGTCGCGGGGCTGTATCTGAGCATGCAGGTGAGCGTGCTCGGCGTGATTCCGGTGCATGAGCTGACGCATGCGGGCGCGGCGCAGGTTGCGGTAGTCGCGGTGCTCATGCAGCGGACCTTTGGCACGACGGCGGCAAAGGTGCTGGCGCTGCTGGTGGTATGGACGGCGTTTGCGTCCGTATTCTCGCTGCTGCTGGGCTACTCGCGGGTACCGTATGCCGCGGCGCTGGACGGAAACTATTTCCGCATCTTTGCGCGACTGCATTCGCGGCATAAATTTCCGGATGTATCGCTGCTGGCACTGGGCGTGGTTGCGGCGGTGTTCTGCTTTTTCAATCTGGCTGCGGTGATCGCCGCGCTGGTTGCGATCCGGATTCTGCTGCAATATATCCTGCAGCAGGTGGGCGTGATTGTCCTGCGGGTGAAGCGGCCGGAGATGCGGCGACCTTTTCGGATGTGGCTCTATCCCCTGCCTCCACTGCTGGCGCTGGCGGGGTTTTTGTTCATTGTGTTCTCGCGGCGGCAGGCTACTCGCGAGCTTTTGGATGCAGTGGTTGTGGCGTTGAGCGGGAGTCTGATTTACTTTGTGCGGGCAAAGCGCCGCGGCGAGTGGCCGTTCAGGGACAGCTAAGGTCCGGTCAGCTAAAAAGCGGTCAGCTGAGATCCAGCCAGCGGGCGAATCGAGACAGTGGAGGCGTTAGCCTAGGGTGGCGCGGATGGCCGTGAGATATTTCTCAGGCAGGGTTTTTCTCTGCATCTGCTTATCGACGCTTACGTGCACGGTTTCGGCATCGGCGAGAAGGTGATTGCCTTCGGCGGTGACGCGCAAGAGTCGATATCCAAACTTGATGACGTGCGAGCGCACGGCGGTGACGGTGGTCTCGATGACCACCTCATCGTCGTAGCGCGCAGGCGCACGGTAGCGGCAACTGGCTTCGACAACGGGGAGGTGGCAGTCGTCGGACAGCTCCATTTGTTTGTAGTCCCAGCCGAGCTGGCGGAAGAACTCGACGCGTCCGATTTCACACCACACGAAATAGTTGGCGTAATAGACGACACCCATCTGATCGGTTTCGGCGTAGCGGACGCGCAGCCTGGTCTGCGAGGGTTCGGTCATCACAATCTGAGTTTGGGCAGGATGTTGAGCTTGGCCACGTCGTTGAACATGATGAAGACGAAGAAGAGAACGATCATGACAAAGGCCACCTGATAGACGCGCTCTTTCAGCTCCTGATTCAGATCGCGGCGCAGCGTGCCCTCAATCAGCAGAAAGAGGATGGTGCCACCGTCGAGGATGGGGAAGGGAAGCAGGTTCAGGATGCCGAGGTTCAGGCTGATTCCCGCCATCAGGTTGATGATGGGCTTCCATCCACGCATGGAGACGGCCTCTCCGGTTGCCTGTGCGATGCCGATGGGCCCGCTCATCTCCTGAACGTTCGAGGGGCGCGAAACCATATGGTGCAACATATCGAGGATGAGGCTGGAGTATTGGATGTTGGTCCGGATGGAGGCGCGAACCGCCTTGTCCAGCGAGAGGTGTTCGACGTGATAGGGAGGCTGGGCGGGGTAAAAGCCGAGGCGGTAGCCCATTTTGCCGGCTCCGTTATCGCCCCAGATCGGGGTGGCTGTGATGCTGAAGTGTTGGCTGCCGCGTTGGACCTCAAGCATGACGGGCCTACCCTGGCTCTGCTGGAGCCACGCGGTGACCGCCTCCACGGAGTAGACGGGCTGGCCATTGATGGAAATAATTTTGTCGCCCGACTTCAGCCCGGCGCTCGCCGCAGGGTCTCCGGAGATCACGCTCCGCACGCCCAGCGGGCCCTCTTGTTTTTTGGGCAGAAGGCCGAGATTCTCCACATCGAAATCCTGGCCCTTGCTGGGGTCGGCGAGGAGGAGTGAGGTGTGGAACTGCTGCGGCTCGCCATCGACGGTTCGATCGATGAGGATCGGAACGGTGGTGTTCACGTCCGCCGCGGCACGATCTTCAATCTGTTCCCAGGTGGGGTTCTTATCCTGGTCGAACTGTACGATGCGGTCGCCGGGGCGGATGCCTGCGTTCCAAGCGGGTGAGTTGTGAGGGATCACGTCTGTGATGGCGGAGCCGGAGAGGTAGTTCGGGACCTCGTTGTAAGTCATGTAGAGCCCGGCCATGAGCACGAAGGCGAGCACGAAGTTGGCGGCTGGTCCTGCGAGGCTGATGAGGATACGCTGCCAGCGCGGGCGCGAGGTGAGCTCACCGGGGTCGCCGGTGCGCGGATCGCCGGGCTCTCCGCCAGCGAACTTTACGTATCCACCCAGCGGCAGCAGGCTGATGCGGTAGTCGGTGTCTCCGCGGCGAAAGCCGAACAGACGGGGCGGGAAGCCGATGGAGAAAACCTCGACGCGTACGCCGCACAATTTAGCTACGACAAAATGGCCGAATTCATGCACGAGCACCATAATGCCCAGCACGATCAGCATGGAAACGATAGCGGTTAAGGCAGACGTCATAACGTGGATAAATTCCTAATGTGCCGCTGAGGCGTGTTCAGCAAACCTGCGGGCCTCTCGCACGGCGGCCTCGCGCGCTTCCCGGTCGAGCGTAAGCACGTCCGCTATAGTCGCGGGATGGTTCTCGGGGGTAGCCTGAAGCACTCCTTCTATTGTACCCGGGATGGCGGTAAATGGGATTTTTCCGTCGAGGAACGCTTCGACGGCGATTTCGTCGGCGGCATTGAGCGCGATGGAGTGCGCGCCTCCTTTTTCCGCTGCTTCGTAGGCGAGGCGCAGGCAGGGGAATCGCTCGAAGTCGGGTGGCTGGAAGTTGAGCTGGCCAAGGGTGGACATGTCGAAGGTGAGGTCGCTTTCGACGCGCTCGGGGTAGCTCATCGCGTAGAGAATGGGCAGGCGCATATCGGTGACGGAGATTTGCGCAAGGATGCTGCCATCGATGTATTCCACCAGCGAGTGTACGGTGGACTGCGGATGCACCGTGACATTGACAGCACTGGGCGGTAGGTTGAAGAGGCGGCAGGCCTCGATGATCTCCAGGCCCTTGTTGAGCATGGTTGCCGAGTCGATGGTGATGCGGCGTCCCATGACCCAGGTGGGATGCTTGAGCGCCTGGGCAACTGTGATGTTGGCGAATTCGCTGAGTGGGAGATCGCGGAACGGTCCTCCCGATGCGGTGAGCCAGAGGCGGCGGATCTCGGATTTCTGGCCGGCGCGCATGCACTGATGGATGGCGTTGTGCTCGGAGTCGATGGGCAGCAGCGGGGCGTTCTTCGCGCGGGCCGCGGCGGTGAGGATCTCTCCAGCGGCGACCATGGCTTCCTTGTTGGCCAGGCCGACGGGCTTGGCGGCCTGGACGGCGGCGTAGGTGGCTTCGAGTCCGGCGACGCCAACGATGGCTGAGACTACAAAATCGGCTTCGGGTAGCGTTGCTACTTTCACTGTGCCGGAGGTTCCGTGCACGACTTCGATGCCGGTGATACCCGCAGCCTTGAGGCGAAGGGCGAGCGAGCTGGCCAGCTCTTCGGTGGCCATCGAGACGACTTTGGGGCGCCACTCGACGCACTGCTCAAACGCGACATCAACGTTGCGTCCGGCGGCGAGCGAGGCCGTGCGGAAGCGGTCGGGGTACTTCCGGATGATGCTGAGGGTGCTCTTGCCGATGGAGCCGGTCGAGCCGAGAATGGCGATCTGTTTCAAATTCGTAAATCCTTCAATTCAGGATTCTTATGGATGATTTAGAAGGACTGCTGAATGAACAAAGCGTACCACAGGACGGGGGCCGCGATCAGCAGGGCATCGATGCGGTCGAGGACGCCGCCGTGACCGGGCAGCAGCGAGCCCGAGTCTTTGACTCCGGCTCCGCGCTTGAGGGCGGACTCGACCAGATCGCCCACCTGGGCGGCAACGTTGAGAATAATGGCGAGGATCAGCCAGCGGAGAATGGATCCCGGATAGAACAGAGTGGCGATGCCGTGCGCCTGCAGGAAGGTGGAGAGCCAGAAGAGCAGGCCGGCAACAGCCAGGCTGCCGGCCATGGAGGCAATGGAGCCCTCCCAGCTCTTTCCGGGGCTGATGGCTGGGGCGAGTTTCTTTCTGCCCCAGGTGCGTCCGATGTAAAGAGCGGCGATGTCTCCGGCCCAGACGACAAAGAGCAGGAAAATGAGCAGCGACGGGCCGTTGTCCTGCTGGCTCAACAAGGGAAGCGTGGTCAGAGACAGGCCAATATAAAGGACTCCAAAGACGGAGAAGGCCGCGTCCGGCAGAACCCGGTCGAGCGGAGACCTGAAAGTGCAGGTGACGAGCACCGCCAGCGCGATGGCGCCTACGAGCGGCACCAGATCCATAAGAGGAAGGAAAAATATAAAGAAAAAGAGAGCGGCGACGGCGATGACAGAGGCGACCCGCGGAGGTTTGGTGCCGGTGGCGCCGGCAAGCGCAAGAAACTCCCACAGCGCCAGCTCTGCAATAACCGCTACGATCGGGGTGATCAGCCAGTATGGCCCCTTGAGGACGAGCAGTAAAACCAGAGGAACCAGAACAAGAGCCGTCAATACGCGCTTCATCCTCAGGAGAATACACGATCAAGGGTCTTTCAGCTGATGGAAAGCGTCTGAACAACTGAAAGCGTTGCATAGGGTTCGCATATACAGGGATAATTTCCTGCCAGCGGCCCAAAATGGGTTGAGGTGATGGAAAGAGGAGAAAAATAATGAAGTTGCATCGACTTTTTGCTGCTGCAGGTTCGATGGCGGCGATTCTTTTTGTAGCCGCCTTTACTCCATTGCATGCGTCGGGACAGAGCACGGACGACGTGCCGGCGAAAACGATCCTGACAGTTCTGTCGAAGAGCTCGGAAGAGACACCGATGATCGCGCAAGATGATGTGAAGATCAAGGTGAACGGCAAGTCAGTCAAGGCGCCGGACATTACGCCGTTACGCGGCGACCGCGCCGGGCTGGAGCTCGTGATCCTCATCGACAGCGGCGCGCGGAACAGCCTGGGTCGCCAATTGAGCGAGATTGCAGACTTTGTAAAGTCTCTGCCGCCCACTACAGAGGTCGGGATTGCGTACATGTCAAACGGACGCGCCGTGTTCCAGCAGCCATTTACCGCGGATAAAGCTCGGGCGCTGCAGGCGCTGCATCTGCCGGGTGGAACCGCGGGCAGCAGCGCAAGCCCGTATTTCTGCATCTCAGATCTGGCCAAACACTGGCCGTCGCGCAACACTCAGAATCGGCGCGAGGTCGTGGTGATTACCGACGGAATCGACCCTTATCAAGTTCGCTTCGACCCATCCGACCCTTATGTGGCAGCGGCAACAAACGACGCAATTCGCGCCGGAGTCGTCGTGGACGCGCTCTACTGGCACGACATGGGCATTGCAAGCCGCGTGGGCTTCCTGGCCAGCGGAGGGCAGAATCTGCTGTCACTGATCACCAGCAATACGGGTGGGATGCTCTACTATCAGGGGCTGAGCAACCCGGTTTCGTTTGCGCCGTTTTTCCGTGATCTGAGCAAACGACTGGACAACCAGTACGAGCTGAGCTTCATGGCGCCGGCCAAAAAGAAGGCGCAGGTTGCAAGCCTGAGCGTAAAGGTGAGGGTTCCAGGCATAAAGGCGAATGCCCCGAACCTGGTGTACGTGCCGGCTAGCTAAAGCGGTTCTCCAGAAGTCAATGTCTCGAAGTGGCTTTTTCCTTTAAGAAAAAGCCACCCTGCACGCTACTGGAAGCCCCACAGAAACCGGGAAACCGCCTTAGAGCCTTTCGAGCTGCAAGCGAAAGGCGATGGGGGGAACCAACCTCCCATAGCCTGTTTCTCTTCGCCGTCTGAAAGAACCGCGTGTCAGGACCCGGCCGGGCCAATGGTCACGGGCATATCGAGCGTGCCCAGGCGATGGTTGTTCATATCGCTCACGCCTAGGCGCAGGCGGTAGCTTCCCGGCTTCAGGTCAAGCTTGAGTCCAAACTGAATGCCGGTCTTCAGAATTGCGTTGTATTGTTCCGGAGTGAAGTCGAGATGCAGCGCGCCTGAGGTTTGCGGCGGACTATCGGCCTGCGTCGCGGGTTTGCCCTTGTCGCCGGCATTCAACGCCACCAGCAGGACGAGCAGTTTTCCGTGGCGGTTTCCGGCGGCATCGGTGGTAAAGTCGACACCCGCGGGATCGACGGTGGTAACGACAACCAGATCGGGGGTATTTGCGTCGGGCAGCATGAGCGTGCTCTTGAGCAGCAGCAGCGTCGATTCCGGTGCCGCCGGTTGCAGGGCAAGATTCAGTTCCTGCGCTGTGTCATCGGTGGTGACTTCATCGGCAGACGCGAAGTACCCGCGGCGGTAGGTCAGGCTGTAACCATGGCCCGCCACCTCTACCTTGATTTTGCGAAAAGCGCCGTTCCAGTCCTGGTTCTGCGGACGGTAGGCGAGCGTGTAGTAGTTCGATCCGTCCTCCATGGTGCGGCGCAGCGCGCCGGCAAGATCATTGGAACTGAAGACGGCCTCGCCTCCGGTCTCATGCGCAATGTCCTCCATGGCTCCGTGCAGCGTGCTGCGGTTGGTGAACTGCTGTGCCAGCGTGTCGCCCATGGTGTGGTTTGCGCTGCCGTTGCCGTACCCGTTGGTAGTCTGTCCGAGCGTTCCGCTCAGGGCTGCCGTGGACTGGCCGCTCACATCTACGCCGACTCCGCCGGTTTGCACGCCGAGCGTGCTGATGGGGTAGACGGCGATCTGCGAGTTGGCGATGAGTTTGGAGGTATCCTTGACGGCGTTGAGGTCGGGCGCGGGCAACAACTCAGGGTTGGCGAGGTTGCTGAACTGCAGCGGGCCGGTCATGTTGTACTGGGCCTGCATGGCGAGGCTGAAGGGAAAGCTGCCGGAGAGCCAATAGAGGTTCTTGCGGCCGGGGTACCCGGCTGCTGCGTGCGCGATCTCTGCAAAGGCGGAGAGTGTGACGCGCTGGCGGATTTCATCATTCTGCTCGTTCTGGAACGTCAAGAGGTCGGCGAGATGCTGGACGGAGGCGCCGGGGTCCCGCCCGCCAAGCGCGTTCTGCACTTCGCCGAGATTCTCGATCTGGCGCTGCTGCTCGGCATCGGATTTGAACAGCAGCATATCTTTCGGGTTGATCATCTTTGCTGCTGCCGTCAGTAGGTCAGAGGAGCCGGTGAAGCTCTGGAAGAGATGAAGCTGGTCCGACAGCACAAACAGCGCCACCTGCTGGCCCGGCGGCAGCGCTTTGAGGAAGGCGAGCATCTGCTTGCGCGCATACTGCTGGTCCTGCGGATCGGTGTTGACCAGATCGAAGAGGATCATGTTGACCGAACCGGCAGGTCCGCGCTGCGGCACATTGGAAAATTCGTTCCTGGGAGGCGGAGGAGGCACGGGATGCGAGGCCGTAAGGTCATAGCTGTGCGCAACAAAGTAGTCGAGCAGCTGCGGCTTGCCGTCTTCGAACACCTTGAAGTCCTTCTGCGAAAGCCCGCGCACCAGATGGCCGGACGCGTCATGAACGACCACATCTACGTACACGATGCGGCTGGTGATGTGCAGGGTATTGACGGTTCCGGTAGCCCCGGTTTGCGCCAGCGCAAGCGCCGGGCAGAGCAGAAAAACGAGAAGGCGAGATGCAGAAGAGATCATATTTGCGTCAGATGGAGGATGCGGGAATCTTACCTGAGACGAAGCGGCATTGGGAATTGTTATATGCGCGCACAACGGTTCCCTGAAGGCTATGTGCGTTGTCTAGGAATGGCTGTTCGAAGAAACCGCGATCTGAATCGGCATATCGAGCGTGCCGACGTGATTGTTGCCAAGGTCGCACACGCCCAGTCTGAGGTGATAGGCGCCCGGAGCAAGCTGCAGTTCCTGGTGCATCGGCATTCCTGAAACCAGGAGCTTCTGGAAGGAGGCCGCGTCCAGATTGACCACGTATATCCCTGACTTTTGATTCGGCTGCATGGTCTTTTGCCGATCAAGATCGGCATCGGGAACGGCGACCAGAGAGACCAGCAGCCGCGCATGACGCCGCCCTTGCGCGTCGGTAGAGAAGTCGATATTTGCCGGAGCGATGACCGAATCGATGCGAACGGAGGAGTGTTGCGCATCGGGGAGTTGGACGGTGGAGTGGAGTCGGATCATGGTCAGCTCCGGCGAATCGGGCTGCAGGGCTGCATTCAATATGGCGGACGGCCCAGCTGTTGCCGCCTGCTGATCGGAGACCTGATCGCGCAGCGCATAATACCCGCGCCTGTAGGAGAGGGAATAGCCGTGCTGGTCCAGCTTTATGGCAATCTTGCGAAAATCGCCGTTCCAGTTTTTGTTCTGTGGCTCATACGCGAGGGTGTAGTAACTTGAGCCGTCTTCGAAGCCGCGCCGCAGCGCGCCCGCGAAATCGTTCGTGCCGTAATACGCCCGTCCTCCCGTCGTGTCGGCGAGGTTGTTCAGCATCTCGTGCATGGCGGCGCGCGCGGTGAAGAGTTGCTGCGTGCTGGTCATCCCCGCAGCCTCAGGCCCCATACCGCTCGCGTCCAGGCCCATCAGGCTGATGGGATAAATCGCGATCTGTTCGTTGGCTTCCGCTCGATTCGCGTCCGCCATATCCTGGGTGTTCATCGTGTTCCTGGTCAATGCCTGGGACAAGTCATAGATCTCAAGTGCAGGTCCGCCGTAAAGAGGAAACCTGTCGGCGAGCCAATATAGGTTTTTCCGGCCCGGGTAGCCGCTGACGGCCTCGGACAACTCGTCGAGCGCCGCGCCGGTAACGTCGACCGCCTGCTGCAGGTCTTCCCCTTGTTCCAGGAGGAGTCCGTCGCGACCCGCCCTACCTCCGGTTGGGCTCGGACCGATCGCAGCGGCTAAACTCCCCACAAAGTCGCTCTCCTGTTGCTGCTCTCCGGTGGTTTCCACCGTCGAGGCTTCGAGTTTCATAGTCTTTGCCGCGGCTACCAGGCGGTCGGTGCTACCCGTAAAACTCTGCAGCATTTGCAGCTGCGTGCCCAGCACAAAAAGAGCGGTCTGTTTTCCGGGCGGCAGCGCCTCCAGAAAGCGAATCATCTGTTTGCGCGCGTAGAGCTGATCCTGCGGTGCGGTGTTGTAGAAGTCGAAAAGGATGATGTTGACGGAGCTTGACACTGAACCGACGTTCGAGAATGCCAGCTCACCCGCCGGCGGTTGAGCAGCCGGCGGTGCGGTCAGGTCGTGCGTGTGGTCCGCAAAATAGGTGATCTTCTGTGGCTTGCCGTTTTCGAATATGCGAAAGTCCTTCTCCCTAAGCCCGTGGACGATATTCCCTGCGCTATCACGCACGACGGCGTCAACATACACAATGCGGCTGGTGATTTGAATGGCGGAGGAAGCACCGCCAGGGGCTGCGGCTTGAGCCAGAACCAGGGCAGGGCACAGCAGGAGAACGAGCGAGCAAAAGAGTGGAGCCGCAACTTTCATACGTACGCCGTGAGAATGCTAACTGAGTGTCAGCGACGATGCAGAACCATTTTATCGATTCAAGGTGCTCCGTGAGCCTCTTCTTTGCAGCAACGGATCCGGTCGAACAGGAGGATGCGATTGCGGCGGCCACGAGGTGGGAAGCTCGTCTGAGCGTGATGCCATGCGGTCGAATAGATATCGTAGCTTATGTTTAAGTCTTATGTTTTGTATGAAGTACATTTTTCAAGGGTCGGCTCAGGCAAAATAAAGCCCGCCCGGAAACAGCGTTCCGGACGGGTTGTTCAAGCAAACTTGAGCGCAGGGTTCGGACTACTTGACTTCAAAGTCCTGCGTCAGGGGAGCATTTTCCGAGGAGTCGCCGACGTATACGACGAACTTGCCCGGGTCGACCTGCCAGTTGTTGGTGGCGACATCCCAGTAAGCCAGCGAACGGTGATCCAGCGCAAGGCTTACGTGGGTGGTTTTTCCCGGTTCGATCCTCACTTTTTCATATCCCTTCAATTCCTTGGCCGGACGTTTGACCTTGGCGGAAGGATCTCCGACGTAGAGTTGCGCGACGTCGGCGCCTTCGCGCTGCCCGGTGTTGGTGACGTCGAAGGAAACAGTGATCGGGCCGTCCGGTGAAGCGTCTTCAGGAGACACTTTGAGGTTCGAGAAAGAGAAGGTGGTATAGGAGAGGCCGAATCCGAAGGGATAGAGCGGCTGGATGTGTTTGCTGGTGTAGTAGCGATAGCCGAGGAAGACGCCCTCGCAATATTTGATATGCGGGGTCTGTCCGGCGGGTACAGGAGGCGCATAGTAGCAGTCATGCGCGGGGTTCTGCTCCCATGATTTCGCGAAGCTGAAGGGAAGATGACCCTCGGGCGAGTGCTCACCGAAGAGGATCTCCGCAATGGCCTTGCCGCCCTCTTCGCCCGGATACCAGTTGTGCAGGAAAACTGGAACATCGTTGAGCCAGCGGTGCGTGTCGACACCGCCGCCCGCGGTGAGGGTGACGATGGTCTTTTTGTTCGCGGCGCTCACGGCCTGGATGAGCTCGTCCTGTCCCCAGGGCAGCGAATAGGAGCGGTCAAAGCCTTCACTCTCGGTGGTGGGGTCGAAGCCCACGGCGACTACGGATGCATCGGCCATAGCGGCTAGCTTCGCGACTTCAGGCGAAACCAGATCGCTGGTGGCGTGGATGCCGACGCCGATGCGCGGATAATCCGCGTCCGGCAAGTAATCGACCTCGAGTTTCACCGGCTTTCCCGCCGTCATGTCGACATCCGCGAATTGCGGCGCCTGGCCTTCGCGGTGTGCTTGCTCCAGCACCTTCTTACCGTCGATCAGGACGGTGTAGGCGTCGGAGCCGCCGGCTCCGGCGAGGACCATATAGCTCCCGGTGGTCTTCGGCATGTACTCGGCGGTGATGCGCATGCTCCTGTGAACCTTCGCAGCGGGAGTCCACTCCTCGGACTTATAACTGGCGATGCGTGGCGCATACATCACCTGCGGAGTGCCGCTGAAGTTAGGGTTGTCGAAGGTCTCGATTTTGACCGCTTTGCTGGTCCACCAAGGGTTGGCGGGCTTGCCCGACGGCTCGACAAAGTCGGTGTTCATGAAGATGTCGTCGGTGGAGGGCAGGCCGCGCGCATAGAGCACCTTGACGCGCTTCCCGAGGTAGTCCGAAAGACCGGTCATAATGCTGGAAGCCTCGAAGGGCGTTACATTCGAGCTGCCACCTGCGCCCGGAACCGCCGGCCATGCGTCGGGTCCGAAGACGGCAATGGTGTGGACCGTATTGACGTCGAGCGGGAGCACGTCGCCTTTATTCTTGAGCAGGGTGACGCTTTCGAGCGCCTCCTGCAGCGCCACTTCGCGGCCCATCTGCGAGTCGGCCGGGATGCCGAGTACGGTCTGGTCGCGGTCGAGGAATCCGAAGCGGATGGCGGTGCGGAAGATGCGGCGCACCTTGTCGTTGATTGTGGCCTCGGTTACCCGGCCGTCTTTGATCGCGGGAAGCAGGTTCGTCGGGTTCATGAATTTGCCGGACGGCATTTCAAGATCGAGCCCGTTATTGGCTGCTCCGACGGCGCTGTAGGTCGCATCCCAGTCGGACATGAGGATGCCGTTGAAGCCCCACTCCTTTTTGAGGATGTCGATGTTGAGGTGGTGGTCCTGGGTGGCGTGGACGCCGTTGAGCAGGTTGTAGGAGTTCATGACAGCGCCGACGTCGGCGACCTTCACTGCGGCTTCAAAAGCGGGCAGATCGATCTCGCGCAGGGTGCGTTCGTCGACGTCGGAGCTTACGTTGTGGCGGTCGTACTCTTCGTCGTTGGCAGCGAAGTGCTTGACGGTGGCGATGACACCCTGGCTCTGCACACCTTCGATATAGGGAACGGCGGTGTGCGCATCCAGGTACGGGTCTTCGCCGAAGTACTCGAAGTTACGGCCGTTCATAGGCGCGCGGTAAATATCGACGCCGGGGCCAAGGATGAAGCTGACGTCGCGTGCGCGCGCATCGTCCCCGATGGAGACGCCCATCTCGCGGGCGAGCTTGGGATCCCAGGTTGCGGCGAGCGCGATGCCGCCAGCGTAAGCAGTATCCGGTCCCCAGGTGCGGACGCCCAGGGGGCCGTCGGACATTTTGAGGCGGGGGAATCCTGCCGCTGGCTCGGCGCGAATGAACATTTCGTCTTCACCGCCGATCAACTCGAGCTTCTGCTGAAGCGTGAGCTTGGCGATCATTGCGTCGACACGGTGCTCGATGGCAGGCGAGTCGGGGACGGGCGGATCGTTCAGCGGCTGTTGAGCACGCAGGAGCGGCACGGCAAGAGCGCAGGACACGACACCAGACAGAACAAGGGCGGCGAACTTAAACGATTGAGCAGACAACGATATTCCCCCTGAAAAATTTCCCCGACAAGGCTATAGCATCCTATAGCACCTGTCTAGAGTGGTATGAAGAGAACGTTCTCTTTGCGCGAGGGAAGCCGGAAGGCAGGGAAGATGGATATGGGTTTGACAAACTAAACTGAACCGTTCAGTATCCATCTAGCGTCTACTTTGTGGGAGCTTGTTTATGATTCGTGTGCGGAATTTGGTGAAGCGGTTTGGGGATTTCACTGCGGTGAAGGATATTTCGTTTGATGTGGGGCAGGGGGAGATTTTTGCTTTTCTGGGGCCGAATGGGGCGGGGAAGACTACGACGATCAAAATGCTGACGACACTGCTGCATCCGACGAGCGGCGCGATTGAGTTGGATGGTCTGGACCCGACGGTGAAGGCCAAGGAGGCTCGGCAGCGGTTTGGGATTGTGTTTCAGGATCCGAGCCTGGATGCGGAGCAGACGGCTTACGAGAATATGGACCTGCACGGGGTTCTGTATCACGTACCGCGCAAGGTTCGGGCGGAGCGGACGGAGCACTTGTTGAAGCTGTTTGAGCTTTGGGAGCGGAAGGACAGCTATGTGAAGACGTTTTCGGGCGGGATGAAGCGGCGGCTGGAGATAGCGCGGGGGTTTCTGCATACGCCGAAGATTCTGTTTCTGGATGAGCCGACGCTGGGGCTGGATCCGCAGAGCCGGAACCAGCTTTGGACGCATGTGAAGCGGTTGAATGAGACGGAGAAGACGACGGTTTTTCTGACGACGCATTACATGGATGAGGCGGACCGCGTGGCGCACCGAATTGCGATCATGGACCACGGCACGATTGTGGCGCAGGGGACCTCGGCGGAGCTGAAGGAGCAGACGAAGAGCGATTCGCTGGAGGGCGCGTTTCTGGCGCTTACAGGTGAGTCGCTGCGCGACGAGAGCGCGGACTCAAAGGCTGGGCTGCGGCAGGTTGCGCAGATGTGGAGGCGATAGATGGGCGCGATCTATATTTTGTGGTTGCGGGAGCTGAAGCGGTACGTTCGGTCGCGGGTGCAGATTGTGGTTTCGCTGGGGCAGCCGTGCCTGTATCTGCTGGCGCTGGGGTTTGGACTGGGGCCGGTGTTCAAGCAGGCCGGGCATGGGAGCTATTTGCAGTTCATGGCTCCGGGCGTGGTGGGGATGACGGTGCTGTTCAGCTCGGTGTTCTCAGGGATTGCGATGCTTTGGGACCGGCAGTTCGGTTTTCTCAAAGAGACGCTGGTAGCTCCGGTGTCGCGCATGCAGATTATGGTGGGGCGCACGCTGGGCGGGGCTACGGTGGCGGTTCTGCAGGGGACGCTGATCTTGCTCATCACGCTGATCGCGGGGTTCCGTCCGCACGCGTGGATGGCAATTCCGGTGGCGTTCCTGTTTGTGATTTTGATCGCGGTGGTGTTTGCGGCGCTGGGCACGGCGATTGGGTCGGTGCTGCAGGACATGCAGGGGTTTCAACTGATCATGAACTTTCTGGTGCTGCCGATCTTCTTTCTTTCGGGCGCGCTGTTTCCGTTGAGCGGACTGCCTGCGGCGATGGCGGTGATTACGCGGATCGATCCGTTGACGTATGGAGTGGACGGGCTGCGCGGAGCGCTGACTCAGTTGTGGCAGTTCCATGCGGCGGTGGATGTGGCGGTTCTGGCGGGGATTGCTGTGGTGTTTTTGAGCAGCGGGGCTTATCTGTTCTCGAAGATTGAAGTGTAGCGATGGGGAGGCCGAGAAGCGCGGAGGCGCACGGACGGGTTCTGAAGTCTGCGGCGGAGCTGTTTGCCGAGCGGGGCATCGATGCGACGAGCATGGATGCGATTGCCGAGGCCTCCGGCGTGAGCAAGGCGACGATCTACAAGCACTGGCCGGATAAAGACGCGCTGTGCCTGGAGGTATTGGGGTACATTCACGGGCTGGACGAGGAGCCTCCGAAGTTCGAGTCGTGGGACTTTCGGGCGGACTTGATTGCACAGCTTGTCTATGAGCCAGCGGCGCACCGGAAGGCTTTGAAGGAGCGCATCTGGCCGCACCTGATGGCCTACAGCGCGCGTCACCGGGAATTTGGCGATGCGTGGCGGTCGCGCGCGATGGAGCCGGCGCGGCGTGCGCTCACCGCGATGATGGAGCGCGGCGAGCGGATTGGAGCGCTGCGGCCGGGGATCGACCGTGAAGTGGGGCTGGCCCTGTTACTGGGTCCGATGATTTACCGGCATTTGTTTGTGACGCGGATGGGGAAGCCATCTCCGAAGCATCTGGAAACCTATGTGGCGGACGCTTTTCTGGGACTCTTCGGTGCGTAGCCGGTTGCGCCGATTCCTTGATGCCCTCCTTCTGTTTATTTTTTGCTGCAATGCTGAATTGTCATTGATTCCACAGTGTTTTCATAGATTTCATCCGATGCAGAATGTGGTTTTGTGATTGAAAACAAAAGAGATTCTTCTGAAACTCTCATGTTTTCAATGAGATTGCAGGCCGGGAAGGTTTCCCGCCGGCTTGTTTTGGCTGCAGACGCACGAAGGCCCGGCAGTTGGCCGGGCCTTTTTTCTTACTCTCTATTTCTATTATATCGAGTTTGAAGAATTCACCTACATCGGCTGGGGGTCGTGGGTCCGGTTGAATCGATAGATTGATGCTGGCAAGTCTCAGATCCGGTTTTGACAGCGGGGTTTTGGGGTTCATGAATCAAGTAAGGACAATAGCTCTCGTTAGACATTGCGAGAAGCTCTCGTGCTATGCTGATGCACAAATGAAATGCCCGCATTGCACACTGGGGATTTTCGAATCCTTAGTAAGGGGTCAGCCTTTTCGGACCAACGATGGACAGGACTGGCTCACATGGGCGCAAATCTGCCCTGACTGTAAGAAGCCGATCATTTTCCTGGAAGCGAGTAAAGTGATCGATAACAGAGGCGGCGTGGTCGGTTCCACTCCCCGCTTTATGGCTTATCCGCGGGGTGCCTCATTGCGGCCGTTGCCGGCTGAGATTCCCGATCCATACCGGCGCGATTTTGAGGAGGCGGTAGCCGTTCTCCCGCTCAGTCCAAAGGCGAGCGCCGCTCTCAGCCGTCGAAATCTGCAAGCGGTCATACGGGATGAGGCGGGTATAAGAGGCAAGGATCTTAACGTTGAAATTCAAGCAATGATTGATTCGGGCGCCGTCCCTTCCTTCATTACCGAGGGCCTTGACGCTGTGCGCAATATAGGTAATTTTGCTGCTCATCCTATCAAGAGCACATCAACTGGAGAGATTGTCGACGTCGAGCCTGGGGAAGCCGAATGGAATCTCGATGTGCTGGAGTCGATGTTCGATTTCTATTTTGTTCAGCCTGCACTTACCGCCAAGCGTCGCGCAGCGTTAGATGCAAAGCTCAAGGATGCGAATAAGCCTCCCCTCAAGTGATGCTCTCGATATCCTCTCCTAATCGCTGAGGCTGTCAATCTCGAATGAAATGGATAGATTATTCATGACATGGAGGAATGCATGGCAATTTACTTCGGTATTTGCCCCGAGCCGGATGGGGATTGTCCGCGCTCCTATACACACTTTAGGAACTTGAGCGATGGCTTCGCAATGTGGTTCAGCGCCGCGGCTTTGCCCGATTGCGGCAACCCTCAGTCCGCCCCAAGAAACCCCATGCTTAGGACTACTTGTTCACAGGCCTTCTATCCGTCTGCTGAACAATCTGGTTTTTGCAATTCATGCGGTCGGCCGCTGCTCTATGCACTGCCAGCGATCGAACTCGGCGCGTGCTCAAAATGTGGGCGTGATTACAATCAGGGGGACCTTACAACAACTTTTTGCCATAAATGCGGAGCGCCGACCGAAATCAATGAGCTGATGAAGAGCGCTTATGCCCGAAACGCTTTGCTCGAGAAGTTATTTGGAGTGATTCCGAGCCTTCAGGAGTTCGGCTACTTACCGACCGCGATCGGGAAGTGAACTGCTTAACCCCAATCTCAGATGTAAAGGATGCCGGAGATCGTGCGAACAATGACGGCGAGACACCCATCCCAGCGCACGAAGCTGGGTATCGCGAAACGTGATTCTCGCAAGCGATCTGTATCGGCAGAAGTCAAAGAGCGCATCATCTCCGATGCGCTCATCGAAACCAGATCAGCAATGATAAGCCGGCTTGTCGGATGGTAATTTTGCGATCTACCCGGACTTACGACAGGCTCATTCGACAGACGCCGTTTGCGATGCCGGGGTCATGCTGACCCACTCCCCGTCGGCGAACGATGTGCGTGCAAAGCGGTGCGTGCAAAGCGAAGGGGCGATCTCCCTTGCGGGTGACCGCCCCTTCTGTCCGAATTTGTCGAAGATCTGGTACGGCATCCAGATCACAGCTACTCGCCGCCCCGGGTTTGCCCTGCAACTGCAAGTTTGACCCCGCACCTGCCTGACCACTTCCGCTGCGCTTTTCCCTGTGAGAGCTTTCCTGGTGCACCACGTCATCCGGTTGCCCGTCTGCCGCGTAAGGCGTTCAGTTTCCCGATTGCATTTCGGAGGCCCGTCGCCGGTCCTCTTAGCCCTTGTCCGCTCTCTTCTGTTGGAAGATTTCTCCTCCGTTGTTTTGTAAGATGCGCTTGTTCCGCCGTGAATGCAAGGGGGTTAAGCGAATAATCTGTGTGGATAAATGGGGTAAGTTGTGGAAGGTGTGGAAATAGGACGGGAACTGCACAGAGGCTGATGCAAGAAGCGATGGCGGGGCGCGGAGGCTTCGATTCCGCGGGTGTTTTTGCTTTGGATTTTGAGCAGTGTTGCGGGCTTGTTGTGCAGTGAAAAGAATTCATCCGGAGTTTTTGCCACCGGTACGGGGTGTTCTGTAGGATGGGTGCGCTGTTTGGGAGTGTTCCGGACGGGCATGTTGCCCGGTCGGTGCATGAACCTTACTTTACCTGTGTCTCTTCGGTGGACCTGGGCCATCTTCATCCAAACCGAAGGACGCGCCGGAAGGAGCTACGATGAGCGAGGAACATAAGAAGGGCCTGGACAATCGCGACCGCGATAAGAGCGGGCAGATCGATCACAAACATCCAACCACGAAGATCAAACACCTGCGGGAGCACTATGGGAAGCACTTCGCTCCGGACTGGGACGGCGAGAAAACGCTGGGCGAGCTGCTGAAGGCGACGGGGTTCGAGTCGCTGACGCAGTATGTGAAGCACCATGGGATTAAGGAGCCGGCGGCTTAGCGGCTTGATGGCGGGAAAAGGAAGGCCCGGTTTTGCCGGGCCTTTTTGTTCTTGTGAAAGACGCTGGTTGAGATTCGATCTCTCCTGCGCCTTCGGCATGCTCAGGGCAGGCTCTTCGCGCGACGAGACTGCGCGAGGGATGGGGCACCCGGCCGGGCGGCTGAAAGCGTGACTGGGCGGGCGATCACTCGTTGAGATTTGGATAATATGCGAACCGGACGACCCGGTTCTTAGCATGGCACTCTTCGGTATCTCCGAGACAAGCTGGATATAACTCTCCCCATGGCACGGCGAGGAGGATCCGATCGCGGGCAATGCCCTTGCGTATCAGAAGTTGTCTGACCCACTCGGCTCGTCGTCCCGAGAGACTGAGATTGTAGGCCTCGCTGCCCCTCTTCGAGGCGTACCCTTCGATGAAAAAGCGGGAATCGGGATGATCCTTCAACCATTGGACGTCGGCATTCAGGGCGTTCTGGTCTAAAGCATGATCAAAGCGATCATGAGCAAAGCCGATCACCTGCATGTTCTGGTTGAAGGCTTGCTCCTCGGGACCGAAGAGAGCCACTCTTGGCTTTGCCCAGTAATCGACCCAAAAGGCGTCATCCGAGGATGCTGCTGAAGGACCTTCTGCAAGCAGCGGAATACTGGTCATAAGGAGCACTGTGACCGCAACGAGAATAAGCCGGTATTTCATTGGAGTGACCTCTTTTCAGCTGTGATTGCCGCATTGGCAGAGATGTTAGACCGGTTTTGGGTTCCAGGGAACTGTCACATTGGACAGAAGGGGTGATGCTGCATCGCGAGGGCGGGCTGCCTAACATCCAGAAGTCAACTGTTAAAAACAGGCGAATGCGCGCTCTGCTTTGTGATTTGCGTTGCACGATGTAGAGTTGCTTCTTGTTTGAGGAGGGTGGGATGTCTACTACGCGGCGGGATTTTTTGTCGGCGGGCGCGATGGTTGCGGTTGGGATGAGCGGGGGCGGATTGGCGGAGGCTGAGAGTGAGGAGAAGGCGGTGGAGTATGCGGCTCCGGCGCGACCGGTGATTGTGACTCGGGAGACGGGCGATGGCACGATTGGCGAGGCTTACGCGATGCTGGCGCGGGGTGGGGACACTCTGGACGCGGCGCTGCACATTTGCGAGGGGCGCGAGGACGATGCGAGCGACCATAGCGTGGGTCTGGGCGGGCTTCCGAATGAGGACGGGGTGGTGGAGCTGGATGCGTGCGTGATGCATGGGCCGACGCGACAGGCGGGATCGGTGGCGGCGCTTCCGAATATACGACATGCGGCGCGGCTGGCGCGGACGGTGATGGAGAGGACCGGCCACGTGATGATTGTGGGGCGGGGCGCGGAGAAGTTTGCCGTGGATGAGGGCTTCGAGAAAGAGAATTTGCTGACGGATGATGCGCGCAAGATCTGGATGCTGTGGAAGGCGCATGGGAATGGGTGGTGGGGGCCGGGGCTGGATAGTCCGGCGTGGAAGGCTCCGGTGAGTGGGCCGGGAGCGGCGATTCCGAAGGCTGGGATGGTGCCGTGGGGAGTGGTGCCTCGGCATCCTTTGCCGGAGGATGCGGGGATGGTGGCGGAGAAGATGCGATACCTGTCCGCGCTGGCGGAGCGGGTGGGGATTGAGCCGCGGCTGCGGCGGGAGGCGGTGCTGCAGGTGATGTGGCCGACGACGGGAACGATTCATGTGTCGGCGGTGAATGCGAAGGGGGAGATGTCGGGTGCGACGACGACTTCGGGGCTGGCGTGGAAGATTGCGGGGCGCGTGGGGGACTCGCCGATTATTGGCGCGGGGTGCTTTACGGACCAGAAGGTGGGATCGGCGGGCGCGACGGGAAACGGCGAGGAGAACATCAAGGTGGCGGGCGCGCATACGATTGTGGACCAGATGCGGCGAGGCGCGTCGCCGAAAGAGGCGGGGATGGAGGCGCTGCGACGGATTGCGGCGAATTACAACAACGACATGACGAAGCTGCGGTATCTGGACATGATTTATTACATTCTGCGGCGGGACGGGGCGTATGCGGGCGTGTCGCTGTGGAGCACGCGGGAGACGGGAGAGCCGAAGAAGTTTGTGGTCCACGACGGGACGCAGCGGACGGAGGTTGTGGATTCTCTGTTCCAGGGGACTACGGTGAGCGTGCATCCGTTCTGACGGTGTTGGGTTCGCGACGCGGGGCGCAAAGCGAAGGGGCGATTTCCCTTGCGGGAGATCGCCCCTTCTATCCGAATTTGTCGAAGATCAGGCTCGGCTTCCCGATCACATTTACTTGCCAGCCGGGTTTGCCGGGAGGGTGCGGGTTTGAGCCCACGGTTCCCGGCCACTTCCGATGTGGCGTTCGACGTAAGAGCTTGTTGAGCGAACCGTCTGCGGCTCCGTTGCCGGAATGCTGACGTGAGTTCCGTTGCCGGTTCTCCGAATCGACCCTGTCGACTCTCTTCTGCTGGAAGATTTCTCTTCCGTTGTTTTCAACCTTACTCCTGATTCGCGGGAGCGCAAGGGGTTGAGAGAGATTTTCTGTGTGGAAATGGCGGGTTGATTGTGGAAGGTGTGGAAAGGGGGGACGCCGTCCCTTGTCTGATTTTTATTCTTTGGTTATGATCGCAACATGCATTCCGTCCACGCACTCTCGAATTGTTGTTGCCGCTGTGGCATCGGCATTGTGTGCTGTGTTGACGGTCTTCTGATGTGACGGGAACTGCTCCCTTTTTGTGTCCGAAGCCTATGTCAGCCACCGCGCAGACATAGGTTTTTTGCCTTGCGGGTAAGGGGATGTACATGACTACGACAGTTCGGACCGATTTCGACGATCGAGAACAGACAGCAATTCCTGTTTCTCCGCGACGCTGTTGCCGCTGTTTTTGACGCACGGCCAGATGCATGCGCCTCGCTGCCCCCTGCGCGCATGTTTGAACTACTTATCCAATTTATCCAGTGCTTTTTTTGAGGAGACCATGAACGTCTATCGCCGATCTGTATTTGCAGCTATGCTGGCAGTGCTGTTTTTCTCTTTTTCGCTTTCCGCCGGTGCGCAGGTGGTGGGCGCATCTCTGGACGGAACCGTGACCGACCGCAATGGAGCCGCTCTCTCAGGAGCCACGGTCCTCATACGAAATCTGGACACCGGCAACAGCCGCAGCATCCTGACGGGCGCGGATGGCCGCTATAGTGCGCCGTCTTTGCCGGTGGGTCATTACACAGTAAGCATCAGCCGGAGTGGCTTTACGCCGCAGGAGAAGAGCGGCATTACGCTGGTCGTGGGCCAGAGCCTTGCGGTGAATTTCACACTTGGCGTTGAAAGCGTGCATCAGCAAGTCGTGGTCAGCTCGGCGCCGTCGGTCGTGAGCACGTCCACTCAGGAGACTTCGGGCGTGATCGACGAACGGCAGATCAAGGAGCTTCCACTCAATGGCCGCAGCTACGACCAGCTGCTCATGCTGAATCCCGCCACCGTAAATTACACGGCGGAGCGCTCGGGCAGCACGGGGACCTCCAATTCCTCGGTGGGCAACATGTTTGCAATTGCCGGACACCGACCCCAGGACAATCTTTTTCTTCTTAACGGTATTGAATACACGGGCGCTTCGCTGATCAACGTGACTCCGGGTGGCACCAGCGGCCAGTTGCTGGGCGTGGATGCGGTACGCGAGTTCAATGTGCTCAGCGACGCTTATGGCGCGAACTACGGCAAGCGTACGGGCGCACAGGTCAGCATCGTGACCATGTCAGGCACCAACGAGCTGCATGGCAATGCATATGAGTTTCTGCGTAACAGTGCGCTGGACGCGCGCAACTATTTCGACGTGGGCTCGATTCCGGAATTTCAGCGCAATCAGTTCGGCGGCTCGCTGGGTGGTCCAATCCGCCGCAACAAGCTCCTGCTCTTCGGCAACTACGAAGGCTATCGGCAGAACCTGGCGCTGAGCGATGTAACGCTGGTGCCCGACGACGCCTCCCGCGCTTCCGCGGTTGCGTCGGTGCAGCCGCTGCTGGCACTCTGGCCAACGCCGAACGGTCCGGAGCTGGGCCAGGGAATTGCCACGGCGTACAGCCATCCACTGCAGCGCATCCGCGAGGACTTTGGCACGGCCCGCTTTGACGACAATATCAACAGCAAGGATCTGCTCTTTGCCGTCTATACCGTGGACGACAGCACCGCCGCGACGCCGTCGGCAAATCCTCTCAGCCTGGTGGGTGAGAGCCTGCGTGAGCAGGTAGCAAGCCTGGAAGAGCAGCATGTGTTTTCCGCAACGTTTCTTAATACCGCTCGTGCCGGATTTTCCCGCGCCAGCTATTTCTTCACCGGATCGACTCCGGTCGATGTGCCCGGATGGGTAGCGGGAAGACCGATCGGCGCCATTGTGATCAGCGGCAGCACGGCTTCCAACGGTGCTTCTGAAATTACCCTTGCCGGAACCAACGTGGGCAGCAACAATGCCACGGCCCGCAATCTGTTCACCTATGCGGACCATATCTACTGGTCGCGCGGACGCCATCAGGTGGAGGCCGGGGCATGGTTTCAGCAGATTCAGTCCAACGACAACCTGGCCCAGAACCAATATGGCCAGGCCTCCTTCAGCACGCTTGCCTCCTTTTTGCAGGGACAGGTCAAGACGTTCACTGTCGTGCCTTCTCCGACCCCGTTGAACTGGCGGTCGCTGGAGATTGCGGAGTTTGTTGAGGACACAATGAAGGTGACGCCGAGGCTCGAAGTGCGCGCCGGAATTCGCTTTGAATCCACCAATGGCTGGAACGAGGCTCACGGCCGTGCTTCCAATTATCTGCTTGTGAACGGAGTTCTGCAGACGGATCCGCAGATCGAGAGCTCGGCCCTCACGAAGAATCGCGCCGCGTTTCTGCCTGAACCGCGCGTGGGCTTTGCCTGGGACGTTACCGGTAAGGGCACGACAGCCGTTCGCGGAGGATTCGGCCTGTATCACGGCCTGCTCGACACGCTTGATTATCGGCTCGATCAGGCCGCGCCATTCAATACCACGGTGAGCATAAAAAACACCACCGTGGCCGATCTGAACATTACTCCCGGACTGGCGCCGCCGCCAGGCAGTCTGGTTTCTCCCAGCAACGTACAGACGGATATCGCTACGCCGGCGGTTCTCTCCTGGACGCTTGCCGTAGAGCAGGGGCTCAACCCGAACACTGCGCTTACGCTGCGGTATGTGGGGTCGCACAGCTACCATCAGATTCTCTCAGAGGATGAGAATGAGCCGGTGCCCACATTTTTGCCGGATGGTTCTGCGTACTATCCGCAGGGCGCTCAGAATGCCAACCCGGAGCTGGCGAACTCCACGTCGTGGGTTTCAAACGGCGTGGGCTTGTACAACGCACTGGAGGTGCAGGTGCGCAGCAACCTTTCACGCGGCCTGCAGTTCCGCGGCAACTATACCTTCTCAAAAAATCTGGACGACGGATCGGCCTGGAATACAAGCGTGAGCGGCAACACTCCGGCTTATGTCGAGTTTCCCCTTCGTCCGAAGCTGGACTGGGGTCCTGCGGCAACCGATGTTCGCAATCTAGCCTCGATCAGCGCTACCTGGGAGCTGCCTTTGGGCACAGGGCATCGCTTGCTCCGTGACTCGTCTCCATTTGTTCGCACCGCAGCCAGCGGCTGGTCGCTCAACACCATCGTTAGTGCCCAGTCAGGATTTCCGTTTTCACCGCAGCTCGGCTATAACCCCACGGGCAATGGGGACACGCGCAATCCGGTTCGCCCATCCTGGAACCCCGATTTCCACGGCACTCTGTATCCGCGCACGGTGTCAGAATACTTCAATCCCAATGCGTTCCTTAACCCCGCCGCGGGCACTTACGGGAATGTTTCCCGCGATGCTTTGACGGGTCCGGGCCTCTCGGAAGTTGACCTCTCGGGGCGAAAGAATACACGGGTGGGGGAACACGCTCAACTTCAATTCCGCGCCGAGTTCTTCAATATTCTCAACCACACCAATTTCCTGACGCCCAACCCGGTTGTATTCAGCGCTGCCGGTTCCGCGGTTTCTCCGACTGCCGGGGTTGTTACGGCGACGTCCACGACCTCGCGCCAGATTCAGTTTGGCGCGAAAGTGATCTTTTGATCGGTGGACGTCGGGTGTGCGAATCAAAGATGGACCTTCAGCCGAACTCAGCCTGCCTGTGTTACGCTTCGACCATCTGTGGCCAATTTTGAAAAAGCACCTGCAGAGATCCAGGAGATCCTCTCCAAGCCGATTCAGCAGCTCGGCCTGAAGCTGGAAGGCTCTCCGCTCGAACGCTTCGTCCAACGACTTTACAAAGAGCTGGACGCCAAGGGACTCAACAGGTTTCGCCCCATGTTCTACCTCACCGATGAGTGGGGCTGTCCAAACATGGAGCCGGTCATTGGAATCCCGTTCTACCTGGCCGATCCGAAACTGCAGCGCCTTGAATCGGAGATGAACGACATAGAAGACGCGCGGCAGATCATGATGTATATGCGCCACGAGGCCGGCCACGCTTTCAATTACGCCTACGCGCTCTATAAGACGAAAGAATGGCGCGATCTCTTCGGACCGTTCCGGCGACCTTACCGAGACAACTACAGACCGGTTCCATTCTCGCGCCAGTATGTGCGGCACATGGAAGGCTGGTACGCGCAAAAGCATCCAGACGAAGACTTTGCTGAGACGTTTGCGGTGTGGCTGACACCTCGCTCCAACTGGCGGAAACGTTACAAAGGCTGGGGGGCGATGAAGAAGCTGCTCTATATGGATCGAATGGGCCGCAAACTCGGCGATGCCGATCCTGTGGTCGCACACGGCGATACCGATATTACCGTCGATGAAATGGATGTGACGGTCGGCGAGTTCTACCAGCGTGCGCTCGATGAGCAGCTCACTCCGGGCGAGCTTCCCCTCGACACCGATGTTCGCGACATCTTCAACGTATCGAAGCGCCGCAGGAAAAATGTTCGCCCGGCGGTCGATCTTCTTCGGGAGAACCGCAAGGTGCTCATTGACAAGGTGAATTATTGGACGGGCGTTCAACGTCCGCTGGTTAAGAAGTTAGTGGAAACCATCGAAGCAAAAGTCAGCGACCTCGGCCTGCGTGCCGACATAAAATGTGAAAGAGAGGCTCTAACCGAAGTCACGGTGTACGCGACCGCGCTGGCGATGAACTACATCACTCGGGGCAAGTTCATTCTGCCCTGATTCGTGCTTCACATCTGCTGTTGGCTGCAGGTGTGGGTCATACTGAAAAAGCGTAGAGGCATCATGGCAAATCTAAAAATAACGATATTGCACGACGTCTGGGAAGAGGGCCCGCCTGAGCCTGAGCCGGAGCCGGTGAAGGCGCCGCGCGGCAAGAATGGCAAACGCCGGAAGAAGAAAAAAGATCCGCTGCACGACCGCGAAGAGATCTTTGCGGCGTTAACAAAGCTCGGGCACGAACCTTGTTATCACGTCCTCGATGGCAAGAACCCATCCCTGCTTGCGCTCGCAAGGTGCGGTGCAGACCTCGTCTTCAATCTCACAGAGTCTTATGCCGGACACGATACGATGGACAAGAACATCGCAGCCTACCTGGAACTTCTGCACATTCCGTATACCGGCGGTGGCCCTCAGGCTCTCTATCTTGCGCAGGACAAGTCGATCGCAAAAAAGATTTTCGATTTTCACAAAGTAAAGACCCCGGACTTCGCGACCTCTTATAAAGGCCGCACCGATCACTCGCACGATATCGAGTTTCCGCTGATCGTGAAGCCCGTCTCCGAAGACGGATCGGTCGGGATCGACAGCGGCTCGGTTGTCGATAGCGTGAAGGAGCTGATGGAGCGCATCCACTACATTCATGAGGAATTCGACAGCCCGGCGCTGATTGAGGAGTACATTGAAGGCCGCGAAATCTACGCCGCCATTCTCGGCAACGATACTGCCGAAGTGCTCCCGCTCATTGAACTCGATCTCTCTAAACTTCCCAAGGGGACCCCGCGGATCGCCGGCCAGGACGTGAAGTTCGATTACGAGACCGACGCCTATAAGGTGACAAAATCGGCGCCGGTCGAAGACCTCGACGAGGAGACCACGAAAAAGCTTCAGGACACCGCGCTGGCCGCCTATCGCGCGCTCAAGCTGCGTGACTACGGCCGCATTGATATGCGGTTGAACAAGAAAGGCGAGGTGTATGTCATCGAAGCGAACCCGAACCCATGGCTCGCCAGCACTGCCGAATTCTCGATGGCAGCCAAGAAGGCCGGCTACCCGTACACGGAGATGATCGATAAGATCGTGGAACTGGCCCGCGCCCGCCCCATGTAATTCAAAGAAAGCTATCGGGCGCAGCATGCGCTTGACCTGCGTGGTCTGCAAGATCGCTTTCAGCCAGGAACGCAAGTGCTGTCCCGAGGCAGTGAAGCTCGGCAGCAGGTGCAATTGAACAGTAGGCTTTTCGGTCTGCACGGTTCTATCGACAACCCGCTCTCCATGAGGAATGGGCTCGACTCACTGCCCCTCGACTGCTCCGTGCGGTCGCTTCGCCCAGGATGACATCGTGGTGGCGGTGATTTGTGTCCTTAGCGCGGATTGCTTATGGTGGATGCGGTGCTGGAGGTGGTATGCGGGACGTATTGAAAAAGCTGGTTGCTTTCGTTGTGGTGCTGCCTTTGGTTGCGCCCCCTTCAGGTGCGGAGCAGATGGATCCGGCTAAGAACTATGCCGGGTCAATGGTGACGACGCAGTATGGGATTGTGGCGACGCTGCAGGCGGTGGCGAGTCAGGCGGGGGCGCAGATTCTGGCCAAGGGCGGCAATGCAATTGACGCAGCGATTGCAGCGAATGCGGCTCTGGGCGTGATTGAGCCGATGATGAACGGCGTGGGCGGCGATCTGTTTGCGATGGTGTACATCAACAAAGACAAGAAGCTGTACGGGCTGAACTCGAGCGGGTGGGCTCCGAAGAGGCTGAGCATTGCGGCGCTGCAGGCGAAGGGGCTGGACCGTATGCGGACGATTGATGAGGTGACGGTTCCGGGCACGGTGGCGGGATGGCAGGCGCTGCATGACCGCTGGGGCAAGCTGCCGTTGGCTGAGGATCTGGCTCCAGCGGTGGCACTGGCGGAGCATGGGTTCGGCGTGCCGGAGACGGATGCGGAGAACTGGTCGACGTACGGGATGCCGTTCGCGACGAATCCAGAGTTTGCCAAGGTATTTTTGCCGGGAGGGAAGGCTCCGGTGACGGGGCAGCTGTTCCAGAACCCTGAGCTGGCGGCGACGCTGCGGCTGATCCAGGAGCATGGCCGCGACGGTTTTTACAAAGGGCCGACGGCGGAGGCGATCTTAAAGCTGGAACGCGAGATGGGCGGATTTATGCAGGCGGATGATTTGAGCGAGTTCAAGCCGCAGTGGCAGGAGCCTATCAGCACGACGTATCACGGATGGACGGTGTACGAGATGCCTCCCAATGGGCAGGGCGAAGCGGCGCTGGCGATGCTGAACATCATGGAACGGTATCCGATTGCAGATTGGGGGCACAACTCGGTGAAGGCCCTGCATGTGGAGATCGAGGCGAAGAAGCTGGCGTATGCGGATCTGGCGCGGTATGTGGGCGATCCGGATGCGACGCATGTGCCGACGGCGCAGCTGATATCGAAGGAATTGGCGGCGAAGCGGGCAGAGCTGATCGGACCGCAGGCATCGTGCCATGTTCTGCCGTCTGACCTGAAGACGGAGCTGTCGCACCAGGCGAGCGACACGACGTATCTGGCGACGGTGGACAAGGATGGGAATGAGGTGTCCCTGATCCAGAGCAATGCGGGCGCATTTGGCGGCGGGCTGGTGGCTCCGGGGACGGGGTTCCCGCTGCAGAATCGCGGAGCGGGGTTTACGATGAGGCCGGACAGGGCGAACACGCTGAGGCCGCGGACACGACCGCTGCACACGATCATTCCGGCGTTCATGACGAATGGACAGCGGAAGATCGCGTTTGGAATTATGGGCGGGTTCAACCAGGCGCAGGCGCACGCGCAGTTCGTGTCGAACATTGTGGACTTCGGGATGAATATTCAGGCGGCGCTGGATGCGGCGCGGTTTACGAAGCGCGATTTTGGCGGATGCGGCGTGGATATTGAAGACGGAGTGTCGCCCGCTGTGATCGCCGGACTGTGGGCACAGGGCAACATTGTTACAGTGTTGCCGCGCTACAGCCAGACGATGGGGCGCGGGAACGCGGTAGAGGTCGACGTGGGCAATCCGGTGCACATGGGAGCCACCGATCCGCGGGCGGATGGGGAGGCTGTGCCGGAGGAGGTGCCCGTTAGCACGCGATAGACCCGCGTGCAGGGTGCACGGCGCTGCGGGCGAGCCGCCGAAGAGGTTTTCATGTTGCCCCGGCGGCAACGCGTGTTAGACTTCCGCGCAGGAGAAGCGAGTGACACTCAAACAGTTTCTGGGTAAGCAGTTCATCGATGTCATTCAGTGGAACGAACCGGAGGACGGCATCCTTGCGTATCGCTACCCCATGCAGGACATGGAGATACAGAATGGCGGGCAGCTTACAGTGCGCGAGTCGCAGATGGCTGCGTTTGTGAACGAAGGCAAGATCGCCGATATCTTTGGCCCGGGGCTTTATACCTTAACCACCCGCAATCTCCCTTTGCTTACCGATCTCAAGAACTGGGATAAGGCTTTCGAGTCGCCGTTCAAGTCCGATGTTTATTTTTTCTCTACCCGTCTTCAGCTTGACCAGAAGTGGGGGACGGCGACGCCCATTACCATTCGCGACCGGGAGTTCGGAGCTGTATCGCTGCGCTGCTATGGCATCTATTCGTATCGCGTTGTCGATCCGCGCAGTTTTTTCACTCAGATCAGCGGCACCCGCGACAGTTACTTCGTCGGCGATCTTGCGGGGCAGTTGCGGGATACCATCGTCGCGCGTATGACGGAGATTTTTGCCGACAGCGGTGTGCCGTTTCTCGACATGACCGCGAACCAGGCGGCGCTCGGGGAGAGGATTGTTGAGCAAATGAAGCCGACGTTCACCTCTCTGGGTCTTGAGCTGAATCAGTTTGTGGTTGAAAATATTTCGCTTCCCGACGAACTGCAAAAACTGCTCAATCAGCGCATCGGCATGAACATGGTGGGAGATCTTGGCCGCTACACTCAGTTTGCAGCGGCCGAGTCGTTGCCCATCGCCGCAGGGAACCGCGACGGCGCGGCCGGGATGGGTCTGGGTCTGGGCGCGGGCGCCGCTGTCGCGCAGGTTATGGCGAGCTCGCTCCATTCCGCGACGCCAGTCGCGGCGCTCCCTGCTTCGGCGGCTTCTCCGGCCCCTCAGGATTCCAAATTCTGCCCTGAATGCGGGCAGGCGATTCCCCCCGGAGCCAAGTTCTGCCCGGCATGCGGGCGGGCCCTGTGAATTGTCCTTCGTGCGGCGCTCCGATGCACCTCAAACCGGGTGAGGACAGCTTCAAGTGCGATTACTGCCAGAGCGTCTACTTCCCGGAAAAGAACGAGGACGGTGTTCGTGTCCTCGAAGCATCCGACGAGAACTGCCCCGTGTGCAACGTCGCGCTCAGCCAGGCTGCGCTTGCCAAGACGCGTATTCTCTATTGCACTCGATGCCGGGGGATGCTGATCTCAATGGAGGTTTTCAAGAATCTGATTGAGGAAGAGCAGATTCTGCAGGGCGGTTCGATGATCCAGCCCGCGGCCGACACCAGCGATTTGCAGCGCAAGATCAACTGCCCGCAATGCCACCGGCAAATGGATACCCATCTCTACGACGGTCCCGGCAATGTCGTCATCGACTCCTGCGACCAGTGTTTGCTGAATTGGCTTGATCGCGGAGAGCTGGCGCATATTGTTCATGCTCCCGACGAACTCAATCCGGCGACTATGGTGGATCTCGGTTCCAGTCGCGACGAAGACTCTGATCTCTGATTCCCGGCCGCGCTACTGCGGGAAGGAAGCGACTGTGGATTCAGCGATTGCGGATTCCCGCTCCACGAGTTTGTCACGGTAGGCCAGAGGGGTGGTTCGGCTTGCTTTTTGTGCGAGGTTGCTTTGCAGGGCGTGCCTGGCTCAGGCTTCCACTTTTTGCCGTGCGAATGAGCTTGGCGCGAACATGGGAACGGGTGGTTCTGGTTTGGGGGGCTGATCGCGTTTTACGCGCAGGTTGTCGACGGCGTAGTCGAGGTATCGCGGTTTGAGATAGGGGTCTTCGCCCATGAACCGGCAGGTTGCCACAACCTGATCGACGATGAACTTTGGCTGATAGGCGGCCAGATCGAGCTTTCTCTCCTTCATAATTTTGTAGACGATGGTATTGAATATTTCCTTGGTCAGCGTCATGCCCTGACGCTCGCACTCTATGGTGAAGATGCGCTCATAATGCGGCAGGTCGGGCGAGCCGATCTCGATTTTGTAGGGAAGGCGGCGCAGAAAGGCCGGGTCCATCAGATCTTCGGGATCGAGGTTGGTGGAAAAGATGACCAGCTCTTCAAAGGGAATGCTGAAGCTCTTGCCGGTATGCAACTTGAGGTAATCGATGCGGCTTTCGAGGGGCACGATCCAGCGATTGAGCAGGTGGGTGGGGCTGACCAATTGGCGTCCGAAGTCATCGATGACGAAGCAGCCGCCGAGGGCCTTCATGTGCAGGGGAGCCTCATAGAACATGGCGGTGGGATTGAAGTTGAGGTCGAGCATCTCCAGGGTGAGTTCGCCGCCGGTGACGACGAAGGGCCTTCGACAGGGGACCCAGCGAGCGTCAAACTCTTCGGTGCGGACCAGGGAGAGATTGTTCTCGTCGGAGAGGAGGTCAGCGGGGTTGAGCTGGGTGTGGATGCTGGGATCGAAGACACGGATGATCTGGCCTTCCACGATGATTGCGTAGGGCACATAGATCACGTCATTGAAGACATTGGAGAAACGAAGCGCGACCGACGTTTTGCCGTTGCCGGGGGGGCCGTAGAGAAGGATCGCGCGGCCTGAGTTCAACGCCGGGCCGCTTTGCTCGATAATGCTGTCGTCAAACGTGAGGTCGCCGATGGCGGCCCGAATGCGGTCGAATGTGATGACTTCATTGGTGACGCGCTGGGATTGCACGCGTTCGCTGAAGGCGTCGAGGGTCACGGGCGCGGGGCCGGCGTAGCGGGATTGCTGGAGGGCATCGGTTGCCCAGTGTCGTCCGGCGTCGGTGAAGGTGTAGCTCATGTCGATGAGGCTTTCGAGCTCGCGGGTGCCGAGGGTGCGCAGCAACTGGCGGTCAACGGCCGTGGTGACCAGATCGGTGACGACGTGATAGGGAAGCTTGATGGCCTCAATGAACTGGCGGATCGTTTCGAGACGGCCGATATAAATGAGCTTCATCAGGAGGCTGAGCAGTTCGGTCTCGTCGACTCCCGTAGAGGCAATGCTGGTAGGCTCCACCGGCATGCGGTGCAGGAAGTTGTCCAGCGTGGACCGATCAATGACTCCGGCGGCCACAAGATGGTCGCCCAGGCGCCCGCCGCACAGCGCCTGGTTATCAAGCGCTTTATCGACCGCATCAGCAGTGACCAGGCCGGCGCGAACCAGCAGATCGCCCAATCGCATGCGCTTATCGATGGCAAGCCTCCAAGGAATGCAATTCCACAGCCGTGCTTACTGAGTTGGCAGTGAGTGTTTGATCGCTATTGTAAGCGACTGTCGCTCTTCATCAAAGGATAAAAGGCGATCCCTAAGGTACTTGGCGGGTTCCGGGGCGATTGCTGCCTGATTTCAGGTCATTGCAACGGGTTGAGAAAGCGCAGATCCGTTCGGCAAGCTCAGGGCGGACTCTTCGCCTGTGTTTGACGCTTTGCGCCAAACTTCGCTCAGAGAGAGGTCATATTTTCTGAGTGGGAATGATTTCGATCGTACGCTTAAGCTGGCCGCAGGCCGCGTAGATGTCCCGGCCGCGGGGGCGGCGGATGTAGGCGGGGATCTGGTTTTCGATGAGGCGTTGCTGGAATTGGGTTACGTCCTGGTCGCTGGGGGTTGCGTAGGGGATGCCGGGGCCTGGGTTCCAGGCGATCAGGTTGACCTTGGCGGGAAGGTTGGCTCGGCGGATGAGCTTGATGACTTCTTCGGCGTGCTGGGGCTGGTCGTTGATTCCGCCCAGCAGGACATATTCAAAGGTGACGCGCTCGCGGGGGCGCAGAGGGACTTTGCTGACGGCCTGCATGAGGTCGGCGATGGACCACTTGCGGTTGATGGGCATGATTTGCTCGCGGACCTGATTGTTGGAGGCGTTGAGGGAGATGGCGAGCTTGGGGCGAATGGGCTCGGCGGCAAAACGCTCGATGCCGGAGACGATGCCGGAGGTGGAGACGGTCATGCGTGACTCGGCTATGCCTACCTCCTGGACGAGGAGGCGGACGGCGGCGATGAAGGCGTCGTAATTGAGGAAGGGCTCGCCCATGCCCATGAAGACGAGGTTGATGCGGTCGCGTCCGATGCGGACGTTGTGGCGCTTGAGGACAACGACGACCTGCCCGGCGATTTCTCCGGCGGTGAGGTTGCGGATGATTCCGAGTTTGGCGGTCAGGCAGAACCGGCAATTGACGGCGCAGCCGATCTGGCTGGAGATGCAAATGGTGGCGTCATGATGGGTGGCGGCTTCGCTGCCGTCACCGGACTCGCCGGAGTCGCCTTCCGGCATCCAGACGGTTTCGACAGTCTGGCCGTCGGCCATAGATATTAGATAGCGCTCGGTTCCGTCGATGGAGCGGAAGGTTTCGGCGATGCGGGGGAGCCCGACGGAGTATCCGGCATTTGCGAGCTGCTGGCGGAGCTCTTTGGGGAAGGTGGTGAGGTCGTCGAGGGTGGTGATCCACTGGCGGTACAGGGCCAGGGTGAGCTGGCGGGTGCGGTAAGTAGATGAGGAAAAACTTGAGAGAAGTTCTGCAAGCTGCTCAATTTTAAGGCCAAATAGGGCGTAAGGATTTGTTGGACCGGCGGAGGGCCCTGAAGCGTCTAAAATGGAGAGAGTAGTTCCCCTGCCTGCGGTCATTGCGACACCGGTATACAGAAGTCAGCATAGCGCACTTTAGGTCCTCCATTTTATGTGCGGGGCGTGGCCGGAGGTGGCAGGGAGTCGTCCCTTCAAAGTAACAGTGCCCGTACGAGCCGGGCGCAGCAGATGAGAAAAGAGCGCGAGAAGCAATGAACAACGAGAGAAGCATACGCCGCACGATATTGCCCAATGGGCTGACGATTCTGACCGAAAAGATGGAGCACGTTCGCTCGGTCGCGATGGGAGTGTGGGTGCGGTCCGGGTCGCGGCATGAGTTGGCTCCGGTGAACGGGATATCGCACTTTGTGGAGCACATGGTGTTCAAAGGGACGAAGTCGCGGTCGGCGCAGATGCTGGCGCGCGAGGTGGACGCGATTGGCGGCAACCTGGACGCGTTTACGGGCAAGGAAACCATCTGTTTCAACATGAAGGTGCTGGACGAACATGTTCCAGTAGCACTTGAAGTGTTGTCGGACCTGGTATTGAACCCGACTTTTGCGTCGGAGGAGATTGACCGCGAGCGTGGGGTGATTCTGGAAGAGATCAAGATGGACGAGGATAATCCGGACTACCTGGTGCATGAGATTTTTACCCAGAATTTCTGGAAGGACGACCCGTTGGGCAAACCGATCCTGGGCACGAAGGAGACGGTAAAGAGCTTTGAGCGCGAGACGCTGTTCGATTTTTACGGGTCGCGGTTTCTGGGCGGGAACATGATTTTTTCCGCGGCGGGAAATATCGACCACGACAGCTTTGTGGAGCAGGTGACGCGGCGGTTCGAGGGGCTTCCGGCGGGCGATAGCACGTATGTGGCGGCGGCTCCGAAGACGACGGCGCGGATTAATTTGCGGAACAAGAAGTCGCTGGAGCAGGTGCAGCTGTGCCTGGGCGTGCCGGCGCCTCCGGTGGCAGATGAGGACCGGTACACGACGCTGATTTTGAATACGGTGCTGGGCGGCGGGATGAGCTCGCGGCTTTTCCAGACGATTCGCGAAGAGCGCGGGCTGGCGTATGCGATTTTCAGCGACCTGAATCCGTATAGCGATACGGGATCGCTGTGCGTGTTTGCGGGAACTTCGTCATCGAAGGCGGTGGAGGTGGTGGACCTGGTGATGGCGGAGTTCAGCCGGCTGAAGAGGGAAGCGATGCCGGAGGACGAACTGCGCCGGGCTAAGGATCAGTTGAAGGGGAATCTGGTGCTGTCGCTGGAGAGCTCGACGTCACGGATGTCGAACCTGGCGCGGCAGCAGATGTACTTCAATTACTTCTTCGACCAGCAGGAGATTCTGAACCGCGTAGAAGCGGTGACGGCGGAGCAGGTGATGACGATGGCAAACAAGCTGTTTCGCCCGGAGGCGGTAGCGGTGACGCTGCTGGGCCGGCTGGATGGCTTGAAGGTGCCGCGGGAACGGCTGGTGTGTTAAGGACTGGCCGTCCGGGCGGACGCGGCTTCGCCGGCATGCCGGATTTGACGTTTGTGGCTGCTGGTCGCGAGGGGCCGTTTCCTATCAATAAATAAATGGGATGAGTTTGCGGGTTTGCGCGGCGTAGTACGTGAACTCGTTGCCGTAGTGTTCCTGTAAGTGTGCGTCGAGCATGGGGATGTTTACGAAGACGAATCCAGCGAGCATGAGGGCGGGGATGATGGCGGTGATCCAGCGGCCGGAGATGAGGCAGAGGCCGGAGAAGGAGAGCACGTCGCCCAGGTAGTTGGGATGGCGGGTGTAGTGGAAGAGTCCGCCGGTGTAGAGGCGGCCGTGGTTTTCGGGGCGCGTCTTCCAGATGCTGCGCTGATGCTCGGACCAGGTGTTCATCCATGAGCCGATGAGGAAGAGGGCGACTCCGATGGATGCGGCTGTGGCGAAGGGTGTGGGGTTGCGGGCTGCCTCGATAGAGAGCCCTATATAGATGAAGAGGAGCCAGGGCGCGATGGCGAAGGCCTCGCTCCAGCGCACGCCGCGCTTGAGAAAGAAGAACTGGGTGAGGAGCAGGCGCAGGAAGTAGATCGTGAGTGCGACGGCGAGGGTGATGCTGCGCGGGGTGTTTTCCGGGTTCCAGGTTTGGCCAAACCATGCGCCGATGGTGTGGAGGCCGGAGCCGAGGAGGATCCAGCAGGCGACGGCTGTGCAGAGGGCGATGGCGGTGGTGAGGAAGGTTCGCTGGGGTAGAGAGCTGGCGTGGTAGTCGTAGACTCCAGGCTGCGTTTCTTTGGGCATTGCCTACAGATTTTATAGGCCGAAAAGGAAAGGCCCGCTTGTGAGCGGGCCTTTGTTGCTTGAGAGTCAATCTTCCCCATCCTTCGCGCTAAAGGCGGCGCGAAGGATGGGGGCACCTGCGGATGCTTCAAAGGCGCAATCAACTATGTTCGGTGCGCTTGCTTATCAGAAAAAAATCTGATCTACGTAGCGATGATGGGGATACTATTGCTTCATGAAAGTTCGTCTTTGTGCCACAGCGCTACTTTTTCTAGCCTGTACTTGCATTGTTTACGGCCAGAAAATGGACGTAAGGATCATTCAGCGTCAAACTGGGGAAACTAACTACGACTATGTTGTCCCAGGGCACTATTACTCAACTTCTAATGGAGACGCTAATTGCTCTGCCTACGGAGACACAGCTAATTGCTCAGCGACAGGGACTACAAGCGGTTACTCCACACCGCCCCGTGAAGTTTCCTATAGTGTGATGGGAGCGACTTTCTCGCTTCTGCTGCCGGATGGAAGGGTGGCGATAGTGAACTGCGTAAGTAAGTTCGAGGAGCGCATGGCTGGCCCAGCTGGAAATCACAGAAGCTGCCGAACGCCCTTAGTAGATAACATCCAAGTTGATTTCAAGGGGAAGAACGCTAAGCTTTATTGGCCTGTCAGCCTGGATGGTAAGAAATTTGAATCTGAGACATACAAAATATTAGCCGTACTTCCAAAGTAATCCGTCATTCCATATGTTAAAAAGGTCCGCTTACGAGCGGACCTTTTCTGTATAGATGGGCTGGACTAGACGCCGATGACGGCGCAGAGTTCTTTTACGGCTTCGGCGGATTTTTTGAGGGCTGCGTCTTCTTCGGGGGTCAGCTTGATTTCGATGATCTGCTCTAATCCGCGCGAGCCGAGCTTGCAGGGGACGCCGACGTAGTAGCCGCTGATTCCGTACTCGCCTTCGAGGTAGACGGCGCAGGGGAGGATTTTTTTCTTGTCCTTGAGGATGGCTTCGACCATTTCGACGGTCGCCGCGGAGGGCGCGTAGAAGGCGCTGCCGGTTTTGAGGTGCTTGACGATTTCGGCTCCTCCGTCGCGGGTGCGCTGCACAATGGCTTCAAGGCGGGACTTTTCGATGAGCTCGGTGATGGGGATTCCGGCGACCGTAGAGTAGCGCGGGAGGGGAACCATGGTGTCTCCGTGGCCGCCGAGGACGAAGGCGGTTACGTTTTCGACGGAGACGTTGAGCTCTTCGGCGATGAAGGTGCGGAAGCGGGCGGAGTCGAGGACTCCGGCCATGCCGATGACGCGCTCGCGGTTGAACTTGGCCTGGCGGAATGCGGTCTGGGCCATGGCGTCGAGCGGATTGGAGACAATAATAAGGATGCAGTTGGGCGAATGCGTGGTGACCTTGCCGACCACGTCGGACATGATCTTGTAGTTGGTCTGCAGGAGGTCGTCGCGGCTCATGCCGGGCTTGCGCGGGATTCCGGCGGTGATGACGACGATGTCGGAGTTGGCCGAGTCGGCGTAGTCGTTGGTGCCGAGGATGTGGCAGTCGCGTTTTTCGATGGGCATGGCTTCGAGCAGGTCGAGCCCTTTGCCCTGCGGCACACCCTCGACTACGTCGAGCAGAACGACGTCCGCGAGTTCTTTTGAGGCGATCCAATGAGCGGCGGTTGCGCCGACGTTGCCTGCTCCTACGATGGTTACTTTCTTACGCATTGATTTTTGCTCCTGACGATTTTTAGCGGTTCTTAATAAGGGATTCGCCGTTAGGGATTGGGGGATTCGTTGTCATGAATTGAGCGATTGCCAATCCCTAATTGCCGGCCCCTTGTCCCCTGCTAGTCCATGTTTTCGATCATTTTGGTTGCGAACTCGCTGGTTTTGACTTTGGTTGCGCCCTGCATCTGGCGCTCGAAGTCGTAGGTTACGTGTTTCTGCTGGATGGTCTTCTCCATGGAGGTCTCGATGAGTTTGGCGGCTTCTTTCCAGCCGAGGAACTCGAAGAGCATGACACCGGAGAGCATGACCGATCCGGGGTTGATGACGTCCTTGTCAGCGTATTTGGGTGCGGTGCCGTGGGTGGCCTCGAAGACGGCGTAGCCGTCGCCGATGTTGGCTCCGGGGGCGATGCCAAGTCCTCCGACCTGGGCGGCGCAGGCGTCAGAAATATAGTCGCCGTTGAGGTTAGGGCAGGCGAGGATGGAATATTCCTCGGGGCGGATGATGACCTGCTGGAAGATGGAATCGGCGATGCGATCGTTGATGAGGATTTTTTTCTTCCACTGGCCGTTGCCGTGCGATTTACCGATGGAGTCGAGAACCTGTTTGACCTCAGCGTAGAGATCGCTGCGGAATTCATGGTTGCCGAACTCGAGGCCGGGCTCGATGAGGGCGGCGTTCTGCTCAAGGGTGAGCGAGGGATTGGCTTCCTGATTGCCGAGGATCCAGCTCTCGCGCTCGGTGACCACGTGGTCGCGGAATTCTTCGACGGCGACTTCATAGCCCCACTCGCGGAATGCGCCCTCGGTGAACTTCTGGATGTTGCCCTTGTGAACGAGGGTGACCGACTTGCGGTGGTTCTCGATGGCGTACTGGATGGCGCGGCGGACGAGGCGCTTGGTTCCGAAGATGGAGATGGGCTTGATGCCGACCCCAGAGTCTTCGCGTACCCTTTTCTTGCCGCCCTTGAGCAGATCGTTGTTGAGGAAGTCGATGAGCTTTTTGACGTCGGCAGAGCCTTCGCGGAATTCGATGCCCGCGTATACATCCTCAGTGTTTTCGCGGAAGATGACGACGTCGAGCTTGTCAGGATGTTTTACGGGGCTGGGCACCCCGGCATAGTACTTGACGGGGCGCACGCAGGAGTAGAGATCGAGGATCTGGCGCAGAGCTACGTTGAGTGAACGGATGCCTCCACCGACGGGCGTGGTGAGCGGGCCTTTGATGGAGACGCGGAGATCGCGCGCGGCGTTCACAGAGTCGTCGGGCAGCCAGGTTTTGAATTCGCGGAAGGCCTTTTCGCCAGCGTAGATTTCGAACCACTTGACCGAGCGCCTGCCACCGTATGCCTTCTCGACGGCGGCGTCGAAGACGCGTTGCGAGGCGCGCCAGATGTCGCGTCCGGTGCCGTCGCCTTCGATGAATGGGATGATGGGATGATCGGGGATGGTGAACTTTCCGTCGGCATACTGGATCGCCTCGCCACCGGCGGGCAAGGGCAGTCCGTTATAGCTTTTCTGCATGTAAGTGGATGTCTCCCAAGCTGGATAAGGTCGGTAAGGACTCTACTTCAGAGGCTAACATTCGTTGAAGACGAGTGGCAATCAGGCCGGCAGTCAGGGCTCTGCTGTCGTGGTGGGAGGAAAATTTCGGGTGAGAGGCGTATGGTGGTGTGCAAATGAATTTTCGTTGTCTTCTGTTCTCTGTCCTGCTCGCTGCCTCCACTCTTTCCACAGCGCCGGTGCAGGCGCAGGCCTACTCGGCGAATCAGCCGCTGGGCTCTACGGCACAACATAACCTGAACTATTTGAAAGACGCCGGGATCTCCCAGAGGCTCGGCACGAAGTTGCCGCTCGAGGACCCTTTTATTGATTCGAGTGGCAATCACGTAATTCTGGGGAAGTACTTTGGGGCGCGCCCGGTAGCTATCGCGTTGGTGTACTACCATTGCGGATTGCTGTGTCCGGAGGTGATGAACGCCATGGCGAAGGCGCTGCGCGAGACGGGGTTCAAGGCCGGCAAAGATTACGACGTGATCATAGCGAGCATAGATCCGACGGACACACCAGCGGAGTCGCTGGCGGCAAAGCAGCGCTTTTTAGCGACGCTGGGCGACGAGGGCGCGGCGAACGCCCTGCACTTTTTGGTTGGGCCGCAGAAGTCAATTACTGATTTCGCGCAGGCGACGGGCTTCCACTATGTGCGCGTGCCGGGGCCGGACGGGAAGATGGACCAGTTCGCGCATTCGAGCGTGATTATGATTGCGACTTCGGATGGACGGATGTCGAAGTATCTTTCAGGCATCGACTACCCTTCGCGCGATGTGCGGCTGGCACTGATCCAGGCGAGCAAGCGTAGGATCGGCTCGCTGAGCGACATTGTTCTGCTGTACTGCTGCAACTATGTCCCGAGCCAAGGACGCTATTCGGTGGCGATTCTGCGGGTGATGGGCCTGGCGGCCATGGCTTCGCTGTTCGCGCTGGGCGGGATGCTGTTTTTGTTGAGCAGAAAGCCGAAAGGCCGGACGGCGTAGGGGATTGATCAATACGAAAGCATCGTACGATGAATCTACGGTTAATCACCGCAAATCTGTTTGAAGTACGTTCGATACATACGCCTCGTATTTTGCATTTCCCTGGGTCGTTGGATGGACACCGTCGCTACTCAGATCGGCGGGCGAAAGAATTAAGGCACCGTCTACCAAATGACAGTATGAACGGGAATTACACACGGTTGAAATCGCTGATCTGAATTGGGCCAGAGTGCCTCCACTTGCATTTGGAGCTTCGTTTGCCAAAACAAGAGGTGTTTGGGCAAATATATGGACGCTGGGAAAGTTGGAGTGAATAGAATCTAACAGCGATGCGTACTCGCCTTGAAATTGCGCAGGATTTACACCCGCAAAGAAATCGTTGACGCCAATGGCTAACCAAATTGTTGCAGGGTTCCCATAAGAAGCAAAATAGGAGATCAGGTTATTGAGGCCCGCGGCATAATCGGATGTAAGTTGACGTGCGCCCCATGCCTCAACACCTGTTTCATAGTGAGTTCTGAGCAGAACCGTCCATGCATCTCGACTTGGAATATCCGTCCCGAATCCGCACGAAATAGAATCTCCATAGACCACGACGAGAGGTTTTACGGGTTCTGGTGCTGCCAGAGCGCTGCCAGAGACATTCTCAATGGTGTTTCCGGTCACCGGCGATTCGGGTGTTAGCCGTATCCGCGTCCCGGAGACAATATCGATGATGCTGCCTCGTTCCACAGCAAGGCTAAAAGTTTGCGGCTGGTCCGATGTGCATCGCAATGTTTGCGAGTATTGGCCGTTCACAAGTAAACTCGCTTCCGCGTTATTCGGGTATGAACTGAAGATCGAACAGTCGGTTGTCACTTTGATGGGACCGTTCGTCATAAAATGCACTCTTGAAAATGGCGAGCCACTGGGCGACGAATCAAGCAGCTCAAACTCATAGGGCTGGTGATTGTAACCGCAACTGATGAGTGAGCTTAGAATTGCCAGGCTCAAGACGCTCAAGATTCTGCCAGCGGCAATCGAGCTTTTCACTTTGTGGATGCTTCCCACTCTTATGATCCTGACCGTTGAATTGAAGGCTGTTGCGCCAGTTTACTGTATCCATCTCATACTGTCGTTGCACGTTTGATCCTCTCAGTCTCCGCAGCCTCTGCCCGAAGATTCCGCTCCTGGCCTGGCGCAGCCAACTGTTGAGCTCTCTTGAGAACGGAGGAGCAGACATGCTCCTCATCGCTGGACAGCACCCGCAGCGAGGACGGCGGTCAAGGGCGGGCGCTCTTTGCCTGTTCATCGAAGCGAAGCGGAGACCCTTGACGGCCACCGCAGCGGAGGCTACGCGGCGCAAGCCGTCTCTGCTTTTTGCAGCACATTTTCCCTTCGCTAACTTCAGGTTGCCATATAGCAACGTCACAGCCTTGACTTCCTCTTTGCCGCTTTCCTTTCAGCGGTTGCCATATGGCAACCTGCCGCTGCTCCGCAGCTTCCCGCCGGGGGTGACGTGTCATGCCTCAAGCCGATGCCGTAGGCAGCGCGCTCTTCGGCTTAGGGCGCAGTAGCCGGAGGACGGCTACTCAGTTGTACAGGGGTACGCTGTCCTCGGTGGTTGCGATGAGCACCTTACCTTGAGCTGCGGAGACCTTCCGCGCCGGGGGCATGGAGGGGTTCCTGGGATAGCTTTTCCCATTGAAGGAGAGGACGGCCTCATAGCCCGACTGAACGCCTCCTCCTTGTACCCGCACTCCGATGTCCGGATGTCCATCGCTCATGGAAGGCAGGAGCTTGATGGGAAGCTGAACGATTGTCACCCTGCCGAGCACCTTGAAGGAGGACTCGGTGGGCTCCAGGATCAGCATCGTGCATCCTCCGCTACCACACCACCGCTGCCCTGAGACATAAACGATGTCCTCCTCGGTCTTTCCGCCATCGGGTTTCACCCCGGCGACAGTGATCCTCGTTGTCGTGTCAGGAGGCACCTTCCCGCCGAGGCTCAGGTAACTGCGGAGATAAGCCTTCAGTGGCTCGCTCGGGCGATTGGAAGCAGTCGCCTGTCCCGGCCAAAAGATAGCTGCACCCGCCGCTGCTAATACCATTCCACTGACGATGCTTGCCGCAATTCGCATTTTCACGTTGCTCCGATCTATGGATGCGAGAAGCACCCCATCAAATTCACCACCGTGCTGCCGTAGTTTCCTCCGGTGGTTCCCACGTCAATCGTGTTCGGGTTTCCGCTGATGTTCCCGAGACCGAAGTTGTAGGAAGCTGCGGTCGCCTGCATGAGCTGAGACGGAGTGAACGAGAAAGCGTTCGACAAATAGGTCATGTTGGAAGAAAGCATGTTCGCCGCGTAGTTGGCTGCGAAAGGCACATTGAACGCCTGCGCCGCCGTAACTCCCTGCTGATTGGTCAACTGGAAGACCCCCATTCCGGGACCGCCACCGTATTCCTGAACGTTCATGAAATCCGTTTCTCTGACACCAATCGCAGCCAAGAGCGCCGTAGGTATGTTGTGCGCGCTCGCGGCGCTTTGCAGGACACTCCATGCCGCGTTGGCTCTTGCGACACCTCCCGGCGTCCTATTGGCAGCGGAGAGCGCAGAGCTGCACGGATTGTTATTTGGGGCGACCAGCCCCATTCTGGGCGATTGCACTTAGTAATTGTATCCGGACCACGATGTAAACAGACACGGATCCAATCATCGAGCCTGGGAGTACTAATAGAATGAAGTGGGATAACAAATCAGCTCTCGGGAGAAATCCATCCTGGGCAGCGCTAAACATTACTGCAGACATAAACAACACGAAAAAGACAAACACGCTGACAGCAAATCGAAGCGCCCATAGCCGTGGCTCGTCGCGGACCTTTCGCGCCCAATAGACCAAAGCTGAGGCAACAGCACCGGCAACCATCAACAATAAGAAGGAGATAACAAGATGTCCCATCGCAATTCCGAGTGCCGTGCCTACAAGTCCTACCAATAGTGCATCAGTTAGTGCATACGTAGAAAGAAAAACTAAAAGCCACTTCGCAAAACCAACTTGTGATCCAGACATTGTATGTGACCCCTCCACGTTCCAAGTCTAATCGGTGCAACCCCACTCCTTGAAAGCCGGAAGTGTAGCGTCTTTGAAAGTTAACACGCCAGCTGCTCCCGATATGGTGGCACCGGTAGCGATAACTCCTGCGCCCATAAGTGCGGGTCCACAGGTCACAAGGTCAGGTCCCAAATCAGCACATCCCGCAGCAGCAACCCCACCAGCGGCTAGATATAAGATCCCTGACGTGAGGAACATATAACCATACCCAATTACTGCCATTGCCACGATCGTGCTACCTATTAGGGACATAGCAGAAGGAGGTATCTTCTGCGCGGCAGGATTGGACTGCGCCTGAGCAAACAGGATGCAGTCACCACTTGAGGGTGGCTTAGGCGACGACGGATTTGTACTATTTGGGGCTTGAAGATTCATTCATTTGCCGGACTCCGACCCGTAAAACAACTGGGTCGTGCGCAGAATCAGCGAAATCGCAGCGATAATAATGAGTGCCGCTGCCAAGCAGGATGTCACCATTACATATGGTGGGATACTCGGAAACGCAACATGCAGCAAAGGGACAAGTCGTACAACGAAAACACCTGCACTGGCCCATGCCATCGCTTTTTCAAAGATATTTGAATTTCCCCGCTGGATCTCAATAAAGAAGTACACGCAAAAAACGTATGCAATCGTCGTAACGATAGGAATGGCAGAATATGTTTTCCCGATGCTGGCATGGCTTGCACCCTTGATCGCCAGAATGGCAAAAAGAATGTACGCGCCAGTCAGCAATAGGGCTATGCCTCTTCTCTTGATCAATATTTTCGCCATTAAAAATACCCCGGACCATAAATCTGTTGCACACAGGTTTCCCGATTCCTGAGCGCATAAGAAATGTCGTAGACGGCCGCTACCCCGGCTGCGACAAGGGCGCGGCCCTCTTGGCCTCTTGCGGCAAATACAAAGGGGGCCGAATTCACAACCGAAAATGTGTAAGGCTCCTCTTTGCTTATACCGGGTGTCGGATCTTCATCTAGATTTGCAATGGTTTCATTCGCTTCGCACGCCAAAAAGGCCACATATTTCTGACCTGCGCTCATTTTTTTGCAGTTCGGATCAAGGACGCTGCAATTGTTGCCTTTGTTTTGGGGTCCGTTATTTGGGGCTCGACCGCCACCGCCTTGCCCACCCGGCCCGCCGCCGCTTTGCCCACCTGGCCCGCCGCCCGTCGGTCCGTTGCCTGGCCCACCAGAACAAGTGTAGCCGTCGCATGGATCCGGAGGTGGCGTAACCGGACCTGAATTCACATGAACAGGGGGCTGCGGATAACAATTGTTACTGGGATCGCACCCGAGGTTCCGTCGGGAGAGGTCCCATCGGGATCGACGTAAACCAGCGGATTGTTCAGCACATAGCTGTAGCGGTTCATGCTCTGCGGGTTGTTGACGTCGTAGCTGCCCATGTACGGGTCGGGCGACATCCAACGTCCCATTACAGATCCATATTGGCGAAATTGCGTATGGTCGAGGCCCGATTCCGCATCGCGTTCCAGCCCAGTGAACTTGTAGTGGTTGTCGTCTGCTGGAGGCGAGGGTTCCTGTCCATAGGGATAAAACGTGTCCGAAGACACGGGCCATCCCCCGGCTGCGACGAGCATCCGCGCAGAGCCAATCTGATCTCCCAGATAGTAGGTGGTGGTTGTCAATGGTGTTTCCGCATCGCCGCCGGTATTGGAGTCCTCCGTGAAGGCATTCAGCCCAGTGGCGACTCCATTGTAGTTGTATGCAAGTGTGGGAGTCACATCCGGTTGGCGGCTGTAAATCGGCGTGACCGTTCCGTCTGTGCTGGTGATCGCAATGTCGGAGTCCCAAATGCTCCATGAGCCGGTAAGGGTTTCATTGTCGGTCATCAGATAGTACGCCTGCACAGTTTTACCGGCAAAGCTGCTCAGGTCCGCCGCCCGGCTGACCCATTGATTTTGGGTCGTCATCTCCGCCACCGACTGTCCGGCGGTATCACTGGACAGCCATGCGGTTTGCGTGCCGTCCTCGAATTCTATGTTCACCCCCCGTCGCCCCCATAGCATTGCCATCGATGCTCTCAAATTGCTCAAGGGCAATACGAAGGTACACGGTTCCACGCCGATTTTTCCATCAGCGCGAAATGATGATGGTGCTTTGCAGGGCGCACGTGGCTGGTTTTCATCGGCATTCGAGGAAGCTGGAATCGAAGGCGATTCGCGGCATTGCAGCCGTCATACCTTTGCCAGTAGACTTGTTATGGCCGGGGTCGACCTGCGGACGGTTGCAGACCTCCTCGGCCACAGGACTTTACAGATGGTCATGCGTTACTCGCATCTCGCAGAACCTCACAAGGCATCGGCCGTTGACCGGCTGGTCGAGAGTTCATTGGGACGATTGGTGACTCAATCGGCGACCGGCCGGATTGGCGAAGCAAGATTGACTGTAAGTCGTTGAAAAAATAGCGGAGAGGTGGCAGAGTCCGGTTGAATGCACCTGACTCGAAATCAGGCGTAGTCGAAAGGCTACCGGGGGTTCGAATCCCTCCCTCTCCGCCATATAAATTGCAGAAATAAAAGGACTAAACCACCACACCAACCGAGTCAGCGACCAATGTTTCCAGTTGTAGCTTTTACGCTGGTGGCTGTTCTGGTGGCTGTTCGCTTTACAGGTTTCTTATTGGCTGGCGAGTTGTAGTTCGAACCCGCGATTAGTTCGACGGCGTTCTGGAGATGGTGCGGCGAGAGGTGGGCATACCGGGCTGTCATCTGAATGGTCTTGTGTCCCATCAGTTCCTGGACTGTTTTCAAAGATACTCCGGCCATTACCAGACGGCTGCAGAACGTGTGACGTAGGCAGTGCCAACTGAAATCCTCGATTCCTGCTTTGACGATAGCCTCCTCGAACCAGCGCCGGATGGCCTTCCGGATAAAGGGCTTTCCGTCTTCGGTGATAAACACCCGTTCAGCATTCCCTGAGATGGCGTGCTGTCTTTCCAGTGCGGTGCGTGAAACGGAATTGAGAGGGATTGTCCGATCTGAGCCATTTTTTGTTTTCAGAAGATGAATCCGGCTCGCTTCTTGGCTCACTTGATCCCAAGCTAAGCTGAATTGCTCGGAGCGTCGCATCCCGGTATGGAGCGCAATCTCAAACTCATTGAGATAACGAATCGGGTATTCAGCGTTAATTACTTTGCGGAGTTTCACCTCCTCCGCATCGGAGAGAAAACGGATGCGGCCGTTCTCTTCTCTCTTAGCTCGGATGAGACGCGCCGGATTCCGATCCGTCCACCCGTTGCGGATGGCTTCGCGGTAGATCATGCTCAGCGTCGCTCGGTAACGATTGAATGTGGCAGGGCTGGTCCGCCGCGATTCAAGAAACGCGGCTAGTTCCTGCTGGGTGAGTGACGATGCGGGTCGATCTCCGAATTCCTGGGTCAGAATGCCGATCTTCTGTTCATCGTCCTCCGGGTTGGCCTTGTGCTTCTTTGCATATTCAATGGCATTGTCGGCCAAATCTTGAAACGTCCGCTCGCGCTGGCGAAGGGGTTTGCCCAGCTTCCGCCCGGCCAATGCGTCCGCCTTCCGCTGATGATAGAGCCGGATTGCATCTTTTTTGCGTCCTACCTTTTCGCGGTGCCGTTTGCCTTCAGCGTCAATGTAATGAATCCACCAAATACCACTGCCCGGAACTTTCTCCCAAACGCCCCGTGCCACGTATGCCTCTCATCAAAATTGAATTAGCCTGACAAATATCAGGTCTACCCCTACAAAATCGATAGGTCCGAGCTCTAGGTGGCCGTGTTCTCCAGCCACCCGCAGCAGAAGTTGTCGTGCCCACGCCGTCGGCGATTACAGTGCCGCGCTAGAGCGGACGCCACAACTGCCGACTAAGGAACACAGTGACGCTAATTCACGACACATTCAAGTCCGTCCGTCTGAAGCTCTTCGACGAGGAGTCTGGACTCGTTGTAACTCACCGCCAAAGGAACCACCAGTACGCCGATTTGGCGGCAGAGGAAGCTTTCCTCCGTTGCATCCTCGCCAAAAGGAATACTTGTTTGATTCAAGGCTTCATGGAAGTCGTCTAGTTCAAATCTGAGACAATCCTGGCACAACAGGGTTACCATACACTCCGGAATCAAGCCATCATCGCTAGGAACCCGCTCGAGAGAGATCAATCGGAACGAAGGCGGGTTTATGTCGCAACGGAAGCAAGTCTGAGCGTCTTCTCTCGTAAATGTAGTGGCCATACATCCTCCTCAAATCAACCTACAAGGCGCTGCGGGTGATCGGCGCGGGCGAAACGTTGCAGATCTCGCACTGGAATCAAGACTCGCGATCCTATGCGTCGAACAGTGAGTACTTTGTTTGCAATCAGGTAGTCGAGAGATCTTTGACTGATCGAAAGAAGTGCTGCGGCCTCCTGTCGACTCAAAAGCAGCTTGTCCTCTGCACGAACAGACTTTCTTTCCGACTTACTTGTCATGGATTCAAGTGCGTCAGTCATTTGTCCTCTCCCGTGATGCATTTATGCCAAGCAGCAGTCAGGCGTTCTGTATCTTGCAACAGACCTTCACGTCGGTCAAATGTGAAGACATGCGAGCGACTCGATAGGTAAAACTATTCGAGTTGCTAAGATATAACTCAGGTCGATAAATCCTAAGAAGAGCATTCGGCTGTTAACCGAAGGGTTGTAGGTTCGAGTCCTACCTGAGGAGCCAATTATTTTCAACGACTTACGCCGCCTGTAAACTCCCCGATGACCCTCAAAAACACCCGACTGTGGGGACTTTTGTGGGTACTCCCCTTCAAAAACCTGCGAAATCACGGGCGATTCTGCGTACTCCTGCGACCCGTTTTCTTCGGTTGTTGACGCGGCCCGTTTCTGTACCACCGTCTCCAGCGCATTGCGCTTCGCTTCCATCCGAATATGGCTGTAATGCTTGAGCATCTGCTTGGAGACGTGGCCGGCAATGTCCATGATCGTCTGATCGCCCGCGCCGCTCTCTGCGAGTTCTGTAATAAGCGTGTGCCGGTTGTCGTGCCAACGGCCTTTGACGCCCGCATTGGCGCGAATGTTGGTCCAGACCGTTTTGAGGGTGGTGACGTGTTTCTTCGGATCAGTCGGCTGCGGTGAGCCGAAGGGAAAGACGTACCACTCCGGCTCCGTCGCACCGAACTTGTGCTTGTACCACTCGACGTAATCCGAGAACACAGCGAAGAGGTCGGAGTTGAGTGGGATGGTCCGCCCCTCTCCGCCCGGTGTCTTGGCTCGGCCCACAGCAAGATACTTTTTGTCGAAGTGGATCTGCCCCCAGGTGAGGCGCTTGATCTCGCCATCGCGCATTCCGGCGTTGAGGGCCAGTGTCAGCGCGAGGTAGATGTGTGGCGACCGCGCTTTGGCCGCTTCTTCCAACATGCGCTGCTTCTCGTCTTCGCTGTATGCTTTGCCGATCACTTCGCGCGTCTTCAGCTTGAGCATCTTCTTCTTGCGCAGGCGGAGGCGGATCAGGTCGCCCGGTTCTCCGAGGATGCGCAGCAGAAAACCAACCTCTTCGTTAATGGTTTTCGGAGCCGCTTTTTCAGCCAAGCGATCATTCTGGTACTTGGTGACAACTGCCTCATTAAAATCAACCACCATCTTGGCTCCAAGCAGACGGTTCAGGTGGTGGATGGCGTACTCTGCGAAGGTCGCCGAATCGGGCAGCCGAAGTTTGTAAGCGTCATAGAAGTCTTCCGCCAAATCCCGAAACGTGCGGACCCGCTCGCGGCGCTGGTCGGTGATGTTGTTGAAGCCCTCCTCCAATTCGCGTTTGCGATTCTTCTCCGCGTCTCTGGCAACGGTCTTCG
>Ga0335075_10000375_pt1 | contig 80601 bp, 70 predicted proteins | sample Lox_Sample_24_FD_206723 | JGI IMG/M metagenome (GOLD analysis project Ga0335075, IMG submission 206723) | Soil microbial communities from Loxahatchee National Wildlife Refuge, Florida, United States - Lox_Sample_2.4 | ecosystem: Environmental > Terrestrial > Soil > Wetlands | place: USA... | reverse complement strand
GCGCCGGCGTGCGGCCCACGGGCCGACCCGGCGCGGCGCGACGGTAAGCCGGAGAAACGGCTAAGTTAGTCCGGCTAGTTCGACTCGATCAGCGCCACCAGCGCCAGCAGGGCGTCAACTCCCGGACGACGGTCGGGATATCCTTCTGGTCTGCGCGCAGCAGGGCCACAAGCCCGAGTCCAACGTGCTGGGCGGCTCAACTCAACTGCTGCAAGAAGGAGATGTTGCGCGAGTCCTGATCGGCACCGACCGAGCTAACCGCTTCGTCCTGAGTCCCGGTCCCCATCGGGCGTGACCGGTCAGGGGGCCGTCGGGACGAACGTCATAAGGATGGACTGTGCGAACCCTTTTTGGAGCTGATCAACGGGGCCAGACCCTGGCTGAGTACTGCGAGAAGCGCATGGCGGCGATGGAGAGGGAAGTGCAGGCCTGGAATTCCGACGAGCTGATCACAACCGCGGATCAGGAAGTCGTCGACTACCTGATCCAGAAGTATTCCGTCTTCTGCCCGGTCCTTCGGACGCAGGAGCGCCACCGCGACGCTCCCGTTCGAGCTGACTTGCCTGTACGCCCGCCCATCCCCGGGATGGAGTTCGCGCGGGGAGGCTATGGGCCTAGCACCGTCCCGGGAACGAAGATGACCTTTATCGTTCCTTTCGACGGCGACATGGAACTCTTCTTCCGCAGGCATAACCCGTTCACCCGGTTCGGATCCACCATGCCTGAAGTGGAGATCCAGACCGGCGAAGTCCGCATCCACTGGGCGCAGCCCGACCGAGATCCGGCCGACGCCGACCAGATCAACGCCTTCGTCAACCAGCAGATCTCCGGCCTGCAGCTCTACCTCGACCGCACCGCAACTCAGGCCGAGCAGTTCAACGGGGAACTCGCCCGCCGGGCTGCACAACTCGCCGCCGCCGCCAAAGAGCGCGTCACTCATGAGCGGAACGTCAGCGACAGGCTGGACTTCCCTCTCAAGCGCCGCCCGGACGCCGACCAGTACCTGGTCCCGCTAAACCGGCGGCCCCTGGCGATGCGCCGGCAATCAGCCGCAGCCCCGCAACAGCCCGAGCACGGCCTGACCGACCTAGCGTTCGAGGACGTGCTGCAGGTCCTCATCCACTCACGCAATGCCCTGGAACGTAGTCCTTCCCTGGCCGAGGCGCTCGGCGAGGACCAGATCCGCGACATCTTGCTGATCAGCCTGAACGCGGTCTTCGAAGGCGCAGCCACAGGTGAGACCTTCAACCACCTGGGCAGAACCGACATCCTCGTCCGCGTTCAGGACACCAACGTCTTCATCGGCGAGTGCAAGATCTGGCACTCCGAGAAGGTCGTCACTGACGCGCTCGACGATCAGCTCCTGCGCTACCTCCACTGGCGCGACACCAAGGGCGCTCTCCTGCTGTTCATCCGAAACCAGAGCGCCACCCCAGTCATCGACAAAACCATCGAGCTGATCCAGCAACACCCCAACTACATCGAGGCCCTCCCGGGCAGCACCCACGGCCACCGCCACGACTTCGTCCTCCATGCCCACGGAGACCCTCAGAAGAAGATCCACCTCGCGTTCCTCCCCTTCGCCCTCGGCCTCGTTAGCAAGAGGAAGAAGAACTCCTAACCGCACCTGCCCGTTCAGATCGCAACCGGCCCCTTCCGTTCGCGGCAGCTGCCTCTCCAAGTCATGTGACTGGGATCACACCATTAGGCAAGGGCTCCGCGGGAGCCAAGCGGGGAGCCATCATCGGCCTACGTCAGGCAACATCAGACCAGGCCGAGCATCCAAAAGATGCCATTGACCTGCCATCTAGCCACAGCAAGCCATGTCGGCCGACTGCCTCGTTCGCATCGAGGGGGCTGAGCCCTATGCAGGGGCCAGGTAGTAGACAGGCCGGAGCGGCAACAGGAGTTTCTTATCCCGCGCTGGATCATCCCGCGTAGCGCGGTTAAGAAATCCCGGCCGGCACGCGGAGCAGCAAACGCGCAGGAGGGGCAGGTACAGCTGAGCAGCCCAGGTGGGCCGGGACCGGCGCCCGATGGTCGCCCGTAACGGGCGAAGAAGCCGGCGAGACCACGGTGGTATCGACGGCGACCCTGCGGCGCGCGGTGTTCGGCGGTACCAGTGCCGAGACCGAGCCGCAGCTTCTGGTGAACATCAGGCCGGTCGGGCAGCGGCGCAAGCGGAACGGGCTGCGATTGGTACGGAGAAGGCGATGTAATGAGAAAGGGATCAATGCTGCTGCGTGGTCGCGGGCGATCGCAGGACAACATTGCGCCACGCCTCGCGTAGCTCTTCATCGGTCTCGTCCCCGGCGAGGCGTACGCCGGACTCCAGCAATAGCCGCTTGATGGTTCGGATAGACAGTTCAGTCACGCAATACACACAACCACAGGCGTGAGGTAGTCCCGTGGATCAGGCGTGTACGCAGGAAGGCGATGTAATGAGGGATGGCTGAACGCGCCGCCATGTGGATACGGGTTGTCGGCACTGGAGGGAATCGGAGGTAAGGCTGACCGGGTGCGCAGTGTGAACGCGGGGATCGAGCTGGCCGGGTTCTGGCGCGGCGGCAGCGTGCCGTAGGGCTATCGGGTGACCGGGGAGCGGCGGCGCAAGCGGCCGGAAAGCCAGGTCGTGCCGCTGAGGTTAAACCGGTCTGGCCCGGCCTGCCCTGACTCCGCCGACTCGACGCTGATCCGTACCGTGCCGTGACAAGGACTGCGGTGACCTGGACCTCGTCGGAGTGGAGCCAGCTACGTCGCGCCGTCACGGCAGCCGACGTCCATGGCACGGCGCGCGAGCACCCCGAACTCGGTGCTGAGAGCGTGCGGGGACCTGGACACGCCTACTCCACCACCCATGCAGCGCCGTGGGCAAAGCGGATCCTGAAGAAGGCAGCCCTTGGGGCGTCTGACGCGGAGTAGTCATCCGAGCCGTCTTCCTGACCTGCCCACCGATTGCGGTCCCTCAAATGCCGGCGGGCATGGCGATGGCATCCTGGCAAGGCAACGGGGCTCCCGGGATGCAATGTGCTCTTTGGTCGGAACACAGCTCTTACCGGAGCCCCGTTCTCGTCTCACGTGCGACACGCCCCGCGATCGCACTGTTACCAGCGAGGCCCGCACCTCGGCGCCATCTAAGCATCCGAGACCGCGCCGTGACTGCAAAGGCCCCAGGCTGGCTTGAAAGTCACTTTTTTTCGGGCAGGCTCGTGCCCTCGAACAGCTCAAGGCCCGTCGTGCTCCATCCGAGGTGCCACGTTCGTTCCTTGATCCGCCAACCTTCGCGTGTCTTCACCAGCGCGTCGGCGTAGTGCCCATGTACCTGTCTCAGACTCAAGTCTCCGTCTTCGCTGACGCCGTTCGCAAAGAAGGTCTTTGATACGACTCTGGCAGATCTTCGATCTTCGTCGAAGTCAATTCGAACGTTCGTACAATAGTGCATAGTATAGGTCACAAATGCGGCGACCTTAACGAAGTCGTCGCGCTGCACATCCTTATATGTGTGTTTGCCATATGACAACGTCGAGTAGTCGAAGACGGTGTCCGGCATGAAAATTCGATCTAGCACAGCTAGGTCTAGTTCATCTACGGCGAATACATACCTGGCATAAAGATCATAGATCTCAAGCCGGTCGGCGATCTCCTCGAGTGAGTAAGTCAAGAGGTAACCTCCATGTAAGTTGGGTTAAGTACGCGGCTGCTTGGGCTCAACGCTGGCGCTTCGGCTTTACGGCCGCACGCTATTCGGGATTCATTCGTTCGGTTGGCGCAGCAACGTCACGCACGGTCAGTTCCGCGCCTGAGCTTTAGTGTAGGCATCGGTATCAGGTAGCGCAAGAGTGCGCTTCAGGTGCGGCCCGAGTCGGGGACGCCGCTTCCTTGGTGCGGGGGCTACCTTGCGCAGGCCGCGGTCGGCGGTGAGCGCTGACGGGTGGGGCGTGGTGTCGCATCCCAGTCCTGGCACGTCCCGGCTTTGTCCGGGCCTCTTCCGCCCTCCCGGCTCAAGCTGCCCCCACCTTCGCCGCCCTGCTACGACAGGGGCAGCAGTGACGGCCCCTCACCCCCACTCGAATCGTCAGCGCCTCACGGTGCAAGTGGATCTACGCTAGGAAGCGCACTCTTGCGCTAGTTGATATCCCGCCTCTAGGCTGTTATCCCACCGGCGGGCTGAACAACAGGGAGCCAGCCGCATGGCTGGAAGCGCACTTATGCGCTTTCCACTCAATGGAGAGCAGGGCATTGATGCGGAAGTCGATCATTGGGGGCATCGCGGCGCTCAGCGCCGCAGCCCTCCTCCTTGCAGGGTGCACATCGTCGGAGACCTCGAACAGCAGCGGCGTCGCCGCCGACACCTTGACGATCCAGTCGAGCGCGCCGACATCGCTGAACCCGGCCGTCGGCCCGATCGGGCAGACGGGCGATATCTACATCTACTCCGCATACGCCGCGCTGATCTTCCAGAAGTCGGACGGCAGCTTCGTCCCCGACCTCGCGACGAAGTGGGGTTACGTCGACGGCTCAAACAACGAGAAGTTCACGCTCACCGTTCGCAGCGGGGTCAAGTTCTCCGATGGCACTGAGCTCGACGCGCAAGCTGTCGTGAACTCGATCAAATACTTCATCGCTGCTAAGGGCCCACAGTCCGCGCAGCTGGCGACCCTCCAGTCCATCACCGCCACCGGCACGAAGACGGTGGAATTCGACTTCTCCTCGCCGACACCGGCCGTCCCCTTTCTGCTCTCGCAGTGGCTGGGAATCGGGGCGATCATCGGCCCGAAGGGTCTGGCCCACCCCGACTCGCTGGCAACCACCTCTGATGGCGCCGGCCCTTACACGATCGCTTCGTCCGGCGTGATCGCGAACCAGCAGTACACGTACCACGCGTCGCCGACGTACTACAACCCGAGCGCGGTGCATTTCAAAACTGTCGTCGTTACAGTGACGACCGACCAGAATGCGATCCTTTCGGGCCTGCAAGGCGGCCAGTTGGACGCCGCGACCCCATTTGCGTTGCCGGGGATCGTCGACCCGGCCAAGTCGGCCGGCCTGAACGTCGACGGTGCACCGCAGGGCATCATGACCTTGTTCTTCGCCGACCGTGCCGGCAGTGTCGTGCCGGCATTCGGCAACGTGAAGGTGCGTCAAGCGATCAACTATGCGCTTGACCGCAAGTCGCTGGCCACGCTCATCGGTGGCTCAAACGGAACTCCGACAAACCAGCTCTCGCTCCCGGGGTCGCTCGGTTACAGCGACAGCAACTCGAACGAGTATGCCTACGACATCTCCAAGGCGAAGCAGCTGCTGTCCGAGGCGGGCTATGCGAACGGCTTTTCATTCAGCCTGCTGGACGCGGAAGCGGTAGACCCCAACGGGCTCGTCGGCCAGGCCGTCGTGGCCGCACTCGGGCAGATCGGTATCAAGGTCACCTTGCAAACCGAGGCGCAATTCTCCCAGTTCATCCCTGAAGCGTTGAGCAAGAAGTATCCGGCGATCCTCTTCGCGACGCCCTACTTCGGTGACGGGTACTACTACGCCGCGGAAACGGCTCTGAGCACGTTCGAGAACCCGTTCAACTCGAATAATCCGCAGCTCGACCACCTCTTCGCTGTCGCCGCGGCGGCGGCGGATACTGCAACCGAGAAGGCAGACCTCGATAAGGTTTCGCAGTGGCTGCTGGGCAACGCGTGGTTCGCGCCGATCGCGAGTACGACCCAAAACGTCATTTGGACGAACAAGATTCAGGGGGTGCAGAAGATCGCGGCGGGACAGCAGGGCTCGTACAACCCATTCGGCCCGACCTCGACCCTGTCCTGGTCGACGAAGTAGAGCTCAGGTTCCGGAACGGAGCGGATCGCTTCCGTGACAGGGCAAGCACCTGCCACCGTGCCGGCGCCGAGCCCACGCTTCGCGCCAAGTAAGGCTACGAAAGAGACCGGAGACTGCAAGAGCTTTCTGCCGCGTCATCCTGTCGTGGCGTTCGTCCTGAGACGTCTGTGCTTGGCGATCCCGCTGCTGTTCATTGTCTCGATCCTGACGTTCATCGTCGTGCCGCTGAGCCTCAGGGATCCGGCTGTCCGGGATTCTCGGGGGGCGGTGCGGCGGCGAATACGCACAAGCAGGCCGATCAGTAACTCGGCCTCGACAAACGGCTGATGGTCCAGTATTGGAACTGGCTCGATCGGCGCAAGACGGGCCGAGGGACACTCGACGAACTCGGCAACACCATCCTGCCGTTGGTCAGCAACGGCTGAGAGGAACACGAAGCTATGGCTGCAATCGGCATCCCCGCCGAGGCGGTGCTTGACATCGCTGCGCTGTTCGAGGACAGCGCGCACCTGATCGGTGGCAAGTGGGTCCCCGCCAGGAGCGGTCAGACGATAGAAGTCCTCAACCCCGCAACAGGTGAACTGATCGCCAAGGTCCCGCGTGGCGACAAGGCCGACGTGGACGATGCCGTCGCGGCGGCCGCTGCCGCGTTCCCCGCATGGCGCGACATGAACCCTATCCTGCGCGCCGAGTTGCTGATGAAGTGGGCGAACCTGATGGACAAGTACGCCGTCGAGATCGACCTCCTCGAGTGCATGGAGGTCGGTCACCCGTCGATGCGCCCGCCGATCGCGCAGTCGATCCGCACGGCGGCCGGGGCGGCAGACAAGGTGCTCGCCACGACGCTGCCGACGATGAGCGACGAGACGCTAGGCCTGACGCTACGCGAGCCGTTCGGCGTCACCGGCATCCTCATCGCCTGGAACGCCCCGGGTCCGTCGCTGCCGAAGCGGCTCGTCGGTCCGCTCGTCACTGGCAACACCGCGGTGATCAAGCCCGCTGAGGACGCTCCGCTGACGATCCTGCTGCTGATGAAGCTCGCGCACGAGGCGGGCATCCCGGCCGGTGTCGTCAACGTCGTCACGGGGTACGGACTCGAGGCCGGCGAGGCGCTGACGCGTCACCCGGGTGTACGCAAGTACAGCTTCACCGGCTCGGCTGAGACGGGGCGGAAGGTCCTCGAAGCAGCCGCCACACATCTCGCCCCGGTGAACCTGGAGCTGGGTGGCAAGTCTCCGCAGATCGTCTTCGCGGACGCGGACCTCGATCGGGCCGTACCGGCGATCGTCGCCGGCATCATCGGCAACGCGGGACAGGCCTGTGCCGCGGGCTCGCGGGTCGTCGTCGAGCGCTCGGTCAAGGACGAGCTCGTCGCCCGCCTGAAGGAGTCGTTCGAGAAGGTCACCGTCGGCTACTGGTTCGAGAAGGTCCAGATGGGGCCGCTCGTCAACGCCAAGCAGGAGCAGCGCGTCCTCGGTTACATCCAGAGTGGCATCGACGAGGGGGCGACGCTCGTCATAGGCGGCAAGAAGATGACCGGGCCGAAGTGGGACTCGGGGGCGTTCATCGAACCGACGATCTTCGACGACGTGCGACCCGACATGAAGATCGCGCAGGAGGAGATCTTTGGCCCCGTCCTGGCGGTGCTAGCGTTCGACACCGAGGCGGAGGCACTCGAGATGGCGAACGGAACGAAGTACGGCCTCGTCTCCTTCCTCTGGACGAAGGACGCTGGCCGCGCGGTGCGCTTCTCGCACCGCGTCGAGGCCGGCGCGGTGTTCGTGAACACGTTCATGGGCATGGGTGCACTCAACATTCCGGCTGGTGGCTTCAAGTCGAGCGGGTACGGCCGGATCTCGAGCACCGAGTCGCTGCTCGAATGGACACAGGTCAAGGCCGTCGTCATCGACGGGAGGCCCTGAGTGCCGGTGATCTCGGCGCGTGTCGGCGACGTCCGTGTCACGCGCGTGTGCGAGGGCGACCCCGACCGACTGCCGATCGAGGTCTTCTCCGGTGCGGCCGCCGCGGCGTTCGCGCGGCATCGCGAGTGGATGCCGCCGCAGTGGTTCGACACCGACGGCACACCGCTGATGCCGGTCTCGGCCTGGGTGCTCGAGACGGCCGGCCGCACAGTGCTCGTCGATGCGTGCGCAGGAACGTGGCCGACGCCGCGGGAACCCGGCGGGCAGTCGAGCGACTTCCTCGACAGGCTGGCGGAAGCCGGGTTCACGCCGGCGGACATCGACGTCGTCGTCTCTACGCACCTGCATTTCGATCATGTCGGATGGAACACGCGGCCGAGGCCCGACGGGTGCCCCGTGGCAACGTTCCCGAACGCGACCTACCTGTTCGGGGACGTCGAATGGCGCAGTGAGAGCTCCACGCCGCTATACGGCACGCCGTCGGTGACGAGCCTCGACTACGCCGTCCGTCCGCTCCTCGAGTCGGGCCAGGGGCAGCTGATCGACAGCGAGCACAGGATTGTCCGCGAGATCGGTGTCCTTTCCGCGCCCGGGCACACCCCCGGCCACCTGTGCGTGACGATCGCTTCTGGCGACGAGACGGCGGTGATCACCGGGGACGTCGCGCACAATCCGGTGCAACTCGCAGCGCCCGAGATCGGATCGGTGTTCGACGTCGACGGCGATCTTGCAATACAGACCCGCGCGTCCCTCATCCAGTCCTGGACGCAGCGCGGGACGCTGATCCTCGGGACGCACTTCCCCGGACGAGGGATCGGCACGCTGGAGCCGTTCGAGGACACCGTCAAGTTCGTCGAATCACGGTAAGCCCGGGCCGGTCAGCCAAACGCTGGCGGTAAGCCCGATCTAAGTCGCCGGGCTGTTCCTCGTGACCTTCGACAGTACGGCGCTCACGGTGGCGATGCCGACGATGGCGAGTGACTTCAGCGTCTCGCCGACCGACGTCTCGTCGCGTCGACCGCGTACCTGGTCAGCCTCGCGGCCTGCATACACGCGTCGGGCTGGCTCGGAGACTGCTTCGGCGACAAGAGTCCGCTCGTCGCCTCCGCGGTGGTCTTCACGGCCTCGTCCGTCCTGTGCGGCGTCGGACCATTCGTCGTCTTCCGCATCCTCCAAGGTGTGGGTGGCGGTCTGCTCACGCCGGTCGGGATGACGATACTGTTCCGGATCTTCCCGCCCGGCGAATGTACGGCGTCTCGGTCGGCGGCGAGCACGGGTGTCGTCGCCCTCGGTGGGTCCGTGCGTGGGGGCCGGCGCGGTGTTGTTGGCGGTGTTCGACCCGTTTGAGTTACGCAGGGACGAGCCCTGGTCGCGCTGCGCCTGTTCGCGAACCCCTGGCTTCCGCTGGTCCGTGCTGACGACCGACATCGTGACGGGCGCTTTCCCCGGCACAACGACGCCGATCACCTCGGCCACCGAGGTGAGCCCGAGGCGCACGCGGTCAGGCCACGGCCGGTCTGCAGTGGACGGCCACGTTGTCGGCCGCCCCAGGCGAACTCGCCGCGCAGGCGTTCACCCTGGCCGGGGCGGCGGAGAGCCGCTCGCCCGTCACGATGACGCGAGACGCGGGCGCCGAGCCCAGCTCCGGCTCGGCCGTGATCAGGTGTGCCCTACCGCTGGATCGGACATGCCGGCGATCGCTGCGCCGACGGTGCCAGCAGGCACCAGTTCGCCTGGATCACCATGTTGGTGGGTGTCTGACCGAACGTGAGGGCGGCCGCCCAGTCGGCCAGTGGCGCGAGCGCTACGCTCACAGGATCATGCTGCCGGCGTCGACCGGTAGCTTGATGCCGGTGATGTACCGCGCCTCGTCCGAGCACAGGAATCCGACGGCCGCGCTGACGTCCGGCCGGTTCATTCCAGGGAACGGGATGAGGTCCGAGGCGTGCTGCGCTCGGCGTAGTCCTAGCGGGTCGGGGCTTCCTTGTTTGTCCGGGGCGAAGATCCGGCAGTTGAAGGCGTTCTGGACCATGAGCGTGTCGACCCCGGTGGGGTGGACGCTGTTGACCCGGATGCCGTCGGCGACCAGTTCTTTCGCGAGCGCCATCATGAGGCCGACGACGCCGTACTTGTTGGCCGAGTAGTGTGCGATGTCCGGAAACGCCTTGATCCCGGCGCCGGAGCTGGTGATCACGATCGAGCCACCAGCCGCGGCGCGCAGGTGCGGGATCGCGGCTTTGGCCGCGTGCCAGTCGCCGGTGAGGTTGATGCCGAGCGTGTCGTTCCACGTCTCGGACGAGAGCTCCGCAGACGGTCCGAAGCTCAGGATGCCGGCGTCGGCGAGAACGAAGTCCAGCCGCCCGAGTTCGCGCACGCCCTCATCGACGGCGGCTGACAGCGCGGCGTAGTCGCGCGTCCGCAATCCTCGCGACACGGCGCGCCCCGGCCTTCTCGACGAACGCACGCGTCCCGCCGAGGTAGTCCTCGGTGGCGAGTGCGTGCGGCACCGAGTCGATCTGCCTGCAGATGTCGACCGCGATGACGTCAACACCCTCGTCGGCGATTTTGACAGCGTGATTACGTCCCTGGCCCCGGGCCGCACCCGTGATCAGGACGGTCCTGCCGGCGACCTGCGGCCCATGGGAACCTCGATTCCGGCTACGGGCGCACCGGCGGGAAGGCGAACAGCCACTTGTCGGTGGGCCGGTAGTCGTCGTCCACCCCGTCCCGCCCGGCGAATACCTCGAGCTGGATGTTGTCGGGGTCGCGGAACACCACGACCGCGCCGGCCTTCGTCTCATTCACGCCGCTGTTCTGGATATCGCGTTCGTCCAGCCGGTCCTTCCACGCCTCGAGTTCGCGGAAGGACGGGACGGTGAATGATAGGTGGTCCAGGCCGGTGCGCGTCTCGGTGAACTGGTCGTTCGAGGACTTGTCCTTATGGTGCGTCAGGGACAGGACGATCTTGTTCGGGGAGTCCTCGAAGACAATCTTGCGCCACGCGGGGCAGTCGAGGTCGCGCGCGCGTACCCACCCGAACAGCTCCTCGTACCAGTCCGCGCTGCGGTCGATGTCGCTGACGGTGATGCCGACGTGGGCGTATCCGGAAATGCCGAGCACCGCTGCTCTCCTTGTGGATCGGGGTCGGGAACCGCGCGGGCCCCGGAGATGTGAACTAGTGCACTATTGCGCATCTTCCCACCAACGTCAATATTCAGCATCCGCGACAGCGCTGGTGGGGTCGTCCGTCGACGGCGAGGTCGGCTATCTGACGCTGGCCGACCTCGGACGGCGGAACGTGCTCAGCACCGAGTTGGTCGGCCAAGCGCAGCAAGCCCATGAGGAACTCATCGCTGCGGGCGCACGGGCCGGCGTCCTCCGCGTGGACGGGCCCGTGTTCTGCGCCGTTGGCGACCCGGACTTGGCGCGCGTTACGGGTCTGGCCCGGGCCGAAGTGGCGTTCATCGCGGAGATCCACGCTTCGCGATTGTTCTGGGTCGTAGCGGCGGACGGCGCGGTGCTCGGCGCTGGCATCAGCCTGATGCTCACCCGCCCGTACCTCGTGCTGACCGACCGGTCGAGCCTTGCCGTCCCAAACTCGCACCCCGATGGCGGGCACGTCGGACGTCGGGTACCTGCTGGCAACGCTCAAGGAGCTACTTTCGTCGGCCTCAATCGGATGTCCTGCCCTTGTTACTAGTGAAATATTGCATTAGTCTCAGGCCATGATCGTCGCCCTGTCCGCCCCCGACGGTCCGAAAGCGGGCGGTGCGGGGAGTACCTGGCGGCTGCGACGGAAGGACATTGCTGTGAAGCTAGAAGACCTGATCTTTATCAGCGTCGATGACCATGTACTCGAGCCGCCGGACATGTTCAAGGGCCGCATGCCCTGCGGCATGTCTGACCGGGGTCCGCGATTCGCGGCCGGGGAGAACGGGCAGGGCCATTGGCTCATCGATAACGCGGAGAGCCCCTGGACGATGAACTACTCCGTCATGCGGCCAGGCGCGTGGCAGGCTGACCAGCGCATTGAAGAGATGAGCAGCATCGGGATCCTGGGCTCGCTGTGCTTCCCGTCGTTCCCCAGGTTCGCTGGGCAGCTTTTCATGCAGGTGAACGACCGTGCGCTCGGCCTTGCGTCGGTGCAGGCGTACAACAACTGGATGGTCGAGGAGTGGGCAGGCGCCCATCCCGACCGGCTTATCCCCCTCGGCCTCATGCCGCTGTGGGACCCGTCGGCCATGGCTGACGAGGTCCGCCGCATCGCTAAGCTCGGCGTGCACGTGGTCGCCTTCTCAGAGAACCCCTCGAAGCTTGGCCTGCCCAGCATCTACGACGACAAGTTCTGGAAGCCGTTCTGGACCGCGTGCTGTGACGAGGGCACCGTCGTCGCCACGCACATCGGCTCGTCGTCATCGCTACCGAAGACGTCGGACGACTGCTCGATGGAGGCTACCGGCGTCATGATCCCGCTCAACCTGTACGGGACGGCCGCGGACTACGTCTGGTCCAACGTCTTCCGCCAGTACGGGCCGCTGAAACTGCTGCTCGCGGAGGGGGGCACCGGCTGGGTGCCGTTCTTCTTGGAGCGCTGCGAGATCAACTACAAGGCACGGCCCTGGGTACGCAAGGAGTACGGCCCCAAGTCACCCGTCGAGGTCTTCAAGGAGCACGTCATCACGTGCTTCATCGAGGACAAGCCCGGAATTGCACTCCGCCACGAGATCGGCATCGACAACATCTGCTGGGAATTCGACTACCCGCACGGCGACTGCCTCTGGCCGGACGGGCTGGAATTCGCTTACCAGAGCTACCTCTCCAGCATGCCGCAGGACGAGGCGGACAAGATCACGCACCTCAATGCGATGAAACACCTCCGCTTCGACCCGTTCGCCCTTCGCAGCCGCGAGTCGTGCACCGTCGGAGCGCTGCGTGCCACGGCCGGGCCGCGCTACGAGGGCACAGTCACTGGGGGCTTCTGGGACTCGGCGCTCGGCGAGCGGGAGGCCGCGTGGCGGTCGGGCGCGGTGCCTGCCGATGCCTGACGCGTAGACTGACCCGCGCGGGTAGGAACGACGCTCCTCCCTGGACTGGCCGCCGAGCGGCAACACACAGGTTGTCCTGCCAACGGTTTGGTCCGGGCACTCTGAAGGGTGCCCGGACCAAACCGTTCTGTGCTGTCGTCCGCAGCCTGCGAGCGCGCCTCGTTAGCGGTTACTTTCCGAGTTGGCGGACGCCGGTGACAGCGCGCGCCGCCCGGAACGTGCGGTCGGCCCCTGAGCGCTCAGGCATAGCGCTAGCTGCGCCGGCCTCACCGCGGCCGCGTACTTGCCCGCCTGCAGCCAGGCCTCGGTCCGCGCCAACCACGGCCGCAGCAGTGCCAGCAGCTCAACACGTTTCCGGCGGGCCAGCGCGGCGCCTATCCCGGCCGCAGCAGCCGCCTTCGGTTTCGTTGTCCTGACAAACGCATGATCGGCAGGCGGCTGCCCCCTGGAACAGGGTCGCCGGCGCCTCTCAGCCAGCGTCCCAAATCGGCAGGCCGCGCATCCTCACTGCGGACCAAGGTCCTCACTGAAACAAGCCAAGGGACTCTTCCGCAACAGGCCAACTACCCTACTGCGTTCTTCCCCCGCCGAATTAGCTGAAGCGAAAACGAGAGATAGATCATGTCAACTCCAGTCAGGTACACACCGCGGTGCAAGGCAGCGGCCTGGGTCGCTGACTCGGCATGACCCGCATCTCGGTCACCGGTGATACCCGCTGAAGCCTGACCTTGATGCCTCCCAGCCGGAAATGCGCAGCTCAAAGACCGTCCAGGCCAGGGGCCGTAAGCCCGCCTGCATCCAGCACCCGATGTGCCAGACCAGAAGCAACGAGGCAGGAGGTCCGGTCATGACTACGACGATGCTCATCGACGGCGCCGGGACCGACTCGGGCGGACCGGCGACGTCCGCCACCTACGACCCCGCGGCCGACAAGGTCCTCGAGCAGGCGCTGGAGGCCACCGCAGAGGAAATCGATGCCGCGCTGCGGGCCGCCAACAGCGCCTACTGGGATCATGTGGCGGAAGTCTTCGGACGGCGCTGTTCAGCAAACTGGACGGCCTCCGAGGTGGCCAGGATCATGGCCGCCGCTACGGCGAAAGGGCATGAATCTGCGCGATAGCGAGCTGCGCGTGTCAACGGAAGTTGAAATCCGGCCAGCTGGCGGAACGGCGGTTTCTGCGCGCGGTCGCAACACTTTCCTTGATCATCAGGGGTTGTGTTGTCGTGTCGTCGTGTGAAGAAGGGGCCGGGGCGGGGTCCGCAGTCGGCCAAGCGCCAGCGGTTCGTCGAGTTGCGCGAGCGGGGGTGGAGCGTCGTTGCCGCCGCCCGGGAGGTCGGTGTTTCGCGGACGACCGGGGCTAACTGGTCGCGTGGTTACAAGACCTACCGCCATGGTCAGGTCACTTGGTTCGTGCCGCCGCTGGAGCGCCTGGCCGTGCGGGACATCAGCGTACGGTTCCTGTCGCAAGACAAGCGGATCGAGATCGCCGGCCTGCGCCTGGCGGGCATGAGCCTGCGGCAGATCGCGGCCCGGCTGGGACAGGCGCCGTCAACGATCTCGCGGGAGCTGCGCCGCAACGCGTCAGCCGGCGTCGGTTACCGTCCGTTCGAGGCCCACCGGCAAGCCACCGCTCGCCGGGCCCGGCCTCACCGCCGGCGGATCGAGACCGACAGCGAGCTGCGGCAGCCGGTCCTGCGGCGGTGCGGCGGCCTGGCGACCCGAGCGGATGCGGTGTACCGGCCCCGGCGCCAATCTTGGAATGCTCATGTCAGAATCCGATGCTCACCTGCGGCCCGCTTACCCAGAACACGGGGAATACCGGGAAGGGCCTACCCCGGCCGAACCGCGAAGTTGCCTTGTCGTCGTCGGAGGTCTGTTCCTGGAAGGAACACTGGACGCGCGCGGGATGTCCACATCAGCCGGCCACTGCCGGATTCTGCCGGTATCTCGCCCTCGACTTAGGGCTTCGTCACACGTAATGCAAGAGTGCGCTTCCTGAAGCGTTTAGTCGGGCAGGGTCAGCCCGCGCGGACTACCCCGCCGTCGACGTGCAGAACCTGAGCCGTGACGAATGCAGCATCGTCGGAGACCAGGTAGGACATGGCGCCGACCAGGTCAGCCGGCAGCATGGTCCGCTGGACGGGCTGCATCTGGGCCACCGCTGCGTAAGCAATGTCGGCCTCTGCCCCTGCGGCGCTGCTTGCCCCGGGCGTGCGGGTGAGGCTCGGCGCGATAGCGTTGACTGTGATCCCGTACCCGGCCAGCTCGGAGGCCAGAGCCCGGGTCAGGCCGACTACCCCGGCTTTCGCCGCGGCGTAGTGCGCTGCCCCCCAGGGCACCAGGGCGTTCACCACAGAAGACGACATGTTGACGATGCGCCCCCGCCCAACGCTCCGCATGCCGGGCAGCACCGCCTTGGTCACCAGGAACATCGAGTCGAGGTCGACGTTCAGCATGCGCCGCCACATCTCGTACGGCATGTCCTCGAACATCGTCGGCGGGTCCGGGTGCAGGCCGGCGTTGTTGATCAGGATAGACACCGGGCCAAACCTGGCTTCGATTGCGGCCACGGCCGCCGAGATCTGCCCGGGCACGGTGATGTCGGCGGTGAAAGCGCTCGCGGTGCCCCCGTCCTTAGTGATGAGCTTTATGGTCTCCTCCGCGTCAGCCAGATCGACCACTGCAACGCGCACCCCGTCGGCCGCCAGGCGCTGCGCGAAGCACTGGCCGATGCCCATGGCGCCACCAGTGACCAGCGCGTTTTTGATCGTCTCCACCTAAGATCTCTCCTCCGTTCGTCCGGTGCGCCGCTTCCCACCTGTACTCGCACGCCTTGCGTGTAGCGGCACCGGCACCAAGCCGACTATCGTAATAGTTGTATAGTTAGTCAATCACGTCGAGGGGTTGGCCGCATCTCATGGGAGGCAGGAGATCCAGGCTTCCGCAGCTGCGTGGCTGGCTTGATGGCGAAAGCCGGGTGTAAGGCCAGGCAGGACGACTGTCCCCAGTAGACGCGGCGATCCAGCTAGATAGAGGAAAGGGCGCCCGGGCGGGACGCACGCTCACACAGCTGCGGAACCCGGTGACATCCCCGCGAGAAGGAGGACTCTGATGACCCGCCTGCTAAGGCGAATGCTCAGCGCCCTGCGTCGGGAGCACGTCGTGCGCGAGGAGATCGAACGGCTGGCCGACGAGCAGGCGGCACTGCCCCGGGTCGGGACGCTGGTGGCCAAGGCCGCCGCCCCGGAGGAGATCTTCGCGGCCGTGGCCGAGGAGCTGGCGCGCCTGTCGGGGGCGGACGTCGCGATGGTGCTCCGGTACGAGCCCGACGGCGCGGCGACCGTGCTCGGCTGCTGGTACGGTTCCGGGGCGCCCGCTGTCATCGGGAGGCGGCTCACGGTGGAAGGTGAAGGCGTTGCCGTGTCGGTCCGGCGAACGGGCCGGCCCGTCCGGGCGGTGTGGTTGGCCGGGCCGCCCGGGTCGGTGGCGGACTGGCTGCGGCGCGCCGGCATGCGGACCGGTGGCGGGAGCCCGGTCATCGTCGGCGGACGGCTGTGGGGGGTGGTGATTACCGCGACCGCGCGGCGCGGGCAGCTTCTCCCTGAAGCCGAGCACCGGCTGGCCGCGTTCACCGAGCCTGCTGCTACCACGATCGCCGGCGTCCAAGCGCAGGCAGAGCTGGCTGCCTCTCGTGCCCGCATCGTCGCCGCGGCCGATGAGACCAGGCGCCGCATCGAGCGTGACCTGCACGACGGCGCTCAGCAGCGGCTCGTCACGCTCGCGCTGCAGTTGCGGGCAGCGCAGGCAACGGTGCCGCCCGGGCTCGGCGACCTGCGAGCCGAGCTGGGCCGGGTGGCGGCCGGGCTGACGGGCACGCTCGATGAGCTGAGACAGTACGCGCGTGGCATCCACCCGGCGATCCTCGCCGACAGCGGCCTGGCGTCCGCACTTCAGGCACTTGCCCGCCGGTCACCGGTCCCGGTGACGCTCGACGTGCGGACGAAACAGCAGCTGCCTGAGCATGTCGAGGTCACAGCCTATTACGTGGTATCAGAGGCACTGGCGAACGTGGCGAAGCACGCCGGGGCATCCGCCGTCCATATCGACCTCGACGGCGCCGGCGATCTCATCCGGCTTGCCGTCCGCGACGACGGAGGCGGCGGCGCGAACCCGGCACGCGGCTCCGGCCTGGTCGGACTCCAGGACCGTGTTGAGGCCATCGGCGGGACGTTGAGCGTGCGCAGCCGTCCTGGTGAAGGCACGATCCTGCTCGCCGAACTCCCGGCCCGGGCAGTCGTCTCGGCTAACCGGCCTGGATGGCGAGGTCTTCCTTCCCGCCAGGCCGGGTGTGCCTAATGGCGGCCGGTCGTGCACGGACAGGGTTCCGCATTTGTGTAAGCCTGCGCTACCAGATTCTGCGCATGTTGCCAGGCCGGCCCGGTTGCGCCCAGTCCATGGCGCAGCCCCCGCCTGGGCGCAGTTTCGTGCATCTAACCAGGTTGCCGCGCGTACCAGGGACGGTCGTCCTGGCCTGGCCTTACGACCGGCCTTCGCTATCTAGCACGACGCGCAACCGTGGAAGCGAGGGACATGGGACGCAAGCTTGACGGACGGGTCGCGGTCGTAACCGGAGCGGGCTCAGGTATCGGACGCGCCATCGCGCTGCGGTTTGCGGCCGAGGGCGCCCAGGTCCTCGCCGCCGACGTCAGCGGGGCCGAGCAGCAGCTGTCAGCCGAGAGCCGGGGACAGGTCACGGGCGCGCACTGCGACGTCTCCGACCCGGATAGCGTCGACCGCCTCTACGCGCGCTGCGACGAGCTTTTCGGACGGGTGGACATCTTGTGCAACAACGCGGGTATCACTGGGCCGGTGGGCAGGACGCACGAGTACGACCTGAAGGACTGGGACGAGGTGATGGGCGTGAACGTGCGCGGCGCATTCTTGGTCCTGCGCGGCGCCTTGCGGCAGATGCTCGCCAACGGCGGAGGAAGCGTCGTCAACACCGCCTCGATCTCGGCGTTTCGTTTCTCACCGGGGTCGGCGGCCTACCCGCCGTCCAAGGGCGCTGTCGTCATGCTCACCCGCCAGGCGGCGATTGAGTACGTGAAGGACGGTATCCGCGTCAACGCAATCTGCCCGGGGCTGGTCGACACGCCGATCCTTGGCGGCGCCACGGCGTCTGCCGGCCAGCTGGGCAACATTGTCCCTCTGGGACGCCTGGGGCGAGCGGAGGAGATCGCTTCTCTTGCGCTGTACCTGGCAAGCGACGAGTCGTCGTTCGTGACCGGGCAGGCATTCGTCATCGACGGCGGCCAGACAGCCTTGTGAGCGATCAGGCCGTGCGGCCCCGGGACGGAGGGCACGGCCAGGGAAATGCGTCCCGAGCACGATGACGCCGCTGTCGGCCCAGGCGCCCAACATCCGGCTGCGGGTATCGCGCGCCACGTCTCGGCGGCGAGGCCGGGAGCTGGCCCAGGCCGGGAAAGAAGCCCGGCGGGGTCAACTCCGCCCGGCTCTCCTGAATGCGCTGACGCCCACGTTGCCGGCCTGCACGGTCTGCGGCCTCATCATTCAGCAGGGTCCAGGCGGTCGTGGGCCGCCGGCAGTCATGCTAGGAGATCCCGTCCAGGACAATGGCCTTCACTTGTGTCCATTGGAGCAGCGATGCCGCTCTGGAAATCCCGCCGAAGTCACTGTGCCTGTACCCGCCGGCTGGGATGCCGATGGCACCCGCGCTCACCGCCGTGTTGACAGCACCAGGCCCGTTCCAGTACCCACTGCTGCTGCTTCGCGTTGACGAGCGGACCCCTCAGAACGACCTCGTACCAGTACCCGACGGCAACCTTTTCGAAGGCCTCCTTCGGGCGGATGATCTTACGGATGCCGGGATGACTGGTCAGGGCCTCCCCTGCCTCCGCTCCGAGCCCCGTCACGACGTTCACCACCCCGGCCGGGGGGGCACGATAACCCCCGCAGGCGCCGAACGGGTCGCATGTCGTCAGGGCGAGGGTGTTGGGACTGGCGGTAGGCAGCGCAGATCCCGCGATCTTGTCGGCCATGCCAGCCGCGTACCTGATAATTCCCGGAATGGGATTGGGGAGCATGAACGGATGGCCCACTTCAAGGCACTCGAGCGGGTCGAGCTCGTTCGCGTGCTGCTCGCATAGGTCGGCCCAGCGCGTCAGAAGGCCGCCGCGCACAGCCGGGTTCATGTCACGCCACGCTGGGAACGTCGCCCGCGGTTACCGCCGCGTCGATGTCTCGATGCCGGCCCTTGGCACGTCCCCGGGCAGGTCCCCCGTGGCCGGGTTGAGCACCTTGATGACCTGACCGCCAGCACCCGGCACCCACTCTCCCCCGACCAGGTAGGTGCCATCCTTAAGCAGCGCTGGACATCCAGCAGCGCCGTCAGGGATATCCCTGGTCAACGCCATCCTTGCGTTCCCACCACTCGGCGGATGTGACCGGTCCGCTGCGCCTTGCCGCGACCTTGAGGCTGGGGCAGCCGGTGTCACGTCAGCCCGACGAGCGGCGGGACCGTCGCGGTGAGCTCGTCCACTGTCCACCGGCCGGCCTTGCGCAGGAAGGTCTGCCGATTCGACAGGATGAGCGGCGTGTCGTAGAAGCAGATATCTCCGCCCGCGGCGTAGATGAACTGACCGGTGATCTTGTCCGCAGCGTCGCTGGCCAGGTAGGCGACGAACGGCGCGATCGCGTCCGGTGCTATGTCCATCGTGAGCGGGACGCCGCCGGACGTCGGCCGCGATTTCGCGTCGCCGGGGAACAACTGAGTCTGCGCGCTTGGCAGGATGCAGTTCACCGTGATGCCGGCTGCTGCCAGGTCACGCGCTAGCGCGCCGGTGAGCCCCATCACGCCTGCCTTGGCCGCGCTGTAGGCCGGGCTGTTTCCGAGGAACGCGGCGCGCGAGGCGAAGGTGATGATGCGTCCGCCGTCACCCTGCTCGCGCATCTGCCGGGCTGCCGCCTGCGCACAGCTGACGTGGCCGGTGAGGTGAACCGAGATGATCGAGTCCCACTCGCTTTGTTCGAGTTCGAGCACCGGCGTGGCGTTGAAGTTCCCGGCGCACATGACGAGGATGTCCACGCGTCCGAACCCCTTCACCGCCTCGGCTACCAGTTCCTGGCCACTTGCCCAGTCTCCGATCCTGGCATGACTGACGATCGCCTCGCCTCCGCGCGCGTTGACCTCATTAGCCACTAGGTCGGCACCCGACGGCTGGCCCGGGGTCGGCGAGGGTAGGTCGTTGATGACCACCTTGGCGCCCTCGTCGGCGAGCGCGCGGACTATTCCGCTGCCGATCCCACCGGCGCCGCCGGTGATAATCGCGACCTTGCCGTCGAAACCCATGAGTTTCTCCCTTCCTAACCGTGGTGCCGGCAGAAACGCGCACGGGGCGACGCCCTACGAGCCTTGGCCGTATGTTGGCTGGCTGAAGTGGTGTTGCCCCCGTCTCGGACTCAGCTTAGAGATGGACGCTAAGTAGCGCAAGAGTGCGTTTCCGACGAGTCTTCGACGGCTTTTACGGTCGCTGCGGCTTCTTAACTTCTATAGAGTATGTTTTCGAAGTCTCGAATAGCCGTGAGATTATTTTCCGGCCGTGGTCACGGAAAATCGTTACATGCTGTTCATGACGCTGTGCGGCGTGGTGCCGTGGCGTGCGCGCGGGTTCCCGGCACCTGCGGGGTTGTCGAGACTCTGCAGAACCCGGAACCCGTCCATGACATTGAACGGTGTCTCCTCCCGGCGCGCGAGCGGGGGCCGGCCGTGTGACTGCGGGTGTGCCGGGCGCGCGCCGCGCTACCCTACCGACCTGACCGACGAGCAGTAGAGGGTGCTGGAGCCGCTCCTGCCGCCGAGGCTGTGCGACACGCCACTGGGCGGCCGGCCGGAAAGGCACTGGCGGCGCGCGATGATTGACGCGATCTTCTACGTCGCGGAAACAGGATCAATTGGCAGGCGCTGCCGGCCGACTTCCCGCAGGACGGCGTGGTCCAGGCTACAAGCAACTCCTGCCCAGCCCGGCGACCGTTCCGGAAGGAACTCCATAACACCCTCTGGTGGCGGCGGCACGCAGCGTGCAGCGCCGCGATGGAGCGCCGTGCCGACGACGTCACCGGCCGGCCGCAGGGAGCGGCGGTCGCGCACCTTGAACTCGTCCTTCCCTCCAGCCTCGCAGCCAGCGGCGTCACCTGGGCGGCCGGTTGCCCGGTGTCGGCTGCGTCCCGGTCGGCAACCGCGGGCCGCCCCCTTCGCCCCAGTGCCGGGCGCTGCGCGCTCCGTCGCCTGCCACCGTCGACGGCTCACCGCCGGGCCGCGGATCACGACTTCCCGTTCGAGCCAACCAGCCTTGCGGTAAAGCCCGTTCGCACCTACCATAATCTCACTACTTAATAAGTACGTTAGTTGCGCAAGGATGACCTCAGTGTCAATCAAATCCGAGAGCGTTGCCGAGGACGGTCCGACGATGACCGCCACGGTGCCGAAGCTTCTCGCCGACCGCGCGCACCGCAGGCATTAGCCGTGGCACGCTCGCTGCGAGAGCCGACCGCGGCAGCTGGCCATGTCGTACTCCGAGTGCAGACACTGGCTGATCGCCTGGGTGCGGGTTCACCTCGGTCCTCCGCCGCCGCCTCCCCATCGCTGCTTTGCCAACTGGCGACAGTCCTCGGGTAGCCACCAATCAAAAAACCAGTAGACAACGCCTGCGTGAATGGTGAGCAAAGGAAACTATCGTCTCGTGAATAGCGTCGGAATGGACATCTGCGCGCTCATCCTGCGCGCCAGCATCGGCGGTACGCTGCTCGCACACGGCTGGAACCATGCCTTCGGCGGCGGCAAGCTGCCAGGCACAGCGCGCTGGTTCGAGTCGATCGGCATCCGCCCGGGGCGGGTGCACGCGCTCCTGGCGACCGTCACCGAGGCGGGCGCGGGAGCCCTGCTGATCGTGGGTCTCCTGACACCTGTCGCCGCGGCCGGCGTCGTCGGGACGATGACGGTTGCCCTGGTCGCCAACCACCTGCACAACGGCTTCTTCATCTTCAACAAGGGCGAGGGCTACGAGTACGTGCTCATGCTGATCTTGAGCGCGACCGGGCTGGGTGCGCTTGGCGCCGGACGGGTGTCGGTCGACCATGCCATCGGCATCGCGATCAGCGGCTGGCCCGGCCTCGCGATAGCCGCGGGTGTCGGCCTGGGCGGCTCCGCGCTGCTGCTGGTCCTGTGTTGGCGCCCTAAGCGGGCATGACGGGGAACTGAGCAGATGAGGGGCCTTGAGAGAAGTCAGTGAATACTGCCCGGGACCACGGGCTGGATGCCATCGCCCAGGTTGACCTGGGAACCCGAGGGCACAAGCACCAGGCGAGCCACGACCTGGCGGTCATGGCCGCAGAGTTCTTGATGGTCGCCGACCGCCGTCGCAGCGCGTCCCGGCCGACACTCCCCACCGCCACGCCGGGCATACCCGCCCAGAATCAGAAGAGCCTGCGCTACTGCGCCAGTTCACCCGACCTGGCAGCGAGATGCGGACGCTCTCGCGTCCCGTCCAAGCGTACAAGCGACCCCCGGCCCGCACCGTCAAGGAAGCTCCGGCATAGTGCAGGAAGTACGGTCAAGCACGCCGGGTGGCCCGGCGCGATTAGACCGCCGGGATCCCACAGAACCGTTTACGTGGAATTCGATATAACGTGTTCGGGGGGCGCGAGAGCACGCTGGAGATCTACAGGCTACCCGGCGTCAACCCCACCCGCTGAGCCGTCGGCTCCGCCGCCGTGAGGGCTTAGCGGTGGGGACGAGGACTCAGCGACAGCGCCGTCACGCGCGCAGTGTCCGCTCGGCGCGGATGACCAATCACCAGCAGATGTGTGGTCGCACCGTTTGCTCTCATTTCCCGCTAAGCCTGCCCGCAATGGCCAGGGAAGATGGCCTGGAAGGTCAGCGCCTTGGAGGCGATACCTAGACCGGCGACGTTCCCTAGGCTCCGGGTCCCTCCCAGCTGTTCCTTCGCTGCTGTCATCTCTCAGTCAGCTGGTGGAGCGGGGGTGGCCGAGCCAGCGGCCTCGCGGTCGGCCAGCCGACCCGGGCGCGCGACGATATCCACGTGGTACCACGACGCGACGAGCACGCGCTGCACTCCGGCCCGCCCCGGCGTGGATCTGCTGCTACTCATGAAGGGCCCTGGGCCACCGCGAGCGACCGTGGCCGCCGGGTCGGCGCCTTGCGCGGTGTGCAGTACCACGTCCTGCACGCCGACGTCGGTGCCGAAGAGCTGCCTGCGGACTTACGGCCCGCCCGCCGACTTGATCGTAAAGCCGCCCTTCTCCTCGCTAAGCAGGGGGGCGGAGACGCGTGGCGAGCGGATCGCGGGCAGCGCAAGAAATCTGCCGTGCCGTCGCCGGTCACCAGCGCAGCCTTTCTGCAGATCGCCGATGATCGCGTCTTGAATGCAAGCCGGGTAAGAAGCTGCCGGCCTCTGCCCGCACGGTGCGCAACAGCCGTCCGGCCACCGCTTGGAAGATCCAAAGATCCCGAACGAACCCTGCCGGCTGCCCAGCTACTGACTACTCCGTGGGCTCGTTGGCGCCAGCGGGCGCCAGCGAGCCGGGGTTGACGTCATCGGGCAGTTGAGGAGACCGCCGTGGACGGGCCAGGGCGGGTGCCTAGGTCTCCGCCGATGCCGGTGGCGGCGCGGCCGTAGGCTACGGATGCCAGGTCCCAAGTGAAGGCCACATGCGAAGCCGCGGCGTTCACGTCGCGCCACCAGCGCTGCATTGGACCCGTAAGGTAGACGCCGCTGCCGCCGCTCGCCTCATACAGGGTGCCGACAGCGTCGCGGCACTGCTGGACAGCGAAGGCGAGATTGCGGTGCCTGCGGGCCTTTTCGAGATCATCGAACGCGGTGCCGTCTGCGGCCTGGTCGGCGGCGGTCGCATCGCCGACGAGCAACGACATCGCGGCGTCGACCTGCGCGGCGGCCTTCGCCAGCCGGGCGAGCGCGGTGCCGTTGGTAGCCTGGTGCAACGGGGAGAGGCCGCCCAGCCTGGCGGACGTAGCGGCCGTGAAGGCAGAGATCGCCCCGCGGGCTGCGCCCACCGCCGCGCCAGGGAGCGAGAGCGGCCAGATCGAGTCGTACGGGAGCCGGTAGATCCGCGACTCATAGAGCGCCGCCCCTGGCCCTTCGCCCCTGGCGAGGTCGGCAAACCGCACCGCCCGGTGCGCCGGGATGAAGGCGTCGCGCACCAGGATCGACTTGCTGCCGGTGCCCCGCAGGCCTACGGCGTGCCAGTCGTCGATGATCTCGACGTCGGAGCGCGGGACGAGGAAGTACCAAGGGTCCCGGGCACCGTCGGCGCCCGGGACCTCGCCGCCGACAAGCACCCACCGAGCGTGGTCGATGCCGCTGCAGAACCGCCCTCTGCCACCGCGCCAGGCGAAGCCGCCGTCGACCTCCGCCGGGGGCTCGCCGCCCAGCCGGACGAGCGACGCGATCAGCGCGGCCGGGTCCGCGAAAACCTCGGCCTGTGCCTGCTCCTGGAAAAGTGACAGGAGCCAGCTGTGGCCGGCGAGCACACCGTAGACCCAGCCGGTGGACGCGCAGGCGCTGGCGAGCTCGGCCTGCACCTCGAGCAGCGCGCGGAAGCCCAGTTCCGAGCCGCCCCAGATGCGCGGGGTGACGATGCCGAACAGGCCGGCGTCGGTCAGCTCCCTGATCGTCTCGGCTGGCACCGTCCGGTCCTGCTCGGTCTGCGCCGCCCGGCCCGCGATTGGCTCGCGCAGCGAGCGCGCCACGAAGAGCGCTTCCGTGCAGTCGGCGAGGACCTTCGGGGTGGCGCCGGGCGTCGTCGTGGCGCAATCGGACGCGCTCTCGGACTTGATGGACACAAGGCCACCTTCCCACAACTAACGCAGTTTTTATATAGTCTAGCCATGCTAAGCGCCGCGCGAGTCGGCCGCAAGGTTGGCCGGCTCGAAGGCGATCACGTCGTCGGCCCAGCCGCTGGACTGCCGACGGTGGTAGACGAGCGGGCGCCCGGCGGTCTGCCAGGCCTCGACGACGGCCGAGGGCCAGGTCGTGGTCGCCAGGTGGGATCAGGCCCCGCACGCGGCACTCGGCGTCGACGCCACCGGGCGCACAGGGCACGCCGCAGGCGCCTCGCGACGGTCGCCACAGGAGGCCCAACGGGCTTCTGGGCTTGCCGTATGACGGGCGAGGCCGGCGCTGTCCTCGCCGAGCACGTGCGCCGCGAACGCGCCTGATTCTCTGATGACGGCCAGGGTTCCCGAAGCGTGGCCGAGGCACACCGCCAGCATCGGGGGCCGCGCGGACACCGACGTGAACGCGCTGACCGAGGTGCCGCGCGGCGCGCCCGCCGCGTCGAGCGTGGCCACGACCGTCACCCGGTCGGGAACGACTCCATGAGGGAGCGGAAGAGCGCATCGTCGACGGCGGCCCCGCCTCGGTCACGGTGATCGCCAGCTCGATGCCGAGCTGGCGGCCGGACACGGGTGTCCGGGGAGCTGCCGTCCGGGTCGCCGTTCGTCTCCGGCAGCACGCGCAGCGACATGCGCTGGTGTTCAGGCGCCGCTATGCAGCGTTCCTTCGCGCGGGACAGGTACTCCTCTGCCTCGCCCTCGGGGGTCCAGACCCGCAGCGCGAACTCGTCCTTGAGCTTGTCCACGTCGATGAGGCGAGCCGCTGCCGGAGCGACGCCATGCCCGCCGGGGTGATCGTGCAGGGCCTTCGGTCCGGTCCCAACCGTCGCACGGCGGGCCGGCGTGCCCCGCTCGCCCCGAGGCGCCGATCACATGAAGCGCACTCTTGCACTACTCGCTTGCTGCTCCCTATCCTGTCAGCGAGGCCGCAACGTCGGCTGCCCGCCAATCCAACGACGGATCGGACCTGACGATTGCCATGAACGTTCCTGGAATCAAGGGCCAGAGAGCTCAGACCCCCGCGGCCGTGTGCGGGCCGCTCTCGAACGTACCGGATTCACAGTGAGCGCCCAGTCACCGCCGACGTTGACGAGCGCGGCCCCCGGCGACCCTCTGCGCCCCGAGCCGGTCACCAGCGTGGCGAACAAGAACATCTTCCGTCGTCACCCGCTCCTGGCCTTCTTTACCCGGCGCCTGGCGCTGGCGGTTCCGCTGCTGTTCATCGTCTCGATCCTTACGTTCATCATCGTCGCCCTCATCCCGGGGAATCCGGCCGCGCTGATCCTCGGGGGGAGCGGCAATGTCCAGTCGTACGCGGCAATCGACGCCCAGCTGGGGCTGGACAAGCCGCTGCCTGTCCAGTACTGGAACTGGCTGACACGCCTGTTCCATGGCGACCTCGGTGAGTCGATCTTCACGCATCAGTCGGTCGTCCAGGAACTCACCCAGCGGCTCGGGGTCACGGTCGCGCTCGTCGTCGGCGCCGTGTTCCTCGCTTCGGTTGCGGGGGTTCTGCTCGGGACGCTCGCCGCGTGCAGCCGCAGAACAGTGCGACGGATCATCGACGTGATCACGTGGGCGGGATTCGCGGTCCCCGGTTTCTGGCTCGCGTACCTGCTCGTGAGCACGTTCGCCATGCACATCAAGCTGCTGCCAGGGTCGGGGTACGTCCCGTTCGGGACCTCACCGTCGGCATGGTTCTCGTCGCTGGTGCTGCCCGTGATCACGCTGGCCGTACCCGGTGCCACGGCCGTCGCCAAGCAGACGAGGGACTCGATGGACCACGTCCTCGGTCTGGAGTACATCACCACGCTTCGCGCGGACGGCATTCCGCAGCGATCAGTGGTGCTCCGGCATGCGCTGCGGAACGCGGCGCTGCCGATCCTGACGATGATCGGCCTGATCTTCGTCGGCATGCTCGGCGGGACCGTCGTGGTGGAACAGGTCTTTGCACTCCCGGGTCTCGGATCGCTCGTGCTGCAAGCAGCCAGCAGTCACGACCTGCCAGTGCTCGAGGGCGCCGTCCTGTACTTCGCGATCATCGTCATCGCCGTCAACCTCGTCATCGACCTCTTGTACGGCTGGCTCGACCCCAGGGTGCGTGTGCAGTGACTGACCTGATAGGCAAGACCGTCCCGGCTCCGGCGGCCATACGCCCCGCATCCGACAGCGTCAAGGTGGTCAAGGCGCTGCTGCGCAAGCCGCTGGCCGTCATCTCATTGCTGTTCCTCGCCCTCGTTCTGTTCGCCTCGCTGTTCCCCTCGGTCGTCGCGCCTGACAACCCGCTGGCGGCCAACGTGTCGGCGGCACTGGAGGGTCCGAGCCGCGCGCACCTGCTCGGCACGGACGAGCTCGGCCGGGACGTTCTCAGTCGACTCATATACGGCGGCCGGCCGATGATCATTGCCAGCATCGAGGCAACGGTTCTGGCGTTGCTGCTCGGCACTGTCGGCGGCATGGCGGCGGGCTACTTCCGAGGCCGCCTGGACCGCACCATCGGCTGGGTCGTCGATGTGGTGCTGTCGATCCCGGTCATGATCGTGCTGCTCGTCGTGCTGACGATCAACTCCACGGACCTGACCCGGGCGATGGTCGCGCTCGGCGTGCTGACCTCGGCCGTGCCGCTTCGTGTTGTGCGGTCGGTGACGCTGGAGGCACGCAGCAACGGTTACATCGCCGCGGCACGCGTGGCGGGTCTGCCGCACCGCCGGATCCTGGTGCGACACGTCCTGCCGCGCGTTTACGGGCCGCTGATCGTCCAGGGTGCGCTGGCGGGCAGCGTTGCGCTGATGATGGTCACCGGGCTGGCGTTCCTCGGTCTCGGGGTCAACCCGCCCAATCCAACCTGGGGCTCGATGGTGTCCGACGCCGCGCAGGTCATGCAGCAGGACAGCTGGCTGTTGGTGCCGACCGGCGGGATCGTGACCCTCACCGTGCTTTGTCTCGGCCTGTTCGCCGATGCGTTCCGTGACGTCCTCGCTGAACGCGCCTCGATGTCGTCGCCTGTCTCGCGCTCCGCTGCGGCGGCTTCGGCGGCGGTCGCTGCCGAAGCCGCACAGGCGGCAGCCGACCGGGCCGCGTTCCGCCCGCCGCGTCCCGACGCGGTGCTGTCGGTCCGCGGCCTGACCATCGCCCGGCGCTCGCACTCCGGATCGGTCATCCTGGTCGACGGCGTCAACTTCGACGTAATGCGCGGAGAGATCCTGGGCATCGTCGGCGAGTCCGGTTCGGGCAAGACGCTGACGGCGCGCGCGATCTTGAACTTGCTTGCCCCAGGGCTTGAGGTGGCTGCCGGCGAGGTGCTGCTCGACGGGACGAGCCTGGTAAATCTGTCCCGGCGGCGCCTGACCGGGGTGCGTCGCAACCTGGTCTCGTTCGTCGCTCAGGATCCGTCGCAGAGCCTCGACCCGAGCTTCTCCATCGGCAGCACGCTGCGCGAGGCGCTCAAGTGGCGCGAGAACCTGACCGGCGGCGCGGCCACGAGCCGCGCGGTGGAGTTGCTGCGGTCCGTGCGCCTGCCGAACGCCGAGCAGTTGCTGCACTACTACCCGTACCAGGTCTCCGGCGGCATGGCCCAGCGCGTCGCGATCGCCCGCGCCCTGGCCGGCAATCCTAAGCTGCTCGTCGCCGACGAGCCGACGACGGCGCTGGACGTGACGGTACAGTCGGAGATCCTCGCACTGCTGCGCAGCCTGCGGGACGACACGGGGATGGCGATCCTCTTCATCACCCACAACTGGGGCGCCGTCGCCGACCTGTGCGACCGTGCCGCGGTGATGTACGCCGGCGAGGTGGTGGAGCTGGGCTCGGTCGGCGAACTGTTCGCCCGCACCCTGCATCCCTACACCTCGGCCCTGCTGCGGTCCTCGCCCTACTTCAGCAAGCCGGGCCAGGAGCTGCGCGCGATCCGCGGCAGCGTGCCCCACCCTACGGAGTGGACCCAGGGTTGCCGGTTCCAGGACCGCTGTGACTTCGCCACCGATACCTGCAAACAGGGAGCCATCGCCTTGAGGGAGAACGCCGACAACCGAGCGGTTCGCTGCATCCGAGCCGAAGAACTAGCACAGGCCGGCGCGTAATGGCGGACCAGACGCTGCTCAACGTCCGGGACCTGGCAGTCAGCTACGCCCACAAGCGGCAAGCCACGGCAGTGCGTGCCCTGCACGGGGTGAGCTTCACCGTCGGGCAGGGCGAGACCGTCGCGGTCGTCGGCGAGTCCGGCACCGGCAAATCCACGATCGCCGGCGCCGTGCTCGGCCTGGTACCCGTGGCCGAAGGATCGATCGAGTACGACCATCGCGACATCACTTACGCGTCGGATAGCCGGCGCCGGTCACTGTGCTCGGAGATCCAGGCTGTGTTCCAGAATCCCTACAGTTCCTTCAATCCGTCCCGCAAGATCCGTGACGCCGTCGTCGAACCGCTCCTGTACCGCAGTCGGCAGGTCCGGCGAGACCGCGACAAAGCCGTGGCGGCGATGCTGCAACGAGTAGGTCTGGCAGCCGACGTCGCAAGCTACTACCCGCGTCAGCTCTCCGGCGGCCAGCTCCAGCGGATTGCTATCGCCCGGGCGCTGATCGCGTCACCTCGTCTGGTCGTCCTCGACGAGGCGCTCAGCTCACTGGACCTGAGCGTGCAGGCCCAGATCGTCAACTTGCTCATCGAGCTACGTGAGGAGCTCGGCCTCGCTTACCTGTTCATCGCGCACGACCTGGACATCGTCAAGCATCTCGCGCACCGGGTGCTCGTGCTCTACCGCGGCCATGTCGTGGAGTCGGGACCAGCCGGCGATATCTGTGACAACCCGCAACATCCCTACACACGCGACCTCGTTTCATCAGTACCCGTCCCCGACCCACTGCTGCAACGGCAGCGCCGCGAGTCGCGAGACGGCCTGCGCACCGCGCCACCGGCGATCACGTCCGTCAGCAACGACGGTTGCCCATTCATCGCCCGCTGCGCGTCTGTGGCGGAAATATGCGCGTCCAAGCCTCCGCCTGCTGCAGCCGGGCCGCACGGGTCGGTTGTCATGTGCCACCGGTATCCCGAGCCTTTCATCACCGACCCTGTGGGTGCCGAAAATAGTGTCACCTCACGCGACCCGCGAGTATTCACGGATTAGGCCACCGAGCCGGTCCCGGCGCAGAACCCGAACGATGGCGCCCGGATCGGGCGGAACGGGACGCCCGGCAGGCGGGACCTGCTGCAGCGCCCGGTGCGGGCGATGCAGGTTGTAATGGGCGGCGTACTCGCCCAGGACCAGCCGCAGGTGCCGCTCTCCGGTGATCAGCATCCGGTCCAGGCACTCTCGACCGGCACCGGAAATCCACCGCTCCGCGATCGCATTGGCACGAGGCGCCCGGACAGGCGTCACGACGATCCGGACCCCGGCCGCCGCGAGCACGGCGTCGAACGCCGCAGTGAACTTGGTGTCCCGGTCCCTGATCAGGAACTTGAAGCCGTCAGCCTGGTCCCCGAGTCTCATCAGTAGGTTACGGACCTGCTGCGCCACCCACTGCCCCGTCCGGTGGAGGGTGATCCCGGCCAGGTGCACCCGCTGTGTGCCGTGCTCGATGACGGGTCTGGTTCTGGGGTTCACCGAGGGAAGCCACGCCTCGGGCCACCAGTTTCTGGGTTCGGGCTCGGCGCGGGCCGGCGGGTCCGCGCCCGGAAAGGCCAAAACGTCAAGCACGAGTCGTCCCTCGGCGGGAAGGGCTGACTCCTGCGCCACCCCCTCTCTGGCAGTATCGAATAATTGCGCTAGGGTAAGGCTCATCACGTCGCGATCTACCTTCGGAGGAACCATGCCTGTCGGATTCATCGGTCTAGGAAAGATGGGCGGTAACATGGCCCTCAGGCTGCTGGATCAGGGTCATGAGCTCGTCGTCACCGACATCGACCAGACACTGGTTAAGCCCGCGCTGGACGCAGGCGCAACTTGGGCGGGCTCGCCTGCAGAGGTGGCGGCCCTGTGCTCCCTGGTGCTGAGCTCGCTGCCCGGACCGGCGCAGGTCGAGGCCGTCGCACTGGGTCCCGGAGGCATCATCGAAGGAATCGAGCCCGGCAGCGTCTACGTCGACCTGAGCACCAGCACCCCGACCCAGATCCGCAAGGTGAACGAGGCCTTCGCCGCCAAGGGAGGTGTGGCCCTGGACGCTCCGGTCAGCGGCAATCCTCAGCACTGCCGAGAGGGGTCGATCGCCATCTGGATCGGGGGCGAGGCGGCGGATGTCGAGCGCGTGCGGCCCGTCCTGGCCGACATGTCCCGCGAACTCACCCATGTCGGACCTCTCGGGTCCGGGTCGGTGGCGAAACTGGTGAACAACGCCGTAGGCCTGGCCACGTTCAAGCTACTCGGCGAGGCGATCAGCGTCGGCGTGAAGGCGGGCATCGACCACCAGACGCTGCTGTCGATCCTCCAGCAGGGCGCCTTCGGCCGCGGGCTATACCTGACGATGATGGTTCCCTCCGTCGCCTTCCGGCACGCCTTCGAGCCGGCCGGCTTCACGCTGGGGCTGGCCCGCAAGGACCTCTCGCTGGCCACCGCCCTCGGCCGGGAGTTGAACGTGCCTCTTCCGGTCCTCAACCTCGTCGAGCAGGACGCCGTCGAGCTCGTCCAGCGCGGGCACGCCGCCAAGGACACCGCCGTGCTGTTCAGCCTGCAGGAAGGTCGCGCCGGCGTTGCCATGCACGACAGCGACGTCGAGGAGGTCGAACTGTGAGCGCCCCGATCCGGGTCCCCCTCCACATCGGCGGCAAGGACCTCGCTGCAGGCGGCGGCAGCTACGACGTTGTGGACCCCTCCACGGAGAAAGTCTTCGGATTCGCGCCCGAGGCGAGCGTTGCCGATGTACAGCAGGCTATCGACGCCGCGAACACCGCCTTCCCGGCGTGGGCCGCCACCCCGCCGGCCGAGAAGGCCCGGCTGTTCCGTAACTGGGCGGAGGCCGTCGACGACAACCGTGACCGGCTGATCGAGTGGCAGATCGCCGAGATGGGCGGCACACGCAACGGGGCACCCTCGCGAACCGTAATGGCCTGCGGCGACTTCCTGCGCAGCTTCGCCGAACGTGCGTTCCTCGACCTCGGCGAGAGCTTCGCCCCGCGGCCCGGTTTCGGTGGCATGCTGTCGGGGGTCGCGCGGCGCAAGCCGGTCGGGGTGATCTCGGTACTCACCCCGTACAACGCGGCGCTCCTGAACATCGCCTCTATGGCAGGGCCGGCACTGCTCACGGGCAACACCGTTGTGGTGAAGCCCGCTCCGCAAGACCCGCTGACCGCGTTGGAGGTCATCCGCCTCGCCACAGAGGCCGGCTTCCCGCCCGGCGTGGTGAACTCTCTCGGCGGCTGGGACGCTGAGATCGGCCGCGAGATGGTCCGCAACCCCGGGGTGCGCGGCATCGGGTTCACCGGGAGTCCGAAGGTCGGCGTCGAGATCGCGCAGGTGGCAGGCGGGCAGCTCAAGAAGATGCTGCTCGAGCTGGGCGGAAAAGGCGCCTGCGTGGTGCTCGACGACGCCGGCCTTGACATCGCGGTCGACATCTTGTCCTCCACCTGGCTGTTCCACTCCGGGCAGGCGTGCGGCTCCCCCACCCGCGCCATCGTCCACGAGAGCCTCAAGGACGAGCTGGTCCGGCGTCTGGTCGCTGTCGCCGACAGCGCGGTCATCGGTCCTACCCACGACCCGGCGTCCACGGTCGGACCGGTGATCAGCGCCGCGCAGCGCGACCGGATCGAGGGCTACGTCGCCTCCGCGCTCGAGGAGGGCGCGACCCTGGCCTGCGGCGGCAGCCGCCCCGCCGTGACGCCCGGCTTCTACGCCGCGCCGACCCTGCTCACCGACTGCCAGCCGACCATGCGGGCGGTCCGGGAGGAGATCTTCGGCCCTGTCATCACCATGCTCACCGTGGCCGACGACGACGAGGCGGTCGCGGTCGCCAACGACTCCGACTACGGGTTGGTGAACTACGTGGTCTCGCGGAACACCAACCGTGCCTTCGCGCTCGCCAACCGACTGGAGTCGGGCGTGGTCAGCATCAACACGCTGCAGTCGGCCGGCAACGGCGTCGAGGAGATGCCCTTCGGCGGAAGGAAGCTGTCCGGGTTCGGCCGTAAGGGCGGCACTCACGCGATGCTGGCCTTTACCGACCCCCAGGGCATCGTCGTCAAGAGCTGAGCACGAGGAGATCCACCAGGGTCCGCACGCTCGCGAGGGTGCTCAGCCGGTCGGCGGTCTCGAGCACCCTCGTCGCCTGCTCGGTCCCGAAGACCGGGACGGCCAGCGACTCGTACTTGTCCACCAGCTCCTCGCGGGTGAGCTGGTTTGCGCCCTTGCCGCGGGCGTCCTCGACCCACACATGCCGAGTGCTGCCGTCCTGGAGGGCCATGGTGACATCGGCGCTGAACCGGTTCCTCAGCGCTATCGAGTCGTCAGGAGCCGTTTCCACGCGGCTCATCAGGTCGCGTACGACGGGGTCTGCGAGCCGACGATGGATCACGTCCTCGGAGGTGTCCGTGACGCGGATGATGTCGCCCGTGCTCAGCAGCGAGGCGATCAGGTACGGCAGGTCGAACTTGGCTGCCGTCGGCGTCGCAGGCCCCTGAGGTGAGCCTACGGTCGTCTGGTACGCGAACGGGAAAAGCCGGACGCTCACCTTCTCGATCTCGTCAGGACGGACCGCTCCGCCCTGCAGCAGCTCGAGAGCTCCGTCCAGGGCCGCGTGGCTGAACCCGCAGCTGGCGTGGCGTTTGCGGTCCGGCCGCTGCAGGACCCATCGCTGTCCCAGGTCGCGGGTGAGCTCACGGAGGTTCCACTTCCTGGCGGCGAAAGGAAGCCAGCCCGCCTTCGGGTTTTCGAAGGAGTCGGGCGCGGCGGTCAGCCCGTGTTTGGCGTAGATCGCCGCCGCCCAGCCCGCCTGCACGGCCTGACCGGAGAACAGCATCGGCTTGAGCGGGCTGCCCGAGACGACCGAGACGTCGAGCGCGGAGGAGATGAGGTTGAAGGCGACGTTGATGGCCTCGAAAGTGCGCTGCGCGCCCGAACCCAGCAGGCGCGCGGCGGTGACGGCGGCGCCTATGGTCCCCAGGACCGAGGCGTTCCCGAGCGGGAACTGCGGAGGCTCGAGCTTCCACTCGAAGTAGCAATCGTGCAGCCGCCGCGCGACCTCGTCGCCGACGACGATCGCGGTGACGACGTCCCGGCCCGGCGCCTCGTGCACCTGGCCGTATGCCAACGCGAGCGGGATCGTGGCCTCGTTGGTGTGCACGGCGACGTTGTCGGCCAGCTCGGGGAGACTGGCCGCAAAGGCGTTCACCTGGGCCGCTGCCGGGATCGAGAGTTGCTCTCCGGACACGAGGACGCGTGCGTCGCCGTGGGTACCGAGCTCCTCCTGCGCCCTGACCAGGGCGCGCAGGTCTGGCTCTGACGCCGCGGAGGCGATCACCCCGACCAGGTCGAGGACGCACCACTGGGCCTGCTGGACGACCTCGGGCGGGATGTCCTCGAAGCGTAGCTCGGCCGCCCAGCGGGTGAGGTCGGTCAGCGCGAAGGTCGGATCGGTCATGGCATGGTCCTCTCCTGCAGCTCGTCTAGCAGAGCTCCGAGCTCACATTCGTGCCGATCATCGGGGTGGAAGGCGTCGGCCTCGTCGAGGTAGTCGCGGTGGAATGCGATGGCCACGTCTGCGTGCAGCGGATGCATGCCGAGTTCCAGGGCGACGGACTGAAGGTGTTGGACGGCGCGGACGCCGGCCGACTTTCCGCCGTAAGAGACGAAGCCGACCGGCAGCCCGTGCCACTCCCAGTAGAGGTAGTCCAGGGCGTTCTTGAGGCTGCCGGGATAGGAGTGGTTGTACTCGGGCGTGACGATGACGAGTGCGTCCCACTCATCGACGGTGGCGCTCCATGTTCTCGTGTGGTCGTGCTGGTAGCGCCGGTTACGTGGGTGTTCGGGCTCATCGAACAACGGCAGGTTTAGTTCGCCGAGGTCGATGACGTCGGGTTCGAGCGCGTCGCGGTCGCCTGTCCTGGTCGCCACCCATCCCGCCACCCCGATACTCTTGCGTCCGGGCCGCGTCGTTGCGGCGATGACGCCGACTCTCATGCGGTTACCATGGCGATGTTCACGGGGCCCGGTCACCTGGTGAAGTCGGTGATGACCGCGCGTGCGACGGTGCCGCTTCGCAGCAACTCGAAGCCCTTGTCAAGTTCGCCTAGGGCGACGCGCCCTGAGACGAGGTCATCGAGGTTAAACCGTCCCTGCAGGTACAGCTCGGCGTAGAGGCCGATGTCGACCTTCACGTTGGTCGAACCCATGTAGACCGGACGGATCGCGACACCGCGACGGCCCAGATCCATCAGGTCGCCGAGGACGTCGACGTCGAAGCGTGTGCCCGGCCTGGGGATGCCGACGACGAGGAAGGTGCCGCCCTCGGCCACCATGCGGTAGGCCTGCTGCTCGGTCGCGGGCAGGCCAGCTGTGTCGAGGGCGTAGTCCACGCCGTACCCGCCGGCGAGTTCCTTTACGGCTTCCACGGGGTCGGCCTGGCTGGCGTCGACGACGTGGGTGGCGCCGAACTTGAGAGCCAGCCCGGTCTTCGCCGGGTTGATGTCGACGGCGATGACGCGCCGCGCTCCGGCGATCGCGGCTCCTTGGATCGCACTGAGTCCGACGCCTCCACAGCCGACGACGGCGACCGTGTCGCCCACGCGAACCCCGGCGGTGTTGATCGCCGCGCCTGCGCCGGTCGCGACAGCGCAGCCGAGCACGGCGGCCTTGTCCCACGGGACCTCGGCGGGGACGCGGGCGAGCACGTTCCGGTGCACAAGCATGTACTCGGCGAAGCCGCCGACGTGCGCCATCTGGTGAACGGAGCGGCCATTCTCCGACAGGGCCGGGCCGTCTGCCGCGGCGCGGTGGGTGCTCGCGGCGTTCCGGCAGAACTGAGGGCGGCCGCGCACGCAGTTCGTGCAGTAGCCGCAGTGCTCAACCTCGCAGGCGACAACGTGGTCGCCCGCAGCCAGGCCGACGACGCCCGGGCCCACAGCGACGACCTCGCCGGCGACCTCGTGACCGGGCACGAGCGGAAGCGGCTCGCCGAAGCCGACCGTCACCGCAGTCAGGTCGCTGTGGCAGATGCCTGCCGCCGCGACCTTGACCAGCACCTCGTCACCGGAGGGCTCGGCGACGTCGATTTCGCGTACCTTCGGAACTTCGCCTATAGCGTCCAGGACCGCCGCTCGCATCTTCATGCCCGCTAAACTAGCGAAAAAGTTCGTTTCTTGCCACACTCGCTCGGTGAGCAGCGCCACACCGTGTCGCTACCGTCGCATCGGAAGGACATCAGTCATGGGGATCCAAGGCAAGACCGCCATCGTCACAGGGGCCGCACGCGGCATCGGCCAGGCCATCGCTGTCCGTCTCGCTTCCGACGGTGCCAGGGTCGCCGTGGTCGACCTCAGGAGCGGCGACGAGACCGCGTCCCAGATCCGGTCGGCCGACGGCACCGCGATCGCTCTCACCTGCGATGTCTCCGATCGCAACCAGGTCTTCGCCACCGTGAAGCAGGCGGAGGCCGAGCTCGGCCCGGTCGCCATCCTGGTGAACAACGCCGGGCTGCACGCCAACCCGGTCATCGAGTTCGGGGACCTCACGCCCGAGGTCTGGAACCACTACATGAACGTTGACCTCAATTCGGTCTTTCACTTCACCCAGGCGGTATTGCCGTCGATGAAGGCCGCGCGCTGGGGCCGCATCGTGAACATGGCCTCCGGCACCATCAATGCCTTCACCCATCCGGGCATGTCACACTACATCACCGCGAAGACCGCCATCGTCGGCATCACCCGGGCCGTGGCCTCGGAGGTGGGTAGGCACGGCGTCACCGTGAACGCCATCGCCCCGGGCGGCGTGAGGACCCCAGGCCTGGAGGAGGTCGCGACAGAGGAGCTGATGCAGCAGATCGCCGACGGCCAGGCCATCCCGCGGATTGTCGAGCCGGTCGACATCGCGAACGTCGCGTCGTTCCTCTCCGGAGATGACTGCGGCATGGTCACCGCCCAGGTCATCTTCGCCGACGGCGGCCTCGTCCGCGCAGGCTGAGCCTGCTCAAGGACTCCGGGTCGGCACAGCCTGACCGGTCATGCACCCCAGGAGCCGACCCTCGTGTTCCCGGGAGGTACGCCGTTGTCGTGAGTGGCGGTAGGCGCGCCACTCACGACAGATATCACCTTGGACAGGCGCGAGACACCGGCGTCTGGATGTGCCGGTAAACCGGCCACGCCGCACCAGCCACGCGGGAGGCCGTGGCCGGGTGCGGGCCGGGCATGTCCTGGCGCAAGTTCGCGAGGACATGGACGGCGCCGAACCGGTGACGTCAACCCCGCCGCGGCAAATTCTGACCGTTGAAGCGGGATGCGGCCGAGCTCACGACGCGGGCACCCACGCGTAGCCGCGTCCGCTGGGGGAGGTCACCACCCTGCCGATTCCCGAGCCGGGGAAGTGTGCCGGAGCGACGAGTTCGCTGGTGTCCGCTACCTGGGTGAGGAATCGTCTGCGGTGCTGAGCCGACAGACAGGGGTTCTCTTCGATTCCGAGCGACAGGTCAGGGTCGACCAGTTGGATGGGGTGGTGCATCAGGTCGCCGATGAAGGAAATGCGCTGTCCGCCGGAGACGATGCGGACCATCGTGCTTCCGGGTGAGTGACCGGGCACGGGCTGGAAGGTCATCTCGACACCGTTGTATTCGAGGGGCGGGGTGGCGGTGCCGATCGGGTCCACCATTCCCTGCTCCATGACCGGACGCACGCTATCGACGAACGACGGGAAGGTGACGTGGTCGGCGTCCGCCGAGGCGTAGTGGGCGAGATCCGCGGTGGGCAGCAGGTACCGGGCGTTCGGGAACGTGGGCACCCATCTGCCGCCAGAGAGCGTCGTGTTCCAGCCGACATGGTCGAAATGCAGGTGAGTGCAGACGACCGCGTCCACGTCGGCGGGTGTCACCCCCAGGGCGGCCAGCCTTGCTAGGTACGGCGTATGGAGGTGGTCGCAGAAGTCAATGGGATGTTCGCGGGTCTTGTCGTTGCCCAGACCGGTGTCGAGCAGCATGGTCCAGCCGGCCAGCTGCAGCACCCAGGTACGCCAAGTGAGCTCCACGATGCTGTCCGCCGGGGTGGCGGTGAGCTTGTCACCCTGGAACCAGGTGGCAAGCTCGGACAGATCCCGCTCGGTGGCCTGTTCGAACATGAAGCCCAAGGGCATCGGGTTGCCCTCGTACTCGAGTACCGACTGCAGCTCAGCTTCGCCGACGTGGATCACAGCACCCATCGTGCCCCCTCTCAAGACCTGACGGTGATGCCGGCCGGGACGGTGAACGCCTTGATGGCGTCTCCGCCGCCCTTGCACCCGATGCCACAAACGGCAGCCTTTGCTCACGCCACGATCCCGGGGTCGAACTCGGCTTCCATCGCATCGGCGTTGCGCTCGAGCAGCGCGATCTCCTCCGCCGGGCGGGCGACCGTGAGCACCGCGACCCAGCCGAGCACGGCCGGGATCGTCATCGTGGCGCCCATCACGACCCCGGTGCTTGCAAAGAGCGAGACGATCGGGGGCAGGATCGCGCCGAGCAGGAACTGGCACATGCCCTGCCACGCGGCGGCGGCGCCGGCGGCGCGGGAGTACGGCATGAGCACGAGCGCGGTGGTGTTCGCCATCGCCGCCATCGCACTCGCCGGAACGGTGAGCACCGCGATAAGCAACACGGGCAAGGGTGCGTGCAATTCAAACGCGACCAGAACCAGCGCCGAGCCGACCATCATCGATCCGAGCTGCCAGCGTAGGAGCAGAGAGGGTCCGAACCGGTGCACCAGGGCGCCGTTGACCTGGCTGCCTAGCACGCCGAGCAGGGCGCTGCCGCCAAAGACGAGGGAGTACTCCTGCACGCTGAGGCCGTATGCGTGCTCGAAGACGAAGGGACCCATCGACAGGTAGGTGAAGAACACCACGCCCTGCACGCCGCTCGCGACGATGTAGCGCAGGAACCGCGACTCTCGCACGATCTGACCCATCTGCCTCCACTGGTGGCCACGGGAGGCGTGCGCCCTGGCGCTCTCCGAGAGGCTCTCCTTAAGTACGACGAAGCAGGCTGTGAAGATGGCGACCCCGATGCAGGCAAGAACCCAGAAAATGCCGCGCCAGCTCACGACCTTCAGCAGCTGGCCGCCGGCGATCGGCGCGAGGATCGGCGCAAGCCCGGTGACCAGGGTGAGGTGCGAGAAGACTTTCGCCGCGTCGATGCCGGTGTGCAGGTCGCGTACGGTCGCCCTGGCGAGCACCCATGCGGAGGCGCCGGCCAGTCCCTGCCCGAGTCGGCACGCCAGTAGGACCCAGATGGTGGGCGCGAGCGCGCACAGCACCGTCATCATCACGTAACTGCCAAGCCCGATGAGCATCGGTTTCCGGCGACCGTACCGATCGCTGAGCGGGCCGACGAAGATCTGCCCGACGCCGATGCCCGCGAGACTCAGCGCGAGCGTGAACTGCGCCGCCGCATTCGAGGTGTGCAGGTCGGTTGCGAGGTCGGGCAGGCCCGGCAGGTAGAAGTCTGACGTCAGCGGACCGAGTGCCGACATGCAGCCCAGCGTGACGAGCACCGCTATGGTCACGCGGTGTTCGTCGGCCGTCCCCGCTGTTCGTCGGGGCTGCCCGGCTGGTTCAGGCATGGTGGAGTGCCAGCGACGCGATCGGCTCATCGAGCCGATCCGCCCACGCCGGCAGCCCGGCTCTGTCGAGGATCTCCTCCGCTGTGACGTTGCCCATCGTCGGTCGGTCGCGTGGGATGGGCACGTTCCCGCCGGTCGCGATCCGGCTGATCAGGTACCTGGGCAGGTCGGCCTCCAGTTGAACGACGGCGTCCCACGACGTGGCCGCGTGGATCTCGCAGCCCTCCAGCTCCGGGTAGCTCGCCTTGCGGACCCAGCCGTCCTCGGCGGGCACCGCCTCGACGTAGAGGATGAAGGGCGTCGTCAGCAGGGTGCGAAGGGTCGGTTCACCGGAGGGCATGCTGCTCGTCATCCTCCAGAACCGGCATCACCTTCGCCCAGGGCACGTCGGGCGACCATTCCTCGTGCGCATCCATGGCGCGACGTGCGCCCTCATCGAAGGGGACATCCTTCTCCACGAGCAGCGCCGGGGAGCGCATGAAGAACGCCTCGCCGTCGAGATGGGCGTCGATCTCGCCGCCGTTCTCCAGGTGTCTGGCCAGCCGCATGAGCATGCGCCGGGCGCGGATGATGCCCATGTCGGACGTGCCGAGGTGCTCCGAGCTGCGGTCCGAGATCCTGCCCATGCTGGCGGCCACGGCGTAGTCCTGCTCGACGATGCCGCGGATTCCGCTGTAGGTGCCGGACTTCTGCAGTGCCCGGTCGATGAGGAAGTCGTTGTCCATGTTCCGAACGGGTTTGGAGGTGCCGAGGATGAGCTCGGGGTGGATGTTGCCGTGCTCGAAGTCGTAGCGTTCCTCCGCCGTCAGCGGACGGTGCGGGGTGTAGTCGATGCGGTAGAACTGGTGGTCCTCGTCGGTCATCGGTACGCGCAGGTTGCATCGCTGGGTGCCGCCCACCTGACCCGGGATCAGGGAGGCGTTGGGCAGGACCCACTGGGTGATGCGCCAGTAGTAGTGGTCGCGCCCGCCGTCGCGACGAGCGCCGATGGTCAGGCCGTGCGGCGCCTCGATCACGAAGAACTTCGGTGCCTTGTCCCGCGCCCACAGGTAGCGCAGGGCCTTGTTGGCGTCGAAGTACTTGCCGGAGTTCTCCAGGTCGGTCTTGCCCACCTGGCCGTGCAGGAAAGCCGTGTGCGAGGAGTCGATGTCGCCCTCGACGGACTGGAGGTAGTTGGTCTCCAGGGTCACCCGGGTCATGTGCCGGTGGCTCTCGGGGACCTGGGCCCACTCGAACCTCGGCAGAGCGGGCGGCTCGCCGCGTTCACCTAGGTAGGCCCAGACGATACCGCCCGTTTCCCTCACCGGGTAGGAGGCGATCTTGACCTTTCTGTAGAAGTCGGAGCCGGCGGGCTCGTTCGGCATCTGCGCGCACTGCCCGTCCAAGTCGAACTTCCAGCCGTGGTAGATGCAGCGGATGCCCTGCTCCTCGTTGCGGCCGAAGAAGAGGCTGGCGCCTCGGTGCGGGCATCGCTCCTGGACGAGCGCGACCTCTCCGCTGGTGGCCCGGAACGCGACCAGCCGCTCGCCCATCAGGGTCACGCGGACCGGGGCGCAGTCGGGGGCGGGCACCTCGCTGGAGAGCAGGGCCGGATGCCAGTACCGCCGGAACAGCTTGCCCATAGGCGTCCCGGGACCGGTAAGAGTCAGGAAATCGGTGTCTTCCTTCGTCAGCATGTGGTGTTCCCCTTCTGCGCTCGCGCTGCGGTGCGGAGGCCTGCCGCTGTCATTGGATGTGACGGATGGTGTTGCGGATAGTCCCGAGCCCTTCGATGGTCGCGGTGACGACCTCGCCCTCCTGCAGGAACCGTCCTCGCGGCCGACCCACGCCGGATGGCGTGCCGGTCGCGACCACGTCGCCGGGTCGCAGCGTGAGACCGCGTGAGAGGAAGGCGATCTGCTCTCGGATGTCGAAGTGCATGTACTTGGTGCTGGAGTCCTGCATCACCTCCTCGCCCACGCTGAGCAGCAGATGAAGGTCCATCGGGTCGGGGATGGCGTCGCGCGGCGTGAGCCACGGCCCCATGGGCAGTCCGGAGTCGAAGCTCTTCGAGGACAGCTCGTCCATGCCGAAGGGCTGGATGACCTCGGGACGGCCGAGGTCGCGGGCTGAGTACTCGTTGAGCACGACGTAGCCCGCGACGTGGTCGTAGGCGTCCTCGACCCTGATGTGCTTACCGGGACGGCCGATCACGACGCCGAGCTCGATCTCCCAGTCGAGCTGGCTGCTGTCGGCCGGGGCCGAGACGTCGGCGTACGGGTCGGTGACCGCGTGGGGGGCCTTGAGGAACATGTAGGGCCCGAAGGTGGTGGTCTTGTCGATGAGGGGCCGGCCACTCATCTCGGCGACGTGGTCTCCGTAGTTGGAGTTGGCACAGAACACCGCGCTCGGCCGGGCGACCGTGGCCCGGAGGGTGACGTCCTCCACCCTCGGGGCGGCCGCGGGGACGGCTCGCGCGAGCTCGCCGAACCGCTCCCGCATGGTGTCCCAGCTGTCCAGGATCTCGAGCGTCGAAGGGGCGTTCGTCTCGGTGCCGAGACCGAGGTCGATCACCCGCCCCTCGGAGAGCAGGCCCGGTCGGCACTCCTCGCTGCCGGCAAGGCTGTAGCTCAAAAGGCGCCAGGTGGTGCTCATCCCCACGGCCCCATGAAGATCTCGCCGTCGTACACCGACGGGTACACGGGAATCGTCTCGGGCCACAGGACCGGGTCGGTGGTGTTCGCGACCGGCCGGCTCTTGTTCGGCACGCCGTCCCAGCCGATCTGCTCCATGCCGACGTAGAGCTGGACCACGTGCCCGTCGGGGTCCTTGACGTGCACGGCGTGGTCGATGCCGGGGAAGAGCTCGCCGGGCAAGTCGACTAGTTCGGCGCCGTGCTTGCGCAGGTACGCGGCCGCGTGCCGCAGCTGGCGGTAGGTCGGCACCCGCAAGCCGAAGCTCAGAAGCGTGGTGTCCGGTCGAAGGCCGAGCCTGCCCCGGAAGGCGATGTCGTAGACCGCCATCGAGTGGTGTTCGGTGTTCACCCGGAGGAATACGGCACGGTGGCCGTCGTACTCGATCTCCTCGGTGACGCGCAGGCCCAGGATGCCGCGGTAGTACCCGACGAGCTGGTCCACGTCGGGGGTGAACAACCGCACCGGCCCGATCCCCGTGACCTTGAAGGGCCGTGGGAGCAGGATGCCGTCGACGTCGAAGGTCTCGTCGTAGGCGTCGACCCAGCGATGGCCGTCGTCGACCCGGATGCCCTTCGCGAAGGCGGCGTCCACCTCCTGTTGCTCGGAGATCTGCGGGAGCTGCGGCTGCTCGTGGAAGCCGCGTGCCTGCATCGGCTTGGGCTTGGCGTGGCCGCTCCAGCCAATCTGCTCGATGCCGTAGTAGAGCTCGTTCGTGTGGCCGTCGTAGTCCGGGAGATATACGTGCCAGTTCGAGCCGGGCATGTCTCGACCTGCGCGGATGATGCGCTGGCGCTCCTCCTTGAACCAGTCGATGCCGTCGGCCACCTCGCGCAGGGACCCGACCTGCCATGTGATCTGGTTGACCGTCACCTCCGGCGGGTTGGCGGCATGGCCGCCCATCTGGTCGCGCACGTGCTTGGGGAAGACCACGAAGGAGTGGTGGTCGCTGCCGTAGCGCAGGAAATAGCCGACCCCGGTCGGCCCCTCGGCGATGTGCTTCTTCTCCGGCGGAAGGATCTCCTGGAACGGCAGCGCGTCGGAGACCCGGAAACCCAGCAGCCGTGTGTAGAAGTCGTAGGCCTCGAGGATGTTGTAGCAGTTCACGCCGAAGTGGCCGAGGCGTCGGATCTTGAAGGGCCGGTCCAGCTGGACGCCTCCGACGTCGAAGCTCATGCTCGCCACCTGCTCTTCCTGAGTGGTCTTCTGATACTAGCGCATTTGTATACTACTACATGATGATGTTACCTGCATCACAGGTCAAGACACCCGACGGAAAGGCACACGAGTTGGCCAGTCGCGTCTCTCACGAGGTCATCGAGGGCATCGGTCACCTGACGCTCACCGACGCCGAGCACCGCAACGTGCTCAGCTCCGCACTCGTCGAGGAGGCTCGTGCCGCGCACGAGGACTTCATCGCCTCGGGCGTGCGGATCGCGGTGCTCCACCACGCCGGCCCGGTCTTCTGCGCCGGCCGCGACCCGGACTTTGTCCGCCTGCCGGGCGTGCCGCCGGCGGGTGCGGCATTCATCGACTCGATCGACGACTCACCGCTGCTGTGGGTAGCCGCCGTCGACGGCGAGGTGCTCGGCGCCGGCATCCACCTCATGACGAACTGCGCATGGGCGGTACTCACCGACCGCAGCAGCATTCAGGTCCCCGAGCTCGACGCCGGGATCTACCCGCGCCCAGTCGGCGAGGAGCTCGCCTCGATCGTGGGGCCGCGGCGTGCCTTCCAGATGATCCTCACCCGCGAGGCCATGGACGCCGCCAGCGCCGTGCGGTTCGGCCTGGCGAACGAGACTATCCCCGTCGGCGGGCTCAGGATGGCGGTCGCTCGCCGCGTCGCTATGCTCGCCGCGATTCCAGAGCACCTGCTACCGCAGGTCAGGGGGGCCTGGCGCAGCCGCCTCGCGACCCGGCCGTAGCGCCGTCAGTCGACGTCCGGGAAGCCGTGGAGGTCGGAGGCGGTCCCCCGGCGCGGCCGCGCCTGGGGACCCCACGGCGCGGACCGGTACTCCTTGCCGAATATGGCGAGAGTCACTACAGTAACGCACAAGTTTGTTTCTTGATAAACCGGCGCAACGGCACGATCGAGGTGAGCCCGATGGCACAGGTGGTTGGCGGGATCGGCACATCCCACAGCCCGATGCTGCTCAACGATCCCAACGGCTGGCGCGAGCGCGCCGGCCAGGACATGAGCAACCCCGCACTCCACGACAATGAGGGCGTCGTCCGCACGTACGACGAGCTCCTCGCGGCGGCCGGCGACGTCTACGTCAAGGAGCTCGATGACGACCGCTGGTGGGAGCGCCACCAAGCCGTCCACGATGCGATGGACCGTCTCACTGCCGAGACCTTGGTAGCCGACTTCGACACCATCGTCATCGTCGGAGACGACCAGTCGGAGGTCTTCGACGACTCGATCCAGCCGACGGTCGGCATCTACTGGGGCGAGCAGTGGACGACTTCGATCCTCGAGCACGTGCCGCCGGGTGAGTTTTTCGACAACGTCAAGACCGGCTATGCCATGGACAAGGTCTGGACGTTCCCCGGCTCGCCCTCGCTCGGCCTCGACCTGGTCAGGAGCACCGTCGCCCAGGGATTCGATATGACCTCGCTGGCCCGTGTGCCTGAGGGCCGCGGCTTCGGGCACGCGTACGGCTTCGTGCTGCGCACCCTGCTGCGGGATCGCCCGGTGGGAGTCGTGCCCGTGCTGCTCAACACCTATTACCCGCCGAACCAGCCGACGTCGGCCCGCTGTTACGACCTGGGCCGGGCTCTCACCCAAGCGGTCGCCGACTCGAGCACCGCTCACAGGGTCTTCTTCGCCGCCTCCGGCGGCCTAAGTCACTTCGTGGTCAACGATGCTCTCGACCGCAAAGTGCTCGACGCGATCGCCGCGGGGGATGCCGCGACCCTGCGCTCCATCCCGCAGGAGCTGTTGAGCTCAGGCACCTCGGAGATCCGCAACTGGATCACCGTCGCCGGTGCCATGGCCGACCGCGAAGTGGCGTGGTACGAGTACGTCCCCTGTTACCGCACCCCCGCCGGCACCGGGTGCGGCATGGCCTTCCTGCGGTGGGCGTAGGCCGCATGTCCCTCGTCGACCACCTCCGCGCCCTCGACACCCCGTCGGTCTCCGACGCCCTCGATGCGCTCGGCCTGTCCGGAGCCGTTCCCGGGTTGCAGGCCCTCGGCGCCCGGCGCCGGATCGCCGGCCCGGTCGTGACCGTACAGCTCGCGTACGCCGAGGACGTCCCGCCCGCCACGCCGGGCGCACCCAAGCGCCACCTGTGCACCGCTGCCGTGGCGGCCTCCAGCCCGGGCGACGTGATCGTGGTGGCCCATCCGGGAGACCGCGCGGCCGGCTGGGGCGGACTGCTCACCCGGGCCGCCCAGCTGCGCGGCGTGGAGGGCACACTGGTCGACGGGCCGGCCCGCGACGTCGACGAGAGCCGCGAGCTTGGCTACCCGGTCTATGCCCGCACGGCCACGCCGGTCACCGCGCGCGGACGGATCGCCGAGCTGCGCTGGAACGCACCTGTCTCCTTCGGCGGCGTCACGGTGAGGCCTGGCGACTTGGTGCTCGCCGACGGCAGCGGCGTGGTCTTCGTGCCCGCGGACCGGGCCGATGACGTCGTCGCCAAGGCGTGCGCCCTGGCTGACCGCGAGGCCGCGATGGCCCGTGACCTGCAGGCCGGGCACCCCGTCACCGAGGTGATGGGACGTACCTACGAGCAGCTGGCCGGACAGGGGATCAACAGTGACCACTGACGTACTCACGAACTTGCGCACGCTGGGCACCCCGGCCCTGAGCGATGCGATGGACCGCCTCGGCATCCCGTGCCAGTGCGCCGGCATCGTGCCGCTGGACAGGTCCTTCTCCTTCGCCGGCACGGCCTTCACGGTCAAGTACAAGGACGCCGAGCCAGGCCAGAACGTCGGCGACTTCATCGACGATATTGACGCCGGCCAGGTTGCCGTGATCGACAACGCCGGCCGCCTCGACGCGACCGTATGGGGCGACCTGATGACCACAGTGGCCAAGCGCCGTGGCATCGCCGGCACCGTCATCGACGGAATCTGCCGCGACCTCGACCGAGCCCTGGATGTCGACTATCCGCTGTTCAGCTGCGGCCACTGGATGCGAACCGGCAAGGACCGGGTCACGGTCGAGGCACTCAACGTGCCGGTGAGCATCGGCGGCATCACCGTCAACCCGGGCGACTACCTGCGCGGCGACGTCAACGGCGTCGTCGCGATCCCGGCCGACCGGGTCGGCGAGGTTATCGCGGTCACCGTCGAGATCGAGAACGCCGAGGCGGCGATCCGCGCCGAGATCCTCAAAGGCGCGGACTTGCGCGAAGCCCGCGCCCGCGCCGGCTACCACCACCTGCAGACCAGGAGGAGCTGATATGGACGCGGACACCAACCAGAGCCTGCTCGTAACGACGATCCACCACGAGGCCGAGGGCGTCGTCTCGGTCATCCTCGAAGACCCCGACCGCAACGACGTGCCGGCCTGGCAGCCGGGGGCTCATCTCGAGGTGAACCTGCCGTCCGGCTCAATCCGGCAGTATTCGCTGTGCGGCGATTCCACCAACCACCGCCGCTACCAGGTCGCGGTGCTGCGCAAGCCCCACGGCCGCGGCGGCTCCAGCGAGATCCACGATACCGGCCTGGTCGGCAAGGTCCTCAAGATCGCCGGGCCCCGCAACCGGTTCGAGCTGGTCGACGCGCCGTCATACCTCTTCATCGCCGGCGGCATCGGGATCACCCCGCTGCTGGCCATGGTCCGCTCCCTCACCGACCGCGGCCTGCCCTGGACGATGGCGTACGGCGGTCGCACCCGGTCGTCCATGCCCTTCACCGCGGTCCTCACCGAGCTGGCACAACAGCGGCCCGAGCGAGCAACTCTCACCTTCGTGCCCCAGGACGAGCAGGGGCCGCTCGACATCGAATCGATCCTCGAGCGTGCCGGTGACGACACGGCGATCTACTGCTGCGGCCCCGGCGGCCTGATCACCGCCGTCGAGGAGCGCTGCGCGCGCCTGGGCATCTCCGGGCGCCTGCACGTCGAGCGGTTCGGCGCGGCCGAGACGCAGCCGCGCGCCGCCCGCCAGCCGAGTGAGGACACCGCGGCCTTCGAGGTAGAGCTCCGCCGCTCGAAGGCGACCGTCGTCGTTGAACCGGGCCGGAGCATCCTCGAATGTATCCGGGCGGTCGTGCCCGGTCAGTCGTCCTCGTGCGAGGAGGGGTTCTGCGGCACGTGCGAGAGCCGCGTGCTCGCCGGCGTGCCCGAACACCGCGACACGATCCTCAACGATGCCGAGCGGGCAGCAAACGACACCATGTTCATCTGCGTCTCCCGCTCGCTGACGCCGAAGCTCGTCCTCGACCTCTGACGGCTCCGGCCGCCGTTCTACCCGCCCTCTTTGACTAGGAGAACCCTATGGTCCTCGACATGCACGGCCATGTCAGCTCCCCCGCCGAGCTCTACGCCTATCGCTCCATCCTGATTGCCGGACGCGGTGCGCACGGCCGCGAGGGCGTCAGGCTTCCCAAGGACAAGGTGCTGGGGGCTGCCGAGCGTCACGTGAACCTGCTCGACAAGGCCGGCATCGACGTCCAGCTCATTTCGGGCCGCCCCTTCCAGCTGATGCATTCGGAGTCGCCCAGCGAGATCGTCGACTGGTGGGCCCGCGCGACCAACAATGCGGTCGCCGCGCAGGTGGAGGCCTTTCCCGAGCGGTTCCGCGGCGTGGCCGCACTGCCACAGGCCGTCGGCACGACGCCTGAGACCTGGCTCGACGAGCTGGAACACTGTGTCATCGAGCTCGGGTTCGTCGGCGTGCTCGTGAATCCCGATCCCGCCGAGGGGCTCGACCTTGGCGTCCCGAGGATCGGACACGAGTGGTGGTACCCGCTGTTCGCCAGGCTGGAAGAGCTTGGCGTGCCCGCCCTCATCCACGCGGCCGCATGCAAGGACCCCAGGGAAAACTACAGCGAGCACATGATCACCGAGGCCAGCCGCACCGTGATCTCGCTGGCCAACAGCACCACCTTCAAGGACTTCCCCGGCCTCAAGATCGTGGTCTCGCACGGCGGCGGCTCAGTGCCCTATCAGATCGGCCGCTGGCGTGCCGCTCGTTACCTCGAGTACACCCAAGTGGAGTCGTTCGACGGCCACGACGGTGAGGTCCCCCAGCTCACCACCTTCGATGAGGCAATCCGGCCGATCTACTTCGACTCGCTGGTGCTCGACCCGTACGCGCTTGGACATTTGATTAGGACCGTCGGTGCCGACCGGGTCCTACTCGGCACCGAGGTACCCGGGAGCGGGTCCCCGGTCAACCCTGACACGGGACGCCCGTACGACGATATCGTGAGCTCACTCGCAGATCTGGACTGGCTCTCGGACGCCGATCGCGATCTCATCCTCGAGGGCAACGCCCGGTCCATCTACCAGCGACTTTGACCCCGGGAGAGCCCATGACCACCGTGACACCCCGCACGTGGGACGAGGAGGCCGATCTGGTCGTCGTCGGCTTCGGCGGCTCCGGGGCGACCTGCGCCGCCGTTGCCGCCGAGGCGGGCGCAGACGTCCTGGTGCTGGAGAAGGGTACCCAGGGCGGCGGCAACTCAGCATGCATTGCGGGCTCGCTGGTGCTCTCGGTTGAGGACCGCGACAAGTCCTTCGAGTACCTCGACTGGATGTGCGGCGGACAGACGCCGGCCGAGGTGATCAACGCCTACCTCGATGGACTCTCCAGGATCCGGAATTTCCAGCTCAAGCTCGGCTTCGAGATCAAGGACGACCCCCGGCCCTTCCGTAACGACGGCTTCTACCCGGAGTTCCCCGAGGCTCCGGGCGCGGGCGGGCTGCTCGGCAACAGCTACATCAAGGCCCCCGGCGGCGACGCGCTGTGGACCGCGATCTCAGAGCGGGCCCTGTCGCTAGGCGCTCGGCTGCTCACCGAGACACCGGTGAAGGACCTCGTGCAGGACCCCGAGACCGGCACGGTCCTCGGGGTGATCGCACAGCGCGAAGACGGCTCAAGGATCACCGTACGCGGCCGCAAGGCCACCGTCCTGGCCACCGGGGGCTTCGAGTTCAACGAGCAGATGCGCCGGCAGTTCCTCTCCCACTGCCCCAGCCTGTTCCTGGGCAGCAAGAACCTCACCGGCGATGGCATCCTGATGGCCCAGAGGGCTGGCGCCAGGCTCTGGCACATGAACTCCGCCGCCGGCCCTCTCTACTGGGGCATCAAGACGGACAACGATGACGTCTACGTTACCTACGAGTTCATGCGCCTCGCCGGCTTCGGCTACCGGTCTCCCGTCTTCGCCGAGGCGGGGAGCCTGATCTGGGTGAACAAGAACGGTCGCCGGTTCGTCAACGAGACGATCGAGATCGGGTCGCTGCACCACGGGTACGCCAACCGGCCGGTCTGGATGGCGGAAGACGTGCATGGCGCGGAATTCGTCAACGTGCCCGCATTCCAGATCTTCGATGAGAAAGTGCGCCGGGCCGGCCCGGCGATGACCACGCTCAACTCACGCACACCCAGGTGGAGTGCCGACAACCTGGCGGAGATCGACCGTGGACTCGTCATCAAGGCCGACACCTTGGAGGAACTGGCGTCCAGGTGCGTCACTCCGCGCATGCCCGGCGTCTGCCGCGGCGGCACCATCGACGCGGCCGCGCTGGTCAAGACCATCGAAGCGTGGAACGACGCTGCACGCCGTGGTGCCGATGGCGAGTTCGGGCGCGAGGACTACCTGGTTCCGATCGACACCCCACCTTTCTACGCCATCGGCCCGATGGTGCCGACCTACGTCAACACCCACGGCGGGCCCGAGCACGACGCCAGGCAGCGCGTGCTGGACACCGAGGGCCACCCCATCCCCAGGCTTTACGCTGTCGGCGAGTGCGGCTCCATATGGGGGCCGTACTACAACTCGATGGGGGACATCTGCGAGTTCCTCATCTCAGGCATGAACGCCGCCAAGGCCGCCCTCGCGGAGACCTCTGATTCCTGACCCGCCGCCCGCACCTGAGAGCCCATGTGCTCACTGAGCGTCTGCGCAGGTCCGCTCCCGCAGCTCGGGTTGAGGTGGCGAGCGGACCTACCGCTCCCCCGGCGGCGCCGACGTGCGCGTCGACGGCCACGCAAACCTTCACCGGCTCGATCAGGCCGCACTTCGACTGGGGGAAACAACCAGCCGAGCACGCCCGCCGTAACCGTCCTCTGCCGTTGCGAGGTGTTCAAAGGGGTCAACAATGCCTGGCCCCGGGGAGCCTGCGGCCTCCCTGCTGTGTGCGCCGCTCTGATGTTGGTGGCGCTTACTGGGCGACCGGGAAGGCCATGATCCGCTTGGGGTCCACGCTCATCCACACCTGATCCTGCGTGGGCGGCTCGAAGTCCGCATCGACTCTAACTTGGTAGAGGTCGTGCTCGCTCGTGACGATTACCTCGGCGTGGGTTCCGGCTAGCAGCTTGCGGCGGTACCGCATCTGCCAGCGGTTCACGCCGTCGGGCTCGGTCTCGCTCAGTTTTCCGTGCTGTGGTCGGAACATGACGTCGACGCGATCGCCGACCTTCAGGTCGGGCCCCGGAAGCGCCCGCACGGTGCCGAGCGAGGTGTCGACCGTGATCCCGGCGGCATCGCGGTCGACGACTGTTCCCGTGAGATGGTTCGTTTCGCCGACGAAGCTGGCCACGTACCGGCTTTCCGGGTGCTCGTAGACCTCCTGCGGGGAGCCGATCTGCGCGATGTGACCGTTGTCGAGCACCACGATACGGTCTGCGAGCTCCATAGCGTCGTCTTGGTCGTGGGTGACATACACGGCGGCGAACCCGAACTTGTCCTGTAGCGCAGCCAGTTCGATGCGCAGTTCCTTGCGCACCTTGGCGTCGACGTTGGAGAGCGGCTCGTCGAACAGGACGAGGGCGCTGCGCGCGACGAGGGCGCGTGCCAGCGCCACGCGTTGCTGCTGCCCGCCGCTGATGTGGTTCGGGTACTGGTGCAACACCTCGTGTACACCGACGATGCGGCAGATATCCTCGACCTGGTCCTTGATCTCGGCCTTGCTGTGCTTGCCTGCGCGCTTGGATTTGAGCGGGTAGGCGACGTTGTCGAAGACCGACATGTTCGGCCACAGGGCGTAGGACTGGAAGACCATGCTGATGCCACGTCGCCGAGTCGGGACATCGACCCGGCGTGCGGCGTCGAACACGACCTGGTCCTCGATCTCGATCTGGCCCTCGCTGGCCGCCTCAAGTCCGCCGATACAACGCAGCAGCGTGGTCTTCCCGCATCCGGACGGGCCGAGAAGCACGATGAACTCTCCCGGCTTGGTGTCGAGTGAGATCCCGTCGACGGCACTGACCTTGGTGCCGTCCGCGCGGGTGAAGTGCTTGGTGAGACCGCGTACGGAGAGGAGCGGGCGCTTGGATTCGCCGTCGAACGTCTGCGCGTCGGCAGCGAGCCGTGGAGCCATTGAGTTGAGTGCCATGGTGCGTTCAGGCTCCTTGCTTGGCAGAGACGGGGGCGGCGGAGCGGTCCTGGGTCCAGCGGCTGACTCGGCGGCCAAGCCATGCGGCGCCCAGAACGGCGACAGCTGAGAAGATTGCGAGGATCGTGCAGAGGGTCGCCATGGTTGCGTAGGAGCCGTACGTGCTCTGCTGCAGGATGTCGAAACCGATCACCGGGTTGTTGGTGCCGGCGAGCAGGGACGACGCAGTGAGGTCGCTCAGGGTGCGGACGAAGACCGATGCCCACACTCCGACGAGGCCCGGGATGAGCAGCGGCAGCACCACCCGGGCGAATGTGCGGAACTCGCTGGCTCCCGACATCCGCGATGCCTCGCTGAGGGACTCTCCAACGCCGGCGACGGCAGCATCCGCGGAGACGGAGGCGTTGGGGAGCGCCAGCATGACGTAGGCGATCAGGAGGATCGTGACGGTACCGCCGAGGAAGAACGGACTGCCTTCGAAGATCAGCAGGATACCGACCACCACGATCAGTGCCCCGACGGTGCCGGGGACCTTCACACCAGCATCCACCAGGCGCCCGACAATGCCCCTCGACCGCGAAACGTAGAGCGCGATCACGGCCGCGAGCAGGATCACAATCGTCGCGGCGACCAAGCTAAGCCAGAGGCTGTTGATCAGGCCGTGGAAGGTCTGTTCGTCGGATAGGGCTGCCTTGAACTGGCTCAGGCTCAGGTGGGTGAAGGTCAGCGACGAACGCCACGAACCGGCCAGCGAGATATAGAGCAGCGCAAGACCCGGGAGGAGGGTCGTGCCCAAGACGTAGAGGATCATCGCGATCCGGGCCACTGGACGCCCGACGCGCCCGAGTCGGACAACCTGGGTGCGCGAGCCTTTCCCCCCGACCGTGGCGAACTTGCTCGAGCGGAGGATGCGCGACTGGACGAACCACGCGAGTACTACGACCACGGTGATGATCGTGCTTAGCGCGACGGCGCCGCTCTCGTCTGGCGGGTACTGATAGGTCAACAAGCTGATGATCTGGGGGGCAAGCAAGTTGATGTTGTGCGGCGTGCCGAGCAGCAGGGGCACGTCCACCATCGAGCAGGCGATCCAGATCCACAGGAACGCGCCGGCACCCACGGCGGGCAGGACGCTGGGAAGAGTGACGCGCAATGCCGTGCGCATCCCGCCGGCGCCGAATACCTTACTGGCCTCCTCGAGGCTGGAGTCCATCATCCGAAGCGCGGGCGCGATCATCATGTATGTGAAGGGAACGCCGTAAACGGTAAAGACGGCGATCAGGCCGGTCCAGCTGTAAGCGTCCAGCAGCGGGTGCTGGGTGTGGATCCCGACGAGCCCGAGGACCCAGTACCATGCCTTGTTGAGGTAGCCCGCGTCGGGCGAGAAGAGGATCGCGAAGCCGATCGAACCTGCGACCGGTGGCATCACGAACGGCGCCAGGGGCGCCACATCCGAGAAAAGGCCCATCCGGGCGTCGGTGCGTTCGTTGAACCAGGCCAGTGCTCCGCCGATGATAACGGCGAAGACCGTGCTCAGGCCAACCACGATGGCCGTGTTGCGCAGCGGCTTGAGCACGTTCCCGTCGGCGAACGCCTGCTCGAACGGGGTGAGGGTCACATGCCCGTGGACCACGAACAGGTCCCACACGACCGTGACCACGGAGGCCACGGTGACAGCCACGACGACCAGTGCGATCAGCAGCGAGACCAGTGAGAACGGGTCGGCGGCCTGGCGGCGGGACAGCCCGGTCCGGGCTGCCCCGCCGCTCAGCGTGATCTGCGACATGTGAGTGCCTCCGTTCCTTCGAGTGCCGTTCGTCAGCCGTTCTGGCCCAGGTCGCCCATCAGCGTGTTGATGTTGGCCGAGGCGGTCGTGTACTGACTCGGCGGCGTCTCCGCATAGGGGGACGGGAAGTCGGAGGCGGGGCTGTAGGGGCCGAGGGAACCGCTGCCCGGCGCGTTGAGCACGACGTTGCCTTCCTCCGACTCGATGTACTCCAGGTACAGGCGCGCCGAGTTCGGGTCCTGCGCCTTGGCGTTCACCGCGGCAACCGTGGGCGGGTAATAGGTCGAGGGCATGGGGGCGAAGGCCACGTGCTGGCCGTTGGCGACCATGGGCTGGACGAAGAAGGACGCGGAGTTGAACCCGAGGCCGCACTCACCAGCTCCGACACCGGCATTCTCGGCGAGGACGTCAGAGTAGGTGGTACCGATGTTGGCGCCGATACCCTTGAGCGTGCCTGCGCCCGATTTGTCGAGCATGACCTGGAAGAACACCGCGTTGTCGATCGAAGTGTCCGGCAGCGTCGTGCACAGCAGGCCCTTGTATTTGGGTGCGGCGAGTTCGGCCCAGGTGGTGGGCAGTTCGCTCTTGGAGATCTTGTCGGTGTTGTAGATGAAACCGGTGTCGATCGTCTGCAGCAGCGGAACGTCGTAGTCCTTCAGGACGTACTGCGACGGGAAGTCCGGCAGCAGCGGCGGCACGCCCGATTTCGACCAGCCGATCAGGAGACCCTCCTGCTCCTCCGCGAAGTTCGCCGTCGGGTCGGTGTCGATGAGGACATCTGCCGGGCTTCCGCCGGCCCTGGCCTCGCTCTCGAAGCGGGTGTAGATCGTGTTGCCCTGAAGCGAGACGGCGTTGACCTTGATGCCGTACTTCTCGGTGAAGGCCTTATCGAGCGCCGTCTGCGATGCGGCGGGCATCTGGCTGTAGACGGTGATGGTGCCGCTTTCCTTCTTTGCCGCCGCCACCAACGCCGGCAGCGAACTGGTGTCGACCGATGCCGAGTTGGTGCTCCCGCCAGATGAACTGCCGCACGCGGACAGGCCGAGCGCCAGCACGGCAGTTGCCGCCAGGGCCGGAACCATCTTTTTCATCTGCTCACTACCTATCTGCTTCGTGGTACTTCGCCGTACCTGAACCGGTCCAAAGGACCAGGCTCACACCAGGAGGGTCCGTTCCCTCCGAGATGTGATGCACGTTATATTCTTATCCACACTAGCGCAATAGTGCGCTTGTTGATTCTTGGAGTCCGAGGCCAGGCAGTCAGGCATGCGAGGCGATGGATGCAGCGATCTTCTCCGCCATCATGATCACGGTCAGGTTGGTGTTCGCCCGGCACACAGTGGGCATCGCCGACGCGTCCACGACGCGCAGCCCCTCGATGCCCAGCACGCGACAGTGCTGGTCGACCACGGTTGCCGGCGAGTTAGGGTCGCCCATCCGGCATCCGGACACGACGTGCGCAGTGTCTTGCACCCGCGCGCTGCTCCACTGCGCGAAGTCGGCGTCGCCCATGTCGAGGTCGACGAGATCTCCGGCGGTGTCGCGCACGGTCGTGATGTGCTTGAACGAGGGCTGCCGGAGCAGTTCGGCGAGCGCGTCGAAGAGCGTCCGCAAGCGCACCCGGTCGCGTTCGTCGCTGAGCAGGCCCAGGTCCATCTTCGGGTGCCGGTACGGGTCGGCCGACTCGATCCAGACCCGTCCGCGGGAGTACACCTGGTTGAGCACACCCAGCAGAGAGGGGGGCTTTCCGCCCCCGACGGGAGCGACGTTGATGGCGCTGCTCATGACGTCGCCCACGCCGGTACCGGCCAGGCCCGAGCTCCACCGAAGCATGAGATTGCCTCGCTGACCGACCTGGGACGACACCATCGGTTCGTCGCTCTCCAGGGCGAGGATGATCCCGTGGTGGTCCTGGAGGGACTCACCGACCGGCAGCTCATGCACCACCCGGATGCCGGCGGCTGTGAGAACGTTTGCCGGACCGATGCCGGAGCGCATCAGGATCGCGGGTGAGTAGGGCGCGCCCGCGGACAGCACCACGTTGCCGGCCGTGATTTCGCGCCACTCGCCCTCGATGTTCACGCGGACACCGGTAGCTCTCGTGCCCGTCAGTAGGACCTTGTCCACATGCGCGGCGCCGGCGACGGTGAGGTTGGGGCGGTCGCGATTCGGGTTTATGTACCCGTCCCCGGTGGTGATGCGACGGCGCTCGATCACGTTCATGGCGAACGGGGAGATCCCCAGCGCATGCGGCTTGCTGTGATCGGGGGCCTCGGGATGCCCCACGGCGAGCGCGGCCTCGTGGAAGGATCTGTCCATGGTCCCGCGGCCCTGGGGCGGCAGGCGGCGCAGCGAGACCGGCCCGCCCGCGCCGTGGTAGGGCTCATGGCCGTAGTCGCGGTCGTCCTCGAGCGTGATGAAGTGCGAGAGCACATCCTCGGCGCCCCATCCCACGCACCCCTCCTGAGCGACCCAGTCGTCGAACTCCTCGAGCGGTGGCCGGATGGCGTAGCAGCCGTTGATGGTGGAGGAGCCGCCGAGTCCGCGACCGCGCAGATAGCGAACCTCTTCCCGGTCGGACCGGCCCTTGGCGGCGAGCCCCTGCCAGTAGTAGTCGGGAAGGATCGAGTAGGCGTCCCAGTTGAACAGGCCCGAGGGGTTGTGCAGCTCCGCGGGCATGCCCTCGGGCGTCGCCCCCCAGTCGGGACCGGCCTCCAGGAGCAGCACGTTGAGGGACGTCCGCTCCGACAGACGGCCCGCAACCGCGGCTCCGGCCGACCCAGCTCCGACGATGATGTAGTCGTACTCGCACACCATAGTTCCTTCCGCTCGCCGTGTGGTGCACACGCCTGTCAGGCCCAGACGACGGAGGCCATCTCGGTGAAGAGGTGCAAGCCCGCCTCGCCGCCCTCCCGGCCGAGGCCGCTCATCTTCATGCCGCCCCGCGGCATGTCCAGCTTGATGGCGGTCGAGTTCATCTGCACCGTGCCCGACTGGAGCCGGGACGCCACCCGATAGCCGCGCGCGATATCCCGCGTGTAGACGTAGTTGGCCAGGCCGTAGTCCGTGTCGTTGGCGATGGCGACGGCCTCGTCCTCGTCCTCGAACCGTATGGCGGTGATGACCGGGCCGAAGATCTCGTTGCGCACGGCGTGCATGTCGTTGCGGCATCCCGCCAGCAGAGTCGGCGCGACGTAGTAGCCCCGGGGAAGGTCAGGGCGCTCGCCGCCGGCGACGACCTCGGCGCCCTCGTCGATGGCGGATGTCACATAGCCCTCGATCCGCTCACGCTGAAGGTCTGAGATGACCGGCCCGACGACGGTGCTCGCCTCGAATGGCGACCCGACCGGGAGCGTCGCGGCGAGTTCGGCCATGCGTTCCAGCAACTGGTCGTGGACCTGGCGATGGACGAGCGCCCTTGTAGGAGCTGAGCAGATCTGTCCGCTGTTGATCGTCCACGGGTGCGACATGCCCTTGATGGCGGCGTCCACGTCCGCGTCGTCGAAGATCAGGCATGCCCCCTTACCGCCGAGCTCGAGTATGAGCCGCTTCATGGTCTTTGCCCCGGCCTCGTAGACCTTCTGGCCCACCGCGGTGCTGCCGGTGAAGCTGACCAGGTCGACGTCCTTGCTGCGGGTGAGCTCGGCGGCCACCTCTGCGTCTGTACCGAGGACCAGGTTCGCCACCCCCGGCGGCATGCCCGCCGCCTCGATGATCTCGAAGAGGGCGCAGATCGTGAGCGGGTCCTGCTGGGCGGGCTTGACCACCACGGCGTTGCCCATGGCGAGCGCCTGCGCCGCCTTCATCGAGACGCCGTAGACCGGGCCGTTGAAGGGGACGAGGCAGGCGGCCACACCGACGGGACGGCGCTGGATCACGCCGTTAACCAGCTCGCGGCGGGTCGCTCCGGTGTCGTGGACCATGGTCCGCGAGATCATCGGCCGGGTGGGCACGGAGTGGTCCTGCACCGTGGCCCGGGCAGCTAGGTCGAACCACTCCCCGGCCCGGATGACGTTCCCGCGGGCCATGCCACGGGTGAAGCCGCCCTCGATCATGGAGAGCGTGATGAGGTTCTCGGCACGTTCCCGGATCCCGTCGGCGACCCGGGCCAAGATGCCGGCACGGTCGCCGGGATCCATCCGCGCCCACCCCGGCTGTGCCGCGCGCGCTGCCGCAGCCGCGGTCGAGGAGTCCGCGGCCGTGGCCTCGGCGACCGGACCGACGACCTCCTCCGTCGCAGGGTCGATAACCTCAGAGCTGCCCCCGGAACCCTCGACCCAGCGGCCGTCGACGTACATCCGGCCGCTGGGCAGGGGTGCTTCGAGTGGCCGGGCGCCGGTGAGCGCGGCGGACATGTCGGCCCCGCTCACCGCTTGATCGCGGGGACGGCCGGGCCGGAGCTGAGCCCCACGGCGGCGCGCCCGTAGCCCACCGAGGACAGGTCCCAGGCGAAGGCGATGTGTTGGGCCGCCGCGTTCACATCCCGCCACCACCGCTGCATCTCGCCGCCGAGGTAGACGCCGCTGCCGCCGCTGCCCTCGTACAGATCGTTGACCGCAAGGCGGCACTGCTGCACGGCGTAGGCAAGGTTCCGCTGCCGGCGTGCCTTCTCCAGGTCGCCGATGGTCGACCCGGCCGGCGCCGTGTCGGCCGCGGTCGCGTCGGCGAGCAGAAGCGCGAAGGATGCCTCGATCTGGGCCGCGGCGGTGGCGAGACGCCGCAGCGCGGTGCCGTTGGACGCCTGAGCGATCGGGGGCAGCTTGGCGAGCCTGGACGCAGTGGCCCGCGTGAACGCCTCCAGCGCGCCGCGAGCGCCGCCGAGCGCCGCGCCGGAGAGGGTGAGCGGCCAGATCGAGTCGTAGGGCAGGTGGTAGGTCCACGTGTGATGGAGCGCGGCGCCGGGCCCGCGGCCGGCGCTGAGGTCTGCGAACTTCACCGCGCGGTAGTCGGGGATGAAGGCATCCTTGACGAGGATCGACTTGCTCCCGGTGCCCTTGAGACCCACAGCGTGCCAGTCGTCGACGATCTCGACGTCCTCGCGCGGAATGAGGAAGTACCATGCCTCGGGGCCGGCGTCACCGTCGGTGACCGTGCCGCCGAGCAGTACCCAGGCGGAGTGGTCGATGCCGCTGCAGAACCTCCCCGTGCCGCCCTGCCAGCGGAAGCCTCCGTCGACCTTGGCCGGCGCCTCGCCGCTGAGCCGTAGGAGCGATGCGATGAGCGCCTGCGGGTCGTCCTGGAAGACATCGGCCTGGGCCCGCTCCGGGAAGAGCGCGGCGAGCCAGCTGTGACCCGTCAGCACGCCGTAGACCCAGCCGGTCGAGACGCACGCGGAGGCAAGCTCTGCCTGGACCTCGAGAACCGCGGCGTAACCCAGCTCGGAGCCGCCCCATCGCCTCGGTGTCATGAGGCCGAACAAGCCGACGTCGCGGAGCTCTTCGATGGTCTCGGATGGCACTGAGCGCAGTTCCTCGGCGTGCGCGGTCCTCGACGCGAGGGAGGCATGCAACGCGCGCGCCGCCTGCAGCGCCTGCTCGCGGCTGGCGAGGATGGTCGCAGTCGAGCGCTCCGACTTCGTGGCAGTCATGGGGACCCATCTCCCTTCGGCCGCGCGTGGGCCGAGCGGACCTATGGCGCTCGGAAGGTGAAGCGGCCTGTCGACGGCGCGCCCCGGCGCGGATCCAAGCGACCAACACGGATGTTTTGCGGGTCACACAGTACTGCAAAAGTTGATTAGTTAAAAGATGTGGTAGGCCGAGGAATGGTCACGACTCCTGCGCCTCGCCTACCGGGGCCGGTGCGATCTCGCTTCGAGCACCTTGAGTGCACGTTCCACCCATGCCAGCTTGGCCTCACTGAGTGCGATCCCCAGTTCGATGCCGAGTTGTCGCCCGAAGACCGCGTCTGGTGAGCTGCCGTCAGGTTCGCCGTGTGTCTCCCGCAGCACCCGCAGGGAGAGCCGTTGGTGCTCCAGCGCCGCAGTCCACTCCTCGCGCGCGGAGATCAGGAACGGCTCCGCCGTACCCTCGGGGAAGAGGTCCAGTGTCCACACGCGCAGGGCGAACTCGTCCTTGTTCCTGGCGAAGTCGATGGGCGAGGGCAGCCACTCGCGAAGCGCCTCCATGCCCTTCGGCGTCACCGCGTACAGCCGGCGATCCGGACCCGAACGGCCCTTGGCCATCTCCCCGGTGGTGTAACCAGCCTCCTCGAGGCGCTTGAGTTCGCGGTAGATCTGGGTGTCATAGGCGTGCCAGCCGCGACCGACCGACGCCTGGAACCGGGTCTTGAGGTCATAGCCACTCGCCGGACTCCTGGACAGCAGCTGAAGGATGGCATGCCCCAGATCGCTCGGTCTGACGTCATGCTCGCCCCTGCTCCGTGCCGCCATGCGTGCCTCCTTGGTTCCGACTTCCACCCAGTTGTCCAGGTAGCTGTCGCACATTAACAGCATTGTTCCCTAGCCGAGCCGCGGAAGCGACCACACCACACCATGGTGCCATCGTTGCGGGCGTATTGGCTCAAACGCATAAGTGCGTTAGTCTTCCTCTGTCTGGACAGACGACGAACGGTCCCCGCCGTGGAGGTACCTGTGACCGCTGAGCTTGAAGAAGAGCTGACATCGGACTTCGATCCGATGACACCTGAGTTCACCGCTGACCAGATCGGCGCGCTTGAAGAGGTGCGGGATCGCTGCCCGGTGGCGCACTCTTCTCAGTTCGGGGGGTTCTGGGCGCTGCTCAAGCGGGCGGATGTGGTGGCCGCCGCGGCCGACCACAAGCACCTGGTGAACTCGGTGATGCACATCGTCCCGGGCGGCCTCGCCGGCAACAGCCGGCCCCTGATGCACGCCGATCAGCCAGAGCATACGGCGTTCCGTGACCCCATCCAGCAGGTGCTGCTCAGCGCCGACCTCAAGGAGCGGGTCGTCGGGTCAGTCCGCCGGCGCGCCCGGGAGATCATCGAGTCCATGGTTGCCTGCGGCGAAGGCGACCTCACCACGGACTACTCAGGTCCGCTGATGGGCCACACCATCACCTCCATTTTCGGTATCGATGAGGTCACCGGCAACGAGTTCGACCGCATCGTCCACAGTTACGTGGTCGCTGGCCAGGTACGCGACGCTGCTGCGATGCGGGCGGCCAACGCCCGGATGGAGGCCATCGCGCAGAACCTCCTGGATGACCGCAAGGTCAACCCCCGCGACCCAAAGAGCGACCTGGCCTCCGCACTCGTTCAGGCTCAGCAGGCGGGGAAGCTCACGGACGAGAACAAGATCATGGGCGCGATGCGCCAGCCCTTCGTGGTCGTCTGGCTCGCCACGTCACACAGCCTGAGCAACATGTTCCGCAGGCTCGTCACGGACCTAGACCTCCAACGCACGCTGCGCCACAAGCGCGAACTCATCGCCGACTCGGTCGACGAGTTCCTCCGGATGGACCAGCCGCAGCTGGGCTTCGCTCGTACCGCCGACGCCGACATTCAGATCGGTGGTCGCCAGATTCGCAAGGGTGATCCAGTCGCCCTGGTGTTCCCGGTCGCCAACCGCGACCCCGAGGTCTTCGAGGACCCGGACACCTTCAAGATCGGCCGTTACCCGAACCCGCATCTCGCCTTCGGCGCTGGCATCCACTCCTGCCCGGGGAAGAACATCGCCCACGAGATCGTCGAGGTCGCACTGACCGAAGCCATCGTCGGCACCGGCGGATTCGAGCTCGCCGTACCGGAGTCGGAGATCCCGAATGAGCACTGGCCCTTCCGGGCATCCCTCTCCCTCCCGGTGCACGTGACGGCGCCGACCAGCTGATCCCTTCAGCACCACGATGGGAGGTCACTGCCGTTCGGCGCCTACCGCGTGACGAGACCGGGCTGCTGCCGAGCGATCGAATGCCGACATGCGAGGGGCTCCGCTAGGCCCCGCTCGCCGCGCGGGCTAGCACGGCGGTCGTGCACATTCCGTCTGACGAGGCGCCGCACTCGCAGCCGCCCGTCTACTACGGCGACCGCCCATCAGCGAGCTGTCCGTGAAGACATTCGTCCTGTCTCAGTAGAGGTTGCCTGTCGTAGTCGCCTGACCTGGGCGGGGATTTTTCGGTAAGACGCACGGCTTTCCACGGGGACGGTCGGCGAGGCGGATTCGCTGGTGCTGGCGCGTGGCTTATCTCGGTTGAGCTTGCCCGGGGACCGGCGCCCGGTGCGGTGAGGCCCAGGCCCTTGGCGGGGCCTGGGCCTCACCGGTGCTCACCTGGTCCCTGTGCTGGCTGAGGCGGATTGCCCGCCATGCGGTGGTGAACCGCCGCGGATCTCCCTCGCTGCCGCCGCATCCGGCGATGGTCGCGGTCACGATCTCAAAGCCGTGGCAGCGTCTTGGCGTTGAGGGCAGTGCAGATGGTTGACGCGACGGTTCCGTGCCGGCCCGGCGGGCCATGGTCCGGAGCGGCGGTCCGCCTGCCCATAGCCGGTACTGGCGCAGCGCGCGCACCAGGTCGGCGGGGACCTTCGAATGGAGCGGGTCCGGGCGAAGGCCGAACCCGTCGGCATCGGACGGCGGGATCGTGGTAGCCGAACTGTTCACCAGAACCGGTGCAGGGCGCGGGCAGGGATCGCGGTTGCACTGCTGGGCTAAGGCGCTTGGCGCGGTAAGAGACGCTTTCGTGGACCTACCTGCCCGGCCCGTGCGGCGCTGGCCGAGGCCGGGTGTGCTGTCGAGCGGCGTCAGCGTGCCTGGGACTTGCTGTGCGAGCATCATGCGCAGCGTGTCCCGCAGGCAGTCACGGGCGTGGCTTGGGAGTGCGCCTGTGAGTGCGTCTTCCACCTGGTCGACGAGAGGCTGCAGCCGCATCCGCTCGGCCCGTCCGTGATCGGTCAGGCCGACAGTCTTGCGCCTTGCATCCTCGGGATCGCGACGACGGGCGATGAGACCACGGCGCTCCATCCGAGCGACGAGATCCGCGATCGTCGAGCGATCCAAGTCGACCTCGTCGCACAGTTCGCGCTGGCTCAACTCGCCCTCGCGGTCCAGGACCACCAGGATGGAGTACTGCACGCTCGAGATGTCCGTGGACACGATGCGAGCCCAGGTCGCAACGTGCAGCTGCTGCGCACGACGCAGCAGATAGCCGGTATGGCGGTACGGCTCCAGCTTCGCGCCGTCGTCGGTGACGACATCGGTCATGACATGACCGTGGCTCGCTGGTCGACGAGGAACCCGGCGAAGAAGGCGGTGAGCTCGGCGCGTGCGGTCAGCGGCAGTACGTTGGCCACGTACCCATCGGGTCGCACGATCACAATCGCTCCGTGGCCGTCGATCTCACGCTCGGCGAAGATGTCGCGGCGCGGATCGATGGCCCATGCTTTCTCCCAGTCCTGCAGTCCCAGCGACCCTGACTGCGGCACCAACAACTCAGGCAGAGCGGTTGAGTCGACCTCATGATGGCCGCAGCGGATCACGCCGTGCACGTCGATGACGCTGTCGACATCCGCCCCGGCAGGCGTGAACCGCACCACCGGCGACTCCGGCCCTGCGCCCAGCCACTCCATCAGGGCAAGCAGCTGCGTGGCGTCGTGGTCCCCGAATGCGAAGATCCGCCACCGGCCGTCGGCCCGGTGCGCATGCCCGAGCTGCATCGGCCGCGCGTCGGCGAGACGGACGACCGGTGCCGAGTGGAATCGCGTCCCGATTTCGAACCCCCGCGCGAGCGCCTGGTGCTTCCCCTCGCCAGTGAGCACGGAAGGGCGGTACGTCGTCGCGAGCCCGGCGGTGTAGCGGCCCTGGCGGGCGAACTCCGCCTGCAGCTCCGAGGTGGTGACGCCGCCGAGTTCAGGGTGCGCCGGGTCAAATGTCGGCTGGGCGATGAATGCCGACCAGAACTTGTCGAAGTCAATCAGGTCCCGCGCGACCGCGTGCCGCTCTGCCGAGTAAGTGTGCAAGAGCCCCGGACCCGACCTGCCTTCGAGGACGGCGGCCAGCTTCCAGCCGAGATTGAAGGCATCCTGCATGGAGACGTTCATGCCCTGCCCGGCCTTCGCGGAGTGCGTGTGGCACGCGTCGCCAGCGATGAACACGCGCGGCGTGCGGCTTGCATCCGTGCCGGCGGGCACGTCGTCGAACTTGTCGGTGATCCGCTGACCCACCTCGTAGACCGACGACCAGGCCACCGACCGCACGTCCATCGAATAGGGATGCAGGATGTTGTTCGCCACCCCGATGAGCCGCTGCACCGTGGTGCCGCGGACCCGGCCGGCGTCATCGGCGGACACCTCGCCGAGATCAACGTAGCAGCGCACCATGTTGCCACCCTCACGAGGGATCATCAGCAGGCTGCCCTTGCCGGCGGATTGGACCACGTTCTTCGTGCGCCAGTCCGGAAAGTCGGTCACGGCCAGCACGTCCATGACGCCCCAGGCATGGTTGGCCGCGTCACCGTGCAGCTCTCGGCCGATTGCCCGCCGCACTGCACTGCGAGCTCCGTCGCACCCCACAACGTACTTCGCTCTCACGACGAACTCCTCGCCATCGGTACGGCGCAGGGTAACGGCGACAGGGTGGTCGCCAGTGACGACCTCGAGCCCGGCGAACTCCACGCCGTAGTCGGGGTTGAGGCGGCTTGCGGACCGCGCCATATGGTTAAGCAGGTACTGCTGCATGCGGGCCTGGTTGACGATCACATGGGGGAACTCGCTCAGTCCGTCGGGTGTGTCCTCCACCCAGCCCGTGCGCACGATGCGCGAGCGGTCGGCGTTCGAGGGCCCCCAGAAGCGGACCTCGTTCACCCAGTACGCCTCGCGGAGCAAGGCATCAGCCAGCCCGAAAGCCTGGAACATCTCGACAGTTCGGCAGGCGACGCCGTCTGCCCGGCCCACCTCGAGGGGACCCTCTCGGCGCTCGACGATCCGGGTGCGGAGGCCGGGGAAGGCGGCGAGCTGGGCGCCGAGCACCGTGCCGGCCGGGCCGGTGCCCACGATCAGCACATCGACCTCCGCCGGGAGGCTGCCCTCGTTTGCTGCCGCCAGGGGCGAGGCAGGAAGGACATCGGGATCTCCCGGGCGGTAGCCATCGCGGTAGAACTGCATCTTGATCTCTTCCGTGCCGTCGGGGATCTAGACCAACGCGAATTCGTCAGTACCCCAACGATATCGTCAGTACCCCATCAAATCTAGAGGTTGGTGCCGCAATGGCTTTGAATTTCGCGCTCTGGCTAGCTGGGCGAGCAGACAGACCACTTCGGGCCTCATGTTCTCGGCGACAGCAGCGACCTAAAGAAGGACATCGGTGCCGAGATCGGGGACATGCTGACTGCACTTGGCGCCCACCAGATCCAAGGCGGTGACGGCCGCCGATCCCCTGGTGGCGATTGCAGCCACGAAGAAGCCGACGTCTTAGGCGTAAGCCAACGACTCAGGGGCGAGCTGGTGGATGCTGCCCGGCATGCCCCTCGACTGAGCTGCCTGGCAGCGCCGCCTGGATGCACACCTGCGCCGCAAGTTCTTCAATGCGGACTCTCGGCATGACCCCATCATGATGGACGGGCGCAGTAGCCGGAGAAAGGACGCGCATGTTCGGCACACCACGCCTAACGACCTGACATCAGCGGCCATGGTGCAAGCATCTGAGCGGACAGCAGACGTGTGGTGCCGACACCCAGCTGAGAAGGCTCCGGCTGCAAATCACCCTGGATGCTGATGATCTCCTGCCCTCATACGCCCCGGGCAGAGGGTCATCTCCGGGAACGGCCTGGTCTGCTGGCTTCCGGTGCCGACCTCAGCTATGGCAACGGTCCGGCGCCTGACCACCATGCAGGTTCCGCCTGGCCGGAGAAGGTGCTGCGCAGGAGCCGGTCGGCGTGCTTGGCGATAGTGTCTGCCTCTTCTTCGAGGGCGAAGTGGCCGGTGTCGAGCAGTACGACCTCGGCGTGGGGCACGTCCGTTTTGTAGGCGCTGGCCCCGGCCGGGATGAAGAACGGGTCGTTCGCGCCCCAGATGGCAAGCAGCCCCGGCTGGCGCTGTCGCAGCCATGCCTGCCATACCGGGTACTGCGGGGGGTTGTTCTGGTAGTCCCACAGCAGCGCCTTCATGTAGTCGGCGCGTCCGGGCAGGTCCAGGATGGCCTGGTCTGCCAGGGCTTGTTCGGGGTCGATGTGCTCGGCGTCGCGGGCGCCGGCCTGCCATTGCATCCGGGTTCCCGCGAGGGTGACGAACTGGTCGACTGCAGCTTGCCCTGCCTCGCGGTCGACCCACCAGGCGGTGAGCGCGGCGACGCCGGGGCCGAAGCCGTCGGTGTAGGCGTTGCCGTTCTCTCTTGAGCAGGTCTCCCGGCGAGGGGAACGCGAACCCCCCCGCCAGCTCGCCCGGCCCCAGGCCACGGCTGAGCTCGAGCAGGGCCAGCGGGTTGCCGTGCGTCTCCTCGATGATCCTCCCGCGGACGCTCTCGTCGACCGGGACGCCTGACAAGGCGGTCTCCAGCAGCGCGTCCGCCGACTCTTCGTCCAGCCCCCCGAGCCTGAGCTCGGGCAGGACTGCCAGCACATCAGGCGATGATTGCCAGTCACGGGCCGCGAACACCAGCGCTACCGGCTCAGCCAGCAGTCGGCGCCCGACGAACCCGAGCACCCGGGCTGAGGCCTGGTCCAGCCAGTGCGCGTCATCCACGACACAGAGCAGCGGCTTCTCCTCGGCCACCTCCGCCATCAGGCTGAGCGCGGCCAGAGACACCATGAACGGGTCAGGATTGTCGCCAGCGGAAAGGCCGAACGCGATGCCGAGCGCCCGTCGCTGCGGCTCGGCGAGCGAGTCCAGCCGGTCAAGCATCGGGGCGCACAGCTGGTGCAGCCCGGCGAACGGGAGCTCCATCTCGGACTCGACGCCAGCGGCGCGCACTACCCGGAAGCCGGATGCCTCCCTGACGAACTCCCCGAGCAGTGCCGACTTCCCGATACCCGGTTCGCCGCGCACAACGATGACGCCGCTTCGGCCATCCCGGACACCGTGCAACAGCTGCCTCAGAGTGCCGAGCTCACTGCTTCGCCCGTAGAAGTGAGGCAGGGCTGAGGGCGCCGCGCTGAGCCCGGCCTGGCCCGGCGGGCAGGCAGGCAGGGACTGCCGGGCCCGCCCGCTGTGGCCACGTCCTGACACGTTGCCCGCGCCTCCTTACATCCCGCACGCCTCAAGGACCAGCGAACATCTCCAGATGCTAACCTCCGCTGACCATGGCAGGACCAGCGGCCGTGGTCCGCGGTCCGGTATCCGAAGGCCCGGCGCCTGGCCCGGGAGCCGCTGACAGCCCCGGACCGGGCTTCCCTGCAGCGCCATCCAGCCAGACCAAGGTCTGCCACATCCCGGCCACGTCATTGTCTCCTACGCGACCCGCCCGCGCCGCGCTGCCGAAGGCATCTCCGGGCACACCGCAGTGCGGTGCACGACGGACGGCTGCCGCTCAGCCTGGTAACGCCCGCGGCACGGCCCGCCCGGCGCAGCGCCCTCCCGCGTCATCGGCGTTCCCGGCCCAGGACCTCATTGGCCGACCGGACGTGAAACAGCGAGCACAGCACGTTGGGAGCCATTTGGGCAGCCATCGTCTGCCGGCATAAGGCCGCTCAGCGCCTACTGGAGCGTTCGATAACCGGCATTAGCCAGGCATCCAGCTACTGCGTCCGACACTCTCCGGCAGACGGAGCCTCGTTCGCATTGTCGAGAGGGTCGAACGATGCAGACTCTCCGCTCAAGGTAAGCGCTGCCTGGTCTATGCTCGCGCGCCGCTGACACGAGCCGCCGTGACGAAGGCAGTGAACAGCGCCTGCTGCGCGGGGTCGGCGGCCGCAGTGTCTTCCGGGTGCCACTGCACGCCGAGGAACCATCCGTTCGCCTGTGGGTGATCCACAGCCTCGATTCCGCCGTCGGCGGACCAGGCCACTGGACGGAGCCCGGCCCCGAGCTGGTGGATGCGCTGGTGGTGGTAGCAGGACGCGGACACCGTGCTGCCCGCAACCTTCTCGAGTACCGACCCGGCGGCCACCTCCACGTGATGGACGACATGCCGGTGCGGTACCAGCATGTGCTGCTCGAGGGTGCCACCGCAGGCAACGTTGACGGCCTGCATGCCCCGGCAGACAGCCAGCAGCGGCATACCTGTCCGCAGCGCCCAGCAAGCCACGGCAAGATCGAAATCGTCCTGCACATGGTCAACGTCGTATATCTCGTCGCTGGCGGCGGGGCTGTCGTAACGGCACGGCGCAATGTCGCCGCCGCCGGGCAGCAGCACGGCATCGGCGAAGGCTAGCCGGAGGCCCGCGTCCTCGGGTGTAATGCTCCCTCCCGGGCACCACGGATGCACCGTTACCGGCTCGCCGCCGGCGCGCAGGACGCTCTCCGACAGCGCCCGGGCAGTGACGAGGCCCTGGTGGCGCAGCGCCGACGCGGATGCTGTGAACCGGCCGGGGATGGCGATGATCGGCGGCGTGCTCACGTGCCCTGAAGCCTCCGGACGTTGGAACGTGGCCTGGCGGCTACAGGACCTTGGAAAGGAACTCCCTGGTCCGGGCTTGTTCCACGCTGTCGACTGTGAGGCGCGAGGAGGGGCCGTCCTCGACGATGCGGCCCTGTTCCATGAAGACGAACCGGTCGCAGACCTCGCGGGCGAAGCCGATCTCGTGGGTGACGATGAGCATGGTCATGCCCGCGTTGGCGAGTTGCTTGATCGCGTCGAGAACCTCGCTGACCAGCTCGGGGTCGAGGGCCGAGGTCGGCTCGTCGAAGAGCATCACCTTCGGGGACATGGCCAGGGCGCGGGCGATGGCGACCCGCTGCTGCTGGCCGCCGGACAGCTGGGCGGGATAGGCGTCTGCCTTGTCGGCGAGCCCCACCTGGGCGAGCAGCTCGCGCGCCCTCGCGCGGGCGGCGGCCTTGTCCTGCTTGAGCACGCCGACAGGTGCCTCGGTGATGTTGGCGAGGACCGTCATGTGTGGGAACAGGTTGAACTGCTGGAATACCATGCCGATCTGCTGGCGCTGGCGTGCCTCTGCGCGGCCGGGGAGCTCCCGCAGCTTGCCGCGGTGCGGCCGGTAGCCGAGCAGCTCGCCGTCGAGGAAGATCTGGCCGTCGTCGATCTCCTCGAGCATGTTCAGGCAGCGGAGGAACGAGCTCTTCCCTGCGCCGGAGGGGCCCAGGATGCACACGGTCTCGCCGCGCTTCACGCTAAGGCTCACGTTGTTGACGACGGTCATCTGGCCGAAGCGCTTGGTGATACCGATAGCTTCAAGGACGTTGCCCGATCCGGGCGCAGCGGGAGCGCTCATGCTGCCTCGATTTCTTCGAGTCGGTCGAGGACCTGACCCGGTTCCCTGGCGGACGCGCCGGGCGCGGTGCGCAGGCGCTTCTCGATGAAGTACTGGCCGATGGTCATGAGCGACACGATGAACATGTACCAGAGGCTCGCAACGACAAGCAGGGGCATGACCTGGAAGGTGGTGGAGTAGATCTCCTGCACGGAGTACAGCAGGTCCGGCACCGAGATGAAGGCGACGAGCGACGTCGACTTCAGCAGGTTGATCGACTCGTTGGCGATCGGTGGCACGGCTACCCGCAGCGCCTGCGGAAAGACGATCCGCAGCAGGGTCCGGGTGTGGGTCATGCCCAGGGCGGATGCAGCCTCCCGCTGCCCCACGGGCACCGACTGGATCGCCGCGCGGAGCACCTCGGAAGTGTAGGCCGCCTGCTGCAGGCCGAACGCGAGGATAGCGGCGGTAAGCGGGTTGACCGTGTTCTGCGTGTTGAACGAGAACCACTCGCTGCCGAACGGGACGCCGATGCCCAGGCGCGGGTAGAGCAGCGAGAAGTTATACGCGATGATCAGCAGCACCAAGAGCGGGATCGAACGGAAGAACCAGATGTACAGCCAGCTCGCCCCGCGCAGCACACGGTTGCTCGACAGGCGCATATTCGCAAGCAGCGCGCCCAGCACCACCGCGATCAGAATGGACAGGACGGTAATGATGATCGTGCGCTTCAGCCCTTCGAGCACCTGGGCATCGAAGAGGTAGTGCCCGACCACCCGCCACTGCAGACTGTTATTGCGGGCCAGCCCCTGCACCCAGAAGGCCACGAGCAGCACGACGACCACTGCGGCGACCTTGCGCAGGTAATGCGGGTGCCGCACGCGGGGCATCGCCAGCAATCCGGCAGGTGATTCGTTCATGACTGATTGGCCTCTGAATCGGTGATGCGAGCGCGTCGCATGTCTCGTCTTGCTCCCGCGGGCCGCTACTCGACCCGGCCTATCGTGAGGTTGCGCACACCCGTGACACGCGTCTGCTGGCAGCCAGCGGCGAACTCAGCGAGCCCCTCGGTGATCGAGCCGAAGATCGAGCACGGCGTCCAGCCGTTCGGTCCGAAGATCCGGCCGCCCTTGCCGTAGAAGATGCCGACCTCCCACAGCTCGAAGTCCAGGCCGGCCATCGCATTGGCAGCCTGGTAGTAGAAAATCAAGTCGCCTGCGGCAGGGATGACCTGCTGGTTCTCCGCAGGCAGTGTCGCCGGGTCGAAAGTCTGCGCGGACTCCGGCAGGCCGAACATCACTTCCGGGCCAGCGTACATGGCGTGCATGATCTTCTCGGTGACCGGTTGCGCGAGCGCGTCCCAGATCGCCGCCGAGGTGACAGGCGCCTCCTTGGTGCACAACGTTGCGATCGCCCGGAACCCGTCATCGAGCTCGAGGTAGATCTTCCGGTCGTCGGCGCTGGTGCTCACTAAGGCTCCTTGATGTTGAAACGGGCGCGAAGGTCCGCCGGCCACGTCTCAGCAGGCCGGCGAGGCGTTCTGGGACCGGCACGGCCTCATCGCCGTCGAGGCCCCGGCACAGGCCTGGCAGGCCGCAGCCGCAGGCACCGTCCTCGTGGACGTGGTGATTCTAGGCACTATCAGCCAAAAATGGCAATGACATTGATCGGATCAGACAGTGACAGGCATGATCTGCACTCCTGCCATGACCATCGGGCCGCGGCGGACGGCGGCCAGCACGACGGAGGTACGCGCGATCGAGTCGACTCGGAGGTCACCGACGTCATTGGCCAGGAAGTCGAAAAGCTCATGCTCGGTGCGGACGAGGAAGTCGATCATCAGCTGCGACGTGCCTGTCAGCGCAACGCAGAACCGCACCGCCGGGTGCTGCCCCAGGGACTTGCCCACCGGTTCGATCATGTCCGGCTGCACCCGCAACCAGGTGAGCGCCTCGACTCGCAGGCCGTGTACGGCGGGCGAGATCTCGGTCCGGACATGGAGCGCACCCTGAGCGAACAGGGTTTCCAGCCGGCGGCGCACGGTTGCCGCCGAGAGGTCCAGGTCGCGCGCCAGCGCGGTGACGCTCGCGCGCCCGTCCACGGCCAGCCGGGCGATGATGGCCTCGTCTTCTGGCGAGAGGACGAGGCAGGCCGGGCCGGGCGGCGGGAGCGGCTGCGGCAGTTCGCTGCGGAGTTCCGCCACTGCCCGGTCGGGTAGTTCACCGGCCACCCAGTCGTAGCCGGAACGGAAGTACCGCAGCACCGTCCCGACGCGTGCCGATCGCACGCCATCGATTGCCGGGAGCTCGGTGAGCTGCAGCCGCGCGCTGTCCTTGGGCGCGCGCGGCAGGAGCATGCAGACGATCTCGCCGGACCCCTCGAGCACGGAGACCGACGAGGCGTCCGGCCTGGCGGCCAGCGCGCGGGCCACGTCCATGGCGCGGCCTGCCGTCGTCTCCAGCTCGATAACCAGCGGCCGCGTGTCGCCCACGATCGTCGTGTCGAGGTAGGTGGAGACCCGGACCTCGCCGGTATCGAGAAGCCGCTGGCCACGGCGGGCAGCGGTACGCTCCGGGACGCCCAGGGCGCGCCCAATCGCCCCCCAGCTTGCCCGGCCGTTCACCTGAAGTGCCACGGCCAGGAGCGCGTCGATGGATTGGAGTTCCGCGGAGCCGCCCATGCCCTTCACGATAGCCGCGGCCCGCCAAGGCTGCGCAACGGCGGCGTTACGAGCAGGTTTCACGCAGCCGAAAGCTTGTGAATGCAGGAAACCGCTGCTAATGTCCACCCAACGCTGATTACTGGCACATCCAAAGTCGATGGTTGCCGGCTTACCCCATCCGCCGAAAGGTCTCGTCATGAAGCAAGTGATCAAGCGCCGCCGCTGGGCGGCCGCAGCGGCGATTCCGGTGGTCGCCGCTCTCGCCACCGCATGCAGCAGCTCGTCGTCGAGCAGCAGCACGGCCGCCAGCAGCTCGCCGGGCGCCTCCAGCGCCGCGAGCAACACTGCGACTGTCGCGCTTCCGGCAGCGTTCCAGGGCAAGGCACTGGTCTCGCCTGTTTCCCCCGGGTACCCGCCGTATGCCTACGAGTCCGGGGGCGCCATCATCGGGATCGACCCGGACATCAGCACGGCACTGTCCGGACCGTTCGGGCAGACGGTCAGCGTCGCGCCCGTCTCATTCGAGAACGCGCTGCTCGGGCTTTCAAAGGGGAGCTACTTCATGGTCACCGGCGCCGACATCACGGCAGCCCGGGAGCAGACGTACGACATGGTGCCCTACCTGGCCGACCACTACGAGTTCGCCTCGCTGGCCACCCGGCCGGCAATCGGCACCTCCATCACCGACCTGTGCGGCCTGACCATCTCCACCGTGGCGGCGGACAGCTCCATCGCGGTCCTGAAGACCGACTCGGCCACCTGTACCAGCGACGGCAAGAAGGCCATAACGGTGACCACCTTCCCCGACCAGGGATCGGCCGTCCTGGCAGTCGAGAGCGGCCGGGCGGACGCGACGACCGCCACCGTCACCAACCTCGGCTACCTGAACACCACGATGCCAGGCAAGTTCCGGCTCGGCGGCCCGACCTACAACTACGTCTACATCGGCCTCGCGACGCAGAAGGGCAACGGTGTGGCCCAGGCCGTCGCCGACGGCGTGAACGCCCTGATCGCCGACGGCAAGTACGCCGCGATCCTGAAGAAGTACGGCGTGACCGACGACGCGATCACGCAGGCGACCGTCAACCCGGATCCGAGTCTGTCACACTGAACCCCACGCGCCCGCCCGAGGCGCGCCTCGGGCCGGCGTGGCCGGCATCGGCGTCGCCTGAGATGAGGCTGTGATGGGCAAGGGCGCCCCCCCGCAGATGAGCACCCTGGACCGCCTCATCGTCGCCTGCCTCCAGACGAACGGGCGGGCATCGTGGAGCGCGATCTCGGCGGTCACCGGCGTCAGCGAGACGACGGTCGCCAGGCGCGTTCAGCAGATGACCGAGGGCGGCATCATGCGCATCGTCGGGATCCTCGACTCGTTCCGCGCGGGCCTGGGCATGCCGACCCTCGTCCGGATCGGCTGCGCTCCTGGCATGGTCGGCTCCGTCTCGGCGGCGATTGCCGGCCGCAGCGACGTCCGCACCGTGACAATGGTGACGGGGGTCGCGGACTGCGTGGCCGAGTTCATCGTTCCCGACCGCGCCGCAATGACCCGGCTGCTCGCGCAGGAGCTCCCGGCAGTGGACGGCGTGCGCAGCACCGACTCCCTCGTGGTCCTGCGCACCTTCCGCGCCGGGCAGCTGTGGGAGCCGCACCTTCTCGACCGCGACTCGACCACCCAGCTGCTCCCGCAGCCTCCGCCGCCGTTCGAGGACGGCTCCGTCGTCATCGCAGCCGAGCTCGACGAGGTGGACCGCGTTATCGCGTCAGCGCTCGCCGAGGACGGACGGATGCCCTACCGCGACCTGGCCGGGCGCGCGGGCATCAGCGAGACAACCGCCGCACGACGGGTCGAGAGCCTCGTCAGCAACGGCTGCCTGCAATTCCGCACTCTGGTCTCCCCGCAGCTGCTCGGCTACGGGACGGAGGCCATGCTGTGGATCACCGTGGACGCACGGTACCTAGACCGGGTCGGCCGTCGGCTGGTCGAAGAGCCATCCGTCAAGCACCTTGTTGCTGCCGCTGGTTCCTACCACCTGGCCGGCCGGGTTGCGCTGGCCCGCCACCAGGACCTCTACGCACTGCTGACTGAGCGGATCGGGTCGCTGCCAGGAGTTCGCGACATAGACGTGACCTTCGAACTCCAGACGCTCAAGCGATCCTGGGTCCTCGGCGCCGATACAGTCCCGGCAAGCCAGCCAGCCGAACCACGGCCAGGCCGGGGAAGCCAGTCGGGCGTACTCCGTCGATGACCGGGCATCTTTGACGAGGAGTTTCGGCGGGACAGATGCCGGGAGGCCGGCATCCCCGGCAGACGGAGTTCGTCCCCAAGCCGCGGCAGGCCCAGGCGATGGTCGGCCGGGCGCTCGAGGCCAGGTGCCTTTCGCCTGGTCACCGTCGAAAGGCCGCCGCAGGGCCAAATGACTGCAGGCCTGGCTGGCTGGAATAACACGACGTGTCCTACGCGGCGGCGATCCGCCGCAGCGGCAGGCTCACCGTTCCGGCAGGCGAGCAGCGGGCCGGTGCGCTGATCGCCGCCGTCCCGGCCCCGGGCCTGGCAGAAGATCTCGGCCGCCAGAGGCTACCTCGTGACCGGTCCTGCCAGGATCATGGCCTGGGCCTGGGCCAGCGCGACGGGCGGGCTGTAGAGGTAGCCCTGTCCGAGGCGGCAGCCCAGTTCGGCCAGCAGGTCGCGCTCGCTGGTCCGCTCGATGCCTTCGGCCACGACGTCCGCGTCCAGTGATGCGGCGATCTGCAGGACCCCCGCGATCATCTGGGCCCGCGCGCCCGGCATCAGCCCGGTCACGAACATCTTGTCGATCTTGATGATGTCGATCGGCATGTCCCGCAGCCTGGCCAGGGAGGCGTAGCCGGTCCCGAAGTCGTCCACGGCCACTCGGACCCCGGTCGCCTTCAGCTCGCCCAGCTCGCGCGCCAGCCGCTGCAGGTCGGGGACCAGGATCGTCTCGGTCACCTCCAGCACGATCGCCGACGGGTCGACCGCGTGGCTGGCCAGTGCCTGGCGCAGGTCCCGGGCCAGCCGGGGGCCGAACTGGGCGGGAGAGACGTTGATGTCGACGAAGACCGGGCGGCCGGCGGCGGCGTTCACAGTGGCGGCCCCGGCGATGGCCTGGCTGAGTACCCAGGCGCCCAGGTCACCGATCAGGCCCTCGGACTCGGCCAGCTGCACGAACCTGTCGGGCCCCAGCCGCCCGAGCCGCGGATGCTGCCAGCGGACCAGCGCCTCGAGCCCGACGATCAGCCCGTCGGCCAGCGCGACGATCGGCTGGTACTCCAGCAGCAGCTGCCCGGCGCCGATGGCCTCGCGCAGGTCGGCGATGAGCATGGCCCGCTCCAGCCCGGCCTCGCGGAGCCCTGGGTGGAAGGCGATGCAGGCGCCGGGCCCGGCGTTCCTGGCCGTCTGCAGGGCGACCTCGGCGTTGACGATCAGGTCATCGGCATCACCGGTAGCCGCGGTGGCGTAGCCGAGGCTGCAGACCAGGTGCAGCCGCTGCCCCGCCACGATCACCGGGCGGGCGACAGCAGCGGCCAGCCCGGCCGCCAGCCGGTCGGCGGCGCCGCCGGCCGCGGGCAGGTCGGCGAGGACCGCGAACCGCCCGAGGCTGCCGCGGGCGACCCGCCCGCTGCCGGCCTCGCGGAGCAGCCGCCGCCCGGTGCGCCGCAGCACCTCATCGGCCCCCCGGCGGCCGACCGTCTCGCCGACCACATGGAACTGGTCCAGGTCGACCAGGAACAGCGTCGGGGCCTTCCCGGCAGCCACCCGCTCGCGGGCATCGGCCTGCAGCACGGCAAGGACCATCAGACCGGTCACCGGGTCGGTGGCCGTCGCGCGGGCCGCGGCCCCGAGCCGGGCGACCACGAACAAGCCCGCAGCCGCGCAGGCCACGGCGAGCACCACCTCGCGGGTGTCGGCGTTCCGCTCCGCCTGGGTCAGCAGCGCGGCCGGGACCAGCAGCACGACCAGTGCGAACGGCCATACCGGCGGACCGCGGCCGGTCTCGTCAGCGGCCGCGGGCCGCTGCGGCGGCGGCCACAGCGCCGCCAGGCCCCAGCAGGCCAGGAACCCGGTGCCCAGCGTCTGGTACAGCCAGGCCACCACCGGGGACCCGAACAACGCCGTCGCGAAGCCGCTGGCCACCAGCCAGATCGCGGCCGCGATCAGCAGCCACGCCGGCGGCCGGCGGGAGACCATCGCCAGCCGGACCGACAAAGCCAGGACCACCAGGCCGGCCAGCGGATACAACAACGACAAACTCCGGTCACCGGGCCGCGCGGCCCGCCCGGCCAGCACCGCGAAGACCACCACCGCCAGCCCCGCCGCCAGCACCCCCGCGTCCCACAAGCCGCCGGACCTGGCCACACCACTGGTCAGCCGGCCAAGCGCCACCACGGCCAGGACGTAGGCCGGGACGTACAGCACGTCGGCCGGGTGCACCGGCGGCCCCGGCGGCGCCGCATAGACCACATCGGCCGCAGTGAACACCGCCGCCGAGCCGGCCAGCGCCAGCCACGCCACCGCATCCCTCACCGGGTACAGCACCGGCGCCGCAGCCAGGATCGCCGCAGTGGCCAGCCCGAGCAGAAGCCACGCCCCGGCCGGCCACCACAACCGGCCAAGCGCCGCAACGACGACCACTACGACATAGGCGGCCACCAGCCCGTTCACCGAAACCGGCCCGCCGCGCGCACCCGGCGTGCTCACCGGCGCACGGTGCCACGGGACACCACCCGGCTCAAGCACCCCCGCGGGCCGGGCAGACCCGCACAGCCCGCCCGCACGGCCACCCCAACGATTACCCCCATGGCTGAACACTAAATCACGGGGCGTGGTACAACCCTGCAGAACGCGTAAACCGCCGGCAGCCTTCGACATTCAGGCCCCCTATGCAGGTGGCGACCCGCGGATACCTCTGACAATTCCGGAAGTCCCCCGGCGTGTCTCAAGAAAATGCCGCATACGTCATCCGTACGACATCCACGGATGGTGAGGACTGCGGCCGCATCGCGGAATCAATGATATCGAATTCAGGTTCAAATCTTCTCGGAGGCATGTAGATCCTGCGGCACAGCAAGATCCCCGTTACTCACGTGCTTAAGCGGGGATGGCGTTAATACCGGACTGGACGGTCATGTCTCGTGGCCGATCCCTGCGCGGTTTTTCTACTGGTGTGTCCGGGAAGCGGAGGGGCACCGTACGGGTCCCGTCAGATATTACGACTCCGAGTCTCCGCACTCACGCACGGCTCGACCAGTGCGGCTCGTTTTCGCGCCACCCCGCCTGCCATGCGGCCATCCGCCGCCGCTGCAGCGCGCTCCTGGTCGCGAAGGCAGCGGCGGCGATCACCATGCCCAGGGCAGCGACGCCTGCCGTTCCTGCCAGGTCCGCCTGCTCGGTCACCTGCGAGTCGGGGATCCGCGGGCCGCAGGCCTCCACGACCGTGTCGTGGCCATCGGCGGGACGTTGAGCCTGCACAGCCGCCCCTGTGAAGGCACCACCCTGCGCGCCGAACTGCCGGCCCGGCCAGGGCACTCGTCTGAGGCAAGTCCACGCTTATCCGCGAGTCCGAGAGTCGTCGCCGGTTCTCCCGGTGTGATCCGACGACTGACGTTCGACACACCTCCGTCAGCTGATGTGCGACACATGGTCTAGAAAAGACCCTCTCCCCGGCCCCCGGCTAACCGGGCGCTTATCCCGATGCCTTGCCTCGTCGCTCTGCAGGCGCCTCGCTCCTCGGTCCGGGCACCGGCGCGCCCTTGGAGCGCAGTGACCGGAACGCCGCGCGCAGCTCAGCGGTGAACAGCGCCGGTTCCTGCCAGGCGGCGAAGTGGCAGCCCCGGTCCACCTCGTTGAAGTAAATAAGGTTGGGATAGGCCCGTTCGGCCCAGCTGCGCGGGGCCTTGTAGATCTCCTTGGGAAAGACGGACACGGCGGCCGGGATCTTGACACCCCTGACGCCGAAGAAGTCGAACGTGTTCTCCCAGTACAGACGGGCCGAGGAAATCGCGGTGTTCGTCATCCAGTAGAACGTGAGGTTGTCGAGGACTTCGTCCCTGGTCAGGTTGCCGACGGGGTGCCCCGCGACGGCGTCGGCGATGTCGGAGTAGCTGGACGCGTCGTGGTTGATCATCCAGGCGGCCTGCCCGACGGGCGAGTCCGCGATCCCGTAGAGCGTCTGCGGCTGGGTGATCATCTCTATCCCGTAGCCGAGGCCAGTCGTGTAGAAGAAGTTCAGCTGCTCGTAGGTGGCGCTTTCTTCAGCCGACAGACCGGACGGCGGCGGGCCGCCGGCCCCCAGCACGTTGCGCGCCAGCGCCGCCGAGACATCGGCCGGAACGACCCCGGCCATATTGGTGTGGATGCCGAGCAGCTCCGGGGGTGCCTGAACGGCCATCACGTCGGCGATGATCGCGCCCCAGTCGCCCCCTTGCGCGACGAATCGCGTGTAGCCGAGGCGCCTCATCAGCTCGGTCCAGGCACGGGCGATGCGGTCCGGGCCCCAGCCCGTCTTGCTTGGCTTGCCGGAGTACCCGTGGCCCGGCAGCGACGGGATCACCACGTCGAAGGCGTCCGCCGCGCTCCCGCCGTGGGCCGTGGGGTTGGTGAGCGGGTCGATGACCGCCAGCAGCTCGATGACCGAGCCGGGCCAGCCATGGGTGATGATGAGGGGCATCGCGTTCTCGTGGGCCGAACGGACGTGGATGAAGTGGATGTCCAGTCCGTCGATCTCGGTGATGAAGTTCGGCAGGGCGCTCAGCCTCGCCTCGTACCTGCGCAGGTCATAATCTTCCGCCCAGTAGCGCGCGAGTTCCTGGATCACCTTCAGCTGCACGCCTTGCGAGTGGTCGGCGACGAGTTCGCGGTCGGGCCAGCGGGTCGCGGCAATGCGCGCGCGCAGCGCCTCGAGTTCCGCCGTCGGGGCGACCGGGACCTTGAACGGCCGGATCGTCGTGGATTGGGTGGTAACGGACACGTAAAGCTCCCTTCTCCGTGGGTGTTGACTTCTCTCCGTGGGTTGTGACTCCGCAAAGACAAGACACTACGCCCGCTCAATTACGGTGCCGACGTCGCCCCGATCGCTTGAGCTGCGGATATACGGCAAAATCGCACGTATTCGGCCGGTTCTCGGTAACGCATGTCTATTCGGATAAATCACCAATACCGATAACGTGAGCGACGGCCCTGCGATCGGGGTGCTGCTCGGGGATCAGCGCAACGCCCATCTACACCGTCGCTCAGGGGAGCCGATCACCATGGCGTGCGAGTGCAGCACAGGCGGCGAGCAGTCGTGCTCGTGCCCAGTTGACGGCGGCCATGGCGTCCGCGCCTGCTGCAGCCCAGACATGCACAACGCGTCGTGCTCCCAGCCCGAGGCGTACTGGCGGCGCGTTCCCAGGCTTCTCTAGGTTTCCTAGGTGTCGCCAGGTCCGCGGTGTCCGCGTGTCGACGTCCCCAAGTCGTGCACAACAGCATGTCCGCGGTGTCTGTGGTCGTCCCGGTCGTCCCGGTTGCCCCGGTCTCTGTGAGAACTTCCTGTACGGTTTCAAGGCGGCCCCGAGGGGCCGCTCGCGCCGCCGACTCGGCGCGCACGCCGCAGCCCCCTGACGCTCCAGCTGCGGCGGCGCCAGGTGCCGGTCGGCTGGCGCGAAAGCAGCCACATCCCCGGCTCGGGGACCCACGGCCGGTAGCGGCGGCGCCGGCCCGCCTGCCAGGCCTCCTTCACCTCCGCGACCGCCCGCCGGGTCGACCGCTCCGACCCGCGGTAGCCCATCGCGACGAGCTTGCGGTGCGCGACGTCCGCCCGGATCTTGCCCTTGCTGCGGTCGACCAGCTCCTCGAGCTTGTCCATGAACCCGTCGATCAGCCGCGGCCTGCTCATCTTCGCCAGCGGGTCCCCGCCGGCCTCCCAGACCGCCACGTACCTGGCGACCGTCTTCGCATCGCACCCGGTCAGCTGCGCCGCCGACCAAGCCGTCCCCGTGAGGTCGAACGCCTCGAAAATCTCCATGATCTCCCTGCCAGACTTGGCCATGGGTCCGTCCGGACACCGATGGGTAAGGCGAATCACCTCAAACCCACCCACACCGGAGGGACCACCCACATCACGACACGCCGAAAGCCGGCAAAGAGAACTGGCCACGCACCTGGACCTCAATGGCGCCACAGACCCGGAGAAACGATGGCCACCAACCTGGAGCTAACTGGCCGCACACCGGGATTTTCTCGTGACCGCTAGCACCGCGCACGGCATGTGGTTGATCGCCGTTACACGGTCTCCGGCACCGCGGTCAGCTGATCAGCGTGGCGTCCAACGGCACCGACGATTGCTCCACCGCTCAGAGATTAGCTGCGAGGGTCGTCCGTCATCGCTTCGCTGCGGGCGCTCCACTCTTTCATCTGATCTTGCCCGGCAGATCCATTGGCACCTGTCAAGTTGGACGGGACAGGCTGACGGTCGACTGCTATGCTCCAGTTTAATCCTTAGGTCGGAGACGGAGCGGAAGGGGATTCTCATGCAAAAGTTGGAATATGCATATCTATACGAAGTCTCCGCGGAGGAAAAATATAGCGGCGCAACAAAATTCTTTTTGGCAGTGATGGAGAGTGGTAGAATTTTCCTGCTTCAGAATGAAAATGATGAATATGTATGGGGCCTGACGGGGTACAATGCTCTTGGCTCTCAGGGATGGATTATTCCCGAGGGTCGGTATGGGTATGCCCCGGACCGCAAGAAAAGTGGGATAATTTTCGATCTCGTCAAGCAAGCGGTGCCAGCATATGGCGGGCCAGATGAAATCAAAATTCACCAAACTCTTTTTATAAGAAGACTGATCGACGCTGATTCCTGACGGCCGCGGGTCGTCATTGAGGGCCAAGTTAATGCCAACCCGGCCGGTGTACCGATCGCCGAGTACCCACCAGAGCACACAGTCGACGCGGTCGCGATTTCGCATTGCGGCCTGCGGTGGCGTAGCTGTGGCGTTACGTCGTGCAGGTCGATCTCTGGCAAGCCGGCGTCCCTGGCGAGCTTCTTGAAGTGCCGCGTGGTCGTGTCGGGATGCGGGGGCTTGCCGCTCTCCCAGCAAAACAGCCATCGGTATAGTCGGACCCGAGCTCTTTCCGCTCCCGGTCGAGCGTGTCAACGTAGCTATTCACCAAGCGTCAGGCCTCACGATCGAGGCGCGGCCGCGACAGGGGGTCCAGGTCCCTGCTCATT
>Ga0335075_10000374_pt1 | contig 80761 bp, 69 predicted proteins | sample Lox_Sample_24_FD_206723 | JGI IMG/M metagenome (GOLD analysis project Ga0335075, IMG submission 206723) | Soil microbial communities from Loxahatchee National Wildlife Refuge, Florida, United States - Lox_Sample_2.4 | ecosystem: Environmental > Terrestrial > Soil > Wetlands | place: USA... | reverse complement strand
TGAGAGCGCCGATACAACTGTCTTCGAGCACGAGCGGCAGTGCGACCGAGGAGCGGTAGCCGCAGCGATGCGCCTGCTCCCGCCACGGCAGGAAGTCGGGATCGGTGTCGATGTAACGACATATCCGCACGGCGCGCTCGCGGATGGCACTGCCGGTGGGCCCGTGGCCCCTGTCATCGTCGGTCCAGTTGACCTGCAGCCGATCGAGGTAGCCGCCATCCTGGCCCGCATGCGCGGCAACGCGCACGGCGCAAGTGGGCGCAGCGTCCGCGAAGCCGAACCAGGCCAACCGATAGCCGCCGGGACCGACGAGAATGCGGCAGATCTCCGTCAGCAGCTGCGTTTCGTCCTGCACGCGCGCCAGCGCGCGCTTGCAGTCGATCAGCATGCGCAGCTCGCGATTGACGTTGGCGAGCGCAACCTCGGAGCAGTGGGAATCGGGCGGGAATGGCGCGGAAAAAGCTCGCGCGGAGCCGGCCTTGGGCTCCTTTGCGACGCTCGCGACACTGTCTTCGACCGGGCTCACCCATACCCCCGCACTGTGTCGCGAGCCTACTACAGCGTCGCGCCGGAATTGCGTGCGCCGTCACTTGACCGGCACCGCCGCGGTGCCCGCCGCCGCGGGGTGCTCTCATTCCGTGACTCAGTTCACACTGACAGCGGGGGGAGTCTGGTCGTTGGCCCGTCAACGCCCTTCGCGAAAGGTCACGAAGCTGTGCGGCTCGATCTGTACCTCGTAGCCGTACTGGCTGCCGGGCGTCATCGCGGCGGGAGGCGCCAGGAAGCTCGGGGTCACCGGCATCCGCTCCCCATCGGCGTTGGCGCCGGTCGTGAGGTTGGTGAGATGCGCGAAGCCGCCGACGATGCGAACGGCAGCCGGATGATCCAGATACGACTCCACCACGAAGGTGCCGTTGCCGTACTCGAACAGGCTGATCTGCGACGGCCCCTCCATCCTGACGGGCAGGTCCGGAGTCAGGTAGCGGCGCAAGGCATCCAACACCGGGGTCGGCAGGGAATAGAGATCGTTCATCTCCTCCGGTACCGCGACGACGTACAGCTCGCCCTTGCCATAGTGATCCATGAGCAGGAGCGGCACGCCTCCCTGGTTCGCCACGCCGCGCAGGACCGCCCACTCCTCGTTGGTATAGAAGTGGATCAGCGGGAAGAGAATCGGCTTCGAGTGGCCGAGCACCGTGCCGCCGCCGAAACCGAAGCCCTCGATGTACTCGGTGGCGGACGCCACATCATGCGTCACGCGCATGTCGGTGACCTGGCTGAAGCCCTTGTCCTGGATGGCGCGCAGCAGCCCGGAAGTGATGATCACGTTGTCGCCGCCGCGCAGGTGCCGCTCGATCTCGGCCACGATGTTGGGATCGGTCGCCGCCGCCTGCGTGAGGAATACCGTCTGCGCATCCGGCCACTGCGGATACATCTCGATCGGGATGCCTACCATGCCGGCGGTCTCCGGCAGAAAGTCCTCACCCGTCGAATCATAGGGCCGATAGGTCGCCAGACCGAGCGGCGGGCCCAGGGATGCGGCGGCGTCATCCACCTTGCGCAGGGCGTACTCGACCGCGTCCGCGAGCAGCGGATAGCTCGCACCGGGCATGCCGGGGAAGCCGCCGCAGCACTGGCGCGCCATGTCGTAGTAGTTGAAGGTCGTGGGCAGGCGCTCCCAGGCCTCGCGGTTGCGAGGATCGGCGACGGTCAGCAGATCCGTGTACTGGAAGAGATTGATGGCGGGCGCCTTGGCGAGAATCGTGTCCCACAGCTGCCCGGCATAGCGGTCCAGATACTGCATGGCGATGGGGTCGACCCAGCCGCCGCCGTTGCGCCCGGGCGCGATGTTCTCGAAGTAGCGGAAGATCTCGTAGCTCTCGTACGGCCGCAACTGCTGATCGGTGGTCGGCGCATAGCGCGTCTCATCGCCCGTCCAGATCTCGGGGAAGATCCTGGGCTCGTTCTTCAGATCGAAGCCCATCTCCTGGAAGAAAGGATAGAAGTTCGGAAACTTGATGATGACCTTGACGTTGGGGTTGGCGGCCTTCGCGGGCTTGAGGATGAGGTCGCGCGACACCTCGTCCATGGTGCGCATGCGGAACTGCGCCCAGCTCTGCCTGCCCTTGGCGGCGATGTCGGAATCGCTCTTGGTGTTGAAGAAGTACAGGTCATCGAGCACAAACGTATCGAAGTGCCGCGCCAGCAGCGCCGACATCCGGCTTGCGAGCTCGCGGTCCCGGGGCACTGTGTAGTCGAGCGTCTGGAATTGCGCGCTGCGGCCGGCGCCGAGCATCGCCATCCCGCCGGCGACCGCCACGCCCTGGGAGACGAAGAACTGCTTCACCTGCGCGAGGGTCGCATCGTCGGCGCTGATACCGGAGCGATAGTCCTCGATGAATACCTGATCGACGTGCAGCCGACTGCTGATCGTCTGCCAGCTCGAGCGCATCCAGCCCGGGTCGTGGGCCATGCGCTCCACCGCCTGCACCGGAATGTAGACGGTCACCTTGAAGGTGTGAAAGGGCGGCGGCGGGCTGGCGCTCGCCGGCGCCGCCTGGCCGGGGTGCGAGAACCCCGTGAGGGCCGCGATGACGAGGAGCGCAGCCGGGATCAGCCACTGTCTGCGTAGCGTCATTTCTTCATCTCCGCGGGCGGTCCCGGTTGCGGTCCCACTCTTTTGGCTAGCGCTACCACCCTACACCGGAAAGTCGCCGAAGGGAACGGCCGGGAACCGGTCAGCGCGGCAGCTCACCGATCAGTGCCGGCAGCTGGGCGAAATCGTCGAGTGCGGCAACGCAGGCGATATCCTCCGCCGCGCCGCGGCGATAGCCGTGCTTCATCAGCACGAAGGGCACGCCCGCGGCCTGCGCGGTCGCCGCGTCGACCTCGCTGTCCCCGACGAGGAGCGAGCTTCCCGGGCCGGTGGCGAATGCCTCCACCAGGGTCAGCAGCATCCGCGGATCGGGCTTGCGGAACGGCAGCGAGTCGCCGCCGATCACGCGCGCGAAGTAGCCGGCGATGCCGACGCTCTCGAGGATGTGGGCGCTGATGCGGGCCGGCTTGTTGGTGCATACCGCCAGCGGGATGCCGGCGTCCCGCAGCGCCTGCAGGGCCTCGCGCACACCCGGAAACGCGGTCGTGAGCGATGTGGCGTCCGACTCGTAATACCGCATGAAGGACCGGGCGGATTCGGCAGCGTCCGCGCGCTCGCATTGCCTCGCGGCGAGCGCGCGCGCCACCAGCATCGCGACCCCGTCCCCGATCATGCGGCGCACCTCGGGAACCGAAAGCGGCTCGGCGCCCAGGTCCGCCAGCATGGCGTTGACGGCCGTCGCCAGGTCCGCGGCGCTGTCGATCAGCGTGCCATCGAGGTCGAAAATGATGAGCGAAGGCGGCATGCCCGCCACTTTAGCATTGGCGCGCCGCGGGCTGCGGCTGCGCGGTGGGGGCGTGAAAATTGCTGACGCCCTTCGTCATGAGCGAGCGCAGCCACAAGGATCGCACCACACTCGATTACGTGCGCCCCGGCGCCGAAGAGCGCGGACGGCTGCGCGAGACATTTGATTTCAACGATGTCAACAAGGACGGGCGGCTGACGCTGGGCGAGTTCATCCGCTTCATGGAGTCGGTGGACGAGGCGTTCACCGCCAGCGAGTGCGAAATTGGTTTCGATGCGATCGACAGCAATCGCGACGGTGCCATCGGATTCGATGAGTTCTATGAGTGGTGGACGCGAGCCTGAGCGTCCGCGAGAGCCAGCCGCCTACGCGGATGCACCAGGCTGCCCGAAATACACCTTGGTGCGATACGGGAAGACGACCTTGCCGTTGCGCTGATGGTGATCGAAGACCTCCCTGAGGCCAGCCATCAACGGCCGATGCTCCGGCTGCTCGGGCAGCGGCGCATAGGAGGCGGACATGACTCGCCCCTGCAGGCCCTCGAAATCGAGGAGTTGCTCGTTGGGAAAAGTGGCGAACCGCGGCGGCTGGCCGAAGAACTGATGGATGCCGTCGTCGTGCGCGCGCAGGCGCGCTACCGCGCCGTATTCCGCGGCATAACGGCGCAGCAGCGCCTCGTAGTCCTCGAGAAAGGGCACCTGATCTTTCGGCCTTTCGTTCCACAGCAGCGCCGCCCACGCGCCCGGCTTCAGGATGCGCAGCGCCTCCGCGCGCGCTTTCTGCGGATCGAACCAGTGGAACGACTGTCCGGCGACCAGCAGGTCGAAAAATCCGTCCGGCATGTGGGTGTCTTCCGCGGTCCCCGGCTCGACATGAAACTCGCCGCGCAGCGCCCGGCCGGAGTAGTCACGCATTTCACTGTTCGGCTCGATCCCGAACACTGTGGCGCCACGCGCGAGCAGCAGGGCGGAGAGGATGCCGGTGCCGGAGCCCAGATCGACCGCAGCCGCGCCGGGCCTCAGTCCGCAGCATTGCTCCAGCAAGTCGATCGCGGCCGCCGGGTAGCTCGGCCGGTACTTGGCGTAATTCCCGACACGACCCAGGAACCGATCGCTGGAGCTGTGCGGCATCCCGGCATTGTACACTGCGCCCCGTGTTTCCCTCGCTCCTCAACGCACGCGATCTGGGCGGGCTGCCGACCGTGGACGGTGCGGTCACCCGACTTCGATCGGTGCTGCGGTCGGACGACCTGGCGCAGCTTTCCGCGGCAGGGCTCGCGGCGCTCGCCGACTATGGCGTCGAGACCGTGCTCGACCTGAGATGGCCGGAGGAGATCGCCGCGGCACCGAGCCCGGTTTCGCGTCGACTTCCGGCCGTGCGTTACGTGTCGGTATCGCTGCTGGCCGACAACACCGCGGACTGGAGCGCCCTCGGGTGCTATTGCGCCAAGGAGCAGTGGCAATGCACCGTGCTGGAACGCCTGCAGCCGCATCTGAAGAAGACGCTGGCCGTGATCGCGGATGCCAGCCCGGGCCCGCTCCTTTTCCACTGCGTGCAGGGCAAGGACCGCACCGGCGTCATTGCCGCGCTTTTGCTCGCCCTCGCGGACGTCGTTCCCGCAGCCATCGCCACCGACTACGCCGCCAGCACCGAAAATCTGCGGGACGATTACCTGCGCCGATACCCCGACGCCGATCCGGCCGCCCTCCTCGAGGTCCTGCGCTGCCCCGAAGAGGCCATCTACAACATGCTGGGGTATCTGGATCGCGCCGGCGGCATCCGCGAATATCTCGGCGGCATCGGACTGACTGCCGCCGAGATCACGCGCCTTCGCGGGCGGTTGCGGGATTGACCGTTACTGCTGCGGCGCCTGCGGCGCGAAGTCCACTCGCGTGGTCCACTGCGGGACGCCGGGAAGGTCGGTATCGATGACCAGATTGGCGTGTGCGCGCGCCGCCTTCGTTGCCAGCACGACCGAGGTCGGCGACCCGCAGGTGCTGTCGATGGGAAACTGGCTCACGATGCTGATCGGCTTCGCCGCAGCCACGTCGGCCTTGTCCTGACTCACCGGCTCGAGATGCGCGCCGGTGATGTGGGCCTGCGAGGCCGTGATGATGCTGTACTGCACCGCGCCTTGCCAGGAGCGTGTCTTCTTGTCCGGCTTGCCGGAGGTGTCGATGCTCTGCTGTTTCGTGAGCGGCGGCGCCGTGAGCTGGATGTCACGCGGCTGCGGTGGGAAGAGCTCACTCTCCGTCATCCCGCCCTGCAGCCGCCAGACCGCCAGGTATTGCAGCGGGAAGCTGCTCTTGCACTTGACGGGATACATCGTCTGGTAGGTGCCGTCCGGCGCCAATGACAACGGCACCTTGCCGCCGTCGGCGACGACAAAAACGTATACGGGTTTGCTCACCATCGCGCCGCTGGTCACCTTGACCGTGAGCGGATACATGCCGACGTCCGGATTGGCCGTGAATCGCCCGGGAGTCTCGTCCTGCAACTGCACTCCGCAGCCTGCCAACGCCGCCGCAACCGCCACCAGACAGCAATAGCCGATTTCTCGCCGCATGTCGCTCGCCCCCTTCTTTAGGTTTCTTGACATCAGCGGCGCGAGTTTGACAATTCAGAGCGGCCGTGGCAAGGCCGGAGCTGTTCAAACCGGGCCGTCACCGGCCCCAAAAACGAGAACGGGGGTCCGCCTGTGAGGCGGGCCCCCGTCCGTACTGCAAGCGGCGCTTACTTCTTCTTGCGGGCGCCGGCTCTCTTGGCCGCCCGGAAGGAAATCCCGGCCCGCATGGCCTTCTGTTGAACCGCCGCCGCGGTACGCCCGAGCTTCTTCGCGACCTCGCTGGTCGGGGTTCCCGCTTTCGCGAGCGACTTCAAGGTCTTCAGCTCACTGGCGCTCCAGGAAGCGCCATCGTTCGGGGGACGTTTCGCCATTACTCGATACTCCAGAAAACACCCAACTGTAGGGTTCGGAGCGGAATCATACACGGTTTTGGGAAAAAAGGCGCGCCCAACACACCGAACTCCGAGCAATCGACATGTTGTAGGGTCGGATGAGTTGTAGGGCGAGCGAGCCAGCGCTTCGGCTTCAGTCTGGCTGCGCCATCCGCGGCACACCGGTCGCACGCGGCGGTGGCGAGTCTGAGGTTTGCGCGCCGCTGCCGCGGTAACTTTTGCAACACTCCACCCGCGCCGGGGACGAGGGCACTCTCTTACATATTGGCAGCGTAAGGTGGACAAACCCCGGACTGACTCGGGCGTCCGGCGGCGGGCGAGCGCACGCCGCGCGAACAACGGCTGTCGCCGAATGGCGTCAGCCGAATCTTCTCAGGGAATCAACCCTTAGATAATGCTCGCCGGGCTGATTACCCCCCTCCCCGACTCAGTATCGGTACTGATCCGACTTGTAGGGTCCCGCCTTGTCCACGCCGATGTAGCGAGCCTGGGTGTCGCTGAGCGTCGTGAGCTCGGCATCGAGCTTCGTGAGCTGCAGCCGGGCGACCTTCTCGTCGAGGTGCTTCGGCAAAACATACACGCCGACCGGATACTTGCCCGGCTGGGTGTAGAGCTCGATCTGCGCGAGGGTCTGGTTGGCAAAACTCGAGCTCATCACGTAGCTCGGGTGACCGGTTGCGCAGCCGAGGTTCACCAGCCGTCCCTCCGCCAGCAGGATCAGGCGCCGCCCGTCCGGGAAGATCACGTGATCGACCTGCGGCTTGATGTTCTCCCATGGGTAGTGCTTCAGGCCGGCGACGTCGATCTCGTTGTCGAAGTGGCCGATGTTGCACACGATGGCGTTGTTCTTCATGCGCTGCATGTGCGCATGCGTGATGACGTGGAAATTCCCCGTGGCGGTGACGAAGATGTCGGCCTTGTCGGCCGCATACTCCATGGTGACGACGCGATAGCCCTCCATGGCCGCCTGCAGCGCGCAGATCGGATCGATCTCCGTCACCCAGACCTGGGCGGATAGCGCCTTGAGCGCCTGCGCACAGCCCTTGCCGACGTCGCCATAGCCGCACACCACGGCGATCTTGCCAGCCACCATCACGTCGGTCGCGCGCTTGATGCCGTCGATCAGGGACTCGCGGCAACCGTAAAGGTTGTCAAATTTGCTCTTGGTCACCGAGTCGTTGACGTTGATGGCGGGGAACGCGAGGCTGCCCTCCTTCGCCATCTGATAGAGGCGCTTGACGCCGGTCGTGGTCTCTTCGGTCACGCCTTTGATGTGGCGGATGCGCGCGGAATACCACTTGGGATCGGCTTTCAGCTTCGCCTGGATGGCCGCGTAGAGTGCCGCCTCCTCCTCGCTCGCGGGTTTGGCGATCACCGCCGGGTCGCTCTCCGCACGCACGCCCAGATGCATGAGCAGGGTCGCATCGCCGCCGTCGTCGAGGATCATGTTGGTGTAGCCGCCGTCCGGCCAGTCGAAGATGCGGTGCGTGTAATCCCAGTAGTCCGCCAGCGACTCGCCCTTCCAGGCGAACACCGGCGTCCCGGCCGCCGCTATGGCCGCGGCGGCATGGTCCTGGGTCGAGAAGATGTTGCAGGATGCCCAGCGCACGCGCGCGCCGAGGGCCTGCAGCGTCTCGATGAGCACCGCGGTCTGGATGGTCATGTGCAGGGAGCCGGTGATACGGGCCCCTGCCAATGGCTGCGAGGGCGCGTATTCCTTGCGGATGGCCATCAGTCCCGGCATCTCCGTCTCCGCAATGAGGATCTCCTTGCGGCCCCAGTCGGCGAGCGCCAGGTCTGCGACCTTGCAGTCCTTGGGGGGAGTGGCTGACTTGAGTGTGGCGTTCATGGGTCTGGTACTCCAATGACTTGGTCGAGCGCCGTATGTAAAATGCGCGCGCCTCTGAGCCTGGCAGTGGATGGCGGGCACCGGCAAGCCCGGCGCCTCGCCCCTCTGTCGCAACGCTCCTCAGAGACAGCGCGCCGCCGCACCGCTGCGGCGGGTAATTCGATGCGCTGGATGCGGGCATCCTGCCCGGCCCATCGCGGCCCGTCCCTGTGCCGGCTGCAATCTAGGCCGCCTTGGCGCTCTTCGCCTCGGCGGTGAGTGCCGCCGCCCGATCGGTGCGCTCCCAGGTGAATTCCGGTTCCGTACGGCCGAAGTGGCCGTAGGCGGCGGTCTTCTGGTAGATCGGCCGCGCCAGATCGAGCATCTCGCGCAGGCCGAAAGGCGTCAGGTCGAAGCTCTTGCGTACCAGCAGCGTCAGCTGCTCGCGCGACAGACGGCTCGTGCCGAAACTCTCGACCATGATGGAAGTCGGCTCGGCGACGCCGATCGCGTAGGAGAGCTGCACCTCACAACGCTCGGCAAGTCCAGCCGCGACGATGTTCTTCGCGACATAGCGCGCCGCGTAGGCCGCAGAGCGATCCACCTTCGAGGGATCCTTGCCGGAGAAGGCGCCACCGCCATGGCGGGCATAGCCGCCGTAGGTATCGACGATGATCTTGCGTCCCGTCAGGCCGCAGTCGCCCACCGGGCCGCCGACGACAAACCGGCCGGTCGGATTGATGTGGTACTTGGTGCGCTTGTCGACCCACTTGGCGGGCAGAACGGGTTTCAGGATCTCCTCCATCACGGCCTCGCGCAGCGCCTTGGTCGAAACGTCGGGGCTGTGCTGGGTCGACAGCACGACCGCTTCCAGTCCCACCGGGCGATCGTCCTCGTAACGCAGCGTGACCTGACTCTTGGCATCCGGGCGCAGCCAGGGAAGTTTTCCCGACTTGCGCACCTGGGCCTGACGCTTGACCAGACGGTGGGCCAGCGTAATGGGAGCCGGCATCAGGACGTCCGTCTCGTTGGTGGCGTAGCCGAACATCAGGCCCTGATCGCCCGCGCCTTGCTTGCGCTCATCCTTGCGGTCGACGCCCTGCGCGATGTCGGGCGATTGTTTGCCGATTATGTTCAATACACCGCAACTGGCGCCGTCGAAGCCCATCTCGGAGGAGTCATAGCCGATATCGAGAACCGTCTTGCGCACCAGCGCCTCGACATCGACCCAGGCGCTGGTCGTCACCTCGCCGGCCACGATCACGACGCCAGTTTTCACCAGGGTTTCGCAAGCCACACGACCACGCGGATCTTCCTTGATGATGGCATCGAGCACGGCGTCCGAGATTTGATCGGCGACCTTGTCGGGATGCCCCTCGGAGACCGACTCGGAGGTGAAGAGATAGTCGTTGGCCATGTATACGTTCCTGGGTTTGAAATCGGAGAAAGTGGTTGCCGGCGCGTTCCGCGGTCAGCGTGTCACGAGCGCCGCTTTCGCGGCCGCGGCATCGCCGTAGCTCTCGGCGAGACGGCGCTCGATCTGCGCCGGCGTCGCGCGGTGGTTCTGGGTGCCGCGCGACTCGATCTTCAGCGCACCCATGACGGAGGCGATGCGGCCGCTGGTCTCATAGTCGAGGTTGTGCATCAATCCGTGCAGCAGCCCCGCGCGATAGGCGTCGCCACAGCCGGTGGGATCGACCACGGCAGCGGTCCTGGCGCAGGGAATCTCGAACTGACCATCGAGGGTATGGATGATCGAGCCCTTGTGCCCGCGGGTGACGATGAGCGCCTCCACCCGCTGAGTGAGGTCGCGAACGGTCCAACCGGTCTTCTGCTGCAGCAGCTGCCACTCGTAGTCGTTGACGGCCACCCAATTGGCCTGCTCGATGAAGCGGTCGAGGTCCGCCGCGTCGAACATCGGCAGCCCCTGCCCGGGGTCGAAGATGAAGGGAATGCCCTGGTCGGCGAACTGTTCCGCGTGCTCCACCATGCCCTGGCGACCGTCGGGAGCCACGATGCCGATGACGACATCGCGCGCCTCGGCCACCTTGTTGAGATGCGCGTGCTGCATGGCGCCCGGATGAAAGGCCGTGATCTGGTTGTCATCCAGGTCGGTGGTGATGAACGCCTGCGCCGTGAGCTCCGTGTCGAGCACCCGGATATGCCCGGTCGGCATGCCGTTGTGCTCCATCCATTCCCGGTACGGCCCGAAGTCGCGCCCCACGGTGGCCATCGGAACGGCCGGGTCGCCGAGCAGGCGCAGGTTGTAGGCGATGTTGCCGGCGCAGCCGCCGAACTCCCGCCGCAGCTGCGGCACGAGGAAGGATACGTTGAGGATGTGGATCTGCTCCGGGAGGATGTGCTCACGGAAGCGGCCTTCGAATGTCATCAATACATCGAAGGCCACTGACCCGCAGATCAGCGCCTTGCGCGGGCGGTCAGGCATGGTATCGGAACGGTCCTCGGAGAAGGTCTCGCATCAGGACCGTCAATGATAAGTTTTGTCCAGTCCCGTGGCTAGAGAGAAGGCATTGTCCGGCCCGTCAGCCGCTTAAGGCAGGCGGTGTGGGCTCGGGGGAAGGCTCCGCGGCGGCCAGCAGGCGGACCCCGCGCCGCGCCAGATCGCTGAGGCCCGCCCCCTGCCGCTGCTCGCAGTAGGCAATGATCTGGCGCCGCATGCGCGGCTCCCAGTAGCGCCTGAGGTGTCCCGCGACATCCTTCGCGGCCTGCTCCGCATCCGGCTCCGCGGCGAAGTAGGCGCTGATCTCGTTCGCCATCTTGATGAGAAGGTCGATGTTCATTGCGGTTCCAGACGCCATGGATGGGCATAGACCACGTGCTGATGCTCGCGCGCGAAAGCCACCAGCGTGAGGCCCACGCGCTCGGCCAGGCGCACCGCGAAAGCGGTGGGGGCCGAGAACGCGGCCACGAAAGCCACACCCACCGCGGCGCTCTTCTGCACGATCTCGAAACTGGCGCGGCTGGTGAGCAGCAGCGCGCCGCCCGTGGGATCCAGCCCGGAGCGCACCAGCGCGCCTATCGTCTTGTCGAGCGCATTGTGGCGGCCAACATCTTCCCGCACGAGCTGAATGCCCTTGCCCGGGACGATCCAGGCCGCCGCATGCACGCTGCCGGTGCGGGCGTTGATCGGTTGCAGGCCGGCGAGCTGCGCAATGGCGTCGTGGAGCTCCGCCGCGCTCAGCCGCGCGCCCGGCCCGACCGGTTTCGCCTCCCGGACCGCCTGCGCGACGGTCTCCTGGCCGCAGAACCCGCAGCCGCTGCGCCCAGTCAGATTGCGCCTGCGGTCGACCAGGGCGGAGAATCGCTCCCAGGCGACGGTGATTCTGACCTCGGCGGAATCCTTGGCCCAGACCACTTCCACGCCGCGGATCTCATCCGGATGCGCCACCAGGCCCTCGCTCAACGTGAAGCCGACAGCGTAATCCTCGAGGTCTGCCGGCGTCGCGAGCATCACTACATGAGGTACGCCGTGATAGACCAACGCGACGGGCATCTCCTCCGCGATGAGATCCCGCTCTTTGGTGACCGCGCCGCACCTCCAGCGCTCGACGCTCAGCTCGACACATTCGCGCGCGGGAGCGCCGGAACCCCCGTCAGCGTGCCCGGCGGAGGCCTCTTCCGGGCGAGACGTCGTCATGTCCGCCATCGACATGTCGCGTCGGTCGCAGCCACACCCGCTCAGACGGGCGCGGGGTCGCGCGAGCGCCGCCGCGGCGGCCTCGGCATCGCGCGCTCTTCCGCCGTCCGCTTGCGCCAGGCATCCTTCTGGTTGACCAGCACGACCTCGACCGCCGTAACCTTGTACTCCGGACAGTTGGTCGCCCAGTCGGAGTTCTCCGTGGTGACCACGTTGGCGTTGGTTTCCGGGAAGTGGAAAGTCGTGTAGACGACGCCGGGAGCGATCCGCTCGGTCACCGTGGCGCGCAGCACCGTCTCTCCGGCCCGGCTGGTGAGCCCGACCCAGTCGCCCTCGGCAATGCCGCGGACCTCCGCATCATGCGGGTGGATCTCCAGCAGGTCCTCGGGATGCCATACCACGTTGTCGGTGCGGCGGGTCTGGGCACCGACGTTGTACTGGGTCAGCACCCGCCCGGTGGTCAGGATCAGCGGGAAGCGGCTGGTCGAGCGCTCGCTGGTCGGTACATACTCGGTGAGGCAGAACTTGCCCTTGCCGCGCACGAACTGATGCACGTGCATGGTCGGCGTACCCTCGGGCGCGGCATCGTTGCAGGGCCACTGGATGCTGCCGAGGCGGTCGATCTTCTCGTAGGTCACGCCAGCGAAGGTCGGTGTCAGCCGCGCGATCTCGTCCATGATCTCCGCGGGGTGGCGATAGGGCATGGGATACCCCAGCGCCTCCGAAAGCAGCATGGTGACCTGCCAGTCCTCATAACCCGCCTTGGGCGGCATGACCTTGCGCACGCGCGAGATGCGCCGCTCGGCGTTGGTGAAGGTCCCGTCCTTCTCCAGGAAGGACGAGCCCGGCAGGAACACGTGCGCGAACTTCGCCGTCTCGTTGATGAACAGGTCCTGGATGATCACACACTCCAGCGCCTCCATGGCGCGTGTGACGTGATGCGTGTTGGGATCCGACTGGACGAAGTCCTCTCCCTGCACGTACAGGGCGCGGAAGCTGCCATCGAGCGCCGCCTCGAACATGTTGGTGATCCGCAGGCCCGGCTCCGCCTGCAGCGTGACGCCCCAGGCCTGCTCGAACATCCCGCGCACCACGGGGTCGGACACGTGCCGATAGGCGCTGAACTCGTGCGGGAAGGAGCCCATGTCACAGGACCCCTGCACGTTGTTCTGGCCGCGCAGCGGATTGACGCCGACTCCCTCACGGCCGAGATTGCCGGTGACCATGGCGAGGTTGGCCAGCGCCATGACGGCGGTCGAGCCCTGGCTGTGCTCGGTGACGCCGAGCCCGTAATAGATCGCGCTGTTCGGACCCTGGGCGTAGAGCCGCGCCGCCCGGCGCACCAGGTCCGCCGGCACGCCGGTCACGGGCTCCATCGCTTCCGGCGAATTCCGTGCCGCGGCGATGAGCTCTTTCCACAGCCGGTACGAGTCCGGCTCGCAGCGCTCGGCGACGTAATCGTCTTTCGTCAGACCCTCCGTCACGATGACGTGCGCAATGGAGTTGAGGATCGCCACGTTGGTGCCGGGTGTCAGCTGCAGGTGCACGTCCGCCGCGATGTGCGGGCTGCGGACGAGGCCGGTGGCGCGCGGATCGACGACGATCAGCTTCGCCCCCTGGCGCAGGCGCTGTTTCATTCGCGACCCGAACACGGGGTGTCCTTCGGTCGGGTTGGCACCGATGACCAGGATGATGTCGGCCTTGTCCACGGAGGTGAACGCCTGGGTGCCGGCCGACTCCCCGATCGTGCTCTTCAGGCCATAGCCCGTCGGGGAATGGCACACGCGCGCGCAGGTATCGACGTTGTTGTTGCCGAAGGCCGCGCGCACCATCTTCTGCACCAGGAACGTCTCCTCGTTGGTGCAGCGGGAAGAGGTGATGCCGCCGATCGAGTCGCGGCCGTACTTCGCCTGGACGCGCCGGAGCTCGCTCGCCGCGTAGGCGATCGCCTCTGTCCACGAGACCTCGCGCCATTCATCGCGAATGGTCTTGCGGATCATGGGCTTCAAGACGCGATCCGCGTGCGTCGCATAGCCGTACGCGAAACGACCCTTCACGCAGGCGTGCCCCTGGTTCGCATCGCCATGGCGACTCGGCGCCATGCGCACGACTTCGGTGGCCGCACCGTCGCCGCGCAACTCAGCCTCGAAGCTGCAGCCCACGCCGCAATAGGCGCACGTCGTGGTGACGGCACGCTCCGGCTGACCGAGCCGCGTCAGGGACTTCTCCATCAGAGCGGTCGTGGGGCAGGCCTCTACACAGGCTCCGCAGGAGACGCATTCGGACTGGAGGAACGACTCATCCTGACTGGCCGCGATCTTCGACGCCAGTCCCCGTCCCTGTACCGTCAGGGCCAGGGTGCCCTGCACTTCGTCGCAGGCGCGCACGCAGCGCGAACAGACGATGCACTGCTCCGGATCGAACGTGAAGTACGGATTGCTCTCATCGCGCGGCAGCGGCTCGCGCGCGGGGCGCGGACCGTACGAAGTCTCGGTGAGCCCGAGGCTGCGGCTGACATCTCGCAACTCCGTCCGCGCGCCGCTGGCATCGAGCGGGTGCTCGGAAAGATAGAGATCCAACACTCCGCGGCGCAGCGCCGAGAGCTTGTCCGACTGCGTGCGGATCTTCATCCCGGGCGTCACCGTGGTGGTGCAGGAGGCGGGGAAGCCCTTGCGGCCCTCGATCTCCACCAGGCACATGCGGCAGGAGCCGAAGGCCTTCAGCGTGTCGGTGGCGCACAGCTTCGGGACCTGCGTGCCGCCGAGCGCCGCGGCGCGCATGACGGAAGTGCCGGCCGGGACCGTGACGGGCTTGCCGTCGATCTCCACCGTGACCGCCGCACCCGACTCGGCAGGAGCGGGTGTTCCGAGATCCTCATAATCGATCGCGAACATGATTAACTCCGAATACGGAAGTCTTCCCTGAAATGCCGCAGCGCGCTCTGCACGGGGAAGGGCGCCATGCCCCCGAGGCCGCACAGCGACCCCTGCACCATGAGCTCGCAGAGCTCCTCGAGCCTGCGCACGTTGCCTTGCGTCTCCCGGCCCTCGATGATGCGGTCGATGACCTCCATGGCGCGCGTCGAGCCGATGCGGCAGGGCGTGCACTTGCCGCAGGATTCGATCGCGCAGAACTCCATCGCATAGCGCGCCATCCGCGCCATGTCCACGGTGTCGTCGAAAGCGACGACACCGCCGTGACCGAGCAGCGCGCCGATGCCGCCCAGCGCCTCGTAATCGACCAGGGTGTCGAACTGCGAGGCCGGGATGTAGGCGCCGAGCGGTCCGCCCACCTGGACGGCGCGCAGCGGCCGGCCGGAGGCCGAGCCGCCGCCGTAGTCATACAGCAGCTCGCGCAGGGTCAGGCCGAACGCCCGTTCGACCAGACCTCCGCGCTTGATGTTGCCGGCCAGTTGCATTGGCAGCGTGCCGCGGGACTTGCCCATCCCGTAGCCCGCGTAGTACTCGGCGCCGCGGTGCAGGATGGTCGGCACGGTCGCGAGGGTGATCACATTGTTGACGATGGTCGGCCGGCCGAAGAGCCCCTTGATTGCCGGCAGCGGCGGGCGCACGCGCACCTCGCCCCGCCTGCCCTCCAGGCTCTCGAGCATCGAGGTCTCCTCGCCGCAGATGTAGGCGCCGGCGCCGAGCCGGACCTCCAGGTCGAAACGCCTGCCGCTGCCCATCACGTCGGCGCCGAGATACCGCGCCTGGTAGGCGGCCGCGATGGCCCGAGTCAACGCGCGGTGCGCGTGCGGATACTCCGCGCGCAGGTAGATATAGCCCTGGGTTGCCCCGACCGCGAGTCCGGCGATCGTCATGCCCTCGATGAGGCTGAGTGGATCGCCCTCCATCAACATGCGATCGGAGAACGTACCGGAATCGCCCTCGTCGGCGTTGCACGTGACGTACTTCTGCCCGGCAGGTTGCTCCAGCACGGTCTTCCACTTGATGCCGGTCGGGAAGGCGGCCCCGCCGCGGCCGCGCAGGCCCGAACCGGTGACGGCCTCCACGACCGCCTCCGGGCTCATCGCCAGCGCGCGCCGCAGTCCCTGGTAACCGCCATGCACCACATAGTCCGCCACGCTGGCCGGATCGACGATGCCGACGCGCGCGAAGGTCAGGCGCTGTTGGCTGGCGAGCCACGCGATCGAGTCGGTGAGGCCGAGCGAGCGCGAATGTGTGCCGCCAGTCAGGAAGTCGGCGTCGAAGAGCGCCGGCACATCGCCGACGCTCACCGGCCCATAGGCCACCCGTCCACGCGGAGTTGCCACCTCCACGAGCGGCTCCAGCCAATACGCGCCGCGCGAACCGTTGCGGATGAGCTGCAGCTCGAGCCCGCGCGCGGTGGCCTCACGCGCGATTGCGTGCGCAACTTCCCCCGCGCCCAGCGAGAGAGCGCCGGCATCGCGGGGCACATACACCGTAAAAGTCATGCGGGAACGATTACCTCTTGCGGTCGACGTCCGTCAGCAGCGCGTCGAAGCGCTCCGGAGTCACCCGGCCGTGGAGCCGGCCGTCGATCATCACTGCGGGCGAGCACGCGCAGTTACCCAGGCAATAGACCGGCTCCAGAGAGAAGCGGCCATCGGGCGTCGTCTCATGGAAGTCTACTCCCAGGCGCTGCTGGGCGTGAGCGGCCAGGGCCTGACCTCCGACGGCCTGACAGGATTCTGCCCTGCATACGCTCACGGTGTGCGCGCCGGGGGGTGTCCCGCGAAAAAAATGGTAGAAGGAGACGACACCATGAACTTCCGCGCGGGAGAGATTGAGCTCCGACGCCACGAGCGGTACCGCGGCCGGGGGCACATAGCCCAGCTCAGCCTGAATCGCGTGCAGTACTTCGATCAACGGTCCCGGCCGTCCCTTCAGACCCACCACGATCCGCCGGACGGTCTCAGCGTGCTCTGAGGCCAGTTTTTCCATGTCCCGAGTATACGTCTGCCGCCGCCGCAGTCTCCTCACCCGTCCTCAGAAGCCTCCGGCCGCCGGAGCGAGTGTTCGATTTCCGGGACGCAGGGACGTCACGCGCCGCTGACGAACGCGAACTCCGTCACACCTCCAAATGCCGGGCGTGATGCCGCAGATGGTCTTCCATGAAGCTCGAGATGAAGTAGTACCCGTGGTCGTACCCCTCGTGGCGCCGCAGTGTGAGGCTGATCCCCGACTTGCGGCAGGCCTCCTCGAGAAAGTGCGGCTGCAGCTGCACTTCCAGGAACTGATCGGCCAACCCCTGATCCACCAGGATGGGCGGCCGGCGCGGCCCGTCCGTCACCCGCGCCGCCAACTCCGAGGCATCGTAAGTCGCCCACTGGCCTTTGTCCGGCCCCAGATAGCCGCTGAACGCCTTCTGCCCCCAGGGGCAGCGGCGCGGCGCGCTGATGGGCGCGAATGCGGATACGGACCGATAGCGGCCCGGATTGCGCAGCGCGATGGTGAGCGCACCGTGCCCTCCCATCGAGTGGCCGAAAATCCCGGTACGCGGCCCGTTGGCCGGGAAATACCCCTCGATCAGCCCGCGCAGCTCCTCGGTGACATAGGTATACATCCGGTAGTGTGCCGACCAGGGCTCCGCGGTCGCATCCAGATAAAATCCCGCGCCCACGCCGAAATCCCACGAGTCGCTGTCGCCCGGCAGCTTGACGCCGCGCGGACTCGTGTCGGGAGCGACCAGCATCAGCCCGAGCTCGGCGGCCACTCGCTGCGCGCCCGCCTTGATCATGAAGGTCTCTTCGGTACAGGTGAGCCCGGCCAGATAGTAGAGGACCGGCACCGGTCCCGATTTCGCCTGCGCGGGCGTGAAGACCGCAAAGCGCATGGCGCACGCCGTGCTTCGCGCCTCGTGGCTGTAGAAGCCGACCGTGCCGCCGAAGCAGCGATGCTGGCTGATGACTTCGAAAGGCTGTGCGGCCATGCGCGCGACTCCCGGTGAAATGTCAGTCCCGACGCACCTTATACCGGCGCCGGCGGGCGAGTCACCGCGCACTTGGAGCCCGGCGCACCGGTGTCACGAAGCTGGAACAGCGGCACCCGTCGTGGCCGGTCGCACCGTGGTGCCCGGCTGGCTGTCGGCGCTTTGCCATCCGCCACCGAGCGCGCGGTACAACTGCACGAGGTCGGCCGAGACGGCGGTGGTGGCCTCCGCCAGCGCCAGCTCGTTCTGCTCCTCCGTGCGTTCCGCATCGAGCACATCGATGAAGCTCGCGACTCCACTTTGATAACGCTCGCGCGCCAGCACGCGGGCATCGCGGCTCGCCGTCACCGCCATCTCGAGGGACGCGTGCCGCGCCTGATCGGCGCGGTATGCAGCCAACGCATCCTCCACCTGATGTAAAGCGACCAGCACCGTCTGCGCGTACGTCACGGCCGCCTCCTTGGCCTTGACCTTCTGCAGCCGGACGGTCGCATGGATCCGCCCCCCCTCGAAGATCGGCAGCTCGATCGCCGGACCGAAGGAGGCGAATCGGCTCGCCGTCTGGAGCAGTTGCGAAAGGCCCTCCGACTGGAATCCGCCCCCGGCGGTCAGGGTCAGTTGCGGGAAATACTGGGAGATGGCGACGCCGACCTCCGCAGTGGCGGCATGCAGGTTGGCCTCCGCCTGGCGGATATCCGGGCGGCGACGCGCCAGGTCCGAAGGCAGCCCGATCGGCACGGCGGGCGGCACTGGAGGCACCGGCTGCTCCCGGCCGAGCTCGGCACGCAACGCCTCCGGCGGACGCGCCATCAGCTCGCTCAGTTGGTTGATGTCGACGGTGATCTCGCGGTCGGCGAGCGGCACCTCGGCCTGCGTCGTACCGACCTCGGCCGTGGCGTTCTCCACGTCGAGGTCGGAAGTCAGGCCCGCGTTGCGCCGATCGCGCGTCAACTGCAGGAGGTCGCGCTGGGTCGCGAGGCTCCGCTCCAGTATCGCGCGGCGCAGCTGCGCGCCGCGCAGATCGATGTAGGTCGCCGCGACGTCGCTCACCATCGAGAGCAGCGCCGCGTGCGCCCCTTCGACGGCGGCCTGCATCTGGGCATCCGCAGCCTCGAGCGAGCGCCGCTCGGTGCCGAAGAGATCGAGCGTCCAGGACGCGCCGAGGCCGAGCTGGTACTGATTGTAGGGATTCACCAGGGTCGGCGGCAGACCCGGGAAATGCAGTCCGAAGATGGCGCCGTTGGGTGTATTGGTGCTCAGCCGCTGGCGTGACCAGGAGGCGTTGGCCGAAACGTCGGGCCAGAGGCCGCCGGCGACGACCGCCGTCTCGGCCTGCGCCTCCTCGATGCGCAGCACCGCTTCCTTGACGTCCAGATTCTGGGCTGCTGACTTCTGCACCAGCGAGGTGAGCGTCGGATCGTTGAAGGCGGTCCACCACGTGACCGTCTGCGCGCGCTCCGCGGTCACGTGCACAGCGCCTTCGTTGCCGTTGCCCATCGCTGTGGCCGACCACTGGGCCGGCACGCTGGGCTTCGGCTTGACGAAGCTCGGGCCCACCGCGCAGCCGGCCAGCGTACAGCCGAGCGAGGCCAGCGCGAGCCCGCGCACTATGTTGTTGGAGCTTGTCATGTTCTTCCTTACTGTAGCCGGTGCTTGAACATCCAGGAAGCGGCGGCCAGCGTGACCGCGGCGATCAGCGCCAGCGGCCAGAGGTCGGGCATCAGCACGCCCAGGCCCGCTCCCTCGAGATAGACCCGCTGTGCGATGTCGATGGCATAGCGCAACGGATTGATGAACGTGAAGTATTGCAGAGAGAGCGGCATGTTGCTGAGCGGCGTGGTCAGCCCGGAGAGCAGCGCGAAGGGCATGATGATCACGAAAGAGAAGAGCATCGCCTGCTGCATGGTCTGGCAGAGCGCCGAGACCACGAGGCCGGTGCCCACGGCGGCCAGTACGAACAGCGTCAGGCCGCAATAGAGCGTCAGGAACGAGCCTTGAAACGGGATCCGGAACCAGAGCTGCGCGACCAGCAGCACGCCCGTGGCCTGAATCATGCCGATCAGCATCGACGGGAACGCCTTGCCGGCCATGATCTCCGCGGGCCGGAAGGGCGTCACCAGCAGCTGATCGAACGTCCCCTGCTCCCGCTCGCGGGCAACCGACATCGCGGTCAGCATCAGCGTCTGGATCATCGTGAGCGTGCCGATCAGGCCCGGGATCATGTTCCACCGCGTCTGCAGATCGGGGTTGTACCAGGCGCGCGCTTCGACCGTCACGGGCGGTCCCGGCTGGTCGTGATCCGCGCGCCACCGGTCGTTGAAGTCATCCACTACCGACTGGGCGTAGCCTAACGCCGTGCCGGCCGTGTTTGAATTGCGGCCGTCGGCGATGATCTGCACGTCGGCGCCGGCACCCTCCTGCAGCCGTCGCGCGAAGTCCTGCGGAATCTCGATGGCCAACAGCGCCCGGCGGTCGTCGACCGCATCGCGCACCTGGGCCTGCGTGCCGAGGTCGGCCACGCGTTCGAAGAGCCCCGTGCCGTCGAAGCGGCCGAGCAGGTCCTGCGCCGCGACGCTGTGCGAGCTGTCGAGCACTACGTAGGGCACGTGATTGAGATCGTACGTCGCGGCGTAACCGAAGAGCAGACATTGGAGAATGGGCGGCAGCAGCAGGCTGTTGCGCGCGCGGCGGTCCTTCAGAACCGCCAGCAACTCCTTGCGGGTCAGGGCCAGGATGCGCAGCAGCGATTCCAGCATGAGCTCAGCCGATCCGCTTGTGGGTCACCGCGCGGCTGGCATAACCGAGCAGCGCGACCATGAGCGCGAGCACTGCCGCATTGGGCAGGATCACGGGCCAGATATCGCCCGCGAGAAATACGGTCTGCAGCAGCGCCACGTAGTACCTCGCCGGCAGCAGGTAAGTGATCACGCGGATGCCCACCGGCATGCTGCGCAGGTCGAACAGGAACCCCGACAGCATGAGCGCCGGCATGAAGGTCGCGAGCATGGTGAGCTGGCTGGCGACGAGCTGATTCTTGAAATATGAGGAAATGAGGAGTCCGACGCCGAGAGCGACCAGCACGTACAGCATCGAGGCGCCGAGGAGCACCGCGAGCGCGCCGACGATGGGCACGTGAAAGAGAAACTTGCCCGCGGCGACGCAGAGCAACAGCCCGACGATGCCCAGGCAGAAGTAGGGAATGGTCTTGCCGAGAAGGATCTCGCCGCTGCGCACCGGCGTGACGAACAGCGCCTCGAAGGTGCCACGCTCCCACTCGCGCGCCACGACCATTGCGGTCAGGAAGGCGCCGATCAGCGTCATGACCAGCACGATCAGTCCCGGGACGAGGAAGTAATGACTGTCATTGGCGGAGTTGAACCACAGGCGGCTCTGGATCGTAACCGGTCCGCCATCCATCGCCGTCCCATCATCCGCGGCCCGGCGGACGGACCATGCGCCGACCGCTCCCGCCACATAGGACTCGATGATCCGCGCACGGTTCGCATCGGTGCCGTGCACGACGACCTGCACGCGGGCATTTCCGGCGTGGAAGCGGCGCGCGAAGTCCGCGGGTATCGTGAGGACGCCGTCGACATCGCCTGCCATCATGAGGCGGTCGGCCGCTTCCAGGGAGTAGACCACCTGGGGATGAAAGTAGGGCGAGAGCGCCAGCGCCGACAGCAGATCCTCGGCGGGCGCGGAAGGCTCCTGCAGCACGACGGCGAGCGGCACGTTCCTGACATCGAGCGACAGGCCGAAGCCGAAGAGGAGGATGAGAATGACCGGCAACACGATGCCGACCGCGATCGTCGCCGGGTCGCGGATCATCTGCCGACTCTCTTTCTTCACCAGCGCGAGAATGCGCCGCAGCTTCGCCCGCGCCGAATCAGGGTCGCTCATGCCCGGCCCGCTCATGCCCGGCCCGCTCATGTCCGCACCTGAGCCTGGCCAGCCCGCGCCGCCTCGACCACGGCAATGAAGGCATCCTCCATGGAGGTCTGGCGCCCTTCGTGCGGATGCGCCAGGCGGCGGATCTGCGCCGGTGAGCCCTGAGCCAGCACCCGGCCGCTGTCCATGATGGCGATGCGGTCGCAATATTCCGCTTCCTGCATGAAGTGGGTGGTCACGATCACGGTGACACCCTGCTCGGCGAGGGCGGTGATGCGCCGCCAGAAGGCGCGGCGCGCCAGTGGATCGGCGCCGCTCGTCGGCTCGTCGAGGAAGAGGATGTCGGGCTCGTGCAGCAGCGCCGCGCCCATGGCGAGGCGCTGCTTGAACCCGCCGGCGAGCTCGATGCTCGGCGCGTGCTCGTGGTGCTCGAGATCGAACTGACGCATGGCCCACTCGATGCGCTCGCGCCGCAGCGCGCCGCGCAGGCCATAGGCGCTGGCGAAGAACTCCAGGTTTTCCCGCACGGTGAGCGCGCCGTAGAGCGAGAACTTCTGCGCCACGTATCCGAGCCGCGTGCGCGCCGCAGCGCCCGCCTTGCCGACATCGACACCGGCGATCCGCAGGAGGCCGGCACTCGGCGGCAGGAGTCCGCAGAGCATCCGGAATGTGGTCGTCTTGCCGGCGCCATTGGGCCCGAGCAGGCCGAAGATCTCGCCGCGGCGCACATCGAAGCCCACGTGATCGACGGCCGTGAAATCGCCAAAACGCTTGACGAGGTCACGCACCTCGACGACGGCCCCCTGATCCGCGGCGGCGGGCGGACGCTGCAGCCGGATATCGGTGCCGGCCTCATGGGCCGCGGCCCCACGGAGCAGCACCATGAAGCCATCCTCGAAGCTAGGCGCGACCGCGGTCGCATTGGCGCCCGCAATGACCTCGCCGGGTTGCACTGGCGCAGAGCGCACCAACCTGACGAGGCCGCCGTCGGGCACCGCGTCGATGACTTCGGGATCATCAAGTAACCGCGCCTGCAGACGCCGCGCAACGACGCCAGATCCGGGGTCGAGCAGAACGCTGCGACCGGCAGCGACGCGGGTCACAGCGGACGGCTCGCCCTGCGCGAGCGCCCTTCCCTGATGCAGCACGAGCACTCGCGCGGCTCGCTCCGCCTCATCGAGGTAGGAAGTGCTGGTGAGCACGGTCAGACCCTGCTCGCGCACCAACTGCTCGACGATGGCCCACAGCTCGCGCCGCGAGAGGGGATCGACACCGACCGTCGGCTCATCGAGCAGCAACAGCTCCGGCGAGCGCACCAGCGTGCAGGCGAGGCCGAGCTTCTGCTTCATCCCGCCCGAGAGCCGCCCGGCGAGCCTGCCGGTGAAGCGCCCGAGATCGGTCATCTGCATGAGCTGCGGGTAGCGCTGACTGCGCTCCTGCGCCGTGACGCCATGCAGGTCGGCGTAGAGGTCCAGATTCTCCTGCACGCTCAGATCCTCGTACAGGCCGAACTTCTGCGGCATGTAGCCGATCCGGTCCTGCACGCGCTGCGGCGTCACCGTGGGATCGATACCGAGCACGCGCAACGTGCCGCCGTCCGCCGCCAACAGGCCCGCCATCAGGCGAAGCAGCGTCGTCTTGCCGGCGCCATCAGGTCCCACGATGGCGGTCAGCTCGCCCGCCCGCACCTCGATGGAGATGCCATCGAGGGCCCGCACCTCGCCACCCTCGCCCGGCGCCCGGAACCGCTTGCACAGCTTCTCGCCCATGACCACAGGCGGTGCCATGTCAATTCAGCGCGCGGTTGGCGGACAAATAGACCGTCGCCGGCATTCCGAGTCGCAGCGCGTCGCCCGGATCCTTCACGAACACGCGGATCTCGTATACCAAGCTCGAGCGCAGATCCGGTGTCTGCACGGTCTTCGGAGTGAATTCCGCCTCGGGCGATATGAAGCCCACCCAACCGGTAAAGCGCCTTCCGGGGAACGAGTCGACCGCGACCGTCGCCCGCATGCCGGGGTGTACGCGGCCAAGGTCGGTCTCGGACACATAGGCGCGCACCCATTTGGGATCGGTGATGGCGAGTGTCAGGGCGGTCTTCTGCGGCGAGGCCATGTCGCCGGGCTCGGCGATCCGCGAGCGGACCACCGCATCGAGGGGCGCGCGCAATTGCGCATCGGCAAGCTGCTGCTTCAGGAGCGCCACCTGCGCTTCCTCCGCGTCGAGCATCGCTTGCGCCTGCGCGATGTCCTCCTTGCGAGGTCCGAGCAGTGCGAGCTGCAACGCCTTGCGGCTGACGGTCACCCTGGCGTCGGCAACATCCGCCTGCGCCTGGGCGTCGTCGACTTCCTGCCGACTCACGGCCCGTCCGCGCGAGCTGCTGAAGACCGCCTCCAGCCGCCGATAATTGTCGTGCGCCTGGCGGCTGTCGGCCCGGGCGAGCGTGAGGTTGGCGCGCGCCTGGGCGATTTCCTCCGGCCTGCTGCCGTGATGCAGCCGGTCGACCGCCGCACTCTGTGCGGCCGCGAGCGCTTCGGCCTGCACGAGCTGCGGTACGAGCCGGCGGGTGTCGAGCTGCGCCAGCACCTGGCCCTTGCGCACGGCGTCCCCCTCGCGCACGAGAACCCTGCTGATCCGCTCGCTGTCGTTGAAGGCGAGGTCGACCTCGCGCAGGTCGACATTGCCATAGAGCACGAGCTCGTCGGGCGCGGAATGGCGGTGAGCGAGCCACCAGCCGATGCCGGACGCGACGAGCGCCGCGAGGACCAAGGGAACGATCGCTTTCTTCATGCCGAACCGCACTTTCGCGCTCAGACCGCTCGACCTGGAAATCTTCTATCGCTTGATACAAATCTGTCAAGAGATTCTATCGAGTGATAGAATTCAGGACGTGGCGGTGCCCCCGATATTGTGATCGCGCGATCGTGAGAAGCCCAAGACCGGTGAGCCGCAAACCCCGCGCGGCGGGCGCCGTGCGGCGGCCACGCCGTCCGGCCGGCGGCGGTTACGCGCGCGGCGAGCACACGCGCCAGCGGCTGCTGGAAGCCGGCATCGAGCTCTTTGGGGAGCTGGGCTACGAGCGCGCCTCGACGCGCGCCATCGCAGGCCGCGCCGGCGTGAGCCTGCCCGCGCTGCAGTATTACTTCGGCGGCAAGGAGGGCCTGCACCGGGCATGCGCCGAATACATCACGCAGGATGTGCGCTCCAGGCTGGGTCCGGCGGCGGAGCGCGTCCGGCTGGCGCTCGGGCGTCAGGATCTGGCGCGTGCGGAGCTCCTGGAGCTGCTGCGCGCGGTCGTGGAGCCTTTTCTCGAAGGTCTCGCCACGGAGCGGCCGGAGAGCTGGGCGCTTTTCTTCGCGCGCGCGCAGGGCGAGCACGGAGTCGCATTCGAGACGATCTTCCAACAGATCGGCGGCCGATTGCTGGCGATCGTCACGGAGATCATCAGTCGTATGCTCGGGCAATCGGCGGCGGCTCCCGAAGTGACCATCCGGGCGGTGGTGGTCGTGGGGCAGCTGGCGCTGGTGCGCCGCGCCCGACCCGTCATCCTGCGGGCGTTGGGCTGGCCCGACTTCGAGGGCGAGCGGCTGCAGATCCTGAAGCAGGTCCTGTGGCAGGGAATAACAGCCAGCCTGTCCCGCTGAGGCGCACGCGCCGCTGAGGCGCAGGCATCGCTGCAGCCACGGCCAAGCCTGCACCCTAGCCTCGCGCGCGCCTGCCGGCTATTCTTTGCGGCTCCTCCCGCAGGCGCAGCGCCGGCGGCAGCCAAAATCAAAACGAGGAATGCCGCACCGACATGATCAGCCGCCGGCCGGACCCTCTCGCGCTGACGATGGCCGTCATCGCAGCGATCGGTCCCTCGCTCGTCCAGGCGGCACCAGCCGCCGCAGCGACGTCGCGGGAAGACCTGACGCAGATGTCGCTCACGCAGCTCAGCAATCTCAGGGTGACCTCGGTCGCCAAGACGCCGCAGCCGCTGGGGGAGGCACCTGCCGCCGTCTACGTCATCACTCATGATGAGATCGCGCGCTCCGGTGTCACGAGCCTGCCCGAGGCTTTGCGCCTGGCGCCGAACCTCGAGGTTACCCAGGTCAGCGCCAGCGATTACATCGTTTCCGCCCGCGGCTTCAATGGGGCGCCCGCGGCCCAGAACTTCTCCAACAAGATGCTGATCCTCATCGATGGGCGCAGCATCTACACGCCGCTCTACTCGGGGGTGTACCTCGACGCCGAGGCGATACTGCTCAGGGACGTCGACCGGATCGAAGTGATCAGCGGCCCGGGCGCCGCCCTCTGGGGCGCCAACGCGGTGAACGGTGTCATCAACATCATCACGCGCTCGGCGCGATCCACCGAAGGAAGCTACGCAAGCGCCGGCGCAGGCAATCTCGGTGAGAACCTCGAGGCCCGCTACGGCGGCGCAGTCGGCGATGCGGCCGCGGTTCGTGTCTACGCGCGCGCCATCAAGCGCGATGCCATGCAGCAACCCGACGGCTCCAGCGCCCATGACGACTGGTACAAGACGGAAACCGGATTTCGCGGCGACTGGCGCGGCACTGCCGACTCCTTCACGCTTGAGGGCGACGCCTACCGGGCGCTCGAGAATCAGTCCGCTCCGGGAGCAGGCGATCTGCTCGTCGCCGGCGCCGATGCGCTCGCCCGCTGGCACCACCGCACCGAGCGCTCCCGGATTCAACTGCAGGTCTACCTCGATCAGAGCGAGCGGCGCGAGCCGTTCGGCGGGTTGGGCTTCGTCCTGCACACCTACGACGTATCGCTGCAGCAGAACCTGAACCTCGGGGCCGCGGGGCAGCTCGTCTGGGGCGCGGGAGAGCGGGTCAATGACTACGCGATCAACAACACCGTCAACCTCGCCTTCCTGCCTTCCCACCGTGCGCTCACGCTCGGCAATCTCTTCGCGCAGGAGAGCTTCTCACCCGTGCACGATCTGACGCTCATCGCCGGCGCCAAGCTCGAGGATGACCCGTTCGCGGGCTGGCAGTTTCAGCCGGATGCGCGCCTCGCGTGGACCCCCCGCGCGAGCGAAATGCTCTGGGCCGCGGCATCGCGCGCGGTCCGCTCACCGACACCCTTCGACACGGATGTCGTCGAGCGAGTCGGTCCGATCCTCGGCCTCATCGGCAACCGCAGCTTCCAGCCGGAGCGAGTGACCGCATACGAGCTCGGCTATCGTGGACAGCTGGCCAACACGCTGTCGCTGTCGGTGTCCGGCTTCTACAACGTGTACGACGATCTGCGCACGATCGAGCCTTCTCCGGGCGCGACGTTCTTTCCGCTCACCTGGGACAACTTCATGCGCGGCGACACTCGTGGCGTCGAGGCCTGGGCGGACTGGCAGGTCACCGGCTGGTGGCGGCTCTCGCCCGGACTGAGAACCGTCAGCGAGCATCTGCGGCTCGAGCCCGGCGCCAGCGGAATTCTCGGCACGGCGCAGGCCGGCGACGACCCGCGCGCACAGCTGCGGCTGACCTCCTCCATGAACCTGCCGTGGCGCCTGAACCTCGATGGAACACTGCGGCATGTCGACGCCCTGCCCGATCCGTCGTTGCCGGGGTACTGGGAGCTGTCGGCGCGGCTTGCGTGGCAGTTCTCCGACACTCTCGCTCTCTCGCTCAGCGGCTCGAATCTCCTGCACGCGCGACATCTCGAGCTGCCCGCCCCATACGGCGAATACATAGACCGGAGCGTATTCGTGCGCGCCGACTGGACGCCTCGCTGAGTCATGGGCCGCGACGGCAGAAGACTTCGGGTCCGGAAGCTCGTTGCCGCAGCCATTGCGCTGCTCTGCGCGGGCGTGCTTCACAGCCGCGCGGGGGCCGCCGCCCCGACCTATACCCAGGACCAGATCGAAGCCGCCTTCCTCTATCGCTTCGCGGGATTCGTGAGCTGGCCGCGAGGCGCGCTACAGGCGCCGACGTTCACCATTGCGGTGCTCGACGACGATGCCGTGGCGAGCGATCTCGCCCGCATGCTGGCCGACAAGGAACTGCAGGGCCGGCCGGCGCGAGTGCGCCGCATCACCCGCATCTCTCAGCTCGGCGACGCCCAGATCCTCTACGTGGGGGACAGCGATGCGCATGCGCTCAAACACTGGCTGGCGCCACTTGCCGGCCGTCCCGTGCTGCTCGTCACCAGCCAGGCGGGCGGCCTGGATGATGGCAGCGCGATCAACTTCCTCATCGTCGACCGCCACGTGCGCTTCGATATCTCACTCGCGGCCGCGCGGCGCTCGGGCCTCACCATCAGCGCCGACTTGCTGTCCGTCGCGGCGCACATCGAAGGCGGTCCCGTCGGCTCGCAGGCGCCATGCCAGACACAGCCGCGGCCGCTGCAGGAGCTCGCCTGCGCGCCGAGGCTCGCGACCCGATGAGCTCGGAGCCTGCAGGCGCGCCGGCCGGTATGCCGCGGACCTCACGCGGCGATGGACCTGAGCCTCGACGGCACTCGCTCCAGGAAAGGCTCGGCCGCGCGCGGCGCTCGGTCCGCGGCAAGCTCATGGGCGTCATTTTCGTGACGACGGCGACGGCGCTGGTGCTCGCCGCCATCGCCATGATGGCGCGCGATCTGACGGTGTATCGCCTGGACTGGAGCAATGAGATCGATGCCGAGGCGCGGATCCTCGCGCTGTCCACGGCGCCGGCGCTCGCCTTCGATGACCACACCCTGGCGATGCGCAACCTCTCGGCGCTGCGCGCGCACTCGGCGATCGTCGCCGCCGCCCTCTACAAACCTAACGGCGCGCTCTATGCGGAATACGTCCGGGCCGCCGTCCCGCGGCCGCCCGCGCACCTCGCGCCGGCGGCCGACCAGCGAATCTGGAGGCCGGGCCAGTACCTCGAGCTCACCCACCGGATCGAGCGCGGCGGCGAGGTGCTCGGCACCCTGTACGTGGAAGCACACTACGACGTGATGAGCCGCCTGCGCGGCTACGTGGAGATCTCCGCCGCCGTCAGCCTGCTCAGCCTCGCGCTCGCGCTCGCCCTCTCGACTTCCCTGCAGCGTGGCATCACGCGTCCCCTGGGTGCGATTGCCGATGCGGCGCGCCAGGTGGTGCGCCGCAGGGACTACTCCCTGCGCGTGCTGGAAACGACGGATGATGAGATCGGCCTGGTCATCGAAGCATTCAACGGCATGCTCGATGAGGTGCAGTCGCGGACCGATGCGCTGGAGCGGACCAATACGGCCCTGCGGGACGAAGTGCAGGTTCGCCATGCCGCGGAGCAGGCGCTGGCGGACGCCAATGCGCGCCTGGAGGCGACGATGGCGGCACTGCGGCGGGCGGATCGCCGCAAGGACGAGTTCCTGGCGACCCTCGCGCACGAGCTGCGCAATCCTCTGGCTCCGATCCGCAACGCGGTGCGGCTGCTCGAGATGCCCCTCCTCGACGAGCAACGCCGCCAGTGGGGACGGGATGTCATCGCCCGTCAGGTGCAGCGCATGGCGTTGCTGCTCGATGACCTTCTCGATGTGTCGCGCATCACGCAGGGCCGGCTGCAGCTGAAAAAGACCCGCGTCTCGCTCGGCTCACTGGTCGCGCTGGCCGTCGAGACCGCGCGCCCGCTGATCGATTCCAAGCACCACGTGCTGGAGACGCGCCTGCCCGCCGAGCCCCTCGAGATCACCGTCGACCCGCTGCGCCTGTCGCAGGCGCTGTCGAATCTTCTCACCAACGCGGCGAAATATTCCGACTCCGGCGGACACATCGTCGTCGCCGCGGAGCTGACGGCCGACGAGTTGCGACTCGCCGTGCGGGACACCGGCATCGGGCTCAGCGCCGCGAGCATTCCCAGCCTGTTCGAGATGTTCTCCCAGGTCGACTCCGCGATCGACCGCTCGGAAGGCGGCCTCGGCATCGGCCTCGCCCTGGTGAAAGGCCTGGTCGCCCTGCACGGTGGCACCGTGCAGGCCGAGAGCGCGGGAATCGGCCACGGCAGCACGTTTACGATCCGGTTGCCGGCCGCCGCCGTCGCGCAACCCGCCCCCGAGGCCGCGGGCGCGCCACTGCCCGTGACCGCCAGGAGCGGCGATCCGCGGTGCTCGGTTCTGGTCGCGGACGACAACCGTGACGCCGCGGACAGTCTCGGGCTGCTGCTGCAGATGTCAGGATACGAGGTGTATGTCTGCCACTCGAGTCACGAGGCGCTGGCGGTGGCCCTGCAGACGCATCCCGACGTGCTGGTGCTGGACATCGGCATGCCGGGAATGAGCGGACTCGAGCTCGCGCAGCGCATTCGCGAGACCCCCTGGGGAAACGACGCCATGCTCATCGCGGCGACCGGTTGGGGCCAGCACGAGGACCGGGAGCGCTCGCGCTCGGCCGGCTTCGATCATCACCTGACCAAGCCCATCGACACCGAGGCGCTGCAGCAGTTGCTGGCGGGATTCGCGAAACGGCGGACGTCGACGGAAAATCCATGAGCGCCCGGGGCCGATTGCGCCAGTCGACGCTACTTGCGCACCGCTGCTTTGCAGATGCGCTCGACCAGCTGGGAAAATCCGATGCCCGCCGCGCGCGCGGCCTGCGGCAACAGGCTGGCGGCCGTCATGCCGGGCAGCGAGTTGGCCTCCAGGCACCACATGCCGCCCTGCGGGTCCATCCGAAAATCGATGCGGCTGTAGGCGCCGAGCTTGAGGGCGGCGTGCGCGCGCACGGCCAGCTCCTGCAGTCGCGCCGCGGTCTCGGGCGGCAGATCCGCGGGAAAGATCTCGCGCGCGCCGCCGGCCTGGTACTTCGCCTGATAGTCGAAGACTTCGCCGGGGGCGATGATCTCTCCCGCCGGCAGGGCGCGTCCCTCCAGGACGCCGACGGTGAGTTCCCGTCCGGGGATGAACCGCTCCACCATCACCTCATCATCATAGCGATGCGCGAGCGTCAGGGCGGCGGGCAGCGCGTCCGGTTGCCGTACGACGCTCAATCCCACGGTCGAGCCCTGTTTGTTGGGCTTCACGACCACGGGCCAGCCGAGCGTGGCGGCGATCTCCTGCGCGGTGACCGGCGCCATGCGCCAGTCCGCGGTCGGGACGCCGGCGGCGCGGAACAGCCGCTTCGACAGGTCCTTGTCCATCGCGGTCGCGCTCGCGATGTGATTGCTGCCCGTGTAGGGAAGGCCGGCGAGATCCAGCACCGCCTGAATGCGGCCGTCCTCGCCCGCCCCGCCGTGCAGCGCGAGAAAGACCACATCGACGTCGCGCATGTCGGCGGCATCCGTCGACAATACGGGCGCCCCCTGTCTCATGCCCGCGAGGGCCGAGCCGGAAGGCGGCTGCGGGCCGACACCGCTCGTCAGCAGCTGCTGCTCGGCCGGACCGGACAGCCTGCCGGTCGCCGTATCCACCGCCACCACCTCGTGTCCGAGAGCACGCAGTGCCGGAATCACCTGCGCCGCGCTCGCGATCGACACGTCCCGCTCCTCGCTGGTACCGCCAAAAAGAACCGCTATCTTCATAGACCGCCATTCTCACACGTCCACCCGCAGGTGGGGCGGGCCCGTGACACGCTCGAGCGCAGCAGGTACGATTACCGTACCGACAGCCGCTTGTCCCGCGAGTGGATCGTGTTGCATCCAAAGACCCCTCCCAAGAGCTCCAGTGCGTTAATCGCGCCGCGTGCGGCCGCCGCGAGCGACCCGGAGGACGAGGCGCTCTACCGGGGCGGCGACCCGGATTTCATGACCTCGCTGGCGCGCGGTCTGCACGTGATCCGAGCGTTCTCGGGAGTCGACCGCCGCCTCACCATCGCCGATGTCAGCCGCGCGACCGGCCTCACGCGCGCCGTGGTGCGCCGCTGCCTCTACACGCTGCGCGAGCTCGGCTATGCGGCGACCGACGGTCGCACCTACAGCCTGCAGCCGAGAATCCTCAACCTCGGCTATGCCTATCTGTCGACGGCGCCCATTCCGGTCACCGCTCAGCCCGTCCTGGAGGAGTTGAGCGAGCAGATCGGCGAGGCTACTTCGGTCGCCGTGCTCGATGACGGCGCGGTGGTGTACGTGGCGCGCGCGGCGACGAGGCGCATCATGGCGGTCACGCTCGGCGTCGGCAGCCGCCTGCCGGCCTACTGCACGGCCCTCGGCCGCGTGCTCCTCGCGAGCATGCCGCCCGAGCAGGCGGCGCAGGAGCTGGCAAAATTCGAGCTCGTGGCGCACACGCGCTTCACGGTGACCTCGCGCCGGCGCATCGAGGAGATCCTGACCGAGGTGCGCGCCGAAGGCTTCGCCGTGAACGACCAGGAGCTCGAGATCGGCCTGCGCTCGATCGCGGTGCCGGTGCGCAATGTCGTCGGCGCCACGGTGGCGGCGATGAACGTGAGCGCGCAGGCGTCGCGGGTCACCCGCCGGGAGCTGCTCGACCGGAGCCTGCCACTGCTGCGGGCGGCGGCCGAGCGCCTCGGCAACCAACTCGCCCCCCCGCGTTAGTGCCGGAAGAAACACCCGATGATGCTGCTGCGCGATGCCGCGGAAGACGACCTGGCCGGTCTGGCCGCCATCTACAACGACGTGATCGCGACATCGACCGCGATCTATTCCTCGGTGCCCGTGACTCTGGAGGATCGGCGGCAATGGTGGCGCGCGCGGGTGGCTGCCGGCTATCCGGTGCTGGTCGCGCTGGATGACTCGGGCGTGATCGGGTTCTCGACCTTCGGCGATTTCAGGTCCTGGCCCGGCTATCGCTTCACGGTGGAGCACACCGTCCACGTGCGGGCCGACCGCCGCGGCGGCGGCGTGGGCACGAAGCTGCTCGAGGCGCTGTTCCCGCTTGCCGCGGCGCTCGGCAAGCACATGATGATCGCCGCGGTCGATGCCGCCAACGCGGCCTCGATCCGCTTCCATGAGCGGCTGGGCTTCGAGCAGGCCGGATGCCTGCGCGAGGTGGGACACAAGTTCGGCCGCTGGCTCGATCTCGTCTTCCTGCAGCGCCGGAGCGGCGCATAGGCGCGGCGAATGTTCCCCAAGCTCACCCCGGCAACGCGGGCCCTCATCGGCGCCAACATCCTGGTGTTCCTCCTGGAGCAGGTGGCGCGGGTGCCGATGGAGATTCATTTCGCGCTCTGGCCGCTGGCGACGCCGGATGCGCTGTTTCGTCCCTGGCAGCTGGTGACCTATGCCTTCCTGCACGACCCGCGCACTCTGTCGCACATCTTCTTCAACATGTTCGCGCTGTACATCTTCGGACCGCCGCTCGAGCAGTACTGGCGCCCGCGGCGCTTCCTCGCCTACTACTTCGTATGCGTGATCGCCGCGGGCGCGACCCAGCTTGCGGTGGAGTACGCGTTCCAGAATGGCGAGCCCACGATCGGCGCCTCGGGCGGCATCTTCGGCATCCTGCTCGCGTTCGCGCTGCTCTTCCCGCGCGCGCGGCTGCTGCTCTATTTCGTCATTCCCATGCCTGCCTGGCTCTTCGTCGCCGGCTACGCGGTCCTCGAGCTCTTCTTCGGCGTCACCGGCAGACAGAGCGACGTCGCGCATTTCGCGCATCTGGGCGGAATGCTCGGCGGCGCGGTGATGATGCTCTACTGGCGCCTGCGGGCGGGCCGCGGCGGCTGGCGGCCGGTCTGAGCGGAACTTTTTACGATTGCTTGCATCTATCGCAGCCTCGGAGGTAGGCGACCCCATGATAAAGACCGAGCACTTGAGCAAGCGCTACGAGACCGTGACGGCCGTGGAGGACGTCACCTTCGAGGTCCGTCCGGGCGAGGTGCTCGGCTTTCTGGGACCCAACGGGGCAGGCAAGACGACCACCATGCGCATGCTCGCGGGCTTCGTCACGCCGACGTCCGGCAACGCCAGCATCTGCGGGCACGACGTCGAGACGGAGCCGCTCGCCGCCAAGGAACGGCTCGGCTACCTGCCGGAAGGCGCGCCGAGCTACGGCGAGATGCGCGTGCGGCACTTCCTGGAATTCATCGCCGACCTGCGGCGGCTCGAGGGCTCGCGCCGGCGGGCGCGGCTCGACTATGTCATCGAGCGGCTGCAGTTGGCTTCGGTGCTCGAGCAGTCGATCGAGACGCTGTCCAAAGGCTTTCGCCGCCGAGTGGGCCTCGCGCAGGCGATCATCCATGACCCGCCGGTGCTCATCCTCGATGAGCCCACCGACGGCCTCGATCCCAATCAGAAGTTCGAGGTCCGCACGCTGATCAACGAGATGGCTCGCGACAAGATCATCGTCATCTCGACGCACATCCTCGAGGAGGTCGACGCCGTCTGCACTCGCGCGATCATCATCGCGCGTGGACGGATCGTCGCCGACGACACACCGCTGAAGCTTGCGGCCCGATCCCGCTATTACAACGCGGTATCCCTGCAGCTCGAGCGGCCGGAGCAGCTGGCCGCGGCCCGCGCGGCGGTCGCCGCACTGCCGTCGGTAGCCGACGTCGAGGTCAGCGAGCGCGAAGTACGGCTCACCGCGCTGCCGCGCTCAGGGGCGGCGATCCTGGCAGCCGTGTCGGAGCTGGCGAGCAGCAAGGGTCTCGCGCTCAAGGAGCTGCATCTCGAATCCGGACGGCTCGACGAAGTCTTCCGCACCATCACCGCATAACGACTGACACCGGGGGCGCCATGCGCAACGTGGGCATCATCCTGCGCCGCGAGCTCGCGAGCTATTTCGCGACACCGCTCGCTTACATCTTCATCCTGATCTTCCTCGTGCTGGCCAACTGGTTCACGTTCTACCTCGGCAGCTTCTACGAGCGTGGCCAGGCGGACCTGGAGCCGTTCTTCACCTTCCATCCGTGGCTCTATCTCTTTCTCATTCCGGCGATCTCGATGAAGCTCTGGGCGGAGGAGCGCAATTCCGGCAGCATCGAGCTGCTGATGACCCAGCCGGTGAAGCTCTGGGAGGCGGTGGTCGGCAAATACCTCGCGGCGTGGCTGTTCACCGCGCTCGCCCTCGCCCTCACCTTCCCGATCTGGATCACGGTCAACTATCTCGGCAACCCGGACAACGGCGCGATCGTGGCGGCCTACCTGGGCAGCCTGCTCCTCGCCGGCGCCTTTCTCGCCGTCGGCTCCTGCATGTCGGCGCTGACGCGCAACCAGGTCGTGGCCTTCATTCTCGGAGTCGTCACCTGCTTCCTGTTCCTGGTGGCCGGCTACCCCATGGTGATCAACTGGTTCCAGGGATGGGCGCCGACGGCGCTCGTCGACGCGGTCGCATCGCTTTCCTTCCTGACCCACTTCCAGTCGATCACCAAGGGCGTGATCGATGCGCGCGACCTGCTCTACTTCGCCATGCTGATCGGCTTCTTCCTCTTCACCACCACGGTCAGCCTCGACCTGCGCAAGGCGGACTAGGAGCGCCTCATGACCAAACGCTCGTCACTCGGCTGGGGTGCGGTCGCGGCGCTCGCGCTCACCTTCATCGGCGTCACCATCCTCTGCAACTACTCGCTCGCGGGCTGGCAGCTCGATCTCACCCAGAACCGCCTCTACACCATCTCGCCGGGCACGGACCGGATCCTCGACAGCATCAAGGAGCCGATCGATCTCTACTACTTCTACTCGGCGAAGACCGCGGAGCGCTTCCCGGAGCTGCGCCCGTACGCCCAGCGGGTGCGCGACCTGCTGCAGGAGCTGACACAACGCTCCAACGGCATGATCCGCCTGCACATCATCGACCCGAAGCCCTTCTCGGACGAAGAGGACCGCGCCGCCGAGCTCGGCGTCACCGGCACGGACATCGATGAGGCAGGCACCAAGTTCTATTTCGGCCTCGCCGGCACCAACTCCACCAACGGCCAGCAGGCGATCCCGTTCTTCAGCCCGGACCAGCAGCGCTTCCTCGAATACAACGTCGTGAAGCTCATCTACACGCTGGCGCATCCCGCGAAGCCGGTGGTTGCGTGGCTGTCGACGCTGCCCATGGCGGGCGGCTTCGACCCGCAGAGCGGACAGCCGACTCCACCCTGGATGGTCTACTCGCAGGCGCAGGAGCTCTTCGACATACGCCCGCTGCAACCGACAGCGACCTCCATCGGCCCGGACGTGCGCGTGCTCGTGCTGGTCGACCCGAAGAACCTCTCGCCGGCTACGCAGTTCGCGATCGATCAGTACGCGCTGCGCGGTGGCCACATCCTCGCCTTCGTCGATCCGCTGGCGGACGCGGATCAGTCGGCGGGCAATCCCATGCAGGCCGTCGGCGCCGATCGCGCCTCGCACATCGAAAACCTCCTCGGCGCCTGGGGCGTCGACTTCAATCCGCGCGAGGTGGTCGCCGACCGCGGACACGCGCTGACGGTCGGCATCCGCGAGGGTGAGCCGCCGGTCGAGGACGTCGGCTTCCAGGGGCTGGACGGGTCCTCCGTGTCGCACAACGACATCATCACCGCCGACCTGTCCGACGTGAATGTCGAGACACCAGGCTATCTGACACCACGGCAGGGCGCCCAGGTCAAATTCGAGCCGCTGCTCGTGTCCAGCACCGACGCGGAGCTCATTCCGGCGCAACGATTCACCCTGCTGCCCGATCCCGCGAGCCTGCTGGACAACTTCAAGCCGACCGGCCAGCGGTACACCATCGCGGCGCGCGTCACCGGCACGGCGAAGACTGCCTTTCCTGACGGACCGCCCAAAGGCGTGACGTTGCCTGCCGGACAACGTGACCTCAAGACGTCGGTAAAGCCGTTCGACCTGGTCGTCGTCGCAGATTCGGACTTGCTGTCCGACTTCCTCTGGGTCCGCGAGCAGGACCTGTTCGGCCAGCGCGTCGAGCAGGCCATCGCCGGCAACGGCGCGCTGGTGCTCGATGCGCTCGACAACCTCGCCGGCAGCTCCGACCTCATCAGCATCCGCGGCCACGCCGGTTACACGCGCCCGTTCCTGCGGGTAGAGGCGCTGCAACGCGTGGCGAACGCCCGCTTCCATGCCCAGGAAGAGCGACTGCAGCAGGAGCTGCAACAGACGGAGCAGCAGCTGACGCTGCTGCAGTCGAAGCGCAACGACAAGTCGGCGCTGATCCTGACGCCCGAGCAGCAGCGGGAGATCGAGCAGTTCGAGGCGGAGAAGCTGCAGATCCGCAAGCGCCTGCGCGCGGTGCAGGCGGGACTCGCCAGCGACATCGACCGCCTGGGCACGGAGCTCAAGGTCATCAACATCATCGTGATGCCGGCGCTGTTCGCGCTCGCGGCGCTGCTCCTCGCCGTGCTGCGCCGCCGGCGGCCCGCCGCCCCGACGAAGAAGGATCATCTTTCATGAGCGCACGCCGCGTCACGCTCCTGTTCGCTATCGGCATCGTCGTCATCGCCCTCGCCCTCTGGGTGTCGAGCCGCAGCCAGACAGGCGGGGACTCGGTCGCGGGCACCACGGTCCTTCCCGGCCTGGAGAGCTCGCTCAACGACGTCACGCAGGTCCGGATCACCAAGGCCGACAACACGCGGACGACCCTGACGCGCGGCGCGAGCGACTGGCGGGTCGGCGAGCGCGGTTACCCGGCGGACTCCGGCAAGCTGCGCAAGCTCCTGCTCGACCTCGGTTCGTTGAAGGCCGTGCAGCGCAAGACGAGCATCGCGGGCAACTATGGCGTGCTCGGCGTCGAGGATGTGACGCAACCGAAGGCCACGGGCGCGCGAATCGACGTGGTCTCCGCGGGCAAGACATGGTCCCTGATCGTCGGCAACTCCGCGGACGACGACGACTGCTACGTCCGGGTCGTCGGGTCGGCACAGAGCCTGCTCGCGAGCCCGCTGATCCTGGTCGATGCGGACCCGAAACTGTGGCTCGACCCCACCGTGCTCGACATGGCACCGGGCCGTATCAGCGAAGTCGATGAGCGGCCGGCCAAGGGCCCGGGGTTCAGCGTCACGCGGGACAAGAAGACGCAACCCGACTTCGCCGTGCACGGCATCCCGCGCGGCCGCGAGCTGACCGGCGCCGATGCGGCGGACACGATGGGAAGCGCGCTTTCCGGCCTCACCCTGACCGACGTGCGCAAGGCCGTCGCGCCCGCGCCGGGCACCGATCTGGCGCATGCGTCCTTCAGGACTTTCGATGGGCTGGAGGTCGATATCAGCGGCTACACCCAGGCCAGCGATCACTACATCGACGTCTCCGCCCGGGCGGCGGACCCCGCGGCCGACGCCGAGGCGCGGCAGATCAACTCGCGGCTGCAGGGCTGGGACTTCGAGATCCCCGATTACCGCTACGAGGAGATCTTCCAGTCGCTGGAGGGACTGCTGAAGCCCGTGCCGCCGAAGAAATCGGCGGCGAAGGCGCACTCTCACTCGGTGAAATGACCGCGAAGTCCTGCTGGCGCGCGCCTACCGGGCCCGCGCCAGCAGGAGCAGAGTGACCGTTGCGAGCAACGCGGTCGGCAGCCACGCGAGTATCACCGGGTCGAGGTTGAAGACGAACGTGCCGCTGTCGATCAGCCGCTGCAGCAGAAAGAACCCGAGTCCGATCACCAGCCCGAGCACGGTGCGTGTTCCCGCCCCGGCCGAGCGCATCGAGCCCAGCGCGAACGGTATGGCAATGAGCACCGAAAAGAGGATGGCCACGGTACGCGCGATCTTCGACCAGAACGCGAACAGATACTGCCGCGCGTCCAGCGAATTGGCGTGGAAGTATCCGATGACCTGCCACAGCGCCTGCAGCGTCAGCTGCTCCGGGTCCTGTACCGCCAGGCCAAGAAAACCGGCGGTCACGTTGGACCGCAGGATCCGGTCCCCCGGCGGGGTGACCGTCACCCGATCGTCCGTGAAGCGCGACTCGGTGTAGCCGCGCAGCAGCCAGGTGCGCTGCCCCGCGGCCGTGGCGCTCGCCGCGTGGCCGATGGAGATCAGGGTGTGCTGCGGTGACAGCTGGAAAACCTGCATGCCGGCGAACTGACGCGATCCAGACTGGCGCGCGACGTTCAAGATGAGGTCGCCGTCCCGCACCCACGCGCCGGTGCCGCCGCCAAAACTGACGCTGTTGAACTGTATGAACGCCTTCTGTTGGTTCGCCGCCTCCTGCAATTGCGGCGCCACGAATTCGCCGATGGCCGCCTCGAACGCAATGAGAAGTCCGGCGGCGATGAGGGCCGTGCCCGCCAGGCCCGCGATGGACGCGCCGGTGGCGCGGATCACGGTGATCTCACTGTTGCGGGCGAGTTGGCCGAAGCCGATGAGCGAGCCGATGAGCGTGGTGATCGGCAGCAGCTGATAGACCTGCTGCGGCAGATTGAGCAATGTGTACCAGAGTGCGTCCGCGACGGTGTAGTGGCCGACGCCGATGTCGCCCTGCTGGCTGATGAAGACGAGGAGTCCCCCCAGGATGAGCAGCACGGCCATCACCAGCGCCACCGCGCCGAGCACGGTTCGGACGATGTAACGGTCGAGCAGGGTCATGCCGTCGCCGTCCGGCGGTAACGCAGACGCTGGGCCACTCCGGGCCCGAAGATCATCGCCAGGGCGAGCAGCACGGCCGCGGCGTGCGCCCACCAGAGTCCGAGCGCCACCGGAATCGCGCCATGCGCGATCCAGGCCTCACCGGCGGAAATCAGATTCGAATAGACGAGGTAGGCCAGCGCGGCGAGCCACACTCGCGAGTAGCGGCCCTGACGGGGCCGGAGCCGCGCGAGCGGCACCGCCAGTACCGTCAGGACGATGCACATCAGCGGCATCGAGATACGCCATTGCAGCATCGCCTGCCGCTTGGGGTCGGGGGACGCGAACAGCGCCGCGGTGGGCTGGGCGTCGAGATCGGTGATGATGGCGTTCGCGGGCGGCAGCCGCACGGGGATGGTCAGCTCGGAAAAGGAGGGCATGGAGCGAAACTGCGTGCTGCCCGGGATGCCCTCGAACCGCTGTCCGTCGAAGAGCTGTATGGCCTGGCTGGAGCCGTCCGGCGTAATGCTTTGTACGGCACTGCGGGCGAGCGTCACTTCCACCGTCGGTCCCCGGTTCCGCTCCACGAAGACGTTCTGCAGCTTGCCGTCGGGATCGACGCGCTCGGCGTAGACCACCGCCGTGCCGCCGGAGAATGCGCGAAAGACGCCGGCCTGCAGGGGCGCGAACTGGCCGGCGCGCACGGCCGCATTGCGGATGCTCAGCGCCTGCTCGGTCGCCCCCGGGGCGACGACCAGCGTGAGTGCGGCGAGGCCGGCCGCCAGCACGACGCCCAGGCCGATCACGCCTGCATACAGCGTGAAAGGCCTGACGCCGCAGGCGAGCGCGGCCGCGAGCTCGCTGTCGTGGTAGAGCCTGCCGAGCGCGAGGACGATGGCGAGCAGCAGCCCGACGGGCACCAGGATGCTCAGGTATTGCAGCATCCCGAGATAAATGAGCTCCAGTACCACGCCCTGGGGAAACTGGCTCGCCGCCGCACGCTCCAGCACCGCCGCCACCTGGTTGGCCAGCAGGATGATCAGGAGCACGCCCATCACCACGATCCAGGCCGTGATGACTTCGCGCAGAATGTAGCGCCCGAGGATCTTCCCCAACCGATGGCCTGCCGTGACTTTCCCCGCCGAACCGCCGGTGGGTAGACTAAAATATTACGGTAAAGCAGACGGTTGCGCGCCTCAAGTGGGGAACATTGCGATGCGATTCGAGACCTTTGGCAAGGCGATTACCGCGCTCGACGTCGACTGCCTCATCGTCGGCGTCTTTGAGGACGGACAGCTGAGCGTGCAAGCGCGCGCCGTGGACTCGGCGTGCGGCGGCCGGCTGAAAAAGCTGCTCGGCCGGGGTGACTTTCCCGCAAAAGTCGGGGAAACCCTGCTGCTCGGCGATCTGCCGGGCATCGACGCCACGCGCGTGCTGCTCACGGGCCTGGGCGCGAAGAAGAGCTTCGCCCGCAAGGCCTGGCGAAAAGCCTGGACGGCGGCGGTCGCGGCGGTTTCGAAGACCGGCATCGAGAGCGTCGCGCTGGCGATCGAGCGGCCGGAGGCGAAGGAGCTCGACGATTACTATTTCGGGCGGGCCGTCGCGGAGATCGCGGAGGCGGGCCTCTACCGGATCAATGACCTCAAGAGCGCCAGGAAGCCGAAGGCCGTTGCGCTCGCGCGCGTCCTGGCAGGCCCCGTCGCCAAGGGCGCCGCCGCGGCACTGAGCCGCGGACTGGCGCATGGGGCGGCCATCGCCGCCGCCTGCAACATCCAGCGGGACCTCGCCAACCTGCCGGGCAATATCTGCACGCCGACCTTTCTGGCCGAGGAAGCGCGCGCGCTCGCCAAGCGCTACCGCTCGCTGCGTGTGCGCGTGCTCGATGAGCCGGCCATCCGCCGCGAGAAGATGGGCTGCCTGCTCGCCGTCTCGCAGGGCAGCGCGCAGCCGCCCCGCTTCATCGTGATCGAGCACTCCGGGTCCGGAAAAGGAGCGGCTGCCTCGCATCCGGTGGTCCTCGTCGGCAAGGGCGTCACCTTCGATACCGGCGGCATCTCCCTCAAGGACCCGGCTGCCATGGACGAGATGAAATTCGACATGAGCGGCGCCGCGGCGGTGATCGCATCGCTGACGCTCGCCGCGGCCCTCGAGCTGCCGTTGCGGGTCATCGGGCTCGTCGCCGCCGTCGAGAACATGCCGGGCGGCAAGGCCATCAAGCCCGGCGACATCGCCACCAGCGCATCCGGGCAAACGGTGGAGATTCTCAACACCGACGCCGAGGGCCGCCTGATCCTCTGCGACGCGCTGCACTACGCGCGCCGCTTCCAGCCCGCGGCCGTCGTCGACATCGCGACGCTCACCGGCGCTTGCGTCGTGGCGCTCGGCCATCACCATTCCGGCGCGATGGGCAATGACAACGCGCTGGTGACGGAGCTGGTCGAGGCGGGCGTGCGCGCCGACGATCGTGCCTGGCAGCTGCCGGTCACGGAGGAATACGCCGAGCAGCTCAAGAGCAATTTCGCGGACTTCGCCAACATAGGCGGCAGGGACGGCGGCGCCATCACCGCCGCCGCATTCCTCGCCAAGTTCACACAGGGGTTGAAATGGGCGCACCTCGACGTCGCGGGCACCGCCTACCAGGGCGGTGCGCAGAAGGGCAGTACCGGGCGTCCGACCCCCCTTCTCGCGGACTTCCTCATCCGGCGCGCCGGGCTCTGACGCGCCACGGCATGAGTCATGGGCGACAACGACGGCATTTCCGCATCTGTCGGTTCGAGCGACGGCGCTTCGTCTCCGCCCGCCTCATCCGCCGCTGACCGCAGCCTGCGGGTCGACTTCTACGTCATCGAGGGGACCGCGGCGACCGCGCGGCTCAAGGTCGCCTGCCGTCTGGCGGAGAAGGCCTACCTCGCCTCGCAGCGCGCGCTCATCTGGCACACCGAGCGCGCGGAGCTCGAGGCGCTCGATGAGCTGCTGTGGACCTTCGCGGACGGCAGCTTCGTACCGCACGACTGGCTGACATCCAACGCCGCCGAGGAGGCGCCGGTGCTGCTCAGCGCGGGGACACCGCCCACCGCGGAGTTCGATTTCGTCGTCAATCTCGCGGCCGAGCCGCCGCCCTTCCTGCCGCTCACGCGGCGGGTGGCGGAAATCATCGATGGCGACGAAGGGCGGCGAAGGGCCGGGCGGGCCCGCTTCAAGACGTACCGGGAGCTCGGCGTCGAGCCGGGAACCCACCCGTTGCGCGCGGAATGAGGCCGACCGCCCGCTATAATCCCGCGAGAATTCACTCAGGGCACGACACTCCATGGACAAAGCGTACGCGCCGCACGAGATCGAGCGGCGGATCTACGAGCAATGGGAGGCACGCGGCTGGTTCGCGCCGAGCGGCCATGGCTCGCCCTTCTGCATCATGATCCCGCCGCCCAACGTGACGGGCACGCTGCACATGGGTCACGCCTTCAATCACACGTTGATGGACACCCTCACCCGGTACCACCGCATGAAGGGCGACGACACGCTCTGGCAGCCAGGCACCGACCATGCGGGCATCGCGACGCAGATGGTCGTCGAGCGCCAGCTGGAAGCGCAGGGCAAACACCGCACGGATCTGGGCCGCGACGGCTTCGTCGAGCGGGTCTGGCAATGGAAGGCGCAGTCCGGCGGCATCATGGCGGGCCAGATGCGGCGGCTCGGCGACTCCGTCGACTGGTCGCGCGATCGCTTCACCATGGACGCGGGCCTGTCGCGCGCGGTCGTCGAGGTGTTCGTGCGCCTGCACGAGGATGGCCTCATCTACCGCGGCAAGCGGCTGGTCAACTGGGACCCCGTGCTGCTCACCGCGCTGTCCGACCTGGAGGTGCAGAGCGAGGAGGAGGAAGGGAGCCTGTGGCATCTGCGCTATCCCCTGGAGGACGGGCAAGGCTACGTCGTAGTGGCCACCACGCGCCCGGAAACGATGCTCGGCGACACGGCGGTCGCCGTCAATCCCGATGACGAGCGTTACAAACATCTCGTCGGAAAGCGCCTGCGCCTGCCGCTCACGGAGCGCTTGATCCCCGTCATCGCCGACGCCTACGTCGATGTCTCCTTCGGCTCCGGGTGCGTCAAGATCACGCCGGCGCATGATTTCAACGACTACGAGATCGGGCTGCGTCACGGCCTGGAGCAGATCAACATCCTGACGCCGCGCGCCACGCTCAATGACAGCGTGCCGGAGCGCTTCCGCGGTCTCGACCGGTTCGAAGCCCGCAAGCGCGTCGTCGCGGAGCTGGAAGCGGCGGGCCTGGTCGAGAAGATCGAGAAGCACAAGCTCATGGTGCCGCGCGGCGACCGCAGCGGAGCCGTGCTGGAGCCCTACCTCACCGACCAGTGGTACGTCAGGATCGCGCCGCTCGCCGCGCCGGCCATTGCCGCCGTGGAGAGCGGTCGCACCCGCTTCGTGCCGGAGAGCTGGTCGAAGACCTACTTCGAGTGGATGCGCAACATCAAGGACTGGTGCGTCAGCCGCCAGCTCTGGTGGGGCCACCGCATTCCCGCCTGGTATGACACCGACGGCAATATCTACGTTGCACGCAGCGAGGCGGAAGCGAGAAGCAAACACCGCCTCGGCCCCGATGTCGCGCTGCGTCAGGACGAGGACGTGCTGGACACGTGGTTTTCCTCGGCTCTGTGGCCGTTCTCGACCCTCGGCTGGCCGGAGAACCCGCCGGAGCTCGCCCGATACTATCCGAGCACGGTGCTGCTCACCGGATTCGACATCATCTTCTTCTGGGTCGCCCGGATGATGATGATGGGGCTGAAGTTCATGGACGACGTTCCGTTCCGAGACGTGTACATCCACGGCCTCATCCGCGATGAGCACGGCGAGAAGATGTCGAAGTCCAAAGGCAACGTGATCGATCCGCTGGACATCGTCGATGGCATCGACCTCGACTCGCTGATCGCCAAGCGCACCAGCGGCCTGATGCAGCCGCAGATGAAATCCAGGATCGAGAAAGCAACCCGCAAGGAGTACCCCGAGGGCATTGCGTCCCATGGGACCGATGCACTGCGGTTCACCTTCGCCGCCCTGGCCTCCCCGAGCCGCGATATCCGCTTCGACCTCGCGCGTGTCGCCGGTTATCGCAACTTCTGCAACAAGCTGTGGAATGCCGCCCGCTTCGTCACGATGAGCGTCGGTGCCGAGGCTCCGGGCGCGGCACCCGCGAGCGCTGCCGACGCCGGTGCCATCGAGCTCTCCGTCGCCGATCGCTGGATCCGCTCGCGCTTCGCGCGCGCCGTGGAGACCGTCGAGAAATCCCTCGCCGACTACCGCTTCGACTACGCCGCCGCGGCGCTCTACGAGTTCACCTGGTACGAGTTCTGCGACTGGTACCTGGAGCTCACCAAGCCCGTGCTGCAGTCCGACTCCTCCTCTGCCGCGGCACGCGCCGGCACGCGCCGCACTCTGCTCGAGATCCTCGAAGCGCTGCAACGCGCGCTGCATCCCATCATGCCGTTCATCACGGAAGAAATCTGGCAGCGCGTCGCGCCGCTCGCCGCTCGCCCCGGCCCCACCGTGATGCTGGCGCCGTATCCGCGCGCCGGGGATTTTCCGCGCGACGAAGCCAGCGAGCGCGAAGTCGGCTGGCTGCAGTCGTTCATCCTCGCGGTGCGTCAGATCCGCGGCGAGATGAACATCAGCCCTTCGCGCCGCATTCCGCTTCTCTATCGCAATGCCGCCGCGCACGATGTCGACCTCATCCAGCGGCATCATGCGTGGCTCGAGCGCCTGGCGGGCATCGAGCCGCCGCGCGCGCTGGCTGCCGACGAGCCGGTCCCGCCCGCGTCGACCGCGCTCGTCGGCGACCTGACGCTGCTGGTGCCCATGGCCGGCCTGATCGATGCCGCAGCCGAAGTTGAGCGGCTGACCAAACTGATCGCCCGCGCCCGGTTAGACCTCGACAAGACGGCAGCACGCCTCGCCAACGACAACTTCGTGCGCAACGCGCCCGAAGCCGTGGTGGTCGCCGAGCGCCAGCGCCTGGCCGAGCTCGAGCAGGCGGTCGCGCGCTTCAACGCCCAACTGCAGCGCGTGCGCGCTCTGCCCGGGCAGGGAGGCGCATGAATGCGGCGGCCGCGCAGGACCGCGATGCGGCGGACCTGCAACGCGCGCTCGCAGCCCTGGAGACGGTCGTTCTCGGCAAGCCGCGGCAGGTGCGGCTCTGCCTGACCTGCCTGCTGGCGCGCGGGCACCTGCTGATCGAGGACGTTCCGGGCGTCGGCAAGACCACCCTGGCGCACACCCTGGCCCAGGTGTTGGGACTCGCGTGGCAGCGCGTGCAGTTCACCAGCGACCTGCTTCCGGCCGACATCATCGGCGTGTCGATCTTCGATCGCGCGAGTCAGCAGTTCAAATTCCGCCAGGGACCCCTCTTCACGCAACTGCTGCTCGCCGATGAAGTGAACCGGGCGAGCCCGCGCACCCAGAGCGCCCTGCTCGAGGCCATGGAGGAGCGCCAGGTCAGCGTCGACCTCAGCACCTACCGGCTCGCCGAGCCGTTCTTCGTCGTGGCCACCCAGAATCCGCACGAGCAGCTCGGCACTTTTCCGCTGCCGGAGTCGCAGCTCGACAGGTTCCTCATGCGCGTGACGCTGGGTTACCCCGACGCCGCTCACGAGCGCGAGCTGCTCAAGACCGGTGACCGGCGCGACTTGATCCCGCGCCTCGAGCCGGTGCTCGGACCCGGGGCGGTGATTCGCGCGCAGCAGACGGTGCGCGCCATTCACGTGTCGGAACCCTTGCTCGATTACGCGCAGGGCCTCATCGCCAGAACCCGCGAGCGCCCGGATCTGAAGCTCGGGCTCTCGCCCCGGGCGGGCCAGGGACTGATTCGCTGCGCGCAGGCCTGGGCGCACCTCGCCGGGCGCGCCGCGGTCCTCCCGGAGGACGTGCAGGCCGTGTTGCCGGCCGTGGTCACCCACCGACTGGAGCGGCGGGACGGCGCACGATCGGACTCGCCCGGCTCTGCCACGACGGCAGACTTGGCCGAGGAGCTCATCAGGACGGTACCGGTCCCGGTTTGAGCGTGCGATGGCGGCATTGGCCAAGCTACGAGCTCGTTTGCGGCAGCGCGCCGCGCAGTGGGCGCGACGGCGCCAGGGCCCCGACGAACTGCCGCTGACACTCGCGCGGCGGCGTCTGTACATTCTGCCGACACGCGCCGGAATGGCCTTCGGCGCTCTCGTGCTGACCATGCTGGTCGCGGGATTCAACTATGGCAACAGCCTGACGCTGCTGTTGGCATTCCTGCTGGCGGGCTTCGCGCTCGTGGCCATGCACGAATGTCACCGCAACCTGCTCGGCCTGTCGCTGCTCGAGGCCGCGGCGCCGCCGCTGTTCGCAGGCTCCTGCGGCACGCTGCGCCTGACGTTGGGGAATGCAGGATCGCGCCTCTCGCGCTATCGTGTGGAGACCGCGGTGGCGGAGGAGGCCGCGGTCGCGCACGACCTGCCCGCAGGCGGCCGCGGCCAGATCGAGCTGCCGCTACGCGCCGGCCGCCGGGGCCTGCAGCGCATCGAGCGGCTGCGAGTCAGCAGCGCGCATCCCTTCGGCCTCTTCCGCGTCTGGACCTGGATCCATGCGCCCCTCACGGTGATCGTCTATCCGCGGCCCGCGGGCTCCTTGCCGCTGCCCGCCGACAGCGGCACGCGGGCAGGCTCCTGGCCGCGAGGCACGGGCGGCGCCGACGAGTGGTTCGGGTTGCGTCCCTTTCGGGACGGCGATTCGCCCCGGCAGGTGGCCTGGAAGGCCTATGCGCGTGAGGCCCCGTTGCTCGTCAAGGAGTACAGCTCCGCCGGCTCGCCGCTGCGCCTCCTGTCCCTCCAGGCGGCCGGCCAGCCGGACCTCGAGTCGCGCCTCGCGCAGCTCGCGCGCTGGATCGTGGATGCCGAGGCGGCCGGCGAGCTCTACGGGCTGGAGCTGCCGGAGGAGCGCATTCCGGCCCATCGCGGACCCGATCATCGCCATCGCTGCCTGTCGGCGCTCGCGCTCCACGGCTCTGCCCGATGAGGGCCGCCCGGACCATTCAGCAGACGCCGCGCCGGCCGCTGCTGTGGGTTTGCGCAGCGATCACGGCGGCGCTGTTGTTGCATGCCGTCGAGGTACCCGCGTGGGTCACGATTGCCGCGCTGGCTCTCGTCGGCTGGCGCGTCGCGGGGCTCTTCGATGCTGCGCCATTGCCTGGCGGCATCGTGCGCATCGCGCTGGGACTGGCGCTCGTGGCGGCGGTGCTCGTGCGCTTCCAGACACTGAACGGACTCGTTCCCGGCACCGCGATGCTGATGTTGATGGCGGCGGTCAAACTGCTCGAGACACGCAGCCGTCGCGATCAGTACGTGGTGATCGGCGGCGCGCTGTTCCTCCTCATGGCGGCATGCCTGTACGGCCAGGAGCTGCCGTGGGTACCGCTCTACGGCGCGGAAGCGCTGTTGTGCTGCTCCGCGCTCGCCGTCGTGGCCTACACGCCCGAGGCGAATATGGGCGCCTCGCCTGCGCCGGCGGGTTTGCGGACACGCGAGGCCGTCGCGCTCGCGGGCCGGACGCTCCTTTACGCCATACCGCTCGCCATCCTGCTCTTTCTCTTCTTTCCGCGGCTGCCGGGTCACTTCTGGGCACTCACGGGTGCGGATGATGCCGTCACCGGACTGGGTGACACGCTGACACCGGGCGGCATCACGCATCTCACCACCTCCTATGCAGTCGCCTTCAGGGCACGCTTCGATGGCGGACGGCTCCCGCCACCCGCCCAGCGCTACTGGCGCGGTCCGGTGTTGCACGACTTCGACGGCGCCACCTGGACAGCGGGGGGGTATGCCCGGGGCACCGCGGAGCTCGAGTGTCTCTCCACGCCCTACCACTACCGCATCTTTCTGCAGCCGAGCTTCAGGCGCTGGTGGCTGGCGCTCGATACGGTAACGAGCTCGCCGGGCGCGGGTGTGCTGTACACGAGCGATGAGCAGCTCATCGCCAGCCAGCCGGTCACGCAGTCGGTGAGTTACGGCGCGATTTCCTGCGCCGACGCGCGCTCGCCGGCGCCGCTCACCCTCGCGGCACGGCGCGAGGACACGCGCCTGCCCACGGGGAGCAATCCCCGCACTCGCGCTTTCGCCGTGCAACTGCGCCGCCTCGCCGGGTCGGATGCGGCCTTCGTGCAGGCGGCGCTCGCGTTCCTGCGCACCGGAGGTTTCACTTACTCACTCACGCCGCCGCCTCTCGGACCGGATCCCATCGATGACTTCCTGTTCCACACGCGCAGCGGCTTCTGCGGTCATTACGCCTCGGCATTCGTCGACATCATGAGAGCGGGCGGGGTTCCGGCGCGAGTGGTCACCGGTTATCTCGGCGGCGAGCGGAACCCTTACGACGGCACGCTCACCGTGCGCCAGTCGGATGCGCACGCCTGGGCTGAAGTCTGGCTCGGCGGCCGCGGCTGGACCCGGGTCGATCCGACCGCGGCGGTGGCACCGGAGAGACTGTACCGGGGCATCCTCGATCTGCTGCCGGGTGCCGTCTCCGTCCCCGAGCGGCTGGTGCATGCTTGGCCCTGGCTCGCAGCCGCGCTGGCGCGTTGGGAGGTGCTCGACGGCTGGTGGAACGAGCGCGTGGTCGGCTTCGATCACGGCTCGCAACTTCGCCTCCTGCGCGATCTCGGATTTCACTCGCCAGAGCTGCGCGATGCCGGCTGGGCGTTCGCATTCGCCCTGTTGGCCTGGCTGACGTGGATCTCGTGGCAACTCGGCAAGACTGCCGAGGGCGCCCGGTCTGCCGATCGCCTGGCGCGCGCCTACACGCGACTGTGCCGAAAGATCGCCCGCGCAGGCCTGCCGCGGGCGGCGCACCAGGGCCCCCTCGCCTACGCGCAAGCCGTCGCGCGACACCGCCCCGAGCTGACAGCCAGCGTACGCCCCCTGCTGGAGCAGTACGCTGACCTGCGCTTCGGTCCGACAGCCGGTTCCGCAAACGATGGACAGCTCCGAACGTTCGAGCGCGCGGTGTCCCGTCTCTCCCTCCGTCGACCCAGGTAGCGCCGACCCCCATCCGCAGCCGGGACTTCGGTTCCGCGAAACCCGAATTGCGGCGGCGCCGCTGCGGCCCGCTCTCAGACCGCGTGCTCGCGGGTCTCCCGGAAGGTAATGTCCGGCCAGCGCTCCACGGTCAACTGCAGATTGACCCGCGACGGTGCCAGGTAAACCAGCGCCCCCGCATGATCGACCGCCAGGTTGTCGTGCGCCCGGGTGCGAAACTCCTCCAGTTTTTTCCCGTCCGCGGCCTCGATCCAGCGCGCGGTGTGCACGTTGACCGGCTCGAACACGCACTGCACCCCATACTCGTCCTGCAGCCTGAAGGCGACCACCTCGAACTGCAGCGGCCCGACCGCGCCCAGGATGAGCTCATTGTTGCGCACCGGCTTGAACAGCTGCGTCGCCCCTTCCTCGCACAGCTGCGACAGCCCTTTCTGCAGCGCCTTCATCTTCAACGGATCCTTGAGCACCGCCCGGCGGAAGATCTCCGGCGCGAAGTTAGGCACGCCGGTGAAGGCCAGCTTCTCCCCCTCGGTGAAGGTATCGCCGATGTTGATCGTGCCGTGGTTGTGCAACCCGATGATGTCGCCTGCGTACGCCTCCTCCGCGTGCTCGCGCTCCGCCGCCATGAAGGTGAGCGCATCGGCGACCCGCACCTCCTTGCCGAGCCGCGAATGATAAAGGCGCATGCCGCGCGTGTACTTGCCCGAGCACAGGCGCAGGAACGCGATGCGGTCGCGATGCCCCGGATCCATGTTGGCCTGGATCTTGAACACGAACCCCGACAGCGCCTCCTCGAGCGGCTCCACCTGCCTTTCCAGGGTTGCACGCGGACGGGGCCCCGGCGCGTGCGCGGTGAACGTCGCGAGCAGCTCCTCCACGCCGAAGTTGCTGATGGCCGAGCCGAAGAACACCGGCGTCTGCCGGCCGGCGAGGTAGGCTTCGGGATCGAATACCGCAGTCGCGCCCCGGACCAGCTCGATCTCCTCGGCGACCGCCTGCAGCCGTTCGCCCAACAGCTCGCGCGCCGCCTGGCTGCGCAGGCCGTCGATGACCTGATTCTCGCCGACCCGGCCACGCTCGCCCGCGAGGTAGACGTAGATGCGGTCCTCCAGCAGGTGATAGATGCCCTGCAGGTCCCGCCCCATGCCGATCGGCCAGGTCACGGGCGCGGTGGCGACACCCAACACCTTCTCGATCTCATCGAGGAGCTCGATCGGCGCGCGCCCTTCCCGGTCCAGCTTGTTGATGAATGTCATGATGGGCGTGTCGCGCAGGCGACAGACCTCCATCAGCTTGATGGTCCGCTCCTCGACGCCTTTGGCGCAGTCGATGACCATCAGCGCCGAGTCCACCGCCGTCAGCGTGCGATAGGTATCCTCGGAGAAATCCTCGTGACCCGGCGTGTCCAGCAGGTTGACGATGCAATCGCGATAGGGAAACTGCATCACCGACGAAGTGACGGAGATCCCGCGCTGCTGCTCCAGGCGCATCCAGTCGGAAGTGGCGTGGCGCGCCGCCTTGCGTCCCTTGACGGTGCCCGCCATCTGGATGGCGCCGCCGAAGAGCAGCAGCTTCTCGGTGAGCGTGGTCTTGCCGGCGTCGGGATGCGAGATGATCGCAAAAGTCCGCCGCCGACGGATCTCGGCAGTCAGTTCAGTCATGGATCCGATCGTCAGAGCGTGTTGCGAGGGGCGCGGCGGCCGCGCAGGGTCAGCCTCAGCACCGCGGCGTCCTCCCTGCCGCCGGCGGCCTGGTAGTAGCCACGGCGCATGCCGACCTGCTCGAAGCCCATGGCCTGATACAGGCGGATCGCCGCCGTGTTGGATGGCCGCACCTCGAGGAACGCCTCGCTCATTCCGGCGGCCGCGCCGCGCTCCAGGAGATACGACAGCATGCGCCGTCCGAGGCCGCGGCAGCGGTACGCGTCAGCGACACAAAGGTTCAGCACGTGCGCCTCGCCGGCGCCGACGCTCATCACTCCGTAGCCCACGACCTGACTCTCCAGCGCCAGCACCCGGCAGACATATCCGACCCGCAGGCAGTCGCGGAAGATGCCTTCGCTCCAGGGAAACTGGTACGAGGCGCGCTCGACCGCGAAGACCTCGGCGACGTCCGCCTCGGTCATGGGGCGGATGCCGATCTCCGGGCCGACATCGAGCAGCTCAGGAGCGATGGCCATCTTCGGATACGTCTGCCGTCAGTTGCCGGAACACGCTACGCGCGAACTTCAGGTCCTCCCACGCCTTGCGCTTGTCCGCCGGGTTGCGCAGGAGGTAGGCGGGATGATACGTCACCACGAGCGGCGTGTTCAGCTCGCCGAACCGATGCACCCGGCCGCGCAGGCGGCTCAAGGACTCCTCGGTGGCCAGCAGGTTCTGGGCCGCAATGCGGCCCACGGCCAGCAGCAGGCGGGGGCGCACCAGCTCGATCTGGCGCCGCAGGAAGGGCAGGCAGGCTGCGACCTCCTCCGGACGGGGGTCGCGATTGTTCGGCGGCCGGCTCTTGAGCACATTGGCGATGTAGACGTTCTGCGCCCGGCTGAGGCCAATGGCGCGCAGCATCGCATCCAGGAGCTGTCCGGCACGCCCGACGAAGGGCTCACCGCGGCGGTCCTCCTCCGCCCCCGGAGCCTCGCCGATCACCATCCAGTCGGCCTGGGGATTGCCCACGCCGACGACGCCCTGGGTACGGGTAGCGTGCAGGCTGCAGCGGGTACACCGCAGCACTTCCTGGCGCAGCGCCTCCCACGGACCCTCGCCGGCGGACGCCTGCGCCGGCATTGCGCCTAGCGAGGGCGGCGGTACCGATACCGGTACCGCCAAAGGTGGAGCCGCGACCTCGGCCAGAGCCTTCGTGGCAGCCGCACCGGTCCGCGGCACCCAGACGTCGATGCCGATGGCCTGCAGGTACTCGGAGCGCCGCCCGCGGTTCATCACGCAGGGGCGCGCCGGAGGCGGCGCAGGCGGCGGAACAGCCAGATGAGGGGCGCCGAAATGGCGTACGTACCGAAGATCGCCAGCAGCAACGTCGGCGGATCCGTGGCGTTCAGAACGACGGCGAGCAGGACGACGATGAGCACTACGAGCAACAAGGACACGAAGCGCACGCGGCGGTCGAGGTTGAACTGCTTGAAGCTCGGATAGCCGAAGCGGCTGACCATGAGGGCGCCGGCGACGGCGGTCACGGTGAATGCCGCGATGAGGCCTGGAAGGCCAGGCTCGTGCCACTGGCTGGAAGCCCAGACGAAGCCCGCGACGATGGCGGCCGCCGAAGGGCTGGGCAGACCCTCGAAGTAGCGCTTGTCGGCCGACGGGGCACGGGCGTTGAAGCGCGCCAGACGAAGCGCCGCAGCCGCGGCGTAGAAGAAACATGCCAGCCAGCCGAACCGTCCCCACTCGTGGCCGAACTCCGCGATGCGCACGACGCCCCACTGGTATGCGACGATCGCGGGAGCGAGACCGAATGACACCATGTCCGCGAGGCTGTCGTACTCCTTGCCGAAAGCGCTCTCGGTGCGAGTCAGGCGGGCGATGCGTCCATCCAGCGTGTCGAAGATCATCGCCACGAACACCCCCATGCCCGCCGGCGCGAAATGCTTGTCGATCGCGGCGACGATGGCATAGAAGCCGGAGAAGAGGCACCCCGTGGTCAGCAGGTTCGGCAGCAGGTAGATCCCCTTGCGCCGCGGCTTGACCTCGTTTTCGGTATCCGGCTCCACGCTCACCGCACTCTCGGGGATCGGACTCTCGGGCGTCAAGACTGGCTCGGCCTGGCAGCGGGAAGGGAGGCGAATTTTAACAGGTGGTCTCCTGTAAGATGGCCGATCTCTGCAACCCGGCAAAAGACCCGCGCACCGATGAGGCTCTCGCAGTACCCGATCAACACCGCCAAGGAAACCCCGGCCGAGGCCGAAGTACTGAGCCATCAGCTGATGCTGCGCGCGGGGCTGATCCGGCGCGAGGCGGCGGGCCTCTACAGCTGGCTGCCGATGGGACTGCGCACCCTGCGCAAGGCCGAGGCCATCATTCGCGAGGAAATGGACCGGGCCGGAGCCTTCGAGCTCATCATGCCGGTGATCCAGCCGGGTGAGCTGTGGCAGGAGTCCGGCCGTTGGACGGAATACGGCCCGGAGCTGCTGCGCATCAAGGACCGCCACGAGCGCGACTTCGTCGCCGGCCCGACGCACGAGGAAGTGATCACCGACATCGTGCGCCGCGACATCAAGAGCTATCGGCAGCTCCCGGTCAATTTCTATCAGGTGCAGACCAAGTTCCGCGACGAGATCCGCCCGCGCTTCGGCGTCATGCGGGCGCGCGAGTTCATCATGAAGGACGCCTACTCCTTCCACGTCGATGCCGCCTCGCTGCAGCAGGGTTACCGCGCCATGTACGACGCGTACACGCGCATCTTCACGCGGATGGCGCTCGATTTCCGCGCCGTGCGGGCCGACTCCGGGCCCATCGGCGGCGACGTCTCCCAGGAATTTCACGTGCTCGCCGCCTCCGGGGAGGATGCGATCGTCTTCTCGGATGAGGACGACTACGCGGCCAACCTCGAGGCCGCCGCCGCCCTGCCGCCCAGGGAGCCGCGGCCCGCCCCACGGGAAGCCATGGCCAAGGTGGCGACGCCCGGCGCGCGCACCATCGAGGAAGTCTCGCGCATGCTCAAGGTGGAGCCGTCGCGCTGCGTGAAGACACTGCTCGTCGAAGGCGCGGAGGAGGAGGACGTCGTGGCGCTCGTGCTGCGCGGCGATCACGAGCTCAACGCCACCAAGGCTCAGCGCCTGCCCGGGGTCCGCAGCCCCTTGCGCATGGCGGGAGCCGAGCGCATCGCGCGCGCCACCGGCGCCCAGGCGGGGTTCATCGGGCCGGTGGCCCTGCGCTGTCGCGTGTATGCCGACCACAGCGCCTTGGCCCTGGCCGACTTCATCTGCGGCGCCAACGAGAAGGACATGCACCTCACCGGCGTCAACTGGGACCGGGACGTGGGCGAGGTCACCGCCGCCGACATCCGCAACGTTCGCGCGGGAGATCCGAGCCCGAGCGGCCGCGGACACCTCAAGATCACCCGCGGCATCGAGGTCGGACACATCTTCCAGCTCGGCCGCAAGTACAGCGAGCCGCTCAAGGCGACGGTGCTCGACGAGTCCGGCAAGGAAGTGACCGTGCTCATGGGGTGCTATGGCATCGGTGTGACGCGCGTCGTCGCCGCGGCCATCGAGCAGAATCACGATGAGCGCGGCATCATCTGGCCGGAGCCGCTGGCGCCCTTCCAGCTGGTGCTGGTGCCGCTCAACCTGCAGAAATCCCCCCGGGTACGCGAAGTTGCCGACCGCCTCTACCAAGAGCTCACCGCCCAGGGCATCGAGGTGCTCTATGACGACCGCGATGCCCGGCCGGGGGTCAAGTTCGCCGACGCGGAGCTCCTCGGCATTCCGCACCGGCTGGTGGTCGGCGACCGCGGCCTGGACGCGGGCCGCCTGGAATACCGCTACCGCCGCGACACCGAGAGCACGGAATTCCCCGCGGACGAGGCGATCGACTTCATCAGGAAGCGCATTCGCCGCTGAGGCGCTCGGCATCCTCCTCGCCTGCGCGCTTCTCGCGCCGCGGGCCCGTGCCGACCAGCGCGATGCGGCCCTCGGCCCCGTCGTGCAACGCGCCATCACGCAGGCGCAGTGCTTCGCCGATCGCTACGATGCCGCCGTCTGGTACACGCTGATGGCGCCGCGGCTGCAGCGGTTCGTGCCGGATGCCGCCGAGCGGCTCTCGATCCTGCAGCAGGTGTACTGCGAGACCCACCGGCCGGGGGAAGCCAAGGTGCCGCCGGGACTGGTCATGGCCGTGATGCAGGTGGAGAGCGATTTCAACCGCTGGGCGGTCTCCCCGGCCGGCGCCGTGGGCCTGATGCAGGTGATGCCCTACTGGCCGGAGAAGCTGGGAATGAAGGGCTATGAGCTGGTGCACGTCGCGCCCAACATCAGGATGGGCTGCGCCATTCTCAGGTTCTATCTGCAGTACACGCACGATGACGTGCGGCTCGCTCTGGAAAAATACAACGGCAGCGTCGGACATCCCGAGTATCCCGATCGCGTGCTCACGGACTGGGAGCGATGGTCGGGCGCTGACGATCTCGGATTCGCGAACACCAAAACGCGGTAACGGCGTCGGCCTGCCGACGCCTCCTCTACGCCGTCTGAAACCCCGTGGGTGGCCGCTCGCAATATTCCGGGGCATCGGCCACCTCGACCGCACTCACCTTGGCCGCGGACGAGCCCGTCCATAACCAGTTGACGAACGTCCGTACCGCCTGCTCGTCGCCGCAGGCCAGCACCTCGACGCGTCCGTCGGGGAGATTGCGCGCATAGCCGCGCACGCCGAGGTCGCGCGCGCGCTGCGCCGCCGAGCCGCGATAAAACACACCCTGCACCCGGCCCGAGACCAGGCATTTCCGGCAGATCATGCGGCGAATATATCCATTTCGCCGCCAGCGGTCGAAATACCCCTTGCATGCCGTACCATGCGGCGACCCGCGACAGGGGAAGACCCGATGACCGAGATCCTGGTGCTCTACTACTCCCGCAATGGTGCCACTGCGGAGCTGGCCCGTCAGGCCTGCCGCGGCGTCGAAAGCGTCCCCGGCGCCGTGGCGAAGCTGCGCACCGTGCCCCCCATCAGCGCGGAGAACGAGCGGCCCGCCAAGCTGGTGCCCATGACCGGCGCGCCCTACGTCACGCTGGACGATCTGCGCACCGCGGACGGTCTCCTCCTCGGCAGCCCCACGCGCTTCGGCAACATGGCGGCACCGCTCAAGTACTTCATCGATTCGACCTCGAGCCTGTGGGTGTCGGGCGCGCTGGCCGGCAAGCCGGCCGCCGTGTTCACTTCGACGCAAACGATCCACGGCGGCCAGGAAGCGACGCTGCTCTCGATGATGCTGCCGCTTCTCCACCATGGCATGTACCTGGTGGGTTTGCCGTATACGGAGCGGGCACTGCACCAGACGCGCTCCGGGGGCACACCCTATGGCGCCTCGCACGTCGCCGGCACGGAGGATCAGGCGGTGCTGACCGATGACGAGCGGTCGCTGGTCCAGGCGCTGGGTAAGAGAGTAGCCGCGCTGGCCGCGCGATTACGACAGCCCTAACACCTCGCGGATGAACGGCACCGTCAGCCGCCGTTGCGCGGCGAGCGCTGCCTCATCGAGGGTATCCAGCAGACCGTACAGCCGGCGCATGTCACGCGGGAAGCGGCGCTGCAGCCAGCGCGAGGTCTCCTCCGGAAGCTCGAAGCCGCGCAGTCGGGCGCGCAGCTGCAGCGCCTGCTGCTGCTCCTCTTCGTCGAGCGCGCGCAGCTGCAGTACGGCCCCCGCGGCACAGCGCGAACCGAGATCGGGCAACGCCCAGGCGAGCAGCGCCGGCGGCGGCCGCGCCGCCATGACCAGCGCCCCTCCGCCGTCCTCGACCTCGCGCAGCAGGCCGAAGATGGCCTGCTCCCAGTCCAGGCGGCCGACGACCGTTTCGAGATCGTCCAGACAGAGGCATTGGAGTTGCGGCAGCCCCTCGAGCACGCCCACGCCGAGGCTGGCCAGCTCCGCCAGTGGGAAGTAGCCCGCGCGGTGCGACGCCGCGGCCTGCGAGCACATCGCCTGCAGCAGATGCGTCTTGCCGGCGCTCGACGGACCGCAAATCCAGGTTGCCCCCGCGACTTCGCCTCGCGCGACGCGCTGCGCGTGCTCCAGCGCTTCGCGGTTGCGCGCGGGCAGGAAGCTGGCGAACACCGCGCGGTCGGGTAATTGCACTCCCAGGGGAAGTTGTTGCATGCGCTTCTCAGGCCGCCCGCTCGGCGTCCGTGTCCCCGACCATGGCCCAGGCACGCCGGGTGAACGTCTGCAGGTAATTGATACCGGAGATGGTGGTGGTGGCGCATACGATGAGCGCCAGAGCCCGTACCACACCGTGGGGCGGAAAGCCGATCGCCGCGGCCGACATGACAGCCATGAGATAAAGCAATTGGGCCGCCGTGTTGATCTTGCTGATGATCGTCGGTCGTCCGCGGAGCGGACCGAACCAGAGCCGGTAGACGAGCGCGCCCAACGCGATCATGGCATCGCGCGCCACCGCCGCGGCAGTCACCCACCACGGCACGATGCCGAGCCACGTGGACTCGACGAACACCGTCACGAGCAGCAGCTTGTCGGCTGCCGGGTCGAGGAATTTGCCGAGATCGGAAATCCAGTTGAATCGTTTGGCCAGGTAGCCGTCCAGGCCGTCGGAAACGGCGGCCGCCACGAAGAGGGCGAGCGCCAGCCCGTAGCGGCCGCCATAGAGAGCCGTGGCGACCGGCCAGATGAGCGCGAGGCGCACCAGACAGATGATGTTGGGGATATGACGCACGTTGAAGGAGAGCGGCTGCGTCCGCGTGCGGCTTCGAGCGAGCCTAGCCCGGCCGGTACCGGTAGACGAGCGGCGCGCCAGTGGCTCCGCTGCCCTGCGTGGCCGGTCCGACGCGGGTGAAGCTTGGCGAGCTCGACAGCGCCCGATCGATGGTGGCGCCGCCACCCCGCACCGCGAGGTCGAACAGTACGGCGTCGCCGGTGACCTGTCGGACGTTCGCGCGGCTCACTCCCGGAACGGCGCCGAGCATCAGCTCGATGTTGGCATAGTCGGACAGGCTCGTGACTCCCTCGATCTCGATTTCCGTGTCCCCCGGCGCGCTCGCCAATGCGGCGCCGGGCGGCGGCGCGAGCAGGTCCACGGTGTCATCGATCCCCGCGGTTGCCGCACCGCTCCAGCTCTGAGTGGTGAAATCGGTATAGAGGCGCCACTGCCAGGCTCCCGGCACGCCCGGTTGCGCCGGCGGAGGGCTGGCGGCGGGCGACGCCTGCGCCGCTCCCGCTGATGCCGCACCAGGCGTGGCGGTCGCGGGGGCCGCGGGAGCAACGGCAGGCGCCGGCGGCGTGCCTATCAGAATCTGTTCCGCGCCGTAGCGATGCGCCATCTCCAGCAGCGCCTCGCGCGGCAGCAGGTTGCCGCTGCCATCGGTGACTGGCAGGGGCACGATGCTGATCGGCAGCCCGCGCTCTTCGGCGGCCTGCTCGAGGGCCGCCTGGTCCGCGGCCTGGTCGGTCGGGGCGGGCGGCGGACTGAGGACCACCAGAGTGAACGGGCGGTTCGGATCCCAGAGGCTGCGGTCCAGCGCCGCGATCACCTTGTCGACCGCCGCCGCATCGAAGAGAACCTGCAGCTCGCCTTGCGGGCCGCGATCGTAGCCCTGGACATATTTGGGCGCGTCGGCGATGAGGCCGCCGAAGACCGGATCGTCGGCCGATTCTCGCCGGCCGGTCGCGCGTACCAGCGCCGCGCGCATGGCCTGCTCCAGGGCCGGCGGCGACTGACCCGCCACGTCGACCTGGAATACCGGCACCGCGTGCGCCGCCCACGCCACCGCCGGCAGCACCGCGCACGCCGCGAGCAGCAGCGCTGCGCGGACGAGACTCATGGCGGCTGTCTGAGTGGGGGACATCGCAGTGTTTGGTTCGCGCCGTGGATCGCGCAAAATGTACAATACCACACGCAAGGGCTCCGGCCTGAACACGAGGGCGTTTCGGTGAGTGAAGGCCGCGGCATGACCTATCGCGACGCGGGAGTCGACATCGACGCCGGCGACGAGCTCGTCGAGCGCATCAAGCCTCTTGTCGCACGCTCGCGACGACCGGAGGTGCTGGCCGGCATCGGCGGCTTCGGCGCGCTGGTGGAGCTGCCCGCGGGCTACCGCCATCCCGTGCTCGTCTCCGGCACCGACGGCGTCGGCACGAAGCTTCGCCTCGCCATCGATGCGGGACGTCACGACACCATCGGCATCGATCTCGTCGCCATGTGCGCCAATGACATCGCGGTCCAGGGCGCGGAGCCGCTCTTCTTCCTCGATTACTACGCGACCGGCAAGCTGCGGGTGGACGTGGCGGAAGCCGTGGTGCGCGGCATCGTGGAAGGTTGCGCGCAGGCCGGCGCCGCCCTGGTGGGCGGTGAGACTGCCGAGATGCCGGGCATGTATCACGGTGAGGATTACGACCTCGCCGGTTTCTGCGTGGGGGTGGTCGAGAAGGATGCCATCATCGACGGCCGTAGCGTGCGTGCCGGAGATTCGGTGATCGGCCTCGCCTCCTCAGGACCGCATTCGAACGGCTACTCGCTGATTCGCAAGCTCGTCACGCTCAGCGGCGCCGGCAAGGACACGCAGCTCGATGGCAAGCCGCTCCTCGATCGTCTGCTCGCGCCCACCCGCATCTACGTCAAGCCCCTCCTGGCACTCGCCAAACAACTGGAAGTCCGCGCGCTGGCGCACATCACGGGGGGTGGGCTGACTGACAACATTCCGCGCGTCCTGCCCGACGGGCTGGAAGCCGTGCTGGAGCGCCGCCGCTGGCACCGCGATCCGGTCTTCGACTGGCTCCAACAGGTCGGACACATCGACGGCGCGGAAATGTATCGCACGTTCAACTGCGGCATCGGCATGATCGTCGTGGTGGCGAAGGAGCACGCGTCGCAGGCGGTCGCGTTCCTCGCTGCCCAGGGCCAGTCGGCAAAGATCATCGGAGAGATCCGCGCGGGAGCGCGCGGCGTGGTCATCGCAGAGTGACCGGCGCGGACCCGCTGCGGCTCGCGATCCTCATCTCCGGCCGGGGCTCCAACATGGCGGCGATTGGACGCGCCTGCGCCGAAGGCCGCATCAACGCGCATGTGGATATCGTGCTGTCCGAGCGCGCGGATGCCGCCGGACTCGACATCGCGCGCGCCATGGGGATCGAGGCTCGCGCCATCGCCTGGCGCGGCGCCGCCGATCGCCAGGGCTTCGAGCGGGAGCTGCAAGCCGCGCTTGCGGCGGCGCAACCGCAGCTCATCGTGCTCGCCGGGTTCATGCGCATCCTCTCGCAACAGTTCGTCGCGGCATACGCCGGGCGGATCCTCAACATTCATCCGTCGCTGCTGCCGCAATACCGCGGGTTGCACACCCACCGCCGCGTGCTCGAAGCCGGGGATCGGACGCATGGCGCCAGCGTCCACTTCGTGACTGCGGAACTCGACGGTGGACCGGTCATTCTGCAGTCGAGAGTCGCCGTGCGGCCGGGAGACTCCGAGGACACGCTGTCAGCGCGCGTTCAGGCCACCGAGCACATCATCTATCCGCGGGTGATCGGCTGGCTCGCGGACGGCAGGCTCGCATGGCGCGCTGACCGCCCGTGGCTGGACGGCAAGGTCCTCGACACTCCCGTGGTGGAGGAATTCCCCTGATGAACGAGGCTGGATGACGCTACGGTGGACTGAGCGCGCGTTCGCGGCCGCGGCGGTACTGGTGACGGCTGCGACAGCCTATGCGGCGCCTGCCGGCGGCGTATCGTCGCAACCGGGCGCAGCCTCCGCGCCCGTTCCGTTCGTCGCCACGTACACCATCGCGTGGCATGGCGTCACCGCCGGGACGTCGACTCTGGAGTTGCGCAGGATCGGGCCGCAGTTATACCTCTACACCTCCACGGACCGGGCTTACGGCGTCTTCCGACTCGCCTTTCCGCATCCGATGCAACAGTCGAGCCGCTTCAGCATCACCGCGGGCGAGGTCCGGCCGCTCGCATTCCAGGCCGGCGGCGTGGGCAATGCCGTGATGGCGCAGTTCGATTGGAAGTACGGTCAGGTGACCGGCATGGCCAAGGGGAAGCTGCTCGACCTGAAGCTGCAGGCAGGAACGCAGGACCCGCTGTCGGTGCAGATCGCCATCATGCTCAAGCTGCTGGCGCAGGACGCTCCCAACAGCTTCTGGATGCTCAACACCGACGAGATCGACCGCTTCCGGTACGTCCGGCATGGGGAGAGCACGCTCGACACCCCGCTCGGGAAGCTGCGCACCATCCTCTATACCAGCCAGCAGCCGGGCTCCAGCAAGATCACGTATCTGTGGCTGGCGCCGGCGCTGAACTACATGCCGGCGCGCGCCGAGCAGCACGTGAAGGGCAGCACCCAGATCGCGCTGGAGATCCAGGCGTTCAAGACGCAATGAGCCGCTCAGGCGCGCGTGCGCGCCTTTTGGCGCTCGCGGGCACGGCGCAGGGCGAGAGGACAGACCTTGCCCGCAGCGTGCCGCGCCGCAGCGGCCGAGTTTGCTTCGGCGTGCGCGTCGGCCGGCGGCGCAATGAGCGAGGCCGGCTGTACGGTGCGCGCGGCGAGGCTCGCCGTGGCGACGAGCGTCGACGCGCAGAGGATGCCGATCGCATGCCGCACGCGGCCCGGCACGGGGCGCCTGAGCGCGGCGATCCGGCGGCGCAAGGGATGCGCCGTGCCCCAATGACAGGCGAGCGGCAGGGCCAACCCGCTCTCACCCGCCAGCTGCGCCTTGAGCAGCGCTTCCGCATATCGCCCGCGGCGCCCCCTGCCGGCGGCGGCGAGCACCGCCGCGTCGCAGGCGAGATCCTGATCGAATCGCAGCAGCCGCACGGCCCAGAACATCACCGGGTTGTACCAGAAGACGCACAGCCAGAGCGCCCCCAGGCCGTTGACCAGCGTATCGCGCCTGCGCATGTGCGCCCGCTCGTGCGCCAGGACGAATTCGCGCTCCTCGGCGCTGTAGTGCCGCTCGAAATCCAACGGAACCAACACCCGGGGGCGCAGGACGCCGATCAGCATGGGCTCGGTCACCCCGCCGCTGCGCCAGGTACCGTCGGGTAACGGCACGAGAATGCCCAGCGAGCGGATGAACGCACGCTGCCGCAGAACCATCAGGGCGAGCACGGTCGCGACGCCGACTGCCCAGACGGCGCATGCCGCCTCGGCGAATGGGAGGGAAACGTGGGCCGACTCGATGAGGACCGCCATTCTCGCCCACACCCAGCCGATGAAGTCAGGTCCGGCCGCCGCGGGGTTGGCGTCGCCCCGGCCGATGTGTGGAAGTGTGAGGGCGAAGGCGCTCACCGGCACGGCGAGCCACAGCCAGTAGGCGGCCCGGGCGCCGACCGTGTTTCGCAACGGCGCGCGCGCCAGCGCCGCGAGCAGCGCGGCGAGCGTCGTCACGGCGGTGAGGCATGCCAGATATCCGAGCACGACTGCATCACTCATCCTCCAGCTCCTCGATCAGGCGCTTGAGCTCGCGGATGTCGCGCCTGGAGAGCTTGCGGTGGCGGCTGAAATGCGCGACCAGCGGTGCGACGCGCCCGCCATAGAGGCGATTGAGCAGGCTCTCGCTCTCGCGCGAGAGCCACTCCTCGCGCGCGAGCGCCGGCGAATAAATGAAGCGGCGGCCGTCCTTCTCGGCGCGCACGGCACCCTTCCTCAGCAGGCGGCCGAGCAGGGTCTTTACCGTCGACTCCTGCCAGTCACGCGGCTTGGCGAGCACCGCCATCACGTCTTCTGCCGTGGCGGTCCCCTTCTCCCACAGGACTGCGAGGACGGCGGATTCCGCCTCGCTGATGGTTTCCGGTGTGCTCATGAGAGGTCCACGAGACTACACTTGTAAACGACCGTGTCAAGCCGGCCGATGCTCGGTCAGGCGGAGGACCCCGCGGGTCTGCAATGGTCGTCGCGGATGAGCTCATTTTTCCAATTCACCTCCCACGTCTTGCCGCCATCCGTGGAGAACGCCTGCCGCCACTTGGCAACCACCGTCGAGCCCTTGGGATCGACGGTCCAGGTGAAACGCACGATGATCGGCTTGCCGTTGAAAGTGTCTTTGCCTTCGAAGACGCCTACGTTGCCCCGGAATCGGCCCGCGACCGGCGGCTCGATGACACCGTGAGAGAACCGGTTGTCGAACCAGTAGAGCCGCCACAGGCCGGTCTGCCGGTCATAGGTGCGCAGGGTCACGCCGACGAAGTTCGGCCAGTAGCTGGCGCGAAGGACATCCATGTCGCCGATGCCGCCGGGCAGCGGCATGCCCTCGTCGCAAGTGACGAAGTCCGCCCAGTCATGTGAACCGGCCAGGCGCTTCACCAGCCTGTGATTCGGCATCCTCCATTTGCCGTACTCGAAGTCGAAATCGTGCGAGCCGTCGCGCACGCCGGCCGCCGCGGGCGGCGGCATTTCGCCGCCGGTACCGCCCGGGGAGGCCGGGACCGCCGCCGTGCGGATGAGGTCGTTGGCGAATATCGGCTTCCATGTCTTGCCGCCGTCGAGCGAGAGCGACTCCTCGAAATGAGCGGCGATCTTCGAATGATCGCCAAATCGGGTCCAGGTGTAGCGGTCGATGGCCGGTTTGCCCTCGACCGTCAGCTGCTCGTCGAAGATTCCGACATTCCCCCGCCACCTGCCGACGTTCGGCTCCCCGACATCGCCGCGTGACTTGAGATTGTCGATCCAGTAGATGCGCCAGAGGCCGGCGGCACGGTCGTAGAGCCGGACCGTGATGCCGATGAACCCCGTCCTGGGATAGTCGGATCGATAGAAATCGATGTTGCCGAGTCCGCCGGGCAACGGGCGCGCCTCATCGGTCGCGTCGAACTTCGCCCAGTCATGCGAGCTGAGCAGCGGCGCTTTGAGTCGGCGGTTGTGCAGCAGCCACGAGGCGCCGAAAAGAAAGTCGAAATCATGCGAGCCGTCCCGGGCCTGCGCCGCCGCGGCGGGGGAGCTGGCGCCAGAGGACGCGGAGACCGCTACCGCCTTTGCCGGGATGCAGCACGACGCGTTCAGCAGCACGGTGCCAAGCGCACCCGCAATCACGAGCCTCGATGGTCGCATCGTCCGCCACCCCTTTTTCGTTTACGATTGTAGACAGCACAAAGATTACGCGTGTAAACAGATAAGTCAAGCGTGTTCCGCCGCCGCCGGCCGGTGCCTTCGCTTGTGGAGCTTCAGATCGTCTCGGGGGCTCTGAACTGCTTGGCCAGCTTCAGCTGCTGGCCCTGATAGTTCGAGGCGATGTCGCTGCCGTAGAGGGTCTCGGGCCGCTCCGCCATGCGCTCGTAGCGCAGCCAGCCCACCGTCTGCCCGTGCTCCAGCAGGAACGGCACCTCGTGCGACCTGACTTCCAACACGCCGCGGCTGCTGCCGACCCGCCGCGTGCGCGCGTCCCAGCCGAAGCCCGGATCGAAGAAGCCGGCGTAATGAACGCGGAACTCACCGGCCCGCGTGTCGTACGGCAGCATCTCGGCGGCGAACTCCGGCGGCACCGCGATGGCCTCCTTGGTCATCAGGATGTAGAACTCGTCCGGATCGAGGATCAGCGACGATTCCTTGTGAAAACGGATGGGCTCCCAGAAATCGAACGGGTCGTAATCGCGCCGCTCCAGATCGATGCGTTTGGCATGCTTCTTCGCGCGCCAGCCGATCAATGCATCGTCGGCGCCGGATCCCCTGAGGTCGATGGTGAAGGGCAGGTAGCCCGTCCTGTCGGTCGTGGCGTTCGACTCGGCTATCTGCCCCTCCGTGAGCAGCGCCCGCCAGTCGGCGATGGTGATCGGCTTGGGATTCTCGCCGCGCGTGCGGCGGAAGCGCAGCTGATTCAGGCGCGTGCCGGTCCGCGCGACGATGCTGAAACTGCGCGGCGCGACCTCGATGTAGAGCTGCCCCTCGTAGCCCTCCGCGACCTGATCGAACACCGTGGCGTGATCCGCGATGAGACGCGTCAGGATGTCGAGGCGGCCGGTCGAGCTCTTGGGGTTCGCGAAGGCGGCGACGTCGCTGCGCAGATTGATGGCCTCGAGCAGCGGAATGACGTAGACGCGGCCCTTTTCCAGGACGGCGCCGTCGCGCAGGCTGATCTTGAAGCGCTCGAAGCTCGGATCCAGCTCGCGCATCTTCTCCAGCACCTTCATTCCCTTGCCCGGCAGGAAGCTGGCGTCCACCGGATAGGCGCAGTCCCCGAGACGCAGGTCGAGGCTCGCGGGCTGAATCTGATCGGGCGCGATCTCGTTGGCCTCGAGGATGCCGGCCGGCAGGATCTCCCCGGCGCTCAGCATTCCCCTGATCTTCTGGCACGGCAGGATGCCCGTGTAGACGGGCGAGCGCGCGACTTCTTGCGATGCAGCCATGCTCTCGTCGTCAACCTTCCTCGACGACGATCTTCGGGAATACACTGCTGCGATCGCGCGCGCGGATCGCAAGTGCGGCTGCCGTCCGTCGTGCCGTCTGGAAATACGCCTGGGCGCGCAGCGAGTCGGGCGCAGCAACCACAGTCGGCCGGCCCCCGTCGGCTTCCTCTCTTATGTGCGCGTCCAACGGAAGCTCGCCCAACAGCTTCACGTCGTATTGCTCCGCCATCCGCGCGCCGCCGCCGGTGCCAAAGATGTGCTCCGCATGTCCGCAGTTGGAGCAGATGTGGACGCTCATGTTCTCCACGATCCCGAGGACCGGCACCGAGACCTTCTCGAACATCTTGAGGCCCTTGCGGGCATCCGCGAGGGCGATGTCCTGTGGCGTCGTGACGATGACGGCGCCCGCCACCGGTACGCGCTGCGCGAGGGTGAGCTGGATGTCTCCGGTTCCCGGAGGCATGTCGACCACGAGGTAGTCGAGCTCGCCCCAGTGGGTCTCCGAGAGGAGCTGCGTGAGCGCTTGCGTGACCATGGGTCCGCGCCAGACCATCGGCTGCTCCGCGTCGACGAGGAAGCCGATCGACATGGCCGCCACACCGTAGCTTTGCAGCGGCTCGAGGTGCTTGCCGTCGGGCGAGGTCGGCCGCTGTCCCTGCAGGCCCAGCATGAGCGGCTGACTGGGCCCGTAGATGTCCGCGTCGAGCATCCCGACCCGCGCCCCCTGCGCCGCCCAGGCGAGCGCCAGATTCGCGGCCACGGTGGACTTGCCCACCCCGCCCTTGCCGGAGGCCACGGCGACGATGTTCCTGATCTCCGCCAGCGGCTTCAGATTGCGCTGCACGGCATGCGCGCGGATCTCCGCCTGGAGCTCGATCGCGAGCGGCACTTTCAGCCCGGCGGCCGCCAGGTGCGCCTCGAGGGCGGCCGCCAGCTCATCGTGGTACCCGCCCACCGGGTAACCGAGCGCGATCCGAGCCCGAAAGCCGCCGCCGTCGGCGGCCACTTCGCGCAGCGCACCCGCTTCCCGCAAGGTCTCGTGCAGGTAAGGGTCAACGTACGCCTCGAGGGTCATCCTGACGGCGTTCAGAGTCGAATCGTCGGCCATGTAAATCGCAGCGATCGGCGGGTGGGAATGCTCCATTGTAGAGCGTTTCATCGCGACGCTCATATCGAATGGACGGCGGCCTCGATCAGTCCCGCGTCGTCCCGTCCGGTGCTATGGCATAATTTACCCGCGTTCCCCGCCGGGCTCGTGCGGCGCGGCCAGGCGGTGCGGGGTAGGTCTGCGCCTGGGCACCGATGTCACGACATATCAGCGTGGAGGAAGACTTGCGCGACGGAGCCGCGTGGGAGTGCCTTTCCGGAAAGGCTGAATGAGCTTCTTCACCAATTTGCGCGCCGACCGGCTGATCACCGAGATCAGGTCCTGCACCGATCCGGCCAGCCCGGATACCCAGAAGGCGGTCGCGCGCCTGAAGGATCTGGGTCCCGGCGCCATCGAATCCATCTTTGCCGCCCTGCCCGACGCCGACAAGAACGCGACGCTGGCGTTCGTCGAAGTCCTTTCGGGGCTGGTGAGCCCGAAGTCCTTTCCGCTCTTCGTGCGCGGCCTGGTGGAAGGCAGCCCGCGAGTGGTGGCCGGCATCGCCTGGGCGCTCACCAGCAGCCGCAACTATCCGCCCAACCTGCTGATCGAGGCGCTGGCGACACCCGGCATCTCCAAGTCCGCCCTGCTCGAGGTCATCGCCGCGCACAAGGCGCGCTATGGCGTGCGCGAGCTGCTCAATGCCGCCTACACCCAGGAGCCCAACGAGAAGGCGGCGCTGTTTCGCATCATCGGCGAGATCGCCGACGCCAACGCGGTCTCGGAGCTCATCGGGCGCGTGCAGGGCAAGGATCCCATCGCGCGCGTGCACATCATCAACATCCTGTCCCGGTTCAACACGCCCGAGGTGCAGACGGCGCTGCAGGGGCTGCTCAAAGACCCGAACAAGCTGATCCGCGGCGCGACCCTGTCCGCGCTGCAGCGCATGGACGGCAAGATCGACATCGAGCGGGTCTGCGCGCTGCTCAAGGACCCCGAGATCGATGTGCAGAACAAGGCCATCGATGTCGTCATCAAGGCGAACGATCCGGAGACCATCCGCTACCTGATCGAGATCCTGAAGGACGAGAACGAGAATGCGCGCCGCGCCGCGGTCGAGGTGCTGAACGAGGTCGGCAACGCCAAGTCGGTGAAGCACCTGCTTGAGGCGCTGAAGGACAGTGACTGGTGGGTGCGCAGCCGCGCCGCCGACGCGCTCGGCAAGATCGGCGGGCCGCGCGTCATCGAGGCGGTGCTCGAGCTCATCCGCGACAAGGACGAGGACATCCGCCGCGCCGCCATCGAGATCCTCAACCAGACCAAGGACGAGCGCGCGGTCGAATCCCTCATCCAGGCGACGCGCGATCCGGACTGGTGGGTGAGCGAGCGCGCGGTGGATGCGCTGGCCGAAATCGGCAGCAAGCGCGCCGTGCCCCGCCTCACGGAAATGCTCAAGGTGGGGCCCGCCAAGGCCACCCCCATTGTCGTTCGCGCGCTCGGCAAGCTCGGCGACGCGAAGCTCGTCGATACGCTGTTGCCTTTCATGGCGCGGCCGGAGCGGGAGCTGCGGATCGAGGCGATGCAGGCGTTGTCGAAGCTCGTCGACGAGCGGCGTGCGGAGCAGTTGCGCACGGAGCTGCAGACGCAGGCGGTATCACCGGATCAGACGATCGCCCGGGTCGCGAGCGCGGCGCTGGCGGAGCTCGACCACCGCCTGGCAGGCGGCGCGGTGATCACCGGCGGCACGCCCATGCCGGCGCCGCCCGCTGCAGGGCCCCGCCCCCCGCAGCCGGCGGCGATGGACGCCGCGCGCACAGGCATCATCGACGCAGCGGGACAATCGCGCATCGCGGAAGGACCGCCGCGGCTCGATATCCAGACGCTCAAGCCCGGGGACATCATCGAGGGCCGTTACAAGTACATCGACCGCATCGGCCGCGGCGCCTTCGGCACGGTGCTGCTCATGGAGGACACCGTCGTCGATGAGCGGCTGATCCTCAAGTTCCTCAATCCCAACGTGGCGACGGACGAGGAAGTCATGAAGCGCTTCGTCCACGAGCTGCGCTACTCGCGCAAGATCACGCACAAGAACGTCATCCGCATCTACGACTTCCTCTTCATCCAGGGCAACTACGCGATCTCCATGGAGTACTTCCCCTCGCACACCCTGGGGGCCGAGATCGTCGGCGAGAAGCCGCTCGAGCTCAAACGCGGGCTGCAGTTCGGCATGGACATCTGCACCGGCATGACGGTCGCGCACCAGGTCGGCATCGTGCACCGCGACCTCAAGCCCGCCAACGTGCTGATCAACCAGGAGGGGCTGCTCAAGATCGTGGATTTCGGCGTCGCCGCCGCGCAGCGCGAAGGCGATACCCAGCTCACCAAGACCGGGTACGTCATCGGCTCGCCGAAGTACATGGCGCCGGAGCAGATCCTCGGCAAGAAGGTCGATGAGCGCGCCGACATCTACGCCCTCGGCGTGATCCTCTACGAGATGCTGACCGGCGTACCGCCCTACTCCCGCGGCGACCACATGTCGGTCATGTACCAACACGTGCAGGGCAAGGCGCGGCCGCCGCAGGAGATCAACCCCGCGCTGCCGGCCGGGCTCTCGGAGCTGATCACCAAGAGCATGGCGGTCGACAAGACCAAGCGCTTCCAGAGCATGGACGAGCTGCGCGTGGCATTGTCCAAATACATGTAACCCCACGGGGGACCCCAAAGGCGCCTCGCCTCGCGCAACGGGCGCGCGCCCTTCCCAAGGCGTGCGTTACGTCAAATTTTTTGGGACAAGCCATTGATTTTGGCGGCCCAAGGGGGCAAAAGAGGCAGGCTCGAGTCACCGGAGATCTTCCTTGGCGCGTATAGACGCGTTTCTGAAGCTAGGCGCGCAGCAGGGCTGCTCGGACGTGCACCTCGCCGTCGGCGTGCCGCCCATGCTGCGCATGCAGGGCGACCTCCTGCCGATCAAATTCCGCGAGCTGCGCGCCGCGGAGCTCGAGGGCTACATCATGGAGATCCTGAGCCGCTCCCAGGCCGAGCACTTCGGCAAAGGCCAGGATCTCGACTTCTCGTACGTGTCCGGCGACGGCGGGCGGTTCCGCGTCAACGTCTTTCGCAAGGAGACCGGGATCGGCGCCACCTTCCGCGCCATCCCCTCGCAGGTGCCGCTGCTGGAGAAGATGGGATTGCCCGTCACCATCACCAAGCTCTGCGATTTCCACCAGGGCATGATCCTGGTCACGGGCTCGACCGGCACCGGCAAGTCGACCACCCTGGCGGCGATGATCAATCACCTGAACGAGACCCGGAAACTCAACATCATCAGCCTCGAGGACCCGATCGAGTTCGTGCACCGCAGCAAGAACAGCCAGGTGATCCAGCGGGAGCTCGGCACGCACATTCCAAGCTTTGCGGAAGGCGTGCGCGCCGCAATGCGTGAGGACCCGGACGTCATTCTCGTAGGCGAGCTGCGCGATGCGGAAACCATCTCCATGGCCATGACGGCCGCGGAAACCGGCCACCTGGTTCTAGGCACGCTCCACACCACCAGCGCCGTCAAGACCATCGATCGCATCATCGATGCGCTGCCGATCGAGGAGCGGGAGCAGACCAAGAGCTTCCTGGCGCAGAGCCTGCTCGCCGTCGTGACCCAGGTGCTGGTGAAGACCCCGGACGCGCGCGGCCGCAAGGCCATTTGCGAAATCCTGATGATGACCAAGGCCATCGCCAAGCTCGTGCAGACGGAGCAGACGCACCAGATCCCGAGCCAGCTGCAGATGGGCCGCGATCTCGGGATGCAACTGCTCGACCAGGCGCTGCTCGCGGCGATCGCCGCCCGCGAGATCGATCCCGACGACGCTTACAACTACGCGATGGACAAGCGTCCATTCCAGAAGTACGTCACCGACACGAGCATGCTGCCCAAGGTCAGCGAGATTGCCGTGCCGGCACCGCCGGCCTCGGCGGCCTGACGCGGGACGGGGCATGGCTGCGATCGACGCCTTTCTGATCGAAGTAATGGAGAAGCGCGGCTCCGACCTGCACTTCATCGCCGGCGATCCGCCGCGGATCCGGCAGTACGGCGATCTCATGCCCCTGAAGCCCGAGCCGCTCGGCAAGGACTTCGTCAAGGATGCGCTCTACGAGATCATGCCGAAGCCCGCGCTCGAGCGGTTCGAGTCCAAGGACGGCGCCGACTTCGCCTATATGATGCCGGAGCGCGGCCGCTTCCGCGTCAACGTCATGCGCCAGCTGAACGGCATGGGCGCGGTGTTCCGCGCCATTCCCTCCAAGGCGCTGACACTCGATGAGCTCAAGCTTCCGGAAGCCGTGCGCCAGCTCTGCCGCGCCAACAACGGCCTGATCCTGGTGACCGGCAAGACAGGCTCCGGCAAGTCGACCACGCTCGCGGCGATGATCGACGACATCAACACGCGGGTGAAGGGCCACATCCTCACCATCGAGGACCCGATCGAATTCGTGCACCAGAGGAAGAGCTGCCTCATCAGCCAGCGCGAGATCGGGGTCCACAGCATGAGTTTCGCGGGCGCGCTGCACTCGGCCCTGCGTGAGGATCCTGACGTCATCCTGGTGGGCGAGCTGCGCGACCTCGAGACGATGAGCATCGCGGTCACCGCCGCTGAGATGGGCATCCTCGTCATGGGCACGCTGCATACGAACGGCGCTGCTCCGACGGTCGACCGCATGGTCAACGTCTTTCCCTCCGACAAGCAATCACACGTCCGGACGATGCTCTCGACGTCGCTGCGCGGCGTCGTCTCACAGCAGCTGCTGCAGCGGGCCGACAAGCAGGGCCGCGTGGCGGCCCTCGAGATCCTGATCAACACGCCCGCCGCCGCGAACCTGATCCGCCAGGGCAAGCTCGACCAGCTCGAGAACGCCATGCAGTCCGGCGGCCAGTTCGGCATGCGCACCATGGATACGGCCATCCAACAGCTGCTCGACCAGCGGATGATCACCGGCAAGGAGGCTTACAAGAAGGCCATCAGCAAGGCGAAGTTCGAGCCGGTCAAGGACGCCGGCTGAGCCTCCCTGAGCCGCCGGCAGTGCTGTAAACTGCCGGAATGGCTGAGAAATTCTTCGTCACGACGGCGCTTCCGTACGCCAACGGCCCGTTTCATATCGGGCACATCATGGAGTACATCCAGGCGGACATCTGGGTGCGCTTCCAGCGCATGCGCGGGCACCAGGTGCACTTCGTGGGCGCCGACGATGCCCATGGGGCGCCCATCATGCTCAAAGCGGAGGCCGAGAAGATCAGCCCGCAGGAGCTGGTGGCGCGGATCGCGGCCGGGCGACCGAAATATCTGCAGGGCTTCCATCTCAGCTTCGATCACTGGCACTCGACCGACTCCCCCGAGAACGTCGCGCTGTCTCAGGATGTCTACCGGCGGCTGAAGGCCGCGGGCCTCATCGACTCGAAACCGGTCGAGCAGTTCTACGACCCCGTCAAGGGCATGTTCCTGGCGGACCGGTACATCAAGGGCGAGTGTCCCAACTGCCACTCCAAGGACCAGTACGGGGACGCCTGCGAGGTGTGCGGCACCGTGTACGCGCCCACGGAGCTCATCGAGCCCTACTCGACGCTCACCGGAGCCAAGCCCGTTCTGAAGACGTCCGATCATCTTTTCTTCAGGCTCTCGGACCCGCGCTGCGTCGACTTCCTGAACGGCTGGACCACGACTCCCGGCCGGCTGCAGCCGCAGGTCGTCAACAAGGCGCGCGAGTGGCTGTCGGGCCAGGGCGATGGCGAGCAGGGCCTCGGCGACTGGGACATCTCGCGCGATGCGCCGTACTTCGGCATCCCGATCCCGGATGCGCCGGGCAAGTACTTCTACGTCTGGCTGGACGCGCCGATCGGCTATCTCGCCTCGCTGCAGAGCTATTTCGCCAGCGGCAAGGCCAGGGCGAACGGCGAGCCGCGCACCTTCGAGCAGTTCCTCGCCGCGCCCGATACCCGCCAGATCCACTTCATCGGCAAGGACATCATCTACTTCCATACGCTCTTCTGGCCGGCGATGCTGAAGTTCGCGGGACCTCCCTACAAGGTTCCCGACAACGTGTACGTCCACGGCTTCATCACCGTCTCCGGGGAGAAGATGTCGAAGTCGCGCGGCACGGGCATCAGTCCGCTGCGCTACCTCGAGATCGGCATGAACCCGGAGTGGCTGCGCTACTACATCGCCGCCAAGCTGAACGCGAACGTCGAGGACATCGATTTCAACCCCGACGACTTCGTGGCGCGGATCAACAGCGACCTCGTCGGCAAATACGTCAACATCGCCAGCCGCGCCGCCAACTTCATCACCCGCCAGTTCGACGGCGCGCTCGCCTACGGCGGCGGCACCGAGGAGTTGCGGCGCCAGGCCACCGAAATCGCGCAACGCGTGAGCGACAGCTACCAGGCGCGTGAGTTCGGCCGCGCGATGCGCGAAATCATGGCGCAGGCCGATCGCATCAATCAGGACTTCGACGCGCGCCAGCCCTGGGTGCTCGCCAAGGAGCCCGCACGGCGGGCCGAGCTGCAGGACATCTGCTCGCGCACGCTCTACGGCTTCAAGCTGCTCACCGTGCTGCTCGCACCCGTACTGCCCGAGGTCGCTACCCGCGTCGCCCGGGAACTCTTCGGGCTCGAGCGGCCGTTCATCTGGTCCGATGCGCTCGAGCCACCTCAGCGGGTGGCTCCCTATCAGCACCTGATGACGCGCGTCGACCCGAAGCAGCTCGATGCGCTGTTCGATACTGACGGGCCCGCTCCCCGCGCGGCGAAAGTGACCGATGCCGCGGCGGCAACGGCCGGTTCAGCGCCGGCGCCGCCGGCGCCGACGATCTCGATCGATGAGTTCAAACGACTCGATCTGCGCGTCGCGCGCATCGTGTCCGCGGAGCATGTGACGGGGGCCGACAAGCTGCTGAAGCTGACACTCGACATCGGCACCGGGACGCGTACCGTGTTCGCCGGAATCAAATCCGCATACGACCCGGCGACCCTCACCGGCCGCCTCACCGTCATGGTGGCGAACTTCGCCCCGCGAAAGATGAAGTTCGGCGTCTCCGAAGGCATGGTGCTCGCCGCCAGTGACGAGTCCGGCGGCCCCTACCTGCTCTCGCCCGACAGCGGCGCGACGCCGGGCATGCGGGTGAGTTGAGCCGCTGATGGCAAGCGCCGACGACATCGACGCGCTGCTGCCGCAGACCCAATGCACCCGTTGCGGCTACCAGGGCTGCCGGCCCTACGCCGAGGCGATTGCGCGCGGCGAGGCGGAGATCAACCAGTGCCCGCCCGGCGGCGCCGCGACGATCGCGGCGCTCGCGACGCTGACGCACCGCGCCGCGCGGCCGCTCAATCCGGCCAATGGCGTGGAAGGACCGCCGCTCGTGGCGCTGATCGACGAGGCGGCCTGTATCGGCTGCGCCAAATGCCTGCCGCCCTGCCCCGTCGATGCGATCATCGGCGCGCGCAAGCAGATGCATACGGTCATCACGGCACTTTGCACCGGATGCGAGCTCTGCCTCGCGCCGTGCCCGGTGGACTGCATCTCCCTGGTTCCGCTGTCTTCCCTTGCCGATGCGCCGGCGGCCCCCGGCAGGGCGAGCAACCGACAGCGCTTCCTGGCCCATAACGAGCGCATCGCGCGGCGTGCCCGCGAGCGCGACGCGCTGCTCGCCGCGCGCAAGCAGTTGGCCGGCGCCGGGCGGCCGCGCGAGCTCTGAGGTCTCATCCATGCACGCCGCCACTCGCCGCGCGATCTTCCGCCGCCTCGCCGCGGCCAATCCCGAGCCGAAAACCGAGCTCGAGCACTCCGGCGCGTTCGAGCTGCTGGTCGCCGTCATGCTCTCGGCCCATACGACCGACAAGAGCGTCAACGCCGCCACCCGCAGGCTCTTTCCCGTTGCCAACACGCCAGCGGCCATCCTGGCGTTGGGAGAGGAAGGCGTGAAACCGTACCTGAAGACGGTGGGTCTCTACAACGCCAAGTCGCGGAACCTGATCGGCCTCTGCCGCATGCTGGTGGAGCTCCATGGCGGCCAGGTTCCCGCCGACCGCGCGGCGCTGGAGGCCCTGCCCGGCGTGGGCCGCAAGACCGCCAACGTGGTTCTCAACATCATCTTCGGCGAGCACGAGATCGCCGTGGACACCCACATCTTCCGTGTCGCCAACCGCACGGGCCTCGCCCCCGGCAAGACTCCGCGCGCCGTCGAAGACGCGCTGAACGCGAATACTCCCGCCGAATTCAAACATAACGCCCACCACTGGCTGATCCTTCACGGCCGTTATGTCTGTACGGCGCTGCGCCCCGCCTGCCCGACGTGCATCATCAACGACCTTTGCGAATACCGCGACAAGACCAAGCCGAAACCCCCCGGAGCGGCGCCGGGTGGGCCCCCTGCGGGCGCTGCCGCGCAACCGAAAACGCGACCGATCCGCGGCGGAATAGCCTGAATGTCCCTCTTCGCCGGCCAATCCCGCGAGCACCTGCGGCGCATGTACGCCGAAGCCTGGCGCAAGTACACCGCCAGGCAACCTCTGCAGCCCCTGGAAGCCCAACTGGCCGCGGTGATCGCCGAGCACCCCGAATATGTCCCGCTGCTGGAGTCCGGCGCCCAGGCCCTGAATGCCGACTACACCCCGGAGGGCGGCGAGCAGAACCCCTTTCTGCACATGGGCCTGCACCTCGCCATCCGCGAGCAGGTGGCCACGAACCGCCCGGCCGGCATTTCCCAGGTCCATCAGACACTGGCCAAACGCCTGGGCGATGCGCATGCCGCCGAGCACGCCATGCTCGAGGCGCTGGCGGAGACGTTGTGGGAATCGCAGCGCTCCGGCATGGCGCCCGACGAGCAGCGCTACCTCGAGCGCCTGCGGGCGCTATGAGCCGGCGCAGGCGGCCGCCCTTGGCGGCGGCGGCGTAGACCTCGAGGCACTGCCGTCCGGTCGGCAGATCCGGCAGGGTCCCGCATGGTGAAAGCCCGGCGCCCCGATGCCGGCGCGCGGCAGCCTGCCGGCCAGATGCGGATGAGCCGCCATCCAGCGCGGCACAGGCTACTTCCGCCGCGGAATGTAGAGGTCGGTCAGCGTGCCCTCGACGGCGTCCGCGGCGCCGGCCACGGTCTCCGAGAGCGTCGGATGTGGATGAATCGTCAGGCCGATGTCGGCCGCATCGCAGCCGTTCTCGATCGCGAGCGCGAGCTCGCTGATCAACTCGCCCGCGTTGGTGCCGACGATGCCGGCGCCGAGCAGGCGGCGGCTCTCGGGATCGAAGAGGAGCTTGGTCATGCCCTCGTCCCGTCCCAGGGACAGCGAGCGGCCGCTCGCCGCCCACGGAAAGGTGCCCTTCTCGATCGCGACTCCCTTGGCCTTCGCCTCGGTCTCGGTGATGCCCACCCAGGCCACTTCCGGATCGGTGTAGGCGACCGACGGAATCGCACGCGCGTCGAACGCATGCCGCTCCCCGGCCGCGACCTCCGCGGCGACTTTCGCCTCGTGCATGGCCTTGTGCGCCAGCATGGGCGGCCCCGCGATGTCGCCGATGGCGAAGATGTGCGGCACGTTGGTGCGCAGCTGCTTGTCCACGGGAATGAAGCCCCGGTCCGTCACCTTGACTCCCGCGGCCTCGGCGCCGATGAGCTTGCCGTTCGGCGAGCGGCCGACGGCCACCAGCACGCGCCCGTACACCTGCGGGGCGGGTGCTTTCTCGCCCTCGAAGGTCACGCGGATGCCCTCGGCCAGCGGCTCGACCTTCGCCACCCGGGTGCCCAGCAGGATCTGCTCGTAACGCGAGCGGATGCGCCGCTCGAGCGGACGCACCAGGTCCGGATCGCAGCCTGGCATGAGCTGCGGAGTCAGCTCAACAACGCTCACGCGACTGCCGAGCGCGTCATAGACGCACGCCATCTCCAGTCCGATGATGCCGCCGCCGATCACCAGCAGGCCGCCCGAGAACTCCGGCAACTCGAGCGCATCGGTCGAGTCCATGATCCGCGGATCGTCCGGCAGGCCGGGCAGGCGGATCGCTTCGGAGCCGGCGGCGATGATGCACTGCTCGAAGCGGATGCGCTCCGAGCCGCTGTTGCTCATCACCTCGAGCACGTTGGGGCTCACCAGGCGGCCCACGCCCTGGACCACTTCGACCTTGCGCTGCTTGGCGAGCGTGCGCAGGCCTCCGGTCAGCTTCTTGACGACGGAGCCTTTCCAGCCGCGCAGCTTCTCCAGGTCGATCTCGGGGGCGCCGAAGGCGATGCCGCGGCTGCCCATCTCCTGGGCGTCCTCGATGACCTTGGCGGCGTGCAGCAGCGCCTTCGAAGGGATGCAGCCGACGTTGAGACACACACCTCCCAACGTCGCCCACCGCTCCACCAGGATGACCTGCATGCCGAGGTCCGCGGCACGGAACGCGGCGGTATAGCCGCCCGGACCGGAGCCGAGCACCAGGAGTTGCGTCGAGCGATTGAAATCGACGTCCCCCTGCGGCGGCTTCGTCAGGTCGGGCATGGGCATGCGCACGGTATCGCCATCCGGCTCCGGCTTTGCCGAGGGGGACGGTGGCGCTGTCGCGGTCCGCACGGCTGCCTGAGAGTCGCCTTCCAGGCGCGCGATGACCGACCCCTTGGACACCTTGTCGCCGCGCTTCAACAGCACCTCGGCGATCTTGCCGGCGGCGGTCGCGGGAACGTCCATGGAGGCCTTGTCGGTTTCCAGGGTGACCAGCGGCGCATCGACCTCGATCGTCTCGCCGGCCTTCACCAGCACATCGACCACCGAGACGTCGTGGAAGTTGCCGAGATCCGGGACGACCAGATCGACGCCGCTCACGGCACGGCCTCGACCAGGGAATTCGGGTCCGCCAGCGCCTTGGCGAGGAAGGTCGTGAAGCGGACGGCCGTCGCGCCATCGATGACCCGGTGGTCATATGAAAGCGACAGCGGCAACATCAGCCGCGGCACGAACGTCCCGTCCTGGTACACCGGCTTCATGCTCGAGCGCGACACGCCGAGAATCGCCACCTCGGGGGCGTTGATGATCGGCGTGAACGCGGTGCCGCCGATGCCGCCGAGGCTGGAGATCGTGAAGCAGCCGCCCTGCATCTGCGCGCCGGTCAGCTTGCCGCCGCGGGCCGCTTCCGAGAGCTCGCCGAGCTGGCGCGCAACCTCGTAGATGTCCTTGCGGTCCGCCTCGTGCACGACCGGCACCATCAGGCCATTCGGCGTGTCGGCCGCGAACCCGACGTTGACGTACTTCTTCACGATCAGGTTGGCACCCGTCGGATCGAGCGACGCGTTGAATTGCGGGAAGGCCTGCAGCGCCTTCACGCAGGCGCGGACGATGAAGGCGAGCGGCGTGAGCTTGATGCCGCGTGCCGACGCCGCATCCTTCAGCCTGCTGCGCAGCGCCTCGAGCTCGGTGATGTCGGCTTCATCGAACTGCGTGACGTGCGGGATGTTCACCCAGCTCGCATGCAGCCGCGGTCCGGAGATCCGCTGAATGCGCGACAGCGGTTGCGTCTCGACGGGACCGAATGCCGCAAAGTCCACGGGGGCGATGGCCGGCAGCGCGCCGCCGCCCGATCCTGCCGGCGCTCGGGCGCCCGGTGCCGTCATGACGCTCTTGACGAAGGCCTTCACGTCATCGTGCGTGATCCGGTCCTTGAAGCCGTGACCGGTGACGCGTGTCAGATCGACACCCAGCTCCCGCGCCAGCTTGCGCACGCTCGGGCCCGCGTGCGCGCGGGAGAAGCCGGGCTCGTTGATGGGAGGCAGATCGGTGCGCAGCGCCGCGGGAAACTCAGTCGGTTCCGACGCAGCCTGCCGCGAGGGTGCCGATGCGGGCGCAGCAGCAGATGCTGCAGACGCAGCGGCAGACGCTGCAGGCGCCGGAGGGGACTCCACGGGTGCGGCGGGCTGCGGGGATGGGGCCGAAGCCGGCGCCTCAGCCGGCGCCGCGGCCTGTGCGCCGTCGTCGGCGGACCGGACGGTCGCGATCAGATCGCCTGCATTGACCTTGCCGCCTTTCGCGACGTGGAGCTTCTCGATGACGCCGCTGGCAGTCGAAGGCACGTCCATGGTGGCCTTCTCCGTCTCCAGCGTCACCAGGGGCGCCTCCGGCTCGATGCTCTCGCCGGGCTTGACGAGGACGTCGATGACGGCGACATCTTTGAAGTTGCCCATGTCGGGCACGCGCACTTCGACGAGGCGAGCTGCCGCGTTCATGGCGATGGAGCCTTCAGACTTTCCAGGGGACGGGCTTGGCCGGATCGATACCGAGCGCCTTCATCGCCGCGGTGACGACGGAGGCCTCGAGCTTGCCCTCGTCGGCGAGGGCCTTCAGGGCGGCGACGGCGATGTAGTGACGGTCGACCTCGAAATGGCGGCGCAGCGCGGCGCGGGAATCGGAGCGGCCGAAGCCGTCGGTCCCGAGACTGACATAACGGCCCGGCACCCATTGACGGATCTGATCGGGGACCGTGCGCATGTAATCGGTCGCGGCGATGAAGGGGCCCTGCGCATCCCGCAGGCACTGCTGCACGTAAGGTGCCTTCGGAGACTCGCCGGCGTGCAGCGTGTTCCAACGCTCGCACTCGAGCGCCTCGCGGCGCAGCTCGCTGAAACTGGTCACCGAGAAGACATCGGCGCGCACGCCGTAGTCGGCCTCGAGGATCTGCGCCGCCTCCAGACACTCCCGCAGAATGGTGCCGGAGCCGAGCAGCGTGGTGCGCAGCTTCCCTTTGCCGCCGGCGCGCAGCAGGTAGGCACCCTGGAGAATCCCCGCCTCGCTGCCTTTCGGCAGGGCCGGCTGCGGGTAGTTCTCGTTCATGACCGTGATGTAGTAGAAGATGCTCTCCTGCTCCACATACATCCGCCGCATGCCGTCCTGGATGATGACGGCGAGCTCGTACGCGTAGGCAGGATCGTAGGCCACGCAGTTGGGTACCGTCGTCGCGACGAGCTGGCTGTGCCCGTCCTGGTGCTGCAGGCCTTCGCCCGCGAGAGTGGTGCGGCCGGCGGTGGCGCCGAGGAGAAAGCCGCGCGCCTGGATGTCGCCCGCGGCCCAGATGAAATCCCCGACCCGCTGGAAGCCGAACATCGAGTAGAAGATGTAGAACGGCACCATGCTCATGGCATGGTTGCTGTAGGCGGTGGCGGCCGCGATCCACGAGCAGAGCGAGCCGGCCTCGTTGATGCCCTCCTCGATCATCTGACCCTTCTTGTCCTCGCGGTAGGACATGAGAGTCTCCGCATCCTGCGGCGTGTAGAGCTGGCCGACCGAGGAGTAGATGCCGATCTGACGGAAGAGTCCTTCCATGCCGAAGGTGCGCGCCTCATCTGGCACGATGGGCACGATGTACTTGCCGATCTGCTTGTCCTTGAGCAGCGTCGTCAGGATGCGCACGAACGCCATCGTCGTCGAGATCTCGCGCTCGCCGGTTCCCTCGAGGACGGCGGAAAACGCCTCGAGCGGCGGCACCGCGAGCGGCGGCGCCTGCTTGCGCCGCGCGGGCAGGTAGCCGCCGAGGGCTTTGCGCCGCTCGTGCAGATAGCGTCCTTCCTCGGAATCGGCCGCGGGCTGGCGGAAGGGGAGCTCGGCGATCTCCGCGTCCGAAACGGGAATGTGGAAACGGTCGCGGAAGGCGCGCAGGTCGTCTTCCGACAGCTTCTTCTGCTGGTGCGCGACCATCTGGCCCTCGCCGCCCTTGCCGAGGCCGAAGCCCTTCACGGTCTTGGCGAGGATGACGGTCGGCTGGCCCTTGTGGCTCATCGCGGCGGCGTAGGCGGCATACACCTTGCGCGGATCGTGGCCGCCGCGGTTCAGGCGCCAGATCTCCTCATCCGACATGTTGGCGACCATCGCCTTGAGCTCCGGGTATTTCCCGAAGAAGTGCTCGCGGGTGTAGGCGCCGCCCTTGGCCTTGAAGTTCTGGTACTCGCCGTCGACGCATTCCTCCATCACGCGCCGCAGCAGGCCCTGCGTGTCGCGTGCGAGGAGCGGATCCCAACGCGACCCCCACAACACCTTGATGACGTTCCAGCCGGCGCCGAGGAAGGCGGCCTCGAGCTCCTGGATGATCTTGCCGTTGCCGCGCACCGGGCCGTCGAGGCGCTGCAGGTTGCAATTGATGACGAAGATGAGATTGTCGAGTCCCTCGCGCACCGGCATGGTGAGCGCGCCCATCGACTCCGGCTCGTCCATCTCGCCGTCGCCGAGGAAGGCCCACACCTTGCGGTCGGAGGGCTTCGCCAGGCCGCGGTGCTCGAGATAGCGGATGAAGCGTGCCTGGAAGATCGCCATCATGGGTCCGAGGCCCATGGAGACCGTGGGGAACTGCCAGAAATCGGGCATCAGCCACGGATGCGGATAGGAGGAGAGCCCCTGCCCCGGCCCGCCCGCCTCCTGGCGGAAGTGATGAAGTTGACTCTCGCTCAGCCGCCCTTCCAGATAAGCGCGCGCGTAGATGCCCGGGGAGGAATGTCCCTGGATGAAGACGAGATCGCCCGGATGCTCCGCCGACGGTGCGCGCCAGAAATGGTTGAAGCCCACTTCATACAGAGTCGCCGAGGAGGCATAGCTCGACAGGTGACCGCCATACTCCGAGGAGATGCGGTTCGCCTGCAC
>Ga0335075_10000373_pt1 | contig 80764 bp, 64 predicted proteins | sample Lox_Sample_24_FD_206723 | JGI IMG/M metagenome (GOLD analysis project Ga0335075, IMG submission 206723) | Soil microbial communities from Loxahatchee National Wildlife Refuge, Florida, United States - Lox_Sample_2.4 | ecosystem: Environmental > Terrestrial > Soil > Wetlands | place: USA... | reverse complement strand
CAGCGCGCTGCGGGGCAGCGGCAGCGTTCTGCGGGGCAGCGGCAGCGCGCTGCGGGGGAGCGCGCTGCGGGGCAGCGGGAGCGTTCTGCGGGGCAGCGCGAGCGCCCGGCGGGGCAATGGGAGCGCGCTGCGGGGGAGCGCGCTGCGGGGCAGCGGGAGCGTTCTGCGCGGCGGTGCACTCGGCGGGAGCGGGCACAGGGGCACGGGCCTGCGGCCGGTCAGCCTGCGGCTCGGTTCCGGCAGGCGGGGTGACGGCGTGGTCGGCGGCCTGTCCGGCGGCCGGGCGCGCCTCGGCGCCCAGCGGGCGGCGGCGCCGCGATTCCGGTCAGGTACGGCCATCGGCGGCCACCTGATGCTCGGCAAGCGGAACCGGCTGCGGACCGGGAAGCAGGCGAGGTTCGGCGCTGGCCGGCGGTCGTTCCTCGCGGCCTGGACCGGCGGCCGGCTGGGCAGCAGGTCGACCGTCTGGCGGATCGGCAGCAAACGGACAGGAGGATTCCGATGATCCCGGCATCACGGCGGCGCCTCGCCGTCCTGCACGTGGTCGTGGCGTCGCTGCTGATCGGGCTCGGCGTGCGGCTCTATTACGTGCAGGTGCTGGCGGGCACCGCCTATGCCAGCCAGGCCAAGCAGGAGCAGACCGAGCACGTGATCGTGCCGTCGGTGCGCGGCGAGATCCTCGACGACACCGGCAGCCCGCTGGTGGACAACACCTCCGCGCTGGTGGTCTCGGTGAACATGTCCGAGCTGGAGCAGCAGAGCGACGGCGGGGCGGCCGTGCTGCACCGGCTCGCGGCGCTGCTCGGCACCTCGCAGGCAAAGCTGGCCGAGGAGGTGCGGCCCTGCACGGCGAAGGTGCGGCAGCCGTGCTGGGCCGGCTCGCCCTACCAGCCGATCCCGGTGGCGCAGAACGTCTCGGACCAGGTGGCCCTGCAGGTGATGGAGAGCCCGAACGAATATCCCGGGGTTACCGCACAGGTGCAGCCGGTCACCAACTACGTGCAGCCGTCCGCCACCGACACCGCCCAGGTGCTGGGCTACCTGCAGCCGATCACGGCGCAGGAGATGAAGCAGCGCGGGCTGCCGGAGACCGGCTTCTCCGGGGTGGACCTGGTCGGCCAGTCCGGCCTCGAGGCACAGTACGACCAGCAGCTCCGCGGCACGACCGGCGACAAGACGGTCTCGGTCAACGCGGCGGGCCAGGTCACCGGGACGGTCAGCGAGATCCAGGCCAAGCCCGGCGACGACCTGGTGACCAGCATCAACAGCGGCCTTCAGCAGGACGTGTACAACGACCTGGCGAACGCGATCCACCAGACCGAGGCGGAGGGCAACACCGGGGCCACCAGCGGTGCCGCGGTGGTGATGACCACCACGGGACGGGTGGTCGCGATGGCCAGCTACCCGAGCTACAACCCGAGCGTGTGGACCAACGGCATCTCCCAGAAGGAGTACGACCAGCTCGTCGGGACCGAGGAGGACGCCGGGCCGATCCTGAACCGCGCCACGCAGGGGCAGTACTCCCCGGGGTCGACCTGGAAGGTGACGTCCACCGCCGCTGCGGTCGCGGACGGCTACTCGCTGTACGGCGAGTACAACTGCCCGGCCTCGGTCACCATCGGCGACCGCACGTTCAGCAACGACGGCGAGCCGAACCTGGGCGACATGAGCCTGTCCGAGGCGCTCATCCAGTCCTGCGACACCGTCTTCTACGACCTGGCCTACGGCATCTACCAGCGCGACGACGTCAAGGCCGACGACGTGACCAGCCCGGACGCCCCGGTCCAGGAGATGCAGAAGATGGAGCTCGGCTGGGGCTTCGGCAAGGACACCGGCATCGACCTGCCGGAGGAGAACTTCGGCACGGTGCCGACCCGCGAGTGGCTGTACTACTTCTGGAAGGACAACGCGCACAGCGGCGAGGACTGGTGCAAGTACGGCAAGGCCAACGGCAGCTACCTCCAGCAGATCGAGTACGACGACTGCCGGTACGCCAACGACTGGACGGCGGGCCAGTCGGTGATCGCCGCCATCGGCCAGGGCTACGTGACCGTCACCCCGCTGCAGCTCGCCGACGCCTACGTCGCGCTCGCGAACGGCGGCACGCTGTACAGCCCGCGCGTGGGCGAGGCGCTGCTCAGCCCGGATGGCAAGGTGGTGCAGAAGATCACCCCGCCGGTGGCCGGCCACCTGCCGGTCGCCGGGTCGACCCTGGCCTACATCAGGAACGCGCTGCAGGGGGTGGTCACGTCGGGCACGGCGGCCAGCACGTTCGGCGGCTTCCCGCTCAACCAGGTGTGCGTGGCGGGCAAGACCGGTACCGCTCAGGCCTACGGCAAGCAGGCCACGTCGGTGTTCGCATCGTTCGCGCCGTGCAACAACCCCAAGTACGTCGTGGTGATGATGATCCCGGATTCCGGGTACGGCGCTGACGTGTCCGCGCCTGCCGTCAAGCAGATCTGGGACGACCTCTACGGGCTGCAGGGAAAGAAGGCGGCGCTGCCCGGCGGCAGGCTGCCCGGGTTGCCGCACATCAACCAGCAGGGGCAGATCATCCAGTCGACGTCCTCCGTGTCGTCCACCTCCCCGGCGTCATCCGCGTCGCTGACATCGCTGACCTCGATCGTGGCGGACGTGTCAACGACGAACCGAAGGCAGAAGAGATGAGCTGGGCTCGCAGCTCCACGGGTCTCGGCAGCAGGCCGGGCGCGCCCGGCGGCGCCTACGGCAAGCTGGCGCCGGTGCGGCGGTGGGGCACCGGCCCGGCAGAGGTGCCAAAATCCCTGCTGCGGCGCGCGTTCGCCAGGAACTCCGTGCTGCGCCAGCTGGACTGGGTGCTGCTGGCGGCGGTGCTGGCGCTCAGCCTCTTCGGCACCCTGCTGGTCTGGTCCGCGACCGAGGCCTCACTCCGGGAGCGGGGCTCAGACCCGCGCACGTACCTCTACAAGCAGCTCATCAACATCATCATCGGCCTGGCGCTCTTCCTGGGCGTGATGCTGCTGAAACCCCGGCACCTGCGGACGTACGCGCCCGTGCTCTACGGCGTGTCCCTGCTCGGCCTGCTCGCCGTGTTCACCCCGCTGGGCATCTCGGTGAACGGCTCCAAGTCCTGGATCAACCTGCACCTGCCCGGCGGCAACGAGATCGAGCCGTCCGAGTTCGGCAAGCTTGCGGTCATCCTCATGGCCGCCGTGTTCCTCAGCGGGATGCGGCAGGCCAGCGGCAGGCCCACGATGCGCGCGGTGGCGATGACGCTCGTCATGGCCGCGGTCCCGCTCGCGCTCGTGGTGAAGGAGCCCGACCTCGGCGTCACGATCCTGGTGCTGGTGATGGTGCTGGGGCTGATCGCGCTCTCCGGGATCAAGCTGCGCTGGCTGGTGCTCGGCACCGGAGCCGGGGCACTCTCCGTCCTGGCCGTTTTCAGGCTGCACCTGCTCAAGGCCTACCAGCTGGGACGGCTGACCGCGTTCTTCCACCCGGACGCGAACCCGCTGGGCAGCGGCTACAGCGCCGCGCAGGCCAAGCTCGCCATCGGGTCCGGCGGCCTGTTCGGCCAGGGGCTGTTCCACGGCAGCCTGATCACCGGGAACTTCGTCCCGAACCAGGACACCGACTTCATCTTCACGGTCGCCGGGGACGAACTCGGCTTCATCGGCGCGGCGGTGATCATCGCGCTGCTCGCGCTGCTGCTGCTGCGGGCACTGCGGATCGCGACCCGCGCCGACGACCAGTTCGGCATGCTCGTGGCCTCGGGGATCGCCATCTGGTTCGCCGTGCAGTCGTTCATCAACATCGGGATGACCATCGGGATCATGCCGGTGACCGGGCTGCCGCTGCCGTTCGTGTCCTATGGCGGCTCGGCCATGTTCGCCGACATGATCGCCATCGGCGTGCTGCAGGTCGTGCACCGCCACCAGTTCATCTTCCGCGGCTAGGGCACCGGCCGGGCGGGAGGTCCCGCGCAGGGCTTCCGGGCGGAGCGGCTTACCCGTCCGCCGGGGTCGGCGCGTCGGCCGGCCGGCAGCGGAGCCGGTAGCTTGTGTCGTCGGTGGAGAGGCAGTTCCCGGTGCTCAGGTCGAACTGCCAGCCGTGCACGGTGCAGGTCAGGGTCGTGCCCGAGATCTCGCCGAACCGGCTGAGATCCCCGCGCAGGTGCGGGCAGCGGCGCTGCATGATCCAGTCGCCGAGCCTGATGTCCTCCTCGTCGTTCCCCTTGTCGGCGTACCAGCCCTCGGCGTACATCAGCCGGTCAGGCGCCAGGCACTTGAAGAACGTGTAGAGGTACTCGTTGTACGGGCCGATCCTCCGGGCGCGGAACCGCATGCTGAGGAAGAGGCTGTTCACCCAGTCGATCTCGCGGGAGGCGATGAGCCGCTCGACCAGCGCGCGTTCGATGGTGAACTGGTACCGGCAGGTCTCCCCGGCGTAACGGCGGACCTCGCCCGCGGGGAAATCGATCACGATCGGCCGCCCGTCGCCCAGCCGGAGCATGACCGGGCCGCCGACGCCCGCCTTGATGTGGTCAGCCAGTTCCAGCAGCGGCTCGAACCACGCCTTGAGCTCGGCCAGCACATCGATCCCGCCCGCCGGCCAGCTCCGCTTGTCGGCGGCGATCCGGTCCCGCACCCTCGCCGCATACTCGCGCAGGTAACGCTCCTTGTCGGTGAACGGCCGCATGGCCTCCTCGGCCGTCCCGGGCCAGCGCACCTCGCAGTGGTCGTGGTCGACCTCGAGCACCGCACCCGGCGTCAGCGCGCGCCCTCCCTCGACGCCGATGTCGCGCAGGTAGCTGAGGAACACCGTCTGGTCGGGGAACGTGTTCGCCGGGTCTCCCGTCAGGTCGTTGAGGGCGAACAGCTCCTCGTCGAGGAAGCACGGCGGGCCCGCGGACGGTATCACGTGGCTGGCGCCGATCGCCTTGACGTAGCGCGCCGCGCGGTCCAAGCCGTTGGCCCGCTTGGCCGCGCCGAACGAGCGCTTCGCGGCCTCGGGCAGCTCGTAGGTCCACGGCCACCAGATCGCCCCGGAGAACTGCAGGAAGTGAGCGTCGTAGGGGCCGAAGGCCTGGATCGCGTCGAGGTCGACCGGGCGGGCGTCGTTCTGGTTGAGTATCGTGGCGGTTTCGTCGCTCACCGACAGCGACGAGTCGCCGAGCGGGCCGTCGACCGGCGCCTGCAGCGCCTGCACCATCACGCGCACGCCGTTCAGCTCGACTTCCTTGCCGTTGGGCATCACGACGAACTGGGTGAAGCCGAGCTTCTCCAGCTCGGTCCGCAGGTCGGGCACCGGGTAATCGGGCAGCAGCACGGTCGCCTCGCGGGACACGTGCTCGCACAGGTTCTGCGGGTCGAAGTGGTCCTTGTGCAGGTGGGACACGTAGAGGTAGTCGGCCTTGCCGTAGCGGTCCCAGTCCAGGTCGCTGTTGTCAGGGAACACGAACCACGAGTCGAAGTACGCCGGGTTCCGCCACGGGTCGCAGAGGATCGTTCCGCCGCGGGTCTCGATATGCAGGCCAGCATGGCCCAGGCACGTGATCTGCATCCACACCCTCTCATCAACGCGGCTGCGCGTGTCCCTGCCCGGAGGAAGCGAGCGTCATCACTTCAGATGGCCCGCGGCCGCCCCCCGGCACGCCAGCTCGCTGGGCCGGCGGCTCTGGACGGCCGCCGACGCCATGCTACTGGCGTTGCCCGCCGTTCGCGTCGCGGCGGGTCACGTCGGCCGCCGGGGCAGCCAGGAGCTGCTCATGTTCCGCGCCCGCAGGCCGCCGCGCCGCCCGGGCGGTCCCCTCCCGGCCGCGCCGCCACCGCGCCCAGCCGAACCACGCCGCGGCGGCGGCGAGCGCCGCGGCCACGGACCAGCCGAGCGCGGTGGTGCCGACCCCGACGTACTTCAGGCCCGACACGAAGATCACGAGCGTGATCACCGGGCGGATGTAGCGATCCGGCGCCCACGCCGAGGCCAGGGATCCGAGCAGCACCGCGGGCACGCTGCCGATGACGATCGACGTGGTCACCGCGAACTCGACGTGGCCGAAGACCAGCGCGCCGAGCGCCGCGGCCAGGGTCAGCGGCACCGCCTGGGTCAGGTCGGTGCCCACGAGCCGGCTCGCCGCCAGCGTCGGGTAGAGGAACAGCAGCAGGACGATCATCAGCGACCCGGAGCCCACCGATGTCATCCCGACGATGAGCCCGCCCACCACGCCGATGGCCACCGTGGGCAGCGGGCGGCAGACGACGTCGCCGACCGCGTCGCGCCGCTCGTTGCCGGACCGCCGGTCGAGCGCGTACCGCAGCACCATGGCCCCGGCCCCGACAAGCAGCGCCGCGCCGAGCGCGGTCTCCACGTTGCCTTGCGCGGCGCTCCCGCCGAGCAGGTGCAGCAGGTAGGCCCCGGCGAAGGCGGCCGGCACGGACCCCACCACCATCCAGCCGACCAGCCGCAGGTTCACCGTCCCCTTGTGCAGGTGCACGGCGGCCCCCACGGGGCGCATGAGCACCGCCGCCACCAGATCGCTGGAGATCGCCGCCGTCGGCTGCACGCCGAACAGCAGGATCAGCATCGGCGTCATGAGCGCGCCCCCGCCCGCGCCGGTCAGCCCGACCAGCAGCCCGACAACGGCGCTGCCGAGGATGATGTACGGGTCTACGTGCATGGACGCCTCCGGTCGGCCGCCGCTCCCGGCATCCCCAGTGGCCGGGCGCCCGGCCAGGGAACTCCGAGAAGTTTGCCAGCTACCCGGCATGCATTAGTTGATTCATAGGGAATTGGCGAGGCCTGGCAGGGATTCCGGACGGCGCCCCGGCGCGGCTTTCCGGGAGCATCGGTAAGCTGTGACGATGCCTGTCACGTCGGTGTACTCCCAGCTGGAGCCGTTGCTGCCGCTGGTCAGCAAGCCGATCCAGTACGTGGGCGGAGAGGTGAACTCCCTGGTCAAGGACTGGGATGCGACGGATGTGCGATGGGCTCTGATGTACCCGGATGCCTACGAGGTAGGCCTGCCCAACCAGGGCATCCAGATTCTCTATGAGATCTTGAACTCCGGCGCCCGCGTGCTGGCCGAGCGGACCTACAGCGTGTGGCCCGACCTGGAAAAACTGATGCGCGAGCGCGGCGTGCCGCAGTTCACCGTCGAGTCGCACCGGCCCGTGCGCGCGTTCGACGTGCTGGGTGTGAGCTTCGCCACCGAGCTGGGCTACACCAACTTGCTGACCGCGCTGGACCTCGCCGGGATCCCGCTGTCGGCGGCGGACCGGGGGCCGGGCGACCCGGTGGTGCTCGCGGGCGGGCACGCGGCGTTCAACCCGGAGCCGATCGCCGAGTTCATCGACGGCGCCGTGCTTGGCGACGGCGAGCAGGCGGTGCTGGCGATCACCGCCCTGATCAGGGAGTGGAAGCAGGCGGGCCGCCCCGGCGGCAGGGACGGCCTGCTGCTGCGGCTGGCCGCGGCCGGGGGCGTCTACGTGCCGCGCTTCTACGATGTGGAGTACCTGCCCGACGGCCGGATCGCGCGGGTGGTCCCGAACCGCCCGGGCGTGCCGCGCGCCGTGGCCAAGCACACGCTCATGGACCTGGACGCCTGGCCGTACCCGCGCAAGCCGCTGGTGCCGGTGCATGAGGCCGTGCACGAACGGCTGAGCGTGGAGATCTTCCGCGGCTGCACCAGGGGCTGCAGGTTCTGCCAGGCCGGAATGATCACCCGGCCGGTCCGCGAGCGCACGGTCGCGACGATCGGGGACATGGTAGAGACCGGCCTGCAGGCGAGCGGCTTCAGCGAGGTGGGACTGCTGTCGCTGTCCAGCGCCGACCACAGCGAGATCAACGAGATCGCGACCGGCCTCGCCGACCGGTACGACGGGACCAACACCGGGCTGTCGCTGCCATCGACCCGGGTCGATGCGTTCAACGTCGAACTGGCGGATGAGCTGAGCCGCGGCGGGCGCCGCTCGGGTCTGACGTTCGCGCCCGAGGGCGGCACCGACCGGATCCGCAAGGTGATCAACAAGATGGTCACCGAGGACGACCTGATCAAGACCGTCGTGGTGGCGTACCAGAGCGGATGGCGCCAGGTCAAGCTCTACTTCATGTGCGGGCTGCCGACGGAGACGGACGAGGACGTGGTGGCCATCGCCCGCGTGGCCAGCCGCGTCATCGAAGCCGGCCGCAAGGCCACCGGGCGGCGGGACATCCGCGCCACGGTGTCGATCGGCGCGTTCGTGCCGAAGCCGCATACGCCGTTCCAGTGGGCGGCCCAGTGCGACTACCAGACCGTGGATGCCCGGCTGCGGGCGCTCGGCAGCGCGCTGCGGGCCGACCGGGCTTACGGCAAGTCGATCGGGTTCCGCTACCACGAGGGCCGGCCGTCGATCATCGAGGGCCTGCTGTCGCGGGGCGACCGCAGGGTCGCCAAGGTCATCAGGGCCGCCTGGGCCGATGGCGCGCGCTTCGACGGCTGGGGCGAGCACTTCTCGTTCGAGCGGTGGGAACGCTGCGCGGCGCAGGCCCTGGCCGGCGACAACGTGAGCCTGGACTGGTACACCACCCGCGAGCGCGGCTACGCGGAGGTCCTGCCCTGGGATCACCTCGACGCCGGGCTCGACCGGGACTGGCTCTGGCAGGATTGGGAAGCCGCGATCGACCCGGCCGGCGCCGCGGAGGTCGACGACTGCCGCTGGACGCCGTGCTTCGAGTGCGGGGTCTGCCCGGCCATGGGCACCGAAATTCAGGCCGGGCCCAGCGGAACCAAACTGCTTCCCCTCACGGTGGTCAACTCCGGGCATGCCAGGGGCGCGCCGAGCGTTAACGTTGTAAAGCAGGCATCTGGAAGTGGTGTGTAGTGGCACGGCCCGTTCCCGCTGGCCCAGCACCTGCTCCCGCGGCTCAGCGCCTGGTGATCAGGTACGCTAAGAGGGGCAGGATGCGTTTCGCGAGCCACAGGGACGTCGCGCGTGCGGTCGAGCGAGGAGTGCGGAAGGCCTGCTTGCCCGTCGCGTACTCCGCTGGATTCTCGCCGCATCCGAGGATCTCCTACGCCGGGGCAGCGCCGACCACAGCCGCGAGCGAGGCCGAGTACCTGGAGATCGCGTTCACCGACGCGTGTGCCGCACCCGACGTGCGGGACCGGCTCAACGCCGCCCTGCCGGACGGGATTGACGTGATTGAGGTTCTGGAGCCGGCCGACGTGCAAGGAGGCATCGCAGCCCTGCGGCTTGAGGCGTCGCAGTGGCAGGTGTCCCTGCCTGGCGTGGCTCCCCAGGAGGCGGCCGGGGCCATTGCGGCCTTTCTGGCCGCGGAGAGCGCCGTAGTGGAGCGGCGCACCAGCAAGGCAACCAGGCGGCTGGACGCCCGAGCCGCCGTCGCCTCGCTTGAGCTTGACCGGCGCGCCGTCGAGGAGGCGGACGCCGGATGTGTGATAATTCGAATGGTTGTTCGGCACTTGACACCTGCCGTACGGCCCGATGACATCCTGGCTGCGCTCAGCACCATGGCGGACCTTGCGCCGTCATCACCACCGGTGATGACCAGGCTGGCGCAAGGCCCGCTGGACGTGGAGGCCGTCAGCGGGGGCACGCGCACCGGCACCGCCGGCCCGGGCGAGCTCGTACCGCCGCGGCTCCCAGGGCTGACGCTGACCGGGCCCGCAGAGCCGGCCGCGGCCGGACCGACCCCCTGGTCGGCTGGCCGGGCTGCGGCTGAAGGACAGGAAAAGGAAACACGCGTGATGGAAGCGGGCACCGCTGCGGCGCGTTCTGCAGCGACTGCTACCGCGCCAGCCAGCGCGTACGAACAGCTCCCGCGCGGCGCGGCAGGGCCACCGTCTGGCCCGCGTGCCCGGGAGTACGACGGGAGATTGCCCGGATGCTTGAAACCGAGCGATTCGATAGAGAATCAGATGATGACAGGCAGCCACGCGCCGCCGACAATGCACAGATAAGCCCCGACCCGGCCGAGGCCGGGGAGGTAACGGACGCCGACCCCGGCAGCCGGGAAGCCGGCGGACGGGGCCGCGGCGGGCTGTTCCGGCGGCGGCGCGCGGCCACCAGGCCAGCTGGCCCGCCGGCCGAGGACATGCCCGGCGCTCCTGGCCAGGCCGCAGATGACCTGGACCAGGCGCCAGGCCGCGACCAGGGCGAGCTGGCCGCCGCGCCCGGCGCACCCGCGCCCGGCGCACCCGCGCCCGGGTCAGTTCCCTGGTCCCCGGCGCCATCGGTGCCACAGGTACCTCAAGTGCCTCAGATGCAGCAGGCGCCTTCCCAGGTTCCGCAGACCGCGTTCCAGCCGCCGGTGGTCATCTTCCAGCCGCCGGACATCGCGCCCGGCGGGGACCGCCGGGCCCCCGTCGGCGCCGACGCGCCGGAGCCCGATGCCCCGGCCGACACGTCCCCCGCAACGGCCGAGCGCGAGGAGGATGGCCCGGCCGGGGGTGCTGGGGCGCGGCGCAGGCGCCGCGGCGGCCGCGGCAAGGGGCGCAGCGGCGAGGAAGCAGCGGAGCAGGGTGCCGCGGAGACGCCGGCCGACGGCGGTGCGGAGCCGGCCGCGCCGGCCGAGAACGCCCAAGAGGGCGGCCTCGCCGGGGCAGCGGACGGGGACGCGGACGCGGACGCCGACGGGACATCGGGGACGCAGGCGAGGCGCCGCAGGCGCCGCCGCCGCAGCGGCCACCCGGCGGACGGCGAGACCCCGGCGGCCGACGACCCGCCGAACACCGTGGTGCACGTGCGGTCGCCTCGCCCGGCGGCCGACGACGGCCCGGACGTGAAGGGAGTCAAGGGCTCCACGCGGCTCGAAGCCAAGCGGCAGCGGCGCCGCGAGGGCCGCGAATCGGGCAGGCGCAGGCCGCCGATCATCACCGAATCGGAGTTCCTTGCCCGCCGCGAAGCCGTTGAGCGGGTCATGGTGGTCCGGCAGCGCGGTGACCGGACCCAGATCGCCGTGCTTGAGGACGGGATCCTGGTCGAGCACTACGTGGACAGGGCCAGCCATCAGTCCTACGTCGGCAACGTGTACCTCGGCCGGGTGCAGAACGTGCTGCCATCCATGGAGGCCGCGTTCGTCGACGTCGGCAAGGGCCGGAACGCCGTTCTGTACGCGGGTGAGGTCAACTTCGACGCGAGCGGCCTCGAAGGCGAGTCCAAGCGGATCGAATCGGCGCTCAAGTCGGGCCAGTCGATCCTGGTCCAGGTCACCAAGGACCCCATCGGGCATAAGGGCGCCCGGCTGACCAGCCAGGTGAGCCTGCCAGGCCGGTACCTCGTGTACGTTCCCGGCGCGTCGATGACCGGGATCAGCCGCAAGCTTCCCGACACCGAGCGGACCCGGCTGAAGCAGATCCTGAAGCAGGTGATGCCCGAAGACGCGGGTGTGATCGTGCGGACCGCGGCCGAGGGGGCGACCGAGGAGGAACTCGCTCACGACGTCGCACGGCTCGCCGCGCAGTGGGAGGCAATCGAGCGCAGGGCGAAGTCGGCCACCGCGCCGGAACTGCTCTACAGCGAGCCCGACCTGACGATCCGCGTGGTCAGGGACATATTCAACGAAGACTTCACGAAGCTGGTCCTCGACAGCGACAGCGAATGGGACATGGTGGACGAGTACGTCCGCTATGTGGCGCCCACCCTGGCCGAGCGGCTGGAACGCTGGTCGGAGGACGGGGACGTCTTCGCCGCGTACCGGATCGACGAGCAGATCGCCAAGGCGCTCGAGCGCAAGGTGTGGCTGCCGAGCGGCGGCTCTCTGGTCATCGACACGACCGAGGCGATGACCGTTATCGACGTCAACACCGGGAAGTTCACCGGGCAGGGTGGCAACCTCGAGCAGACGGTCACCCGCAACAACCTGGAGGCTGCCGAGGAGATCGTCCGGCAGCTGCGGGTGCGGGACGTCGGCGGGATCATCGTCATCGACTTCATCGACATGGTCCTGGAGAGCAACCGCGACCTCGTCCTCCGGCGGCTGCTTGAGTGCCTGGCCAGGGACCGGACCAAGCATCAGGTCGCCGAGGTCACCTCGCTCGGCCTGGTGCAGATGACCAGGAAGCGGGTTGGCTCCGGCCTGCTCGAGGCGTTCTCCGTCCCCTGTGAGCACTGCAACGGCCGCGGCGTGATCGTCTCGCTGGAGCCGGTCGACCACGTGCCGGTCGCCGACCGCTCGGCCTCCGGGAACGGCAAAGCCGGATCCCGCGGCGGCTCCCGCGGCGGCGGCGGAAGGAACCGCGGCTCGGTGGGCGTGCTGCCCAGCGACATAGCCGCGGCCGCGCCGGAACACGACCACGCGGCGCGCGCCGACGCGGGTGCGGAGGAGGGCGCAGCCGCGGTCGCGGCCGAGGCCGGCGAGCCGGCTGCCGCGGCGTCCGCCGCGGCCAGCCACCCGTCGGAGGGCGAGCCCGCGGCCGGCCCGCGCCAGGCACCGGCCGGCCGCCGCAGGCGCAGGCAGTCGCAGGCTCAGGCCGGTGGTGCTGCGCGTGAGCCCGAAACCCTGGTCAGCACGGGTGCTACGGACGCGGACGGGAGTACCGCCGCGCACGGTGCCGCGGACACGGATGCGGGTACCGGGGCACAGAGCGTGGCGGATGCGGGTACCGGGGCACAGAGCGTGGCGGATGCGGGTACCGGGGCGCACACCGCCCCGGATGCCCTGACCGCCGCTGCCGGTGCCCAGGACGAGCGCGAAGCTCCGGACCCCGGGGCCACGGGGCTCGCTGGTGACGAGGACGCTGCCTCGCCGGTGACGGATGCTGCCTCGCCAGCGGTAGATGCTGCCTCGCCAGAGGTAGAGGCCGTTTCGCCGGCGGTGGATGCCGTTTCGCCGGTGGATGCTGCCTCGCCGGGAGCGGACCCCGTCCCGGCGGCGAGCGGCGAGGAAGAACCCCAGCCGGCCGCCACGGCGGGCGGACCGGACCAGGGCACGGCGTGGCATAACGGCGCGCGGCCGGACGGCGCAGGACAGGAAGGGGAGCAGCAGCCTCAGACGGCGGCAGGCTCGGGTTCCGGCATCTGATAGTCTTTATCGTCGGCGCGTCGGACGAGTCGGCGGCAGCACGCCCGGATTTGGCCGTGTGCTACGCAGGCGGGCCAGTTCGCTCGGTGCCGGACGAAGCCGCGGATCTCGCGGCGGGCCCGCATAAGGGAGAGAGAGTTCTCGGTGTACGCGATCGTGCGCTGCGGTGGCAGGCAGGAGAGGGCTTCGGTCGACGACGTCCTGACCATTGACAAGCTCGCTGGCGAGATCGGCTCGAGCGTGACGCTGCCGGCCGTGCTCGTGGTAGACGACGGCAAAGTGATCAGCGACCCGGCGGAAGTCGGCGGCTACCAGGTCACCGCGGAGATCCTGGGTGCGGCGGCCGGCCCGAAGATCAACATGATCCACTTCAGGAACAAGACCGGCTACCGCCGGCGCCTGGGCCACCGCCAGAAGTACACGCAGGTGAGGATCACAGGCATCGCCGCGGCCGGGGGCGGCGGCAGAAAGGCCGGCGCCGGGAAGTCGAGTGCCGCCAAGGAAGCCACCGCGTCGGCCGGCAGCAGCAGCTCATCAGGCCGGACCGGCTCGTCGGCCCGCTCCACCTCAAGGAAGAAGGACTGAGATGGCACACAAGAAGGGCGCGTCATCCAGCCGGAACGGGCGCGACTCCAACGCCCAGCGACTCGGGGTGAAGCGTTTCGGCGGACAGCTCGTGAACGCGGGCGAGATCATCGTGCGGCAGCACGGCACCCATTTCCACCCGGGTATCGGCGTTGGCCGCGGCGGCGACGACACGCTGTTTGCCCTGGTGCGTGGCAAGGTCGAGTTCGGGAACCGGCGCGGCCGCCGGGCCGTCAGCGTGATTCCGGCCGACTCGGAGGCAAGCGCCCCGGCGAAGGCCGGCTAGACCCGGCCCGAGCGGGGAGCGCTGCCAGGACGGCGCGAAAGAGTGGCTGAATTCGCTGATCAGGCCGAGCTTCGCGTGCAAGCGGGGAACGGCGGGCACGGCTGTGCCTCGGTCCGCAGGGAGAAGTTCAAGCCGCTCGGAGGGCCGGATGGCGGGAACGGCGGCCGGGGCGGCGACGTGATCATCGAAGTCGACCCGGGAGCCTCGACGCTGCTCGACTTCCACCGGCGGCCGGTGCGCCGGGCCGGCAACGGCAAGCCGGGTGCCGGCTCCAACCGAAGCGGGGCAGACGGTGCCGACCTGCTTCTCCGCGTTCCCGACGGCACCGTGGTGAAGACCATCGACGGCGAGGTGCTCGCCGACCTGGTGGGCACCGGGACCAGGTTCGTCGTTGCCCAGGGTGGGCGCGGCGGTCTGGGCAACGCCGCACTCGCCTCCGCACGGCGTAAGGCGCCAGGCTTCGCGCTCCGGGGAGAGCCCGGCGCCGAGCGGCGCCTGCTGCTCGAGTTGAAGACCGTCGCCGACGCCGGCCTGGTCGGTTTCCCGAACGCGGGGAAATCGTCGCTGATCGCGGCCATGTCCGCCGCGCGGCCCAAGATCGCGAACTACCCGTTCACGACGCTCACGCCGCACCTCGGCGTCGTCGAGGCCGGTGACACCCAGTTCGTCGTCGCCGACGTGCCAGGGCTGATCCCCGGCGCGAGCGAGGGCAAGGGGCTCGGGCTCGAGTTCCTCAGGCACGTCGAGCGCTGCACCGTGCTGGTGCACGTGCTCGACTGCGCCGCCGAGGAGCCTGGCCGCAGCCCGCTGGCGGACCTGGAGGTGATCGAGGGCGAGCTCGCCGCCTACGCGGCCGCGACCGGCGCCGACCTGCGGGACCGGCCACGGATCGTAGCGTTCAACAAAATGGACGTGCCGGCGGCACGCGAGCGGGCTGCCGAGGCCGCCGCCGAGCTTGCGGCGCGCGGCTGCCCCGTCCACCTGGTCTCTGCCGCGACCCACGAGGGCCTGCGGGAACTCACGTACTCGATGGCCGCGGTGATTGCCGCGGCGCGGCGGGCGCAGCCGCCGGCGCAGCCGACGCGCCTGGTGATCAGGCCCGCTCCGGTCGCCGGGCCGGAATTCGAGGTTGTCAGGTCCGGGGCGAACAGTTTCCTCATCCGCGGCGAGAAGCCCAGGCGGTGGATCCTGCAGACCGACTTCAGCAACGACGAGGCCGTGGGGTACCTGGCCGACCGGCTGGCGCGGCTCGGGATCGAGGAAGCGCTGGCCAAGGCCGGAGCGCATCCGGGGGCCGAGGTGCTGATCGGGGAGGAGGACAACGCCGTCGTCTTCGACTGGGATCCGGGCGTGCCGGCGGAGGCCGGGCTCGGGCCCCGCGGCACCGACCCCAGGCTGCCGAGATAGGCGGTGGCTCGCCGCGGCGCGGGCATAAAAAAACGCGCGCTAAAATTCGTAGCGCGCTTCCTTGCACGATTTAATCCCGGCTATACGGCCCAAATACATTACCGGAAAGGTGCTTGATTGTCAACCGACGAAATCGGGGGCGAGCAGGAATACGTCTCAAGGCTTTACGGCCGGCTGGATGAAATGAGGGGCCGCGCCTCGGGCCGCCTGGCAGAGGTTCTGCGCCAGACGGGCGGGACACACCAGGCCCGGACCGAGCGCGACGCGTTCAGTTTCATGTATATCCAGCAGATTTCGCAGTTCGACGCCGCCGAGAACGGGCTGTGCTTCGGCCGGCTGGATTTCCATCAGGGCAAAACCCGCTACGTCGGCCGCATCGGTATTCATGATGACTCCGGTGACTATGAGCAGTTGCTGATGGACTGGCGCGCCGAGGCTGCCCGGCCGTTCTACCTTGCTACGGCCGCCTCTCCGGCCGGCGTCCGCCGGCGCCGCCACATCAAGACCCGCGGCCGCACGGTCGTCGGCGTGGACGATGAGGTCCTTGACCTGTCGGCCGCGGATCCGTCCAAGCACGAGGGACTGACCGGCGAGTCGTCGCTGCTGGCCGCGATCAACGCGAGCCGGACCGGACGGATGCGCGACATCGTTGAGACGATCCAAGCGGAACAGGACTGGATCATCCGCTCCGAGCTCGCCGGTGTGCTCGTCGTGCAGGGCGGCCCCGGGACCGGCAAGACGGCCGTGGCGCTGCACCGGGCCGCGTACCTGCTCTACACCTACCGGCAGCAGCTGCTGAAGCGCGGCGTACTGGTGGTCGGCCCGAACGCGACCTTCCTCCGGTACATCGAGCAGGTGCTGCCGTCACTGGGGGAGACCAGCGTGCTGCTGTCGACCGTGGCGGATCTCTACCCCGGCATCAGCGCGCGTGGCGCCGAGCCGGCCGAGACGGCCGAGATCAAGGGCAGGCTGGCCATGGCGGACGTCATCACGGCGGCCGTGCGGAACCGGCAGCGGGTGCCGGACAGCCCGGTCGAGGTCACGATCGACCGCGAGACGCTGCGCCTGACCCCGGCCGTCTGCGGCAAGGCCAGGGAGCGGGCCAGGCGCTCGCGCCGGCCGCACAACCAGGCCCGGCAGGTGTTCGCCCGCGAGCTGGCCGATGCGTTTACCCGGCAGCTGGCCGCCAGGATCGGCGCCAACGTGCTGGGGGAGGAGAACCTGCTCGGCAAGGCGGACCTGGAGGAGCTCCGGCATGAGGTGCGCAACGACCCCGGCGTTCGGGCGCTCATCGAGCGGCTCTGGCCGGTCCTCACGCCGCAGCGGCTCGTCGGCGAGCTGCTGTCCTCGGCCGACCAGCTCGCCGCGGCGGCACCGCGGCTTACCCAGGCAGAGCGGGCTGCCCTGCTGCGCGAGCCCGGCACCGACTGGACCCCGGCCGATGTGCCGCTGCTGGACGAGGCAGCCGAGCTGCTTGGCGAGGACGACCGTGCGGCCAGGGCCGCGGCCGAGCGGCGCCGCAGGGCCGAGGTCGAGTACGCGCGCGGCGTCCTCGACATCATCTCCCGTGACCTGGAGGACGATCCGGAGATCCTGATGGGCTCCGACCTGGTTGATGCCAGCCGGCTGGCCATGCGGCACGAGGCGGAAGAGAGCCTCACCGCTGCCGAGCGGGCCGCGGGCGACCGGACCTGGGCGTTCGGCCACATCATCGTCGACGAGGCCCAGGAGCTCTCGGAGATGGCCTGGCGGATGCTCATGCGACGGTGCCCGAGCCGGTCGATGACCATCGTCGGGGATGTCGCGCAGACCGGCAGCCTCGCCGGGGCCTCGTCCTGGATGAGCATTCTCGATCGCTACCAGGGCGAGCGATGGCGGCTCACGGGCCTGACCGTCAACTACCGGACCCCGGCCGAGATCATGGCGGTCGCCGCCGACGTGCTGGCCGCGATCGACCCGGAACTCGAGCCGCCGCGCTCGGTGCGGGAGACCGGGATCACGCCCTGGCGGATGGCCGCCGACCCCGCCGACCTCGCTGGCTGCCTGGCCCGCGCCGCCGAGCGCGCCGCCGTGCACGTCGGCGACGGCAGGCTGGGCGTGATCGTGCCCGCCGCCCGGCTGGAAGAGGTCGGGCAGGCGATCACTGCCGTGCTGCCGGATGCCGCCGTCGGGGACCAGCCGGACCTTGAGCGCACCGTGGCCGTGCTGACGGTGAACCAGGCCAAGGGCCTGGAGTTCGACTCGGTGCTGATCGGCGACCCGGCCGGGATCCTGGCGGAGTCGCGGCGCGGCTGCAGCGACCTCTACGTCGCGCTGACCAGGGCTACACAGCGGCTCGGCGTCGTGTACTCGGGGGACCTGCCCTCGGTCCTGGAACGGCTGGATCCCGTCGGCGAGCTCGCCCGGGTACCTGAGCCCGCGGTATAGCCGCGGCTCCCCGCCCGAACCCCGGGGGGCTCACCGCGGTCACCGGCTGGCTCGGCGGCCGAACCCCGGAGGATTCACCGCGGTCACCGGCTGGCTCGGCGGCCGAACCCCGGGGGGCTCACCGCGGTCACCCGCTGGCTCGGCGGCCGAACCCCGGGGGGCTCACCGCGGTCACCCGCTGGCTCACCATTAGCTACCGCTAGCTACCGCGCGTCGCCGCCGGAGGGCTCCAGCGGCTCGGTGAACCTGGCGTTGCGCACTGCGGGCGGTTCCCGGGCGGCTGCCAACAGCAGCAGAACGCCAACGATGCGGCCATAGCGACAGCAGAACGCCAACGATGTTGTCCGGTTCGGGGCGTCGGGGCATTGGGCCGCTGTAAAGCGGGCGGAAGGGGCGGACGCGCGGGCAGCGCACCTGGCTGGGCCGAGGGGCACACTGCCCCGGCGGGTAACGTCTGTAACAGCGCGAGGCCCCCGCATGTATGAGATGCAGGGGCCTCGCTCGGCCCGGCGGCGCTCAGCAGGCCGATTGCTCGGCCGCCCTGCATCGCCTGACCGGCCACCGCACCAGGTACCCGTCCACAGTGCCGGTCACCCGGCCCTCCGGCCGTTCTCGGGTTTCCCCGGGAGCGGTACCCGTCCTTGGTGGTGAATGAATTTCTACAGCGTCCACCTGACCTGGCACAAGGGGTTTGGCGAGGCATTTTCAAGATTCTCTGGCCATCCACAGGACACCCAAAGTTATCCCCTGCGCTTACCGGAATTTCCACTGGACTATCCACAGCTTTGTCCACAGCCCGTGGAATTCGGGAGGTTGCTGACCCGCGCCCGGGGTGGGAATACAAGGCGGCCGCGGCGGTGGTTGGCCGGGCCGTGGGGGCCATGCGTCGGCGGACTGAGGCCGGGGTTGGCCGCGCCGGGGTGGGCATGCGATGCCCGGGGCCGGGGGTGGGCATGCCACGGTCGCGCCTGGGCCGGGTTGCCGGGACGGGGCGGCCATACGCCAGCGGCCAGGCCGGGGCGGTCATGCGCCAGCGGCCAGGCCGGGGCGGTCATGCGCCAGCGGCCAGGCCGGGGCGGTCATGCGCCAGCGGGCCAGGGGCCGGGGTTGGCCGAACTTGACTGGCAGGGTGCGGAGGCCCTGGGTGGTTCAGTTGTCGTCGCGGCGGCCGAAGTTGCCGAACAGGCGCTGGCTCGCGTCGGCGGCGGTCTCGGCCACGCCGCGGACCGCGCCGATCAGCGGGTCCGCGGACCGGCTCCAGGAGTCCTGGTAGGACTTGGCGGCCGCCTTGAACTCGTCGCCCACCGAGGCGTCCGAGTCGTTCTCCCGGTGCGGGTAGTTCCCGGCCAGGATGTCGCTGTACTCACCATCGGACGCCCAGCGGTCCAGTTCGGCGAACCGGATGACCGCGAACGGGTGCGTGTTGCCCTGCAGCTGGAGCAGCTTCAGCAGGCCCTCACGCAGGTCGGGCACGGCATCGTACTCGCGTGCCTGCTGGTGGAACGCGTCGTGGTCGAACTCCGCGAGCCGCGAGCCGCCTGCCGTCTTCATCAGCGCGCGCCGGGCGGCCGCGACGTCCTGGCCGGCCAGCAGGCCCGCCCGGTCGCAGGACAGCTCGGACTTGCGGTACCACTCCTCGAGAGCCCAGATGACGCCCTTGGCCGGGAGCACGATGGGCAGCCAGGCGAGCCTGCTGACCAGGTTGAGCAGGTGGTACAGCATCGTGCGGTACACGGCGTGGCCGGAGAGCACGTGCCCGAGCTCATGCCCGATCACGAACCGGATCTCCTCGGCGTCCATCAGGTCGACCATGCCGGTCGTGAGCACGATGAACGGCTTGTCCGCGCCCAGGGTCATCGCGTTGACCAACGGGTTCTGCGAGATGTAGAGCTCGGGGACGGTCGGCAGGTCGAGGATGTAGCAGCCGTCCAGCATCGTCTGGTACAGCTCGGGGAACTGCTGCTCGGATGCGCGCACCGAGCTGGCGAGGAACATCAGCCGCAGGCTGCGGTCATTGAACAGCCCGGCCAGGCGGCGGAACAGGGTGTCGAACCCGGACAGCTTGCGCAGCGCAACGAGGGCTGAGCGGTCGGCCGGGTGTTCGTAGGCGCGGGAGCTGATACCGGGAAGGCGGACCCGGGAGCGGTCGGGCACAGAGGTCATGTGCCTATGGTAGGGCCAAACGCGCAATATCTCGATCCCGGTGCCCCGGCGCGCCCGTTGATCGCCTGGCGCGCTCGTCTCCCGGCCCTATCGACGGACCGTCGTCCGTGCTAAAGAATCATGCACGATGGGCCGCCGGCCGGACGCCGCAGGGAAGCCCGGGCGCCATGATGCCGCAGGGAAGCCCGGGCGCCATGATGCCGCAGGGAAGCCCGGGCGCCATGATGCCGCAGGGAAGCCCGGGCGCCATGACGCCGCAGGGAAGCCCGGGCGCCATGATCGTGGAAGGACCCAGCGTATGCGCGGGAGAATGCAGCATGGCTGACGATCATGCAGTGCCCATGTTCGAGCCCGATGCCGAGTCAATGCCGCCGGAACGCCTCGCCGAGCTCCAGCAGGAACGGCTGCGCGCCCTGATCGACCGGCTGCTCGCCGCGGGCGGGGTGCAGGCGCGCAGGCTGAAGGACGCCGGCGTCTCCGGCGGTGCCGAGGTCACCCTCGCCGACCTGCCGCGGCTGCCCATGACCGGCAAGGACGACTTGTGGCGCGGCTACCCGTTCGGCATGTTCGCGGCCAAGCCCGAGGACGTGGTCACGCTGCACGGCTCCAGCGGCACCGGCGGGCGGCCCACGCTGGTCGGGTACACCCGCGCCGATCTGCGGATCTGGTCCCGGATGTGTGCCAGGGCGCTGGTGGCGGCCGGAGCCGGGCCCGCCAGTCTGGTGCACAACGCTTACGGCTACGGCCTGTTCACCGGCGGTCTCGGCATCCACCAGGGCGCGGTCGAGCTCGGCGCGACCGTGCTGCCGGTCTCCGGCGGGATGACCGCGCGGCAGGTGACCCTGGTTCGCGACCTGCAGCCGGACATCCTGGCGTGCACGCCGTCGTACGCGATCCGGCTTGGCGAGGCGCTGGCCGAGGCCGGCCTCGGGCCGGGGTCCGGGCTGCGGCTGTCCGCCGGGCTGTTCGGCGCCGAGCCGTGGACCGACGCCATGCGCGCCAGGATCGAGGAACTGCTGGGCCTGCGCGCCCTGGACATCTACGGCCTGTCCGAGATCATCGGCCCCGGCGTCGCCTGCGAGTGCCTGGTGGCCGCCGACGGGCTGCACGTGAACGAGGACCACTTCGTGGTCGAGGCGGTCGACCCGGTCACCGGCCAGCCGGTGCCGGAACGGACGCCGGGGGAACTGGTGTTCAGCACCGTGACCAAGGAAGCGCTGCCGCTGCTGCGCTACCGGACCGGCGACATCGCCGCGCTGCGCCGCGAAGCGTGCGCCTGCGGGCGCACGCTGGTGAAGATGAGCAAGGTCGCCGGGCGCCGCGACGACATGCGGGTGATCAGGGGGGTGAACGTCTACCCGAGCGAGGTGGAGCGGGTGCTGCTCAGCCATCCCGCGGTCGCCGCCGATTACCTCCTGGTGGTTGACGAGCGCGCGATCCCGTCCCGTCTGCTTGCCTGCGTTGAATTGAGAACGCCAGGTGCGGCATTGCTGTGGGCCGCGGACGAGCTCGAGTCGCGGCTGCGCGAGGAGCTCGGCGTCGGAGTGACGGTACGGCTGGTCGAGTCCGGAACCGTCCCGCGCAGCGAGGTTGGCAAGGCGGTGCGGCTGCGCCGCTGGGCCGGCGGGGAACCGCCACTGCCAGGGCTCGCCTGAGCAGACCCGGTGGATCGGCGGGGACATCCGCGACGCGCCGCACGTCGCGGCGTTCGAGCCGCCGGGTCCCGGCGCCCTGCTGCTGTGCTCCGACAGGCCGTGGAAGTACCGCCCCGATCCGGGCGGGCTGGCCCGGCTAGCGCTCCCGGCCCTGGCCAGCTCGCTGTTCGCGGCGACCGCGCTGGTCAGCTTCGCGCTCACCGCGGGTGCGGACAGCGCGACCGCCGTGCTCGCGCCGTTCCCGCTGAGCAAGCCGGCCGTCGCTGACTGCGGCGATAGCCGGGTGCGGGACCGCATTCGGCTGCGACTGCCGTGACGTTGGCACAGACTGGGAGGTGGCGGAGCTTCGCCGGATCTCCACCGCGCTGCTCGGCACCGTCGACATCGTGCCGGAACCGGCCGGGCTCGCCGCCGATTCCGCCAGCATGATGGGGCAAGGCGATGAGCAAGCAAATCGCCGGCGTCTCGCTGCGCGCCTGGACGCCGCAGCATGCCGCTGTGCGGTTCCTCAAGCAGGCCGCACCCAGCGTCGACGACCTGACCGGGCGGGGAACCCGGCCGGGCCCACAGTCAGCGGATTTCCCGGCCGACACCAGGTCAACGAGGACGGTCAGGACCAGGAAGTAAGTGAGACCGCGATGCCGATGTGCCCAGCCAATCATTTCTCGGTGCGCCTGGACTTCTGCGACGTGTGCGGCACGCGGATGGACCCGCCGCGGCCCGTGCCGCCGCCGGCCGTTCCGGCGACCCAGGCCACCCCGGCTGCTCCGGTTACCCCGGCCGAGCCCTGCCCGCAGTGCGGGACGGCCAGGCTCGGCCAGTTCTGCGAGGCGTGCGGGTTCGACTTCGCCTCGAACCAGACGCCGTCGTGGGCGTTCCGCCGCGCGGCCCTCGTTCCCGGGGCGGTCGCCGGGGACAGGACGGCGGATAACCGCGTTCCGGGCAGAACGGCTGTTGACGGGGTCGGACTGGACAGGGCGGGCCCGGCCGACGCGTCGGGCCCGTTCGGCGCGGTCTCCTGGGTGGCGGTGGCAACCGCCGACCGCGGTTACTTCGACCGCGTCCTCGCCGGGGGAGCCCCGGACGCCAGGACGATCCCGTTCCCGCGCTACTGCCGGGAGCGCAGGTTCCGGCTGGCAGGCCGCGAGATCCGCATCGGCCGGCGCAGCGCATCGCGGGGGATCGAGCCGGAGATCGACCTGACCGGCCCGCCCACCGACCCAGGCATCTCGCACCTGCACGCCGTGATTCTCGCCCAGCCCGGCGGCGGCTGGGCCCTGCTCGACCCGGGATCGGCGAACGGCACGCTGATCAACGGGAGCGAACTGGCCCCCGGCGAGCGGGTGGCGCTGCACCCAGGAGACCGCGTCTACCTGGGGGCCTGGACCATGCTGACGATCCTTGCGGGGTAGCGTGCGGGCGTCGTGGGCCGGCGCAGGGGCGGCGCCAGGAGCCGGGATGTCCGGGCGTGCCTTTAGAGTCGCTTCATGAGCGACGGGCAGACCGCCAAGCGGATCGGGGTGATGGGCGGCACGTTCGATCCCATCCACCACGGGCACCTGGTTGCGGCGAGCGAGGTCGGTCACTTCTTCTCCCTCGATGAAGTGGTCTTCGTGCCCACGGGACAGCCCTGGCAGAAGGAAGGCCGCCGCGTCTCGGCGTCGGAGGACCGGTACCTGATGACGGTCATCGCGACCGCGTCAAACCCCCGCTTCTCGGTCAGCCGGGTGGATATCGACCGGCCGGGACCGACGTACACCATCGACACGCTGCGCGACCTGCGCGCCGAGCGCGGGCCGGACATCGAGTTGTTCTTCATCACCGGCGCGGACGCGCTCGAGCAGATCATGACCTGGCAGGATGCGGACGAACTGTTCAAGCTCGCGCATTTCGTCGGCTGCACCCGGCCCGGGCACGGGCTGAGCGGTGCGCACCTGCCTGACGGCCGGGTCAGCCTGATCGAGATCCCCGCGCTCGCGATCTCGTCAACCGGCATCCGGCAGCGGGTCGAGGCGGGGGAGCCGGTCTGGTACCTGGTCCCGGACGGGGTGGTGCAGTACATCTCCAAGCGGAAGCTCTACCGGAAACCGGGCGCAGGGTATGAGCGCGGCGGAGTCGGAATACAGCGCGATCGCCGGGTACCCTGAACGCGCCCTGCCACGACGCGCGCTGATGTGCGATGGTAGAAACCTGAGCTGGATTTGAGGAGGACGAGCAGCACACGTGACAGCCACCGAAAGGGCCGTCGAGCTCGTGGAGGTTGCCGCCGCGGCAGCGGCGGACAAGCTCGCCACAGACATCATCGCCTACGACGTTAGCGACCAGCTCGTCATCACGGACGCATTCCTGCTCTGCTCGGCGTCGAACGACCGCCAGGTCCGGGCGATCGTCGACGAGATCGAGGAGAAGCTGCGCCGGGTGGGCGCCAAGCCCGTCCGCCGTGAGGGCGAGCGCGAAGGCCGCTGGGTGCTGCTGGACTACATCGACGTGGTCATCCACGTGCAGCACGCCGAGGAGCGCGTCTACTACGCGCTCGAGCGGCTGTGGAAGGACTGCCCGCGGATACCGGTGCCTGAGCCGGCCATCGCCGGCGGCGCGCGCAGGCCGGCCGGGCCCGGCCTGCCTGGTCTGCCCGGCGTGCCCGGCAACGGGCCGCGCTGACGTGGCAGGGCGTGAGCCCGGCGCCACGGGCGTCGGGCCGGATCGCGCGCTTGGCGGCACGGTGCGGCTCGTGCTCTGGCGGCACGGGCAGACGTCATGGAATGCCGAGCACCGGTTCCAGGGGCACAGCGACATCTCGCTCGACGAGACCGGGCTGGAGCAGGCCCGCGGCTCCGCGCGCTACCTCGCAGCCATGGGGCCGACCGCGATCTTCTCGTCGGACCTGGCCCGCGCCGCGGAAACCGCGGCATACCTGGGCGAACTCACCGGCCTGCCGGTGCAGGCCGAAAAGGACCTCCGGGAACGCGGCGGCGGCTCGTGGGAGGGCCTCACCAACGAGGAGATCAAGGAGCGGTACCCGGAGGCGTACGCGGCGTGGATTCCCGCGGACGGTGAGCCGGTGAGCGCGGCTGCCGACCGGGTCACCGCCGCACTGGAGCGGATCGCCGACAGCCTCGACGGCGACGGGCCCCTCGCGGTCGTCGTCAGCCATGGTGCAGCGATCAACCTGGGCATATCCCGGCTGCTCGGCCTGCCGGAAGGCTCCCGGCTGCTCGGCCCGCTCGGCAACTGCTCATGGTCGGTGCTCGGCAGGCGGGGCGGGAGGTGGCGGCTGCTCGAGCACAACGTGGGGCAGCTGCCGGACGTGGCTCCCGAGCCGGTGGAGGTGCTCGCCGCCGGCCCGGAGGAGGAGATGGTGGCGGGCCCGTCCGGGCCGCCGCCTCGGCCAGCGCCAGGAAGCACCCGCTGACCTGCGTACCGGAAGCGTGCTGTCAGGACCGGTGCCAGGATGCTGCCAGGGCCGGTGCGAGGATGCGCCCGCCTCGGGTGGTCTTGTACACTGACGTGGCGTTGTGACCTGCTGGTCAGGCGTCGCCGCGGGGCTATAGTTCAGTTGGCGCAGGGCTGAGGTGCTACCGGTGCGCATCCTCGGTTCAGGGCGCCGCCGGTAGTGGCAGCGGTTGGTATGGTGGTTCCGCTAATGAGCGTCTCCATGGGCCGCTTCCGGAATCGGTATGCATTAAGGGGCTGTAGCGCAGCTGGTAGCGCACCTCCATGGCATGGAGGGGGTCAGGGGTTCGAATCCCCTCAGCTCCACTCAAAACCGCAGCTCAGGTCACGGTCTCAAGTAGCTAAGAGGCATGCAAGATCATCTGACCGCCATCTGGCCGTCGATCTTCGTCACTCAGCGGCACAAGCTGACTTGAGATGACAGCGCATCCAAGATCATCAGGTCAAGTTGTTGAACAGGCCGTACGTGTGGGGGACTAAGGAAACTGACACCGCCTCTGGGCTCATAACCCAGAGGTCGCAGGTTCATGTCCCCGCTACCAAGAAGTTGTAGGTCAGGGCCTGATCGCCGGGAGCGGCGGTCGGGCCTCGTTGCTGGATGGCAGCACGGTGGCAGCAGGATCCGACCGCACACGACCGCACCGAGCCCCCGAGCACGGCTGTTGCGCCAAAGAGGGGCATGAAACGGCATCGGATCGAGCCGGGTTCGCGGGCGTGTCGTCGAGCTTCGGGTCCGGTTAGCGTGGCTGGTGAGGCTCTCGAAGGTGCGTGGCGGCGGGGTGTTTGCGGCAGATCCGGCCGGGTCCGGTTTACGATCAAGGGAACGCGACGGAAGGTGTGAGCGATGGCGTCGGTCTCCGAGGAGCTGCTGGCTTTTCCTGACGCACGTGCGCGGCAGCTGGCCGGGATCTCCTTGCGGCGGTTGCGGTACTGGGAGGAGACCGGGCTGGTGGTGCCATCGGTCCGGCGCCATTTGAGTCCGGCGAAAACTGTCCGGCTGTACAGCTTCACTGATCTTTTGTCGTTGCTGGTGGTGACGGAGCTGCGGACTGAGCGGGGCATGTCCCTGCAGCACGTCCGGTGTGTGGTCGAGCACTTGCGGTCGCGTGGCTACCAGTCGCCGCTGCGGGAGCTGACCTTCGCCACGTTGGGTGGCGAGATCTACTTCCAGCACCCGGATGGCACGTGGGAGGGAGATCTGCGGCCGGATCAGGTCGTGCTTGAGGAGGTCTTGCGCCTGGACCGGCTGCGGTCACGGATCACCCGGGCCGCGGAGCGGCGGGAGGATGATGCGGGCCGGGTGGTCAAGAAGCGGGGTGTGCATGCCAGCGCGCCGGTGTTTGCCGGCACGCGGATCCGGGTGTCCACGGTGCAGGATTATCTGCGGCACGGCTACGGCACCGGTGCGATCTTGGAGGCGTTCCCGGATCTGAGCGCTGCTGACGTGGCTGAGGCGTCGCGGCTTTTGGCTGCGGCCGGGTAGTGCGGTTTCTGCTCGATCACGATGTTGATGCCGCGGTCGGCCGGATGCTGCGGCGGCATGGGCATGAGTGTCTGACGGCGAGCCAGGTTGGGTTAGCTGCCGTGACCGATGACACGCTGACGGTGTGGGCTTGTGAGCATGGGGCTGTGGTGATCAGCACCGACCGGGAGTTCGGTCAGCGGCGGATGAAGAACGCGATCGGGCACCATGTATGGCTGCGCTGCAAGGACTGGGAAGCTGACGCCGTTCTCGAAGCCCGCCTGGCCGGCGTGGTCAGCCGGCTTGAGGCGCGAAGCGACCTCACGGTCCGCATCTCGGTCGACGGCCTGACCGACTCATCTGCCTGGTCCTGAAACAAGCCGGTTACGACCCGTGACCGGGCAGACGTGGCGTGGGCGGCTGCCGACGCTTCGCACGTCGCGGCGCGGGTGCTGGGCAATCCGGAACTGCGCCGCGCCGCGGACAGCTACGACCGCGCCGCGCGAGCGCAGTTCGGCCGGATTACCCACGCCACTCTTGAAGGGGACCAGTTGCGCGTTGCCGCCAGGTTGATGGCTATGACCGGCCGGACAACCGGTGATACCACGCTGATCACCGTCGCGCTCATCGCGAACCTAGTGGCCCTGGCCCTCGCCGTGGCCGAGTTGCGCCAAGCCCAGCAGCGCGCCGTCCAAGCGACCGCCGCCCGCACGGCGGCCTCTCACCTGCGGGCAGCACGCACTCCGCCACCGCCCGGGCCAAAAAGCCCGGCAGCCGATCACCAGACCAGCCGCGCGGCAACAGCAACAGGCATTGCCCGAGGCGACTTCCCCGCAGCAACGCCAGGTCGCCCACTACCAGATGCTCGGATCGTTCGGCCTCCACGCCGAGGAGTGCTGCCACGGCGGCGGGCAGGCCCTGCGCCGTGAAGGCCAGGCGGCCCGTTGGCCGCCAGCCCTCGCAGCGACTCGATTACGGCACTCAACGCAACCTGGCACGGCATGGTCGCTCGCCTGTCATCAGCTAGTCGACGACTACTGCTCCGGGATCTATGGGGACCGTGCTAGCCGTACCTTAGGTTTGGGTGGCCGCACGGTGGATCTCCTGCTCGCGCGCGGCGAGCATTGGGATGCAGGTGACCGAAGTGGCCGGCGCCGCAGGTTACAGGAGGCATCCCGATGCACGCAGCTGAGAGCGGCACACGATCTTTGATCATGAACTTGCCGGCCGGGGCGCTCGCTTAGGCCATACGAAATCCATCGGCGCTCCGTTCCTTGTCGAAGGTAGCTGGCTGCTCTTCCTCGGCACCGTTCTGTGCTTTGTTCTGGTGCGGCCCGTTGTATACCGCCGCCCCAAGGCCTGGGGCGGTGTGTACCTGGCCGTTGGTTTCTGGCTGGTCATCCTTGGGGCCGTTCTGTACTCTGGCGGCTTCTCGGTCGGCCTCCATTTGGCCAAGGATCCCGTCTCCTTTGACCGCATCACGGGCGCGCTGCTGATTGCGCTGGCGGGGCTGCCGCTTTGGATGTCCTACCGGCTGCTCAGTTTTCCATGGCCGGAGCGGGTGCGTGAGCTGGAGCACACGCGGGCCCGCGCTGTGGACGATTCGGCCGCGAGGTTGCGCCGGATCGAGCGGGACCTGCATGACGGGGCGCAGGCGCAGATGGCCGCCGTCGCGATGAAGCTGGGTCTGGCCAGGGAGAAGCTCGGCGGCACGGTCGCTGGGGCCGGCCAGCCCGACCTGGATCGGACCCTGGAGCTGGTCGACGCCGCCCACCGCGGCGCCAAGGAGGCCATCACCGAGCTGCGCGACCTGGCTCGCGGCATCCACCCGCCGGTCCTGGACCACGGCCTGGGCACCGCGCTCGCCACCCTCGCCGCGCGCAGCGACGTGCCCGTTGAGCTCGTCGTCGACCTGCCCGAGCGCCCGTCGGCCGCGATCGAGACGATCGCCTACTTCTGCGCCGGCGAGCTGCTCACCAACGTCGCCAAGCACAGCGGCGCCCGGCATGCCACGCTCGAGGTGGTGCATGTGCCCGGGCTGGTACGGGTGCGGGTCAGCGACGACGGCTCCGGCGGCGCCCGCCTCGAGGCCCGCGGCGGCCTGGCCGGGCTCGCCGACCGGGTCCAGACCGTGGACGGCAGGCTCCAGGTCAGCAGCCCATCCGGAGGCCCGACCGTGGTCACCGTCGAGTTGCCGTCCCACGCCTGACCACCGGAGCGCCCGATGCGGATCGTGATCGCCGAGGACTCTGCAGTGGTCCGGGCGGGCCTGGCCGAGATCCTGGCCGACCGCGGCCATGAGGTGGTCGCCGCCGTCGGCAATGCCGAGGACCTGCGCGCCGCGGTGGGCCAGCACCGGCCGGACGTCACCGTGGTAGACGTGCGGATGCCGCCCGGCTACACCGACGAGGGCCTGCGCGCCGCGATCGCCATCCGCCGCGACCACCCCGAGACCGGCGTGCTGGTGTTCTCCCAGTACATCGAAACCCGGTACGCGGCCGACCTGCTCGGCGCTGCGTCTGCCGGCGGCGCCGCAGGCGTCGGGTACCTGCTCAAGGACCGGGTCGCCGACGTCAGCGAGTTCGTCGAGGCGCTGAGCCGGGTGGCGGCCGGCGGCACCGCCCTCGACCCGGAAGTCGTTACGGAACTTCTGGGCGCCAGCCGCCGCACCGACGGGCTCGGCTCCCTCACTCCGAGGGAGTGCGACGTGCTGGCTCTGATGGCCGAAGGCCGGTCCAACGGCGCGATCGCCGGGATTCTCGTGGTCTCCGAGCGGGCCGTCGAGAAGCACGTCGGGAACATCTTCAGCAAACTCGGCCTGGCCCCGTCGGAGGCCGACCACCGCCGGGTGCTCGCCGTCCTCCGCTACCTGGACTCCTGACCAGCGACACCGCCGATACCCATCGCAAATGCTCGCTCGCCTGTGCCCTGCGGGCCAACGGACCGGATCGCGGCGTAGGTGCCATCAAACACTCCTGGCCATCCGGCCGATTGGCGCCAAAGTGAACCGTGAAGATCACTGTCCAGGGTGACGTCGTTACCGTGTAATCTCCCAGAACCGGTGCGCCCTTCGCTATCAGAACCACACGGCGGCACACGCCGCCGCATGGCCGCCAGCTCGCTACGGAACCGCGGCACCCAGCGGGTGCGCGGCCCGGACACACCATCACCACGAACCCGGGCACGAGACCCAGCTCACAGCGTTACAGAAACCCGGCGCCTTCGCGGTGGCACAGGGGCAGGTGCGCGAGCGCACCGTCGCGGGGCGTCACCGGCGCCCTAAGCGCCGAAATCATGCTGAATGCCGGAGGTCAGGGGGTCAGCGACCGGTGCACGGGTGCGCGCATCGATCCTCGCTCACGCCCAACCCCACTAGGCCGGGTGATACCAGGTTGACAAGGTGGCATTAAGCGCTTCTAGGCGATCGGCGCGGGCACGCACCGCCTTCGGCGCATGGTGGACGATCGCGGCGAGGATCGCATCGCAGAGGGCGAACATGGCGGCATAGGAGTCGAACACGCTGATCGCGTCGACCTTGGTGCGGAACAGCAGGTCGGCTTTGGCGATCTCTCTGGGCGGGTGCTCGTCGGTGAATGCCACAATCTGCGCACCAAGGGACCGCGCCTCGCTAAGAAGCCGGACTAGCGGGGTCGTCGCCCGGCGCGGCTCGAAGACTATGACTAGGTCGTCGGCTGTCATGTCGATGATCTCGTCCGCCAGCAGCTCACTGAGATCGACGAGCCTGACCCCCCGCCTGAGCTGGGCAAGCTGCATCGCGAAGTAGGCAGCTACGATGCCGCCCTTCTTCGAACCCGCCATGTAGACGAGGGCCCTGGAGTCGTGAGCCAGCCGACGTGCCAAGGCGTCTAGCTGACCCTCGTCGATCATGCTGACGGTGGCGTCGAGGTTCTCCCGCTCGCGGCCTATTACGTCCCGCAGTAGCGCGCCGGTCGTGCGCCGTCGTCCCGGGACGTCCACGGTGAGCCGCTTGGGGGGCGAGGTGAGGCGCGCGCGCATCTCGACGGCTAGCTCCGCCTGGAGTTCCGCGAAGTCGTCATAGCCAAGCTTCTTCGCAAAGCGGGTGACGCTGGCGGGGCTGGTGCCGGCGGCGGCGGCCATGCCGCGCGCGGTGAGCAGGGCAGCCTCCGGGTACCCGCGGGTAAGCACCTCGGCGAGCTTCGCCTCGACCATCGTGAGCCGGGCGGCGCCCAGACGCGCGAGCGGCGAGAGCCCGTGCGGCTCGTCCGTTCGGGCAATGGTCTTAGACGAGCGGCGCGGGGAGCCGTCTCGCGCGGCATCGATCATGGTTCACGCTGCCGGTTCGCTGGTGGCGGCACGTCGGCAGGCACGTGCCTGGTTACCCAGTTCACCAGGCGATTCCCGTAGTCTGCGGCCAACGACGGCGGGCCTTGGGTAAGAAATCCGTGACTCGCGCCAGGATAACGCACAAGCGCGGCCTCGCAACCCGAGGCAAGGAGCACCGCCAGCCATTCCTCTGCCTGGGAGATGGGGCAGCGAAGGTCGGCGTCGCCGTGCAGCAGCAGGGTCGGTGTCTGCACCGTCCGGCTGAGCCCGATCGGCGAGCGCCCGAGTGCTCCGGCCGGGTCGGTATGCGGGTGTACGCCGATGTCGTACTCGGACATCACCCAGCCCATATCGGAGGTACCGAAAAGGCTGACAAAGTCGCAGATCGAGCCGCCCGCTACGGCGGCGGAAAAGCGATCGCTCGTGGCGGTCAGCCAGTTGCTCATGAAGCCGCCGTAGCTATAGCCGGTTACCGCCAGCCTGGCGGGATCGGCGAGTTTCTTGCTGATCAGCGTGTCGATTGCGTCGTGGTAATCAGGTGCATCCGCTTGGCCCCACGCGCCCACGGCGGCGCGGGCGAATTCCGAGCCATAGCCGTCGCTCCCGCGGGCGTTGAGAAGCAGCACTGTCCACCCGCAGCCGGCCAGTTCCTGCTGGTACAGCCGCGATGCCTGGACAACGGGTGACCATGCGCCGCTGAACGACCCCCCGTGCACGTCAACCAGCAGCGGTGTCCGGCCCCGGCCGCCCCCGCGTATCACCCAGCCCTCCAGCTTGAGCCCGTCGCGCGCGGTGAATTCCTCGGGCACGGGCTGCCGGACCTCCGCGGGCGGCGCCGCCTCAGCCAGAACCGTCCGGATTCCGGAGTTCAGGCTCAGGACGACGAGCCGCTGGTACCCGTCTTCGGTGGCAGACACGTAAGACAGGCGGTCTCCCCGGCGGCTTGAGCTCACCGCCGTAACCGACTCGGCCGGAGCTCCAGCTAGTTCTCTGATGCTTGCCGGGCTGCGCACCGATGTCTGATACAGCCGCACGCAGCCCCCGTCCCTCGCGCTGAAGACCAGCTCGCCACCCGCCGCCGGCCTGGTGCCGTGCAGGTAGCTCGCGCTGCCGACAAGGGCGCCGCGGTCTAGCGCGGCGGCGAGCCTACGCGGCGGGCCGCCGTCCACCGGAACCGCGAACAGGCCGTGCAGATCGGCGCGCTGCTTTGTGCCGCCAATGAAGATCACGTGGCGGTCGCCTGCGAACTCCACTGAACGGGCGCTGGCTTCGCCCGTGCCGATCTCGCGCATGACCCGGTCGCGGGTGTTCATCACCCACAACGTGGACGGCCTGATCGCCCCGGGCTGCCGTGGCATCGACCCGGACCACGGGCCGCTTCCGCACATAGCGACCAGCCCGGAGGGTGAATAGCAGAAGTCCTCGATCCACAGGTCGCCATCGGTTAGCTGCCGGACCACGCCGGTGCCGCAGTTCACCGCGAACAGGTGGCGGCGCCATGAAACGGCTACGCCAAGCCCATCGATCTTTGATGACAGGTTGCTGATCATTCTCGGCGCAGCAGCTGCTTGCACTTGTGCCAGTGCGGAGCAGGCCGGAGCACCCGCTGGTGCAACAGCCAGGAAGCCCACTTCCGTCCCGTCTGGCGACCAGGCCACGCCGGCCGGCTCGACCACGCCGCTCACCAGCTTGCGCCTGACGCCGTCAGCGGCGGACACACTGACCAGCGACGCCGTCGGCTCGCCAGGTCGCCGCTCCACCGCCGCCAGGGTGCGGCTGCCTGGCGCCCAGGCCGGGCATGTCAAGTCCGCCCCGAGCGACCTGCTGGCACCGCGCCGCAGCTCGCCTTGGACATGGGCCACGCGCAGCTCAGATACGTAGATGTCCGACTCGCGGTCGGCGGCCCGTTGCACGAATGCGACAGCGTCCCCTTCGGGGGAGATGACCGCGTCCGTGAGCTGGGTAAACCCGAAGATATCAGCGCACCTCATTTTGAATGCTCCGTTACCCGCGTATCAGCGTGGCAATATGTCGATGCGCTCACCTTTGCTGGAGCCGGACCTCGAGCGCATCGCGCAGCGCGTCGCCGATGAAATTAAAGGCGATTACAGTGAGTACTATCGCTATGCCCGCGGGATAAATGAGCCACCAGTACCCGTCATATATATAGTTGAGCCCGTTGCTGAGCATCCCGCCCCAGTTAGCGGCGGGCGGAGGCGGTCCGAGCCCGAGGTAGCTAAGAGCTGCCAGCAGAAGGATCGCGTCGGCGACCGAGAAAGTCGCGGCCACCACTATGGTCCCGATCACGTTGGGGACTACGTGCCGGACAATAATCCATCGGTCACGTACCCCGGCAGCCTTTGCGGCCAAGACATAATCCCGTGCCTTCAGGGACAGAGTCTCTCCTCGCACGAGCCGGGCCGTCACGAGCCAGGAAACCATGGCTATCACGAAGATGAGAACCGGTACCGTAGGCGTGAATATGGTGGCCAGGATAAGGACTACCAGCAGGTACGGGATTGCGAGTATCGAGTCGACGACACGCATCATCACCGCATCAAGCCAGCCTCCGACGTACCCGGCTACTGCACCCCAGGCAGTACCCCACACACTTGCGAGGATTGCTGCGGCGAACCCGACTTCAAGCGACGACTGGCCGCCCAGCATCAGCCGCCCGAGAACGTCGTAGCCGACATTGTCTGTGCCGAGTGGGTGCCTCATGCTTGGCGGCTGGGTCACCTGCATGATGTCGATCTGGACCTGGTTTGTGTGGTAGATCAGCGGGCCCACGAAGCAGAATAGGATCATGAATGCGATGATGCCCAAGCCCACCACGGCCAGGCGGTTCTGAAGGAACACCTGCCAGATGAGCCGCCACATGCTGCCGGCCCCCGCCTCAGCAGGAACCTGCGTGCCCGTGACCGGACGCCCGGCGTCCGGTTCCCTGACTAGCGCCACCGAGGGTTGCTCCTCACGTACCGGAAGTTCATCGCTTACGCGTAGCGCACACGTGGATCGGCTACCGCATAGAGAACGTCGGCCAGCAGGGATCCGACCACCGTCGCTATCCCAACGACGACAGTGAATCCGAGCAGCACCGGGTAATCCCGGACCGTGGCCGCCGTCCAGAGAAGCAGTCCCATGCCGGGGTAGTTGAAAACCGACTCGGTGATCACTGCTCCGGACAGTGTCGCAGGCAGGCTGAGACCGATCAGCGTGATGATGGGCAGGAGTGAGTTGCGCAGCAGGTGACGGAACAGGACCGCGGTTGGCGACAGGCCGTTGCTGCGAGCGGTACGGATGTAGTCCTGCACCAGATTGTCGATCGCCGAAGACCGCATGAACCGGCTGAACTGGGCGATTGTGATGATCGACAGCGTGGCGACCGGGAGAATCAGACCTGCTGGATGGCCTAGTATCGCCCCGACGCTGGTCCCCTGGGGTCCTTCGGGCGGCAGCCAGTGCAGGTCGACGGCAAAGACAAGCACCAGCAGGATGCCGAGCCAGAATACTGGCATTGAGTAACCAATGAAGGATGCGCCCGTCAAAGTGTAATCTATTGGCTTGTTGCGTCGCACGGCCTGAAGAATGCCTAGCGGTATGGCGACGGCTACAGACACCACGTAGCTGAGGCCTACCAGAAGGACGCTCTTCGGCAAGTCCTGGGCCAGCAATGAATCCACAGTCTGGTTGTAATGGTAGGAGTACCCGAGGTTGCCTTGGAGCAGATGACCGATGTAAGTTCCGTACTGGATCCAGACTGGCTTGTTATACCCATTTGCCACGATGAACTCCTGGACCTGCTGATCTGTGGCACGCGGGCCCAAGAGTGCCCGCGCCGGGCCACCAGGCAGGAGGTGCAGAATTATGAAGACGATGATCGTCACGCCAAGGACGACGAAAATAGCCTGCGCTATCCGCCTCGCTATATAGGGGATCATGGCGCCGTCTCCAATGGGTGCTCCAGCGGGAAGTGGCATGCGGCGGTGTGGCCAGCCACGCCGAAAGCCCGCATCGCCGGTTCCGCCTGAGCGCAGATGTCCTGGCTGCGCGGACAGCGTGTCCGGAAGCGACAGCCTGATGGCGGGCTGGCAGCCGACGGAAGCTCGCCATGCACAGGCGGACGCCTCGACCCAGTCGTGGGGTCCGGGACGGGGATCGCCGCCAGCAGGCCAGCTGTGTAAGGGTGCGCCGCGTGCTCGTAGACCTGCTCGACCGGGCCGACTTCCACCAGCTTGCCGAGGTACATCACGCCCACGCGGTCGGCCAGGTATCGCACGACGGACAGGTCGTGCGAGATGATCACGTACGTGAGATCCCGCTCGGCCTGCAGTCGCCTCATCAGGTTGAGCACTTGAGAGCGGATGGATACGTCAAGCGCTGAGACGGGCTCGTCGGCGACGACAAGCCGCGGCTGCACGGTGAGCGCCCTGGCCAGGCCGATGCGCTGCCGCTGGCCGCCGGAGAACTCATGCGGGTAGAGGCCCAGAGACCGCGCGGGCAGCCCTATCTCGGCCAGCAGCTGCCTTATGCGGGCCTGCTGGTCCGCCCGGGTGCCGACCCGGTGGGCGGCGAGTGGCTCCCGGAGGATCGACATCACCCGCATACGCGGGTCGAGTGATGCGTACGGATCCTGGAACATCAGCTGGAACTCTCGCCGCTCCCGTCGTAGCGCTGCTCCGCGCAACCGGGTGACATCGGTGCCGTCGAAGACGACCGATCCCGAGTCCGGTGTCTCCAGCGCGGTGATCAGACGGCCGAGCGTTGTCTTGCCGCAGCCGGACTCCCCGACCAGGCCGAAGGTCTCGCCACGGCGGATCTGCAAAGAGACGTCGGAGACCGCCTGCACTGAGCCGATGCGGCGCTGCAGTATCCCCTTCGTAATCGGGAACTCCTTGACGACGTGGTCGACCACAAGCAACGGATGGCCGTCAGCGGCACCCTGGCAATCCGGACTGCTATGGGCCGGCTCCGCAGCGAGTCCCGCACCGACGGCGGGCGTCAACGTCGGCGCATTGTGCCCGGGCCCATGCCTGACCGGGAAGAAACAGGCATACAGGTGGCCGGAGCCATGCCCGCCCAGGTGCGGATCCTCTTCCCGGCAGCGGTCCTGCGCGTACCGGCATCGGGGCGCGAACCGGCAGCCTGTGGGGGCTGCCGCCAGGTCCGGTGGCATGCCGGGAATGCTGTAGAGCTCGCCCTGCTGGTTCCCGGTGACCGCCGGGATCGACTCCAGCAGAGCCTCGGTATACGGATGGCTCATGTCCCGGAACAGCGTGCGGGCGTCCGCCGCCTCCACGATCCGCCCGGCGTACATCACCAGGACCCGGCCGGCGCGGCCCGCGATGACTCCCATATCGTGCGTGATCAGCAGCATTCCCATGCCCAGGCGCTCCTTGAGGTCATCAAGAAGCGCCAGGATCTGAGCCTGGATGGTCACGTCGAGGGCCGTCGTCGGCTCATCGGCGATGAGCAGCTTCGGCTCGCATGCGAGCGCCATCGCGATCATCACCCGTTGGCGCAGCCCGCCCGAAAGCTGATGCGGGTAGGCCTGCAGCCGCTCCAGCGGCTTCGGCATCCCGACCAAGTTGAGCACCTCGACGGCGCGGTCGAGCGCCTCCTTCCTCGAGACCCGACGGTGGACTCGCACTGGCTCCGCGATCTGGTCGCCGATCGTCATGGTCGGGTCCAGGGATGTCATGGGGTCCTGGAAGATCATCGCGACCTCGTTGCCCCTGACGCGGCGCATCTCGCCTTCCGGCAGCGCCACGAGCTCGCGCCCGGCGAGCCTGATGCTGCCATCGACGATGCTCCCGCCCGGGGGCAGCAGCCGCATGACCGACAGTGCGGTCAGCGACTTGCCGCACCCGGACTCCCCGACGAGGCCGACGGTCTCACCCTGCCGGACGCTTAGCGAGATCCCGTCGACCGCCTCGACGGTCGAGTGGCGCATGCGGATGTGCGTGCGCAGGCCCTCGACCTCAAGCAGGACTCCCGTCACTTCGTGAGGTACCACAGTTCTGGGCTGATGGCGAGCGTGGGATCCTGCGGGGTGGCACCATGCAGGTCAGAACTGATCGCCGAGACCTGATAGTCAGGATCGGGCTGCCAGATCACCGGCAGCTGCACCGCGAGGTAGTTCTCATAGCGGGTGATGATGGAGGCACTGCCGCTTCCGTCGATCGCCGCGTTGATGTTGGCGTTGTCGGTGGGGTCGTTGTAGCTCTCCACATCGAGGACGCCTGGCTCGAAGAGGGCGCTGGTGACCGGGTCGGTGAATGGCGTCCATCCCCCGTACGTCGCCATCTGCCATCCGCATACGGACTGGGTGGGCGCGCACTGCACGGCTTCGGACAGCACGCTTCCGGCGGTTATCGATGAAAGCGCGATGCTGATGCCTGCGTTGCTCGCGTCTGACTTCAGCGCCTCCTCGGTCTCTGCTATCGACTGGCTGCCCGAGTAGTAGGCGAGCTTGAAGGACAGCTTGGCGCCTGCTGGTATGCCTGCCCCGCAGTCGCTTGGGCCGGCCCCGGGTGACGCGCACGTGTCGGCGCCGCCCGGAACGACCTTCCAGCCATGCTGTTTCAGTATGTTCTGCGCGGCGCTGACGCTGAACGAGTACTGACCAGTTTTGTCCAGCGGAGAAGCATACGAGCTGAGATACGGAACCGGGCCGTTTGTCGGGGTGCCGTAGCCGTCGAAGAACACTTTTATGTCGGCCTGCTCGTCAACGAGATGCTGGAGCGCCACCCGGACGTAGAGCTGGCGGAACTCTGATCGCGCGACGGAGTTGGAGGTGTTGTAGTTGAGCAGGATGTACGCGTACTGGTATTGCGGCCAGCCGGCGATCGAATAGCCTTCCGCACGGATCGATCCGGCCGACGGCACGTCCGATTGCGCGATATAGCCGTAGGTAATGCTTGTTCCGGCCCGCATCACGTCGGTCTCGGCCGCGTCAGTGGTGAAGGGCAGCTCGACGAACTTCGTCACGCTCGGCTTCGACGGCCCGGAGTACAGCGGGTTGCGGACGAAAGTTACTGGCCCGCTGGGTGTGAACGTCTGCATCTTCCACGGGCCGTCCACCACCTTCCACAGGGGGTTGGTCGCGTAGGTCGACTCATCCATCGACTGTGCGGTGAGGAACTTGTAGACCGCGGTGGCCCCGGCGGTCGTCTCATCGTAGTTGCCGACCTTGCCGTTCGCCGATGTCTTGTCCCAGACCTGCTGCGGCATCGGCTGGATGAGGAAGAGGTCGTTTCCGGCGATCCACTGCGGGTTGTACGAGTGGTTGAGATGCAGCACGACGGTATGCGCGTTCGGCGTCGCGACGCTCGCGATGTCGTCGGGGAACTGGCCAGGTGTGTATGAGCCGTACTGAAGCTTGGTGGCTTTAACGATGTTGATGAAGAACGAGACATCGCGGCTTGTGACCGGCGTCCCGTCAGACCAGCGGTAGTTTTTCAGCCTGATCGTGACGACGGTGTTGTTGTCCGAGAACTGCGCTGGATAGGCCAGGCTGAGGTTGTAGTTGGTCGCCGATGTCCCGTTTATTCCTGGCCAGTAGAGCGGCCGGTACATCAGGAACTGGAACTGATTGAAGTTCTGCACGTTGTTGTAGGCCGCAGGCTCGATTGGCATTATGTAGTTCGGGTGGAAGCCGGGCGCCAGCGCGAAGTCGACCGTGCCCTTCGTGACGGACGAGCCGCTACTGGAAGAGCTCGTGCCGCCGCTGCACGCCGCGGCGACCAGGCCGAGCGCCACCAGCGCCGAAGCCAGCCCCCAGAGCCTGCGTCGGTGGCGCGGCGCGCCAGTGGAGCCGGCCTGGGCCCGGCGAGTTGCGAGGTGGTCTGCGCTGCTCTCGTGATAGCCGCGGAGGGCGGCCGAGCTGTCTCGTAGCATTTTCGTGCCCTTCTGTGATCCGCGTTCGGGCAAGCCAAAGCCGTTGCTGAATGTCATGAGCAGGAATTCCTTGATGCGAGGCGGAGGGGAGCGTCCCGCTCGGCGCGCGCCGACAGTGACTTTTCGATCCCGTCCGCGCGGCCCACCATCTGGGAAAGGACCTCCGTCCCGGCATTCCCGCCCGAGACGATGACCACAGTCCCGGCCGCGGGGACGGCGCCGTTCCTGACCGCTGCCAGCGAGATGGCGCCGGACGGTTCGGCAATGAGATGGCGGCTCCGCAGCAGGGCCACGGCCGCATCGAGGATGTCCTCGTCGGTGACTGTCACGATGTCGTCGACCAGGCTGATCACGTGCGCGAAGTTCAGCGACCCGAGTGACTGGGTGCGCACGCCGTCGGCGATGGTCTGGCTTACTTCTTCGGCGGGCCATTGGACGAGGCTGCCCGTCGTCAGCGTCTCGCGGGCATCGCTGGCCAGTTCCGGCTCGACGCCGATGACGCGGATTGATGGCCTGACCGCCTTGACAGCTGCGGCTATGCCGCTGATCAGCCCGCCCCCGCCGACCGGGACGACGATCGATGCCAGTTCCGGGATCTGCTCGAGCAGCTCCACGCCAATCGTGCCCTGCCCAGCGATGACGTCCGCGTCGTTGTACGGCGGGACGAGGGTCTGGCCGCTTTCCTTGGCGATGCTCTCGGCCAGCAGCCGGCGCTCCTCGCTTCCGCCTGCGCACGGGACGAGCGCGGCGCCTTCCATGATGATTGCGCCGGTTTTGGGACCCGGCGCATCGCGCGGCACGACCACCGTCGCCGCGGTTCCGCAGAGGCGGGCGGCGTGAGCGACGGCTATGCCGTGATTGCCGCTCGAGTACGCAATCACGCCTCTGGCCCTGCGCTCGCTGGAAAGGCGGTTCAGCTTGGTCCAGGCGCCCCGGATCTTAAATGACCCGGTGGGCTGGATGCTTTCCAGCTTGAGCCAGGTCCCATCTGCCCAGTGGATGAGCGGGGAGTTCCTGAACTGGACCGGCAAGGCCTCTGCGGCGGCTTTTATGGACGTGAACGTCACGAGCGGCGGCAGCTCCTGGCCGTCTTGCTGGGCGTCCAGCGCCCCTCCGTCAGCCATAGCGGCCCCGCTGGGCCGAACGGGCCAGGGTCCAGATGGCGCCAAGGCAGCGGTACCACTGCGGCACGTCGCTCGAAGTAAATGAGACCGACCGCAGGCCGGTTCTCTGCACGCCCGGGATGGCCGTTGCCACAAGGGCGCAGTTCTCGCCGCTGAACTCGATCTCGGCGCAGAGCTGGTCGGCCGGCGCAGGATGGGCAAGCGAGCCGTCGGCAAGCCGTGCCATCGCCTTCCCGACGCCCGCGGCCAGGTCCTGCCGCACCGACGCGGCAGGCCGGAGCCGAGCGATGAACCTGCCCAGTGCCTGCTTCGTCAGCACGCACTCGGCCTGCGGAGCGTAACGGCCCGCCTCCTCGCAGGCCACCTCGTCACCGGAAACCAGCAGTACCGGAGCGCCGAAAAAGCCTGCGAGCTGTGCATTTACCGTTCCCTCGCCGGCTGGCTGGCCGTTGACACGCAGCGTGTGGATTCCCGCCGCCATGAAGGCATGGCTGAGGACGCCGCCCGAGCCTGCGGTGCCGTGATAGCCGAGGAACACGACGGCCTGCACTCCGCCGTCGATGCCCTCGAGCATGCCGAAGCGCCGCGGCACCCCGCGGATGATGGCTGCCCGGGGGTCGATCTGCCCAGGGTCGAGACTGGCGCCGTTGCCGTGCGCGTCAGTGACGACGACCTCGCCCGCACCGTGGGCGAGCAGCGCGTCTATGACGGTGTTTACGTCCTGGATCCAGCACTTGCTGACGCCTGCCCACGCGTCCGTGCCGGGCGCGACGTCATCTGGCGTGGCCGCGCCGACGGCGCCTTCCATGTCCGCGGAGATAAGTACGGTGGGAGCCATCTATGCACCGCCCAGGCGCTCGTACCATTGCGCGCCGAAGGCGCTGTCAATGGCCATCCAGTCGATCAGCCGGCCGGAGGAGATCGTGTAGCGGACGTTCCTGAGGGCGCTCAGATCCCGGGTGGGATCGCCTTCGGCGACCACGATGAGGTCCGCGAGATTGCCGGGAACGATGTCGCCCAGGCGATCCAGCCCGAGGAGAGATGCGTTGCCCTTCGTTGCCGCCTCGATAACCACCGCGGGCGCCACCTCCAGAACCTGCGCGATGAGCGACAGCTCTTCGCTGTAGTCCTCGACCGGCAGGAACATGCTGCAATCGGAGCCGACTGCCCAGGCCAAGCCTCGCTCCGCTGCGCGGCGAAACGTCTTGGTCTTGTGCGCGAGGAGGAAGGCTGCGCGCTCCCGCAGATGCGGCCACCTGTCGCTCGCCGCCAGCCTCTGATACACGTTCAGCGTCGGGACGAGGAACGCGCCCCTTTCGGCGGCAAGGTCGCAGCATTCGTCGTCGAGGAAGGTCCCGTGCTCGATGGAGTACGCGCCGGCCTGGAGCGCCCATTTGATCGACCTGGCCGGATGGGCGTGCGCGGCCACACGGCGCCCGGCCAGCCCCGCCTCGTCGACGATCGCGCTGATCTCCTCGGGGGTGAACTGGCTCGCATCGGGTGACTCGTCGGCGCGGGCAGCTCCGCCGCTGCACATGACCTTGATCAGGTCCGCGCCGGCCAGGAGTTGTTCGCGCACCGCGCGCCGCACCTCGGCGGGGCCATCGGCCGCCCGGCCCTTCGGGTGCCCGTGACCGCCGGTAATCGTCAGATACGTGCCGGCGCACAGCATCCGCGGTCCCAGAACCCGGCCGGCCCGGATCGCATCCCGCAGCACGATGTCGACCTGCCGGTAGCTGCCAAGCTCCCGGACCGTCGTGATGCCGGCCCGCAGCGCGCGAAGCGCCTGGAACGAGGCGCGCACCCCCTGCGCAGCTTCCCGGTCTTCCACCGATCCGTCATAGCCGTGCGTCAGGTGTGTGTGCGCGTCGATCAAGCCAGGCAGGACCGCGCAACCGGCCAGCTCGACGACTCGCGCCCCCGCCGGCGCGCCCAGGTCTACGCCTACGGAGACGATCGTGTCGTCGCTGATGAGCACGTCTCCTGGAAGCAGGACGCCGTCAGATCCAAAGACGCTCCCTCCGCGGAGCAGCAGGTCTCCAGGTGCCACGGGCGTCCACCCTCCACGACAAGTCGTGACGTCGGCGATATGTGATGATCAGCCGGGAATGCGCCGACGGTACTAGCGTTTCAGAAAATGGTCAAGAGCTGAAGCAAACGTTTCAGACTCGTTACCTGAACTGGGACGGCGTGACAGGCCGCCGTCGCCCGCGTCAGCCATTCGGCAGGTGCGGCTGAGCCGTCTTCCTGGCGGGACCGGTCAGTCGGCCTGTCGAGAGCCGTGCCAAGCAGGCCGCACGGCGGGTGCGCCTGAAGGCTCCCGTGAAGCGAGGCGGCGCACAGCGGCGGAGGCGAGAGCATCAATCCGGCTCCGCCGGATGCTGCCGCACCCAGGTCAGGCAGGTGAGCTCTCCGGCGAGTCTCTATGTCGCCCTGCGCCGGGGATGCGGCCGCGTCCGCGACCAGGACGCCAAACTTCGTGACCGTGGGGTCAGTGGGCTACGCCCAGCCGGTGACAGCGGTCCCCGAGTATTGAACATGCAGAGTATGCATAGTACGGTCTGAGCAGCCGTTGCCTGAACGATGCGGAGTCCAGCGTGACCTTCGAGCAGCAGTACCCGAGCTGGGCGCCCCGGTCACACGAGCTCTTCGGTCTGGCCAGCCGGTATATCCCCGCGGGTGCGGGGAGCAGCGCGCGCACAGTGACGTTCGGCTGGCGGCCGTATCCGCCGTTCATGGCCGAGGGCAGCGGGTCCCGGCTGCGCGACGTGGATGGCCACGAGTACGTGGATTACCTGCTCGGGCTCGGACCGATGATCCTCGGTCACCGGCACCCGGCGGTCACCCACGCGGTGGTCAGCGCGATCACCGAGCTTGGGACCTGCTTCGGCCTGCCCTACGAGCTGGAGGTCGACGCGGCGCGGAAGGTGGTCGAGGCGGTACCCGGGGTGGACATGGTGCGATTCTCCAACTCGGGCAGCGAAGTGGTGGGCACCGCGATCCGGCTTGCCCGTGCCCATACCGGCCGTCGCCTGGTGATCCGGTTTGAGGGGCACTATCACGGCTGGCAGGACACGATCTACTGGAGCAACCACGTGGACCCGGCCGCCGCGGGCCCGGCCAGTCGGCCGCGTCCGGTGCCGTCGGGTCCGGGGGTGCCGCAGGAACTGGCTGCCAGCCTGATAGTGCTGACCTGGAACGACGCGGAGAGCTTTGCGGCCGTGATGGCTGAGCGCGGCGACGAGGTCGCCGCGGTGATCACCGAGCCTGCGATGTTCAACACCGGGTGCGTTCTGCCCCAGCCTGGTTACCTGGAACTGTTGCGTGAGCAGACCCGAAAGCACGGAGCGCTGCTGATCTTCGACGAGGTGATCACCGGTTTCAGGTTCGCCAGGGGCGGCGCTCAGGAGTACTTCGGCGTCATCCCGGATCTGACCACGATGGCCAAGGGCATTGGCGGCGGCTTCCCCGTTGCCGCGATCGGCGGCAGCCAGGAAGCGATGTCCATGATCGCTGACGGGCGGTACTCGCACTCGGGAACCTACAACGCGAACGTCGTGGCCTGTGCGGCGGTCTCCGCGACGATGGACGTGCTGGCCGAGCCCGGCCTTTATGAGCGGCAGCGGGCGCTCGGCGAGACACTGATGGCCGGGCTGCGCAAGCTCGCCGCCGATGCCGGGGTGCCGGTGATCGTCGAGGGTCTCGGCACGGTCTTCCAGGTCTGGTTCAGCGAGCACCCGATCCGCAACTGGCGCGACGCCGAGCGCTACGCCGATGAGTCACTGTTCACCCGCTGGTGGCAGGAGATGCTGCTGCGCGGCGTCTTGTTCCATCCCAGCCAGTACGAGAACTTGTTCCTGTCGCTCGTGCACACCAGGGAAGACGTTGACCGCATGCTGGACGCCGCCGAGCAGGCCTTTACCGTCGTCAGCCGCACGCTGAGCTAGGGTGACCGATCGCTATGGTGCTCGATCTTGGTGGCAGCCGGCCAGGCCGGCCGGTGCGGGCGAAGGGTCTGGGCAGCGCCCGGGGCGGCCTGCTGTACGAGCAGGTGGTCGACTACGTCGAGAAGCTGGTGTCGGAGCGCGGGCTGGTGCCCGGGGACCTGCTGCCGACCTACGCCGAGCTGGCCCAGAGTGTCGGAGTCAGCCTGATCACGGTGCGCCGGGCCCTCGACGAGCTGGAACGGGCCGGCCGGGTGCGCCGTCACCAGGGCCTGGGGACGTTTCTGGCCAGGCCCCGGATCCTCACCGAGCCGGCCAGGGCGGGCAGCCTGCTCGGCACGCTGGCCGAGGGCGGGCAGTCCGGGCCTGCCGAAATCCTCGGCACTCGGGTCCTCGATATCCGGCGCGGCCTGCCATCCGGCGACATCGCCCGCGCGCTGCGGATAGGGGAGGACTCGCCGGTGTGGCAGCTGCGGCGGCAGCGGCTGATCGACGGGCGGCCGGCTGTGGTGGAGACGTCGGTGATCCCCGTGTCGCTCGCCCCCGAACTCGACCGGCTCGTCGCGCTTCCGGGCGGCTCGCTGTATGACCTGCTCGGCCGGGAGTACGGGCTGGTCGACGCGTTCGAGGAGCAGTACCTCGAGGTCATCATGCCGACCCAGGATGAACGCCGGCTGCTGAACATCCCGTCCCGCACCCAGGTGGTGCGGATCCGCGGGCTGAGCATGGACCCAGCCGGGACGCCGTTCGACTGCTTCGAGCAGCTCTACCCCGCCACCGAGTTCGCGTTCGCGATATCCGGCAGCACGTCGCGGCACCTGCTACCCACGCCGGGATTCCAGGACTGGGGCGTCCGCGCGCTGCCGGCAACCGGCTCAGGTGACCCGGGCCGGCCCGCGCGCCAGGGCGCGCCACGGCCCGCGACCGCACGGTCATCCAGGAACCCGCGGCAGCGCCGCGGCTGATCATCCCCAAGGGGAGGAGGCTCGATGTCGTCGGAGCCTAGCGGCACGTCCGCCAAGTCGGTCCAGGCCAGCACCGCAACGTCCAGCCCACAGGCCCATGGCCTGCGAGCGAACGCGCTAAAGATCGGTGACGTGGTGGTCTTGTCCATGGCCAGCTCAGGCCCGACGCAGAGCGTGGCGGTGACGCTGGCCGCGCTGCTCGCCACGGTGGGCTACGCGAGCTTCCTGCCCCTGCTGATATGCCTCGTCCCGATGCTCGGGATCGCCATCGGCTACCAGCGCCTGAACGCGTGGCAGCCCAGCGCCGGAGCCACCTATTCCTGGGTAGGCCGGGCGCTGAACCCGCACGCCGGGTTCTTCGCCGGCTGGATCATGCTGATGTACTACACGATCGGCACCACCAGCCTGACGATCCCGCTCGGCACCTACATGCTCAGCTTCTTCAGCAACGCCGCGGCGAACAACAAGTACGACGTCGCGCTGGTGGGCACCGCGTTCAACCTGGTCGTGCTGGCGGTCGCGGCGCTCGGGATAAGGCTCTCCGCCAGGTTCCAGTGGGGCTGGGCAATCTTCGAGTACGGCCTGCTGATCGGCTTCACCATCGCCGCGATCGTCGCCATCTACGGCCGTCATCTGAGCCACACCGTGCACGTGACAAGCTCGTGGTTCACGATCAGCGGGGCCGGCGGGTTCAAGGCGCTGGTCTCCGGGATACTGCTCGCCATCTTCCTGTACTCGGGCTGGGACACCGCGGCCTACGTCGGCGAGGAAGCCCACGGCAAGAACGCGGGACGCGCCGGGATCACCAGCGTGGTGCTGCTGTTCTTCATCTACGCGATCACAATTCTCGGATTCCAGGGCATCGCGCGGAACCACACCATGCAGAACAACGCGGCGAACATCCTCGCGTTCGTCGGCCAGCAGATCGGCGGCAGCTTCTGGAAGCAGGTAATGATCGTGGCGGTGCTCGGCGGCACCCTCGCCTCGCTCCAGGCCGCGATCGTCAGCTCGTCGAGGATCTCGTTCGCGATGGGGCGTGACCGGGTGTTCCCCCGCTGGCTCGGCGCGGTAAGCGAGAAGCACCGCACCCCGTGGAACGCGACCATCCTGTTCGGGCTGCTCAACGTCGTGTTCCTGTGGGCGTCGACGCTGATCGGGTCCATCGGGCAGGCGCTCGGCGACATCGTCAGCACCCTCGGTCTCATGGCCGCGATCTTCTACCTGCTCACGGCGGCCACGGCAGTGTGGTACTACCGCCGCACGATCATGCGGAACGCGGGCAACTTCGTGCTCGGCGGCATCCTGCCCGGGCTCGGCGCGGCATTCATGGCATTCGTGATCGTCTACTCGCTGGCGACGGACTCGCTGAACGGCGTCGAGATCGCGTTCGGCTTCGGGTTCGCGGTCTTCGGGCTGGTCCTGTCGGTGATCGCGCACCGGGTCGGCAAGTCGGCCTTCTACACCGAGCCGACGTCGAGCCACGGCGACACGATCGAGGCAGAGCTGGCCGGGTCGCCGTGAGCACGGCGCGTGCGACGGCATGACCGTCACGGATAGCGGCGTCTACATAGGCCTGGACCTCGGAACCTCCGGGCTGAAGGGTGTGGCGCTCGCCGCCTCGGGCGAGGTCATCGCTAGCGGCAGCGCCGCCTACCCGACGCACAGGCCCGCCCTGGGCGCCGCCGAGCAGGCGCCGCAGGATTGGATCGCCGCGGCCGAGGCGGTCGCCGGGCAGCTTGGCGGCCAGGTGCCGTCACGGCTATGGCGCGGCATCGGCCTGTCCGCCATGATCCCGACCCTGGTCACCGTCGCGGCCGACGGCGACCCGACCGGGCCGGCGATCACCTGGCAGGACAGCCGCGCCGACGGCCAGGGCGACACGCTGCGCGAGCTTTACGGCGGTGACGCCCTGTACCAGGCGACCGGGCAGTGGGTCGACGGCCGCTACCTGCTGCCGATGTTCCTGCGGGTCGCCCGCGAGGAGCCGTCCCGCGCAGCCGCCACAGCCCGGCTGATCGCGGCCAAGGACTACCTGTTCGGCTGGCTGACCGGCGGGATCGCGACCGACCCGAGCACGGCCTCCGGATTCGGGTGCTACCGGCTCGAGCCGGGCGCCTGGGACGCCGGGGTGATCGCCGCAGCGGCCGGCCTGCTGCCGGGAGCCGGGCGACGGCCGGACGGACCGCCGCTGTCGTCGCTCGTGCCGCCCTCCCGGCGGGCGGCATTCCCCTCCCTCCCGGCCGTGCTGCCCTCGCTCACGTTGCGCCCGTTGCGCGACCAGGCCGCGGCCAGGCTGGGGTGCGGCCCGATCCCGGTCTGTCTCGGGGCGGCGGACTCCGTGCTCGGCGCTGTCGGGCTGGGCGTGCGCGAGCCTGGGCAGGTCGCCTACATCGCGGGCACCAGCAACGTGATCATTGGCCTGGCCGGCCGGGCGGTCACCGACCCGGCGCACCGGTACCTGGTGACCCCTCTCGCCGAGCCTGGCCGGTGGGGCCTGGAGATGGACGTGCTGGCGACCGGCAGCGCGATCCGCTGGCTGGCCGGCCTGACCGGCGACGGCGGGGCCGACGGCGACAGCCAGGCGGGCGGCGACGCGGGTGAGGCGGCCGTGGTCGCGCTCGCGGCGCGGCTGGACCCGCGCGACGCGCCGCTAGTGCTGCCGTATCTGAGCCCCGGTGAGCAGGGAGCGCTCTGGGACCCGCTGCTGCACGGCACCTTTGTCGGAGTACAGCTTGGCCACGGCCGGCAGCACCTCGCCCGCGGGCTGGTCAACGGCATCGTGCTGGAGAGCCGCCGCTGCCTGGCGGTGCTGGACGAGGTCGGCGACTTCGGCCGCGAGGTGCGGGTGGCGGGCGGCAGCGCCGCCGACCCGGGATTTCGCGCCGATCTGGCGGATGCCACCCGCCACCGGGTCAGCATGCCGGCCGGGACCGATTGCTCGGCGCGCGGCGCCGCCCTGCTGGCCGCCAAGGCCGTCACCGGCGACTGGCCACCACCGGCCGGCGCCGGGCCCGTCGCCAAGCCCGAGCCGGGTCGGGCCCGGCAGTGGGACACGCTCTGGTCCGACTACGAGCACGCCCGCGAGGCGATAGCACGCCACTACCACCGTCATGGCACGTCGGCCTAGACCGTGAGCCTGGCCATAACGATGTCGCTCGAACCGATCAGGTGAGCTGGTGGTGGAGCTTCTCCGTCATCGACAGGTGTGTCTTGGCGATCGGCAGGTAGTACTTCGCGAAGCTGATCACCGCCGGGGCCGAGCCCTTCGAGATCTCCGTCTCGGTCTGCGCGATGCTCAGCTTGTGGCCGGCGATCTGGATGTTGTCCCAGGCCAGGTTGAACTTGCTGCCCGACAGAGACGCCAGCTCGCGGGCGTCGAATTGCTGGCTGGCGTTAGGCGCGGTCGGCAGCTTCACGCCCTCCTTCTTGGCCAGGACCTTCAGCTTGGCCAGGACGGTCTCGTGGTTCTCCATGGTCACCTTCGCCACCTTGAGCAGGTCTGCGTTATGGCTCTTGGCCTTGGCCAGCTTCCCGATGGCGATCTCGGCCAGGTTGGTCTGAGCGTTGGCCCTCATCCACATCTTGTCCTGTGCCGACGGCTTGGCCGACGCTGATCCCAGCGTCGCCGCCCCCGCCGCGCCGGCGCCCATGACAGCTGTGAGCACCATGACCGCCGTTCCTGTCACCAACTTCCGCATAGATCGTGGCTGCCCGCGCTGCCCGGGCGTAAAACAGGCCTACGCTCCCGCCAAGCCTGGCCATGAGGCCGAACTCGGTCGCTCGGTGTTGAGCGGGCCATCTGCTGGTAACGGGAGGGGCCTGCCGTCCCTGGCTAGATGGCAGCGAGGGCATTGACGCGGACCCCCGAGGGACTGAACTCTGCCGCCCAGGACCGGGTCACCGACGCCAGGGCTGCCCTGGTGGCTCCAGCGCGGCGGCCAGGAAGTACGCCGACCGGTCATCGGCCGCAAAGAGCCGGTCAAATGTCGCGACGTCGAGATCTGCGGCCCGGGCCGAACCAGGAGAACCCGGCGATGTTGACCACGACGCCGACCGGGTCGGCCATCCCGGCGAGCTAGCCGCAACCAGCGGACAAGACATGTGGTGGCGCGACAGCACCAACCACACCAGCATTGGGCCATGACGGATTCGCGGCAGCCAGACTCGCCAGCCACGTCAGAGGTCATCGTTCGCGACTACGCCGAGGGCGACTACCGCGCTTGCCGATCCCTCTGGGCAGAACTGACGGAGTATCACCGGAGCATCTATGAGGATCCTTCGATCGGCGGAGACGATCCGGGAGCGGGATTCGATGACTACCTCGCCACCTCGCTACGGACGGGATCCTGGGTAGCCGAGTCGCATGGCCGGGTCGTCGGTCTGACCGGCCTGTTCGACCGGGGGACGAGCGGAGAAGTCGAGCCGGTAGTCGTCACTGCGGCAGCCCGGGATCAGGGCATCGGCCGCATGCTGATCAGCCGGGTTGTCGCGGAGGCTCGGGCTCGTGGCTACGAGCACCTGGCCATCCGGCCGGTGGCTCGCAACGTCGCCGCCATACGCCGGTTCCATGCCGCTGGGTTCCAAACGCTGGGCGGGCACATCGACCTCACGATGGACCTGGCTGCCCGGCGACATGAGTGGCTGCCCGGCGCCAGCCTGCACGGCCTCGACTTCGGCTACTGAAAGGCCTCGGCCAGCTTCCACGGCGAGCCTCGTGGTGGGGGATGGGCGGGTCACCCCGATCGACCTGGTCCGAAACCCGCGAAAGCGGGCGCGGCCCGATGAACCGGCCGAAATCGCCAGCTGAGCCTACTGTCGCTCCGGGCTGAGTGACCCGGCCTGACGCGCTGGCTCTTGTAGCTTTTTGTCGGTTTTTGTTTTTGTCGGGTTCATACAACCGCCGGCTCGGGAATGCGTCCGGCCCGGCATTGGTCAGCCTGCTAGTGACCGAGCAGGATAGCGGGAAGGCGACGCTGGGCTGTGGGCATCGCCTATTGTGCGTCGGTACTCGGGAGGCTCAGCCGGTGTTCAGTCGTGTCGCGATCGTCAACCGCGGGGAGGCCGCGATGCGGCTGATCCACGCTGCCCGGGATCTGTCTGCAGAGACGGGCACCCGGATGGAGACGGCCGCTCTTTACACCGACGCGGATCGCACCGCGATGTTCGTCCGGGAGGCTGACCTGGCCTACCCCCTCGGGCCCGCGTCGGCCCGCCCCTACCTCGACCATGCCCTGCTCGAGCGCGCTCTCGTCGAGACCGGGGCCGACGCGGCCTGGGTCGGCTGGGGTTTCGTCGCCGAGGACCCCGCGTTCGCCGAGCTGTGCGGGAAGATCGGCGTCACGTTCATCGGGCCGGACGCCGAGGCGATGCGCAAGCTGGGCGACAAGATCGGCGCCAAGCTGCTCGCCGAGGAGGTCGGTGTGCCCGTCGCGCCGTGGAGCCGCGGCGAGGTTGCCACCCTCGCCGAGGCGCTCTCCGCTGCGGAGCGCATCGGCTACCCGCTGATGCTCAAGGCCACCGCGGGCGGCGGTGGGCGTGGCATCCGCGCCGTCACCTCGCCCGGCGACCTCACCGGCGCGTTCGAGCGCACCAGCCAGGAGGCGCTGCGCACATTTGGCAGTGGCACCGTGTTCCTGGAGCGGCTCGTCACCGGTGCCCGGCACGTCGAGGTCCAGCTGATCGCGGACGGCCAGGGCACGGCGTGGGCGCTCGGCGTCCGCGACTGCTCGGTGCAGCGGCGCAACCAGAAGATCATCGAGGAGTCCGCCTCTCCCGTCCTGGCACCGGAGCAGGCCGCGGAGCTGAAGGCGTCGGCCGAGCGGCTGGCGCTGGCGGTCGGCTACCGCGGTGCGGCGACGGTCGAGTTCCTGTACCACCCGGGCGAGAGGCGGTTCGCCTTCCTTGAGGTCAACACCCGGCTCCAGGTCGAGCACCCGGTTACCGAGCTGACGACCGGTGCAGACCTGGTCAGGCTTCAGCTGCACGTTGCGGGGGGCGGGAAGCTCGCCGGGCCAAAACCGGAAGAGTCGGGGCACGCCGTGGAGGTGCGGCTCAACGCCGAGGACCCAGACCGGGACTTCGCGCCTGCGCCTGGCCGCATCGCCAGGCTGGTGCTGCCCGCTGGCCCGGGCATCCGCGTCGACACCGGCGTCAGCGAGGGCGACACGATCCCGGCTGACTTCGACTCGATGATCGCCAAGATCATCGCGTACGGCAACGACCGCTGTGCAGCTCTCGGCCGGCTGCGCCGCGCGCTGGCCGAGACCACGGTGGTCATCGAGGGCGGCGTCGCCAACAAGAGCTTCGTGCTCGACCTGCTCGACCAGCCCGAGGTGATCGACGCCAGCGCCGACACCGGCTGGATAGACCGGGTCCGGGGCGAGGGCCGTCTCGCCGCGCACAGGCACTCCGGCGTCGCGCTGGCCGCCGCCGCGATCGAGGCGTACCAGGACGAGGAGGAGGTCAGCCGGCAGCGGCTGCTGACCACCGCGCACGGCGGGCGTCCCCACCTGCAGCACGATCCCGGCCGTCCTCTCGACCTGAAACTCCGAGGCGCCGCCTACCGGGTGCGCGTCGCGCGACTGGGGCCGGAGCGGTTCCGGGTCGGGGTCTCCGCTGGCGCCGACGTGCACCAAGCCGACGTCGAGGTCGAGCGGTTCGACACGCACAGCGGCCGGATCGTGGTCAACGGTCGGCGGTTCCGGCTGACCACGGCCACGCACGGGCCGATTCACCTGGTCGAGGTCGACGGCGTCACCCACCGGGTCAGCCGCGACGAGGGAGGCGTGATCCGTTCGCCCGCGCCCGCCCTGGTGGTCGCCATCCCGCTGGCCGCCGGGGATGAGGTCGAGGCGAACGCGCCGGTCCTCGTGCTGGAGAGCATGAAGATGGAGACGGTGCTGCGGGCGCCGTTTCACGCCCAGGTCCGGGAGTGCCTGGTTTCCGTCGGCAGCCAGGTTGAGGCCGGCGCGCCGCTGCTGCGGCTAGAGCCGGTCGCTGCCGATGACGCTGCGCAGGAGGCCCCGGCGGCCGGGCAGGCCGCCGGGATCGACCTGCCCGCTTCGCCGTCGGACGTTCCCGCGGCCGAGCGAGCCGAGCTGTTCCTGGGAGACCTGTGCGGCCTGCTACTCGGCTTCGATGGCGGCGCCGCCGACCGCGAGCGGCTGCTTGCCGGTTTCCTGGCCGTCCGCGCCGAACTCGGCGGGCATCCGCTGCCGGCCGAGCCGGAACTGCTCACCGTCTTCGCCGACCTGTCGGAGCTGAGCCGCAACAGGCAGGGGGACGACCTGGAGGCCGAGCCCCGCGACCCGGTGCACAGCCCGCGCGAGTACTTCCACAGCTACCTGCAAAGCCTCGACGTCGAGCGGGCGGGCGTCACCGAAGGCTTCCAGGCGAGGCTGAAGCGGATGCTCGGCCACTACGGCGTCATCAGCCTTGACCGCTCGCCGCAGCTCGAGACGGCGGTGTTCCGGATCTTCCTGGCCCAGCAGCGGATGACGGCCAGCGCCGGAATAGTCTCCGAGTTGCTGCGACAGTGGCTGGCGAGCGCGCCCCCTGCCGAGCCGCTGCGCGAGCGGGCCGGGCTGGCGCTCGAGCACCTGATCGAGGCGACGCAGGTGCGATTCCCCGCGGTGTCCGACCTCGCACGCGGCGTGGTGTTCCGCTGGTTCGCCCAGCCGCTGCTGCGCCGCAACCGGGCCAGGGTGTATGCCGCGGTGCGCAACGACCTGCGCTACCTGGACCGCAACCCGGACGCGCCGGACCGCGCCAGGCGGATCCAGGCCATGGTCGCCAGCTCTGAGCCGCTGGTGCGGCTGATCGGCCAGCGGATCGGCCGAGAGGTGGACCACGCGCCGCTGCTCGAGGTGCTGACCCGCCGCTACTACGGCAACCGCAGGCTGGCCGACGTGACCGCGCGCGACGTCGGGGGGAGCCGTTTCCTCACCGCGGAGTACAACGGCAGCGGCGGCGCGGTCCTGGTGGCCGCCACGGCCACCGGTACCGCGGGACTGCCGGACGCGATTGCCGCCGTTGCCAAGCTGGCCGCGCAGGCACCGGAGGGCGGCCTGGTCGCCGACCTGTTCGTCCCCGGGGACGGGCAGCCGGACGGTGACGCGCTCGCGACCCGGATCGGCGAGCTCCTGGCGGCAGGCCCGCTGCCCGAGGTGACCGAGCGGATGATAAGGATCACCGTCACGGTCGCCGGCACCGGCGGTGCGGCCATGCAGCACCACGTCACGTTCCGGCCAGATGGCGCGGGCCTGGCGGAGGACCGGCTGATCCGCGGCCTGCACCCGCAGATCGCCGAGCGCCTGCAGCTGGACCGGCTGCGCGAGTTCGATTTGACCCGGCTGCCATCGGCGGACGAGGAGATCTACCTGTTCAAGGCCGTGGCCAAGAGCAACCGGGCGGACGAGCGCCTGGTGGCGATGGGCCAGGTCCGCGACCTGACGCCGCTGCGCGAGGCCGACGGCAGGCTGGTAGCGCTGCCCGAGCTCGAAAACGTGCTGGCCGGCTGCCTCGACGCGATCCGCATCGTCCAAGCGCAGCGGCCGGAGCACAGGCGCTTCGATACCAACCGGATCATGATGTACGTCTGGCCGGAGAGCGGCTTCGCCGTCGAGGAACTGGAATCCCTCGTGCACCGGATCCGGCCCACCGTGTCGGGTGCCGGCCTGGAGGAGGTCCAGTTCGTGGCCCGCCAGCGAGGCGCGAGCGGGGAGCTGGCCGAGATGGCCGTGCGGATCACCGCGGACGCGGGGGGCAGGGTGCGCCTGCACGTCGGGCCGCCGCCGGCCGAGCCGCTGCTCCCGCTCGACGACTACCGGCAGAAGGTGCGCGGCGCGGCCCGGCGCGGCAACGTGTACCCGTACGAGCTCACCGGCTTGCTGGCCGGGGCGGACGGCCGGTTCACCGAGCACGACCTCGACGAAACCGGGGCGCTCGTCCCGGTGGACCGGCCGAAGGGAAGGAACTCCGCTGCGATCGTGGCCGGGGTGGTCAGCACGCCGACAAGGCTGCACCCGGAAGGCGTCACCCGGGTGGTGCTGCTCGGCGACCCGACCAAGTCGCTGGGCGCGCTGTCGGAGCCGGAGTGCACCCGTGTGATCGCGGCGCTCGACCTGGCCGAGCGGCTGGCCGTGCCACTCGAGTGGTTCGCGCTGTCGTCGGGCGCGCGGGTCTCGATGACCTCCGGCACCGAGAACATGGACTGGGTGGCCGCCGCGCTCAAGCGGATCGTGGAGTTCACCCAGGCTGGCGGCGAGATCAACGTCGTGGTCGCCGGCATCAACGTCGGCGCCCAGCCGTACTGGAACGCCGAGGCCACCATGCTCATGCACACGAGGGGCATCCTGGTCATGACGCCGGATTCGGCCATGGTGCTCACCGGCAAGCAGGCGCTGGACTTCTCCGGCGGGGTGTCGGCCGAGGACAACCTCGGCATCGGCGGCTACGACCGGGTGATGGGCCCGAACGGCCAGGCCCAGTACTGGGCACCGAGCCTGGCCGCCGCGTGCGACGTCCTGATGGCGTACTACGACCACGCCTACATCGCGCCGGGCGAGAGCGCGCCGCGGCGGGCGGCCACGAACGATCCGGCCGGCCGCGACGTCTCGGGTTTCCCCCACGCCGTGGCCGGCAGCGACTTCGCGCGCGTAGGGGAGATCTTCTCGGCCGAGCACAACCCGGACCGGAAGAAGCCGTTCGACATCCGCACGGTGATGCGGGCGCTGTCCGACCAGGACCACCCGGTGCTCGAGCGGTGGGCCGGGATGGCCGACGCGGACACGTCAGTGGTCCAGGACGCGCACATCGGCGGCTGGCCAGTCTGCCTGATCGGCATCGAGTCGCGGGGGGTGCCGCGGCGCGGGTTCCCGCCCACCGACGGCCCGGACACCTACTCCGCAGGCACATTGTTCCCGCGGTCGTCGAAGAAGACCGCGCGAGCGATCAACGCCGCGTCGGGCAACCGCCCGCTGGTTGTGCTCGCGAACCTGTCCGGGTTCGACGGCTCGCCGGAGTCGATGCGCAAGCTGCAGCTGGAGTACGGTGCCGAAATCGGCCGGGCGATCGTCAACTTCGATGGGCCGGTCGTGTTCTGTGTAATCTCCCGCTATCACGGCGGCGCGTTCGTGGTGTTCTCCAAGGCGCTCAACCCGAACATGACGGTGCTGGCCCTGGAGGGCTCGTTCGCGTCGGTGCTCGGCGGTGCGCCGGCGGCGGCCGCGGTGTTCTCCGGCGAGGTGCGAAACCGCACGGCGACCGACCCCCGGGTGGCCGACCTGCAAGCTCGGGCGGCCGAGGCCAGCGGTGCCGAGCGGGCCGCGCTGAACGCGGCGCTGGCCGAGGTCCAGGCGTCGGTGCGGGCAGAGAAGCTGGGCGAGGTGGCCGCGGAGTTCGACCGGATCCACAGCATCCAGCGGGCGGTCGAGGTCGGCTCCGTCGACGCGATCATCAGCGTGGCGCAGCTGCGGCCCCGGATCATCGACGCCATCTCCCGCGGCCTGCGCGGGCCTGAGGCATGACGCCGGGCCGGCTAACCCCGCGCAATCGGCATGATCGTCCCTGCCGGGATGATGGCCAGGATCGAGCGCCGCGTTGTCAGGCGGACAGCCCGGGTGAGACGGGCTCGCGTGCCGCCTCCGCGGCCGGGACGACGCCGTCGAGGCCGATGAGCAGGTGGCGGGGGCCGCGCAGTTCAGGGTTGGGCCGGTACGGCGGCGGGTCGGTGACCAGCCGGGGATTGACCAGCCGGCGTGCGAGCGCGGGCAGCGCCACCTGCGCCTCCACCCTGGCCAGCGGGGCGCCGAAGCAGTAGTGGATGCCGCCGCCGAAGCCGAGATGCTGGTTGTCGGCGCGGTCGGGGTCGAAACGGTCCGGGTCGGGGAAGCGGCCGGGGTCGCGGTTGCCGGCGGCGAGCACCAGCGCGAGGGGCGAGCCCGCCGGGATGGTGGTGCCGGCGATCTCGATGTCGGCCAGCGTGGCGCGGTTGGTCCGCATCTGCACCGGCGGTTCGTAGCGGAGCAGCTCCTCGACCAGGCCGGTGATCATGCCGGGCTCGCGGCGCAGCCGGGCGAGCACGTCGGGGTGGCGCAGCAGGGTCAGCATGCCGTTGGTGATCAGGTTGACGGTGGTCTCATGGCCGGCGACCAGCAGCAGCGACGCCGTGGCCAGCAGGTCGCCGCGGGCCATCGGCGCGTGCGGGCCGGTGTCGGTGAGCAGCCCGGAGATCAGGTCGTCGCCGGGCTGGCGGGCGTGGGCGTCGGCGAGCCCGCCTAGGTACTGGCCCAGCTCCGCGCGCACTTGCTGGGACCGCTCGATCCGCTCGGCGAACGTTCCGGTGGTCGGGGCGATGGTCTCGATCAGCGCGTTGGCCAGCATGCGGAAGCGCGGCTGGTCCTCGCCGGGGACGCCGAGGATCTTGCAGATCGCCGTGACCGGCAGCGGGTAGGCGACGTCGTCGACGATGTCGACTCGGTCCTTTCCCGCGAAGTTGTCGATCAGGCCGGCGGTGATCTCCGACAGCCAGGGGCGCATGCCCTCGATCCGCCCCGGGGTGCAAGGCGGCCCGAACGGCCGCATCGCCAGCTCGCGGAGCCGGTCATGCTCCGGCGGGTCCCGCTGGATAAAGGAAAAACGTGGCACGCCGGGCGATCCGTCGTCGCCTCCGTACGCCGCGTCGGCCAGCTCGCGGTGGCTGCGGGGATCGGAACTGACCCGCGGGTCGTGCAGCAGCTCGGCGATCCCGTCGTAGGTGCTGACGACATAGCGGCCGTCGGCCTCGCGCCTCACCGGCGTCTGGCGCAGCTCGGCGTACAGCGGGTAGGGATTGGCCCGGTTGGCCGGGTCGAGGATCCGGTCGAAAATGCTGGCCTCTGCCATGACGTCCCCCTCAGACGTGTGCGGCCCGGGTGTGGTCGAACCCGGCCGCGGCGGTCATGCGCCCCCGGCCAGCCGTGCGCAGCCACGAAGCGGCGCTCGGCTACCGAGCCCCGGGCGATGGCAACCTGGTCAGCAAAGTCGGTACGCCGACCGGCTTGATGCTGGCGCCGAACTCGGCGGACCAGCGCGTTTTACCTCCCGTTCCCGACCCGGCCGGCCGCAAACTTCGCCCGGCCGTCCCGCTAGGTTGGGGGTACGCGCCCGGTAAATGCCTCCTTTGCGGAGATTTGTCGGCGGCTGCCCACGACTGCAGGGCACCGGAGTCACTGCGTCCGCGACCGGGGTCGGCGGCCCGGATCCACGGTGCCCATGGCGACGGGTCAGTTATTGCCGGCGTGGTGTACTCGAACGCGGCGGACGCGGTGTCCCGGCCGCACTTGCGGGCAAGAAGCGTGGCAAGCTTGCCGGGCCCGGACTCACCCCGAGCAGCGCGGGCCTGAGATATCAGCACCAGGCCGCTGGGCGCAGTGATCGCGCAGGGGTGGCCTGCCGGGGTGGAACCCATGACGGCCGCGACGATCAGCGCCATCGCCAGGACGTCGGTATGCAGCGCGTCGTCCAGACCGGGCTTCAGGGCGATGTGCCGGCCGAACGCCACGATCGCGGCGGTGCTCTCATCCGGCCACGGGCTGTCCCCGGCGGCACCGTCGAGCACCGTGATGCCAAGCCGCATCGCGGTGTGGCGCAGGCGGGCAAAAGGGCCGGCCAGCCCTAGTTCAGGCATTGGCTGAGATCCGCTCCCCGCCGTCGCACGTTTCCAGCGGCCGCGTCGGCCCGCAGGCCAGAAGCGGGGACCATCACGGGCCCAGGTTCCTGACGACGGCGCGGAAGGCGCAGGCCTATGACCGATGAAACTCAGCGACCCAGTTGGCCGGCGACTCCCGCAACGGCCAGGGTCTCTTGCGCGACTGCCGCAGCCGGCTGCGCCGGGACGGCTCGTGCCGCGATCTCGCCCTGTGCTGCCGCGATCTCGCCCTGTGCTGCCGCGATCTCCGCGTGCTTTGCGGTGATCTCGGCGTGCCAACGGGTGAGCGTCAGCCACAGCGGGATTCCTACCCAGCAGCCGAAGAAGAACAGCGCAAGTGGCATATTCAGCCAGAACCACCCCATGACGACCCCTCCCCAGTGGTCGGCTTCGCGGGCGCCTCGACGCAAGGCGCTCACGTGCGCAGAGGAATCAGATGGGTGCCTGATACACGGCGTCTGATGCCAACATGCGCACGGGCGCAGGTCGAGCCGCTCCCGAACCCCCTCTATAGCCAGCACGAAGCTACGCAGCCGTCCGCATAGCCGGCATCGGGGATTTCCCCGGGTTTTTCCCTAGGCCTGGCCGCCGGGCGCCTCGCGGGCGCGGATGCGGGCCGCCAGCTGATGCCGGTGGCTGACCCCCAGCTTCGTGAAGGCGCCTGCCAGGTGGTATTCGACGGTCTTGGGGCTCAGATACAGCCGCTCCGCCACCTCCCGGTTAGAGAGACCCGACGCGACCAGTCGCGCCACCCGAAGTTCCTGGGCGGTCAATCCAGGGAGGTCGGGATCCCCGCCGACGCGCGGCCGGACGCCCAGCGCGCCGAGCTCGGCCCTGGTGGCCTGCGTGAACGGGTGGGCGGCGAGGCTGGAGAAGATATCGTCAGCGGCACGGACGGCGATGATGGCGGCCTTGCGCTGGCGCAACCGGGATAGGCACCGGCCGTGCTGGAGTTTCAGCAGCCCGCGGTGAAACGGAAAGGGCTCGCCAGCGCTGGCCTGGCAGCCGTTCCGCAGCACCTGCTCCGCCTGCCCGAGCTCGCCGTGCGCCATGGCCAGCCAGCCGCGCAGCCACGCCGCGTTGATCAGTGCCAGGGACTCGCCGCGGTCCGTGGCGCGAGACTCGTACGCGGCGAGGATGGTCTCAGCATCGGTTAGCTGGCCGGTCCGGATCAGCGCCCAGATCTGCAGCGGCCGCCACCAGAAGGCTGCCGGATCGTCGTAGCAGTCGATCTCCGGCACGGCCAGTGCCATGGCTGCGCCGTGGAGCACCTCGTCCGGCTCATCCCTGGCGAACCCCAGGATGCCGCGAGCGGAGGCAGCGAAGATCTCCGCGAGGCCACCGAAGGCGCGTGCCGCGTCTTCTGCGGCTTCGACGTGGCCAGCGGCCGTCGCCCAGTCGCCGCGGAAAGCGGGGACCCTGGCTGCCGCGCTATGCACGATGGGCAGGTCGTAGTAGAGATCCGCGTCGCGGGCCAGGGATACCGCCAGATCAGCGTGGTCCCGGCAGTCGTCCCAGCGGCCGCGCCGGAACTCGGCTTCGGCGAGAAATGCCAGCGGCTGACCGGGAAACCGCACCTGTAGCCCGGCCCTGACCCGCGTCACCGCTACCTCTAGGTCCTCGGTAGCTCCGTGCAGATCACCGGTCCAGAGCTTCACTATCCCCCGGTAGGCGACCGAGCCGGTCTGCGCAGTCGGCACCATCGCGGCGCGCTCGGGCAGGTCGTCGAACAGGCTGAGCGCCTTGTCGCCTTGCCCGCTGAGCGTGAACGGTATGGCTCGCATGCCGCGGACGGTTTCGTACCAGGGCTCGCTGCCAGTGGCGCTGCCGAGGGCGCGGTCCAGCCACATGGTGGACGCGGTGAACGAGCCGCACATGCCGAACAGCATGCCGAGCCCGATCGCTGCGTCCTGGCCGGCCACCTCATCCGCCGCGGGATCATGAGCATCCCACGCTGCCTGCAGCAGGGTACGCGCGTCCGCTGGCCGCGCCGCGAGGAGAGCGAGCAGACCCAGAGCTGCGTCCCTCCGGGCGCTGGCGGGAAGCATCTCGACCGTCGGCCGAGCGGCTTCGGCCTGGCTGACATCTGCCGCCCGGACCAGCAACTCGAACGACGACAGCGTGCGCTCAGCACGCTCCGGCCCGGCCTCGGACACCATGGCGGCCTGCCGCAGGTACTGGGCGGCCAGGCGGAGTTTCCCGGCGGCTGCTGCCTGGTCGGCCGCATGGTTCAGGTCAAATGCAAGGACCGAGTCCTCCCCGGCCGCCGCGGCGGTCCGGTGGGCGAGCGAATCCTCACCGCCTACGACTGCGGCGGCACGCCGGTGCAGCGCCCGCCGCCGCTCTGCCCCGAGCTCCCCATATACCGCCTGGCGGACGAGTGGGTGCGGGAACGAAAGCCGCCAGCCCGACGGCGTCTCTTCCTCAAGCAGGATCCTCGCCTGCTCGGCCTCGCCGAGCGCCGCCGCCGGGCCGGGCGCGCCTGCCTCTCCCATCGTGCCCGCTACTGCGGCCACGTCGACGAGCGTGCTGTGCTGCCCGAGCACGGCGGCAGCCGCCACCAGGTCGCGCGCGGTCGGTGAGAGAGCGGCCAGGCGGAGCCGGATCACTTCCGCAAGAGACCGCGGCGCACGCAGCATCCCCTGGACATCGTTCAGCGCGTCGTCGGTCAGCTCTGCCAGCAGCTCGCGGGTGAGCAGCGGGTTGCCTCCCGTGAACCGGCGGAGTCTGCGGACAGCCCGGTCGGAGAGCCCAGAACGCCCAAGGGCCCGGCACAGCATTCGAAGCTCGTCCACGCCGAGCCCGCTGAGCAGGAGCCGGGTGGAGCGGCGATCGCCGCTGACGAAGCGCTCCCATCCCTCGCCGAGTGAGGAGATCCCGCCAGGTCGGCATGTAAGGATCACGAGGACGCGGTCGGAGTTCAGCCGCCGGCAGGCGAACAGCAGCGAGCGCGCAGACGCGGGGTCAGCCCACTGCAGGTCCTCGATCACCACTGCGACCGTCTCGCCTCCCTGCAGGGAGGCGATCAAAGCCAGCAGTTCCACGCCGACCTTCAGCGGATCCGCGTCCGCGCCCGGGCCGTGGGAGAGCAGTTCCAGGTCGGGGAGCGCGCCATCTGAAATTGCGGCCGCCCCTGCCGTCAGCTGATCGACGAGGCCGTACGGCAGGAACGCCTCGGCCTCCTCGCCGCTGGCGGTGACGACAGGCACACTCGGCTGGCCGCCGGAAAACCGGGAGATAAGCGACGACTTGCCGATGCCAGCCTCGCCCTCGATCAGCACGACTTGCGGGTCGCCCGCGCGTGCCGCGGCCAGCGCGGCGCTTAGCGCGGCCAACTCCGGCAGGCGGCCGACGAATGCGCGTTTCGGGCGCGCGAACGTCCGATCATCGTCCATAGGGTCCCCACCCCAGGCGCATCACGCGCAAGCGCTGGATGCACCCCCACATCCACTCTGCGACGATCCTCCCGCCGTGCCTTCTCGCGGCAGGTTCGGCACCGCTTCTCAACGGTAATACGCGGCATTCGCGGCGTCAGTAGTACTGAGCACATTGCCTAAGTTTCCGTTCAGCGCAAGCCGGACCTTAGCCGTGGCCAGTGCACGGGCGCGGCGAGGTCGGTCGATCGTCCTGGGTGGTGAGCGTGCCCCAGTTGCCGTCGACGACGAAGAATCGGCAAGCACGCGGATCGCGGCGCCGCGATGACGCAGGCCCACCTAGGGCCGGGAATAGGTCATGGTCCACACAGCGCGGTCACCAGGGTGGTATTCGTTCCCGTCCCAGGGCGACCCGCAAATGTGCAGATGGGCGTATGGCGTGCCGGCGAACATGACCATCGTGCCGCCGTCCCGCATCACGGTGCCAAGCCCGGCGGCCTTCGCGTCGAACGGCCAGAGGATCATCCAGTGGGGACCGATCGCGATCGCAGGGCTGGTTGTGTCGAACGGGTCGGTGTAGCTGTGCTGCGTTGCCCCGTTCAGCATGTAGATCAGGCCGGGCGACGTGTTGGTCGGCCGCGGCTTCCTTGCCATGAGGTCCCGCATCCACACCATCCCCATCGGGTCAAGGCACATGTCCACCGCACCGATGACGTTCTGGTCGCCGGGGACACAGACCCAGTCGTTCGCCCCGGGCCGAAGAACGGTCAGACGGCCATCCCTATCCATCTCCGCGACGGTCGCCTCGCTTGTGACGCAGGAGGGACCCGCGAGCATGGCCCGCCGGATTTTCTCCTGCTTGATCTCTTCCGCCATGGTGTGCTCTTCCGCTTTGGTCTGCGCTTTGCTGTTCATGGCTCTCCTTTCACCCCGTCACCCTCATAAAGGCGAAAATGCCGGGGAAAGCCGCATAGGACCTTTTGCCGAGGCTTGCGGGCGCGATCTTTATGTTCACTGCTGTACAGCAGGTCTACGTATGCCCGGTCCTGCGCGGACATACACCACGGCGACATTCATTCCGCTGCGGAGTCGCATGCCGGTGGCGGCGCACCCAGCTGGCCGCGCCTGCAACGAGCTCGGCAGGGGTGACGGCAGTACGGTGCGGCCGGCAAACCGGCCGCACGCTACGCGGGCCGGCGGCCGCGATGGCCAGGCTGGTCTCGTTGGTGTCCGTGGTCAGCCGGCGTCCGCCGCGGCTGCGTGCTTCTCGATCAGCTGGCCGGCGATCGCGTCGAGGTCGTTGCCGATGTAGTCAGGCTGCGGGCCGACGCCGAGCGGGGCGTTGCCCTCGCGCAGGATCAGCCCGGCCTGCCAGCCGGCCGACTGGGCACCAATGGTGTCCCACACGTGGCAGGCGATCAGGCAGATGCCGCCGGGATCGGCGCCGAGCGCCTGGGCGACCGCGTGGTAGGCCTCGGGTGCGGGCTTGTGGCGGTGCACGGTCTCATCGACGCTGAACCGGCGGTCGAACACCTCGATCACGCCCGCGTGCTGCAGCTGCCGTCCGGAGATCTCCAGCGTGTTGTCGGTCAGCGTGCACAGCCGGAAGCCATGCTCGCGCAGCCGGCGCAACGCCGCGGGCACCTCCGGATGCGGCGGCATCGTGGCGAACCGGTCGGTGAGCTCGGCAGCGTCGGCGTCGGTGATCGTGATGCCGCGGGTGGCGGCGAACATCCGCAGCACCGCGGCACCGATGTCGGTGAACGGGACGTAGACCCCGGCCAGCGTGAGCGCCTCGGAGTAGGTGATCAGGTCGGCGAACCACAGGCGCAACGCGGCGGGGTCGCCGAAAACCCGGTCAAAGAATGGGCGGAGCGCATCCAGGTTGAGCAGAGTCTCGTTCACGTCGAAGACGATGATCGGTCGCTCGGGCATGGCGCACCTTCCTTAAGAGCATGGTCGTGCCTGGGGCGGCTAGTTCTGCCAAGAACCGTAGGGGCTGCCCCGGTCGGCGGGCGTCACCCGAAGGTGGACCTTCGGGTGGGATTCCCCGACGCGCGCGGCCAAGCTGGAAGAAGCGCCATGGAAGAATGAGCGGAGGCGGCGATCAGTTCAGGCGATATGGTAAGAATCCGGACGGACCTTGCGACTCGTCTGGCAGGCGACGCCGCAGCGCGGCTGCTCTTGACCCCTTCGGCGGCGGAAGATGCCTGGGACTACGGCGACTGAACCTGGCAGCGGGACAGGGCAAGGCTGTGCCGCCTCTATGGGGCACCGATCGGCTGGCGGCTCGCCCTGGCCGACCCGGCCGCGATCTCGGCGATCATCACCCAGAATGGCAACGGCTACGAAACCGGGTTCACGGAGGCGTTCTGGAAGCCGGTGCGGGCATACTGGCGGGAGCAGAACCCGCAGACCGAGGCCGCGCTCCGAGAGGCACTGACCCTGGAGGCGATCCGCTGGCAGTACCTGCACGGGGTGCCCGACCAGAGCGTGGTCAGCCCGGACACGTGGCAGCACGACTACGCGCTGGTGTCACGGCCGGGCAACGACCGGATCCAGGCCGTATGAGGCGGCAATGACCAGATCTTTGGCCCCGACGGCGCCTGGGCGTTCGCCGGCGACGCGGCGGATCCGGAGATCCGGCTCCTCGACGGGGGTCACTTCTTGCTCGAAAGCGAGCTCGACACCGTCGCCGTCATCATCCGCAGCTTCCTCGGGGAGAACCGTGGGCGCCGAGGTCTCCGGAGATGCAGACCATATCGATCGGGAGGAATGAACATGGTGGCTTGGGACCGCGTCAACCATGGCGACGTTGTGCGCGCGATCGAGGAGTACGACCGGCTGGGGCCGCAACGGTTCTTCGCCGAGCATGGGTTCGGCCCCACGACAACTTACGACCTGGTCTGGGAGGAGCGCCTCTACCCGCCCAAGGCCATCCTGGGCACCGCTTACGAGTTCGCCACGGGCCAGCGCCTTGGCTCCGGCGAGTTCGAGGGCGGGAAGAGCGGCGCCGTGGGCGTGCTCGGAAAGCTGGGATTCACCATCCAGCACAGGTGACGGCGAGCTGGGCCCTGCGGAGTGCCCGGTTAGTAAGCTCCGGAGTACCTAAGCTCCGGGAGTACCTATGCGGGTCGAAGCCGGCGTTCTGGTCCGGACAGCAGAAGACACCCCGTGCTTCCTGCAGCTCACCTCGGGAACGACCGGCCGCCCCAAGGCCTGGGTGAAGACCTACCGGTCCTGGCAGGCGGTCATCAACCACAACAGCTCACGGCCGAGCAGGCGTGATTCCGGAGGTTGACTTAGGTAAGCCTAACCTCATCTAATGGGATGCATGGATTTTGACGTGCTGCCCGGGCCCTCCTTGCCGGAGCTTGCCCGGACCGCGCTGGCACGCGCCGCGGCCGCCACGATCAGCGGCGCCGGCCCGGCTGGCTGCGAGGTCCCGCCCGGGCAGGTCCCGGTCCGGGCCGGGCGGGATGGCAGCCCGCTGCTGCTGCCGGCCACCAGGTCACTGCTGGGCCGGTGGCTGGCCGCGTGCCCGCAGCCGGTGACCGTGGGCGTGCCCGCCGCCGCGCCGTTCTCGTCCCTGCGGCTGACCGGCGAAACCCGGCCGGTGGCCAGGGACAGCGCCGCCGGGGTTTCCGCCTGCATGGTGGACCTGCGGTCGATCGAGTTCGCCGGCCGCGGCTCCTGCCGGGTGCCACTGCAGGAATACCGGGTCGCGGCGCCGGACCCGCTGTGGCGGATCGCGCGGGGAGTACTGCGCCATCTCGAGCGCCGGCACATGGCCGACCTGGTCGGCTGCGTCCGCGCCCACGGCATGGCCGGGGCCGACTGGGTCATTCCCAGCGGCCTGGACCGGTACGGCCTGGAGCTGACGGTGCTCGCCACGGACGGCATCGCGGCGGTCCGGCTGTCGTTCCCCGGCGGGCCGGTCACCTCACTGCGAGACGTCCCGGCGTCCATCCGCACGGTTTTGACCTGCCGATGCCAGGACACTTCCGGTTCAGCTGACGAGCCCTGCGGGAGGCGCCCGCCGCGGCGGGACTGAGCCGCAGGCCGGGCACGACGAGCTCGGTCAGGCCAGCGGGCGACTTGCCCACCACGGCCTGGCCAGGGCAAACGCCGACGTCCGTTAGCCTGGTCCGGGTGAAGGCGCTGCTACTGGAGAACATCCATCCCGAGGCCGTCCGGCCGCTCGAAGATGCCGGGCTGGAGGTCATCCAGCACCGGTCCGCCCTCGGGGAGGCGGAGCTGGCCGCCGCGCTGCCGGGCGTGGCGCTGCTTGGCATACGGTCCAAGACCCGGGTCAGCGCGGCCGTGCTCGCCGGGGCCCCCGGCCTGCTCGCGGTCGGGGCATTCTGCATCGGAACCGACCAGATCGACCTGGCGGCGGCCGCTGCGCTCGGCGTTGCCGCCTTCAATGCGCCGTACTCGAACACCCGGAGCGTCGTCGAGCTGACGCTTGCCGAGATCATCGCGCTGACCCGCCGGCTCACCGAGAAGGACCGGGCCATGCACTCGGGCGTATGGGACAAGTCGGCCACCGGGGCTCATGAGGTCCGCGGCCGCACGCTCGGAATCGTCGGGTACGGCAACATCGGCGCGCAGCTCTCCGTCGTCGCCGAGGCGCTGGGGATGCGGGTCGTGTTTTACGACACGGCCGACAAGCTTGCCCTCGGTAACGCGCGGCGCTGCGTCAGCCTGGACGAGCTCCTCGATGTGTCCGACGTTGTGAGCCTGCACGTGGACGGCCGGCCTTCGAACAACTCCCTGTTCGGCGAGAAGGAGTTCAGCCAGATGCGGCCGGGCGCCTTGTTCCTGAACCTGTGCCGGGGCTTCGTGATCGACCACGAGGCCCTGCGCCGCCATCTGCTCTCCGGGCACCTCGCCGGGGCCGCGGTCGATGTCTTCCCGGAGGAACCCCGGTCGGCGGGTGAGGAGTTCGTCTCCACGCTCCGCGGGCTGCCGAACGTGATCCTCACCCCGCACATCGGCGGCTCAACGGAGGAAGCGCAGGCCGACATCGGCGCGTTCGTCGGCGCCAAGCTGGCCGATTTCGTCGCCGAGGGCGCCACGTCGCTGTCGGTGAACCTGCCGCAGCTGGCGCTCCCGCCGACCGCTGGCTCGCACCGCCTGGCGCACATTCACAGCAACGTGCCCGGCGTCATGGCGGAGATCAACTCGGTGCTCGCCGCGCACGGCGTCAACATCGAGGCGCAGATGCTGGGCACGCGCGGGGACCTCGGCTACGCGCTGACAGATATCGGCATCGACTACCCAGGAGAGGCCGTGGAGCAGCTGCGCGCGATGGGCCCCACCGTCCGGCTGCGGGTTCTGTCCTGACCCGACGCCAGGCCGCGTGACGGCGGGCGATTACGCGTCTATCTGGATCTGCACGCGCGCGATGTCCTGGCAGATCTTCGCGAAGATCTCGCGGCGCAGCCGGTTGTGCTCTTCGTCAGCGTCGTAGACCCGGTAGGCGTCGGCGTCCTGCCAGTCGTTCGTGATCGCGAAGCTCCAGCCGCCATCGCGCAGCCCCAGGTCTGTCCCGATGTTCATGGCCAGCAGCCCGGGAAACGTGAGCGCGGCGATGCCGGCCAGGCCCTCCCGGAGCAGCGCGGCGTCCGCCGCCCGCTGCGCGGGATCTTGGGTCTCGCGCAGCCGCCCGAGGACGACGTTGCGGATCATCGGCGCTCCTGAGGTCGCGTGGCGGCCGTACCGCAAGGACGGCCGCTCATCTCCACACGGCGAGTCTGCCACACGCGCGCCCGGCCTGGCTGGCGAGGCGGCGGCCGGCGGGGGAGGCGCCGGCCGGCGGGGGAGGCGGCGGCCGGCGGGGGGAGGCGGGCGCGGCCCGGGAGACATGCGCCTCGCCGGGGGCCGCGCACCCTCCACCGATGACAGCAGCAGCCCCCGCCGTTATAGGAGCATGACACTCATCACCGATCCCGATCTGATCAACGCCGGGCGGCCGGGGTGGCCCGGCCAGGAGGGCGCCATGCCAGCGGCCGGGCTTGAACAGGCATTCGAGGAGCACCAGAGGGAGCTGCACGTCCACTGCTACCGGATGCTCGGCTCATACACCGACGCCGACGACCTGGTCCAGGAGACCTTGCTGCGGGCGTGGCGTAACCGCGAAGACTTCCGGCCCGGCACGAACGTCCGCGCCTGGCTGTACCGGATCGCGACCAACGTGTGCATCGACGCGATCCGGTCGCGGCATCGCCAGATCACCAGGCTCGGCAGCAACGGCGAGGTCACCTGGCTCGAGCCCTACCCTGACGCGCTCCTCGACCACGTTTCTGACGAAGCTGAAGGTCCCGAGGCCGCCGTCGTGGCGCGGGAGACGATCGAGCTGGCGTTCATCGCCGCGCTCCAGGCGCTCCCTCCCCGGCAGCGTGGGGTCCTCGTGCTGAGCGCGGCGCTCGGCTGGACGCCTCGCGAGGTCGCCTCCGCGCTGGAGATGACCACGGCCGCGGTCAACAGCGCCCTTCAGCGCGCACGGGCGACGCTGCGCGACCGGCTGCCCAGCGACCGCACCGCATGGACCGCACCGGAGCTGAGCGCCGACGAGCGCGCCACGCTCCGCCGCTTTATCGACGTACACGAGCGGGGCGATGGCGCCGCGGTCGCCGCGCTCATGCGCGACGACATCGTCGCCCACATGCCTCCCGACCCGGTCCTCTGCCGCGGGATGGAGGAGCAGGCCGCGCTGATCGACATCGCCTTCGGGCCGCATGGCATGGGAGCCTGGCGCCTGGTGCCGGTGGGAGCCAACCGCCAGCCGGCAGCGGCCAGCTACCTGCGCCGCCCCGGCGACACCGCCTACCGCGCCTACAAGCTCGATGTGCTGTCGGTTGCCGGCGGGCTGATCGCCGCGACGACCACGTTCGACGCCACGCCCTTCCACGCCTTCGGGCTGCCCGCGGTGTGGACACCCGCCCTGGACGCAAGCGTGCACGAGCAGAGGAGCTAGCAATGACTGACCTGCATCCCGCCGTCAAGACGCTCATTGACGGGCCCAATTACGCGCACCTAGCGACGCTGATGCCTGACGGGTCGCCGCACAGCGTCCCGGTGTGGGTGGGCCTGGAGGGCGACCGGGTGGCGTTCCTCACCGGTCCCACGTCACGGAAGGCGCGCAACATCGAGCGTGATAACCGCGTGGCGATCTCCGTCACCGACCGCGAACAGCCGTTCACCATGGCGGCGATCCGCGGCCAGGTGACCGGCCGGCTCGAGGGCGCGGAGGCCTGGGAGATCATCGACCGGATCTCGGCCGTCTACACCGGCGGGCCCTACCCGCAGCGCACGGACCGCGTGGTCTTCCTGGTCACCCCCGACCACGTCACCACCACCGCCTACGGGTGATGCACCGCCCGGCCGTGCCAGGCGGCGACCCTCCATGATCGTGGTTGGTTGGTGCCGTACCTGTCATCAATCCACCACGATCATGGGGGACAGGCTCGCAGGGCCTCCGCCGAGCCGGGCGGCGGCTCAGGAGATGAGATGGATCGGTGCGGTGAGCGGATCGGGGCCTGGTTCATAGCCTGGCGGCCGCCTGCGCGGCGGCACCGGCCGCTGCCGGTCGATCTCGCGGCAGATCGGCATCAGGATTTCGTCATACGCACCGGGGCTGTACTTCCGGTGCATCGCGCGGAGCACTCCCTTGCCGCTGGCCTCGCCCAGGAGGCCGCTGAAGACCCGGTGCTCGACCGCCAGCCCGTCGGTGAGCCGCTCGTAGGCGGCCCGTGCCAGCTGCTGCAGGGCGGGCAGCCGGCGGACTCGATCATGAACACGAGCGTCGCGTCCTTGAGGTCCATGCCCGCGATCTTAGGACCCGCAGGGCCTAGATGGTGTAGGTGCGGCCTTCGGCACCCCACTCGCCGAACGGGGGCTGCAGCCCGGCGTCCATCGCGCGGATGGACGGCCTGCCAATGTGCGCGTACACCACGCGGGCGATCCCCCGGCGGGCCGCCTCCGCTGCCACCTCGGCGACGGGCGCATGGCCGCCGACGCCGCCGCGGAACCGGATCGGCCGGTTCCACCCGGCGGCCTCGGCGAACATGAGATCGGCTCCGTCTGCCCAGTCCGGGAAGTGCCAGAACTCGGGGGCCCACACGGCCGCCCGGCCTCCGGCGCTGATCCGGTAGCCGTAGGCGGGGTGCGAGGTGTGCTCAACCGGGAAGGGGCGGATCGCAACCCCGCGGGCGGCGTACTCGCCGACGGCGGGCTCGGCAACGCCGTGCGCGCTGGCCAGTCGGCGCAGGGCAGCCCGCAGCTCGGCATGCTCGTCGGTGACCAGCCACGCGGCCACGCCAGCCGGAGGCTCGGCGCCGGGGCCGCCGTCGATGACCACGGCGGTGCTCCCCCAGCGGGCCAGCAGGCCGGCCGGGGCGAACCGGGGGGAGTTCATCGCCCCGGTGCCAAGAAGCATCAGCCGGACGCGCATGAGCTTAGACTGCCTGAAGGCTACGGGAGGTGCTGGCGATGCCTGCTGAGGCGATCTCATTCGAGGCAGTCGAGGTCGAAAGGCCGGACGACGCGAACGTCATCATCGGCCAGTCCCACTTCATCAAGACCGTTGAGGACCTCCACGAAGCTCTTGCCGGGGCGAGCCCGCACCTGCGGTTCGGCCTCGCGTTCTGCGAGGCGTCCCAGGCGCGGCTGGTGCGACGCTCCGGCAACGACGCCGAGCTGACCGAGCTCGCCACGGAGAACGCCCGGCGGATCGGCGCCGGGCACGCGTTTGTGATTCTGCTCAGGAACGGGTTCCCGGTCAACGTGCTGAACCAGATCAAGAGCGTCCCCGAGGTGTGCGGCATCTTCTGCGCGACCGCCAATCCGGTTTCGGTGCTCGTCGCGGTCACCGGCACAGGCCGCGGGATCGCGGGCGTGATCGACGGCTCGCCGCCGGTCGGCGTCGAGACCGACGAGGACGTGGCCGCCCGGCACGGCCTGCTGCGCGAGCTCGGCTACAAGCTCTGACCTGCCTGAATCCCGCCTGACCAGCCCGGGATGAGCACGCCAGGGCGAACTGGCGAGCCAGTCATGCCCGGCAGCCCGCCCTGCCGTTACGCACGTGGTAGCACAAGGTGCTACTTAGTGCTACTCTGCAGCCATGAGCGGTTCGCCGGAGATCACGCAGCGGGACCTGCGGACGAGGTCGCGGGAGATCATGGACGCCGTCGAGCATGGGCAGTCCTTCACCGTGACGCGGGACGGCCACCGCATCGGCGAGCTGATCCCGCTGCGGCGGCGCCGCAGGTTCGTTTCCCGGCAGGAGTTCGCCACGATGTCGCGCAACGCACCCGCCGTTGACGTGGACGCCTTCCGCGCCGATCAGGAGGCTGCTATCGACAACGAGGCCCGCAGCCGTTATGAGCGATGAGCGCCCGCGGCAGGGGATGCTCGACACCAACATCGTGATCTTGCGGAGGTGGGTCGACCCGGCGGAGCTGCCCGATGAGATGGCGATCAGCGCCATCACCCTTGCAGAGCTGTCCGCAGGCCCGCACGAGGTCCGCCCCAACCACGAACAGGACCGCTACGACGAGCACGCTGAGCGCGCGCGGCGCCTCGAGGTTCTGCAGCGTGCCGAGAGCGAGTTCGACCCGGTGCCCTTCGATGCCGAAGCCGCCCGCATCTTCGGCCGCGTGACGGCGGCTGTTATCGCCGCTGGCCGCAAGCCGCGAGGAAGGCTCGCCGATCTGATGATCGCAGCCACTGCGATAGCCGATGGATTGCCGCTGTTCACGACCAACCCCGACGACTTCGCCGGGCTGAGCACGCTCGTTCATGTGGTGCCGGTGACGAGGCCCGCTGTGCCGCATGAACGCATGACCCGCTGAAAGCGCGGCGGCCGGCCCTCCGTCTAGGAGGAAGGACCCGCTCTCCAGAGGTGACCGGCATGGGCGCCCGTTTCGTGATCGCGGCCTGACGCAGCCTCGCGCGGAAAGCCACGGCCCTGCTGGCCCATCGCGGTCCGGGTTAGTTCAGATGAGCAAGCGAAGGAGGCAACCACCAGCCTGGCCGACCGGGAGCGCCAGTGCCGCGACTACTGCGCCAGCCACGGGTGGGAAGTCTTTGCTGTCTACCGTGACGAGGGCGAGACCGGCACCAACTTCGAGGACCGCCCGGCTAGCAGCAGGTGATGTCGGCAGCCCGGGACGGAACGCCCCGGGCCAGGGCTGGCGGCGCCGTGGCGCCGCGGGAAGACTGGGAAGCGAACGTGCCGGGCTGGCTGCGCGGCGCGGACGGGAGAACCCCGGGAGGACGAGTGAGCGCGACCGATGCGGTTACGGGGCAGGACGCCGCGGCCCGGTCGGCTGCGGCGCAGATGGCTGCCGCGGCTGCCGCCTGGCTGGACGCGCTGGATCCGGCGCAGCGGGCGCTCGCCACCGGGAACGCGCCCACCGCCGACGCTGACGCGGACGCCGAGCGCAGGCGCTGGTTCTACACCCCCACCGACCACGGCGGGCTGACCCTGGGCGCGCAGCGGCCGGCCCAGCAGCGCCTGGCACACCAGCTCGTCGCCACCGGGCTGTCCACCGCCGGGTACGTGACCGTTGCCACGATCATCGGGCTGGACAACGTGCTCGACCACGCCGAGGGCTGGAGCATGGGCTTTGGCCGGGAGCGGGGCCGCGACCCTGGCATGTACTACCTGCGGGTGTTCGGCGAGCCCGGCGGCCCGGCGCCGTGGGGCTGGCGGTTCGGCGGCCACCACGTGAGCCTGAACAACCTCGTGGTCGACGGTGCGGTCCGCGCGGTCACGCCGTGCTTCCTCGGCGCGGACCCCGCGGTCTCACCGCTGCTTGGCCCCGTGCCGCTGCGACCGCTGGGCGGCGCCGAGGATCTGGCCCGCGAGCTGGTCCGCTCGCTCGATCCGCACCAGGCGGGGCGTGCGATCCTGCTGGACCGGTCGCCGGCGGACATCGCCGGCGGCAACCGGCCGCACCTTGCCGATGGGGACCAGATGATGTACCTGCGCGACCTGTGGCGCGAGCCGTTCACCGATCCGGCGCTCGCCGAGCAGATCGCCCGGGTCGATGCCGAAAACGAGCGGGCATCCGGGTATGACGCGGCCGACTACCAGCGGCTCGCGCTGACCTGTACGCCGAAGGGCCTGCCAGCCGCCGCGCTCGGCGCCGGGCAGCGGGAACTGCTCCGCGCGCTGCTCGGGACCTACCTGGGCCGGGTCCCGGACGGCCTGTCGCCGCGGGCGGACTACGCGGCAGACGAGGTGCTCGACGAGGTCCACCTGGCCTGGGCCGGTCCCACCGGACCGGGCCAGCCGCACTATTACCGGCTGCAGGGCCCGCGGCTGCTCATCGAGTACGACAACACCCAGCGGCACGCCAACCACGCCCACTCGGTGTGGCGCGACCCGGCCGCCGACTTCGGCTACGACGCCCTTGCTGCTCACCTCGCCGCCCATCACCGGGGCGGCTGACCGTCCTCCGAGATGGAGATTTAACGGGGCCGGGGCCGGCGTCGTTATCGTGGCATCCGGGCCAGCCGGGCCGTCAACCGAGAGCACACAGGTGAGCGCATGGACCGCTTGGACAACGCCGTCCTCCCCTATCCCTGGGGATCTGCCAGCGATATCCCGGGCTTCCTCGGGCTGCCGCCCGACGGCGGCCCGCAGGCGGAGATGTGGATGGGCGCGCACCCGTCGGCACCGTCGACCGTGCGCCGCGACGGGCAGGCACTGTCGCTGCGGGAGCTGATCGCCAAGGACCCGGACGCCGAGCTCGGGCCCGCGGTATCCCGGCGCTATGACGGGCGGCTGCCGTTCCTGTTCAAGGTGCTCGCCGCTGCCAGGCCGCTGTCGCTGCAGGTGCACCCGGACAAGCGGCGCGCCGAAGCCGCCTACGCCGCCGAGGTCCGCAGCGGCGCCGCGGAGCGCGACTACCCGGACGACAACCACAAGCCGGAGCTGGTCTGCGCGCTGCGCGACGGCTTCGAGGCGCTCTGCGGGTTCCGGCCGGTGCCGGACACGATCGCGCTGCTCGAGGAGATCGCCGCGCCCGAGCTCGCCGGCTATCTCCGGCTGCTGGCCGGCGCGGCGGGGGAGGGCGGGGAGGGCCCGGCGGGCGGCCTGCGCGCGCTGGTGACCCGGATGCTCACCGAGGAGGCGGACCACGCCCCGGCCGTGGCCGCCGTGCGGGACGGGTGCCAGCGCCTCGCGGCGGCCGGCGGCCGCTGGGCCGGGGCCGGCGCGGCGTACGTGACCTTGGCCGAGGCCTACCCGGGCGATCCCGGGGTGCTGGTCGCGCTGCTGCTGAACCACGCCGTGCTCGCCGAGGGCGACGCCCTGTTCGTGGCGGCCGGGGTTGCCCACTGCTACCTGCGGGGGTTCGCCGCGGAGCTGATGGCCTCGTCGGACAACGTGCTGCGGGCCGGGCTGACAAGCAAGCGGGTGAACGTGCCCGAGGTGCTGCGGGTGCTGGACTTCCGGCCCGGCCCGCTGCCTCTGGTCCGCCCGGAGCGCGACGGCGACGAGGAGACGTACCCGGTGCCGGTTGGCGACTTCCGGCTCAGCCGCATGCGCCTGCGCGCCGGCGGCGTCACGCTGCCGGCCGGCCTCCCGCAGATCGTGCTGTGCGTGGACGGCACCGCGCTGCTGCGGGCGGCAGACGGCGCCGAGGTGGGGCTGCGCCGGGGCGCGTCCGCCTATCTGGCGGCCAGCTGCGCAGGCGTCACGGCCACCGGGCCTGGGACCATATTGCGGGCCACCGTCGGCCGCTGACCTGGGGCACACGCGCCGGGTCAGGGACACGCAGCTTGCCCGGGACGGGCTGGCCCGGGTGGTGCCGTTCGCGACGAGCGCGGCCCCGGCACGTTCAAAAATATATCTTAGATATATCTTGATACTATGCAGAACATGGATGTGACCTCCTCCCGCAGCGGCCAGCCACCGGAGCAGCGGCGGCGTCCCCTGCCGTACCCGGCCACCGTCGCCACGGTCGAGCCGTGCAGCCCGTACCTGCTGCGCATCGCCTTCAACGGCGACGGCCTGGCAGGCTTCCGCTGGCCGGGGCCGGCCAGCCACCTCAAGCTGTTCCTGCCGGAGCCCGGCCAGCGTGACGTCACCCTGCCGCCAGCCGACGACGAGGGCTTCATGGTGGCCGAGCCTGGCCGGCCGCGGCCGACGACGCGCACCTTCACGCCGCGCCGCTTCGATGCGGGCGCCGCCCGCCTGGAGCTCGAGTTCGTGCTGCACGGGCACGGCCCCGCTGCCCAGTGGGCCGCCGGGGCACGTCCCGGTGACCGCGTGGCGGTCAGCCAGCCCCGGAGTACCTACGAGGTGCTCGCCGACAGCCGCTGGCTGCTGCTGGCTGGCGATGAGACCGCCTTGCCGGCCATCGCCACGCTCATCGAGGCGGCCCGCCCCGACCTCACCGTTCGGGTGCTCGTCGAGATCGAGGGCTCGCATCCCGAGATCCCGCTGCCGGCCCGCCCCGGTCTCGACCTGCGCTGGCTGCCGCGGGGGCCGGAGGACCCGCCCGGCGGGGCGCTCCTTTCCGCGATGGCCGGGTGGGCGCCGCAGACGGGCCCCGGGCAGGTCTGGACGGCCTGCGAGGCACGGGCGGTGCGCGCCATGCGCCGGCATCTGCTCGGGCCGGTAGGGCTGCCCCCGGAGCGCGTCCTCACCCGCGGCTACTGGCGGCAGGGTGAGGCAAACCACCCCGACCACGACTACGGCGAGGACGCGCTCTGACGCTGCGGCCCGCGGGGCCGGGATTGGCGGGCGGCAGGCCAACGGTCAGGAACCAGTCTTCGGCGTGGTGAGGTCGTAGACGGTGATCCCGCCGACGGTCCTCGCGGTGAAGTGCGCCCGCACCCACTCGGTGATCTGCTCCGCGTAGCCGGAGCCGCCGCCCGGGCCGCCGTCCCCGGCTGCGCCGTCCCCGCCATCCCCGCTGACGGCACCGCCCGGGCCGACGGCACCGCCCGGGCCGACGGCACCGCCCGGGCCGACGGCACCGCCCGGGCCGACGGCGCCGCCCGCGCCGCCGGCACCGCCCGCGCCGCCGGCGCCGCCCGCGCCGCCGGCGCCGTCCCCGCCGACGAAGTAATGGATCTCGTGGTCGGCAACGAGCTTTTCGAACCCGGCCAAAGTGGGTGCCGGGTCGGTGCCGGTAAACCCGCCGATCGCCATGACCGGCACGCCGTCGCTGCTCAGTTCCAGCGAGGCCGCGGTCGTCGAGCCGACCGTGGCCGCCGCCCACCGGTACCTGGACGCCCCGGACTCCAGCAGCTTCGAAAGCGCGCTGCTGACGCCGGCGTCTTCAGGGCCCGCCGAGCCGGCCCTGCCCGGCGCGCCTTCAGAGCCCGCCGAGCCGGCCTTGCCCGGCCTGCCTGCCGAGCCCACCCTGCTCGGGCTGCCTGCCGAGCCCGGCGAGCGGTCTGCGGCGCCGGGAAGCCCGTGCGAGCCCGTCCCGCCGGGGCCGCCTCCGCCGCTGGCGCCGCCGGCAGCGCCAGGCCTGCTCGCGCCGCCGGGGCGGCCGGCCGACGCCGTGACCGTGGGGCCGGCCGTGGGGATCGACCCGGCGTGCGCGGTGGCCGCGGTGTCGATGCTGTAAGCGAGCGGGCCGGCCAGGCCGGCCACGAGGGCGAGCAGCACCGGCGCGGCGGCCAGCACGGTGGCGCCGCTGGCGGCCGCCGCCCGCAGCGCCGGGCCTGCCAGGATCAGCGCGGCCGCCGCCACGGCGGCCGCCGCGATGACCACCCGCAGCCAGGGCAGCCAGCCTGGGGTCTGGTCGAGCAGCGCCCACGACCAGGCGGCGGTGACCAGCAGCGTGCCGGCCATGATGGCCCGGGCAGCCCAGGTGTGCCGGATCCGCCACAGCCCGGCCGCGCCGATGCCGACCAGCGCGGCGATCGCGGGGGCGAGCGCGACCGTGTAGTACGGGTGGATGATCCCGGACATGTAGCTGAACACCAGGCCCGTCACCAGCAGCCAGCCACCCCAGAGCAGGGCTGCGGCACGGGTCCGGTCGGTCCGCGGGTAGCGCGCGGACATCCACAGCATCACGGCAAGGCCGACCAGCGCGGCCGGGAGCAGCCAGCTGATCTGGCCGCCCATGTCCGACCTGAACAGCCTGGTGATCCCGGTCGCCCCGCCGAACAGCGAGTTGCCGCCGGCCGGGCAGCCGCCGCCGTTCCCGCTGCCGGTCAGCCGGCCCAGGCCGTTGTAGCCAAAGGTGAGCTGGAGGATGTTGTTGTCCGTTGACCCGCCGACATACGGCCGGTCCGCCGCCGGGGTAAGCAGGTCGACGGCGACCCACCAGCCCGCCGCCGCGAGCAGCGCGGCGCCGCCGGCCAGCAGCTGCACCAGCCGCTTGCCCAGGCCGGGCCGGCCGGCCCACAGGTACGCCAGCGCGAAGGCAGGCAGGACCAGGAACGCCTGCAGCATCTTGGTGAGGTAGCCCAGGCCCAGCAGGGCGCCGGCCAGCACGACCCACCGGGTCCGGCCCGACTCCACGGCCCGGGTGGTGGCGTACCCGGCCAGCGTCAGCACCAGCACCAGCAGCGCGTCCGGGTTGTCGAAGCGGAACATCAGTGTGGCGACCGGGGTCACGGCGAGCACGGCCGCCGCGACGATCGCGGCCGGGGGACCGAACCAGCGGCGCACCGTGGTGTAGAGCACGCCGACAGCGGCCATGCCCTCCAGGGCCTGGGGCACCAGCAGGCTCCACGGGCTGAAGCCGAAGATGCGGCCGGACAGCGCCATCACCCACAGGGACGCCGGCGTCTTGTCCACGGTGATGAAGTTGCTGGAGTCCACCGAGCCGAACAGGAACGCCTTCCAGCTCTTGGTGCCTGCCTGGACCGCGGCGGCATAGAACTCGTTGGCGTAGCCGCTGCGGCTGAGGTCGGCCAGGTACAGAACGGCGGTGGCGAGCAGCAGGCCGAGCAGCGCGGGCCGGGCCCACGCCGGGTCGCCCGGCCTGGCCCGCAGCAGGCGGGCTCCCGCGCGGGTGTTTCCCGCCGGGCGTGCGTGCCGGTGCGCCAGGCCCGGCCTTGTGGAGACCGCGCTCACCGGGAGCCACCCCGGAAGACCCACCCCCGGCACAAGCCGAACCGCACCAGCGTGGCCGCGAGGTTGGCTGCCACGAGGACGGCGAGTTCCGCGGACCGGGACGCCCCCGGCACGGCCGCGTGCAAGGCGGCGAGCGCACCGGAGGTCAGCGCGAGGCCGACGCCGAAGGCGATCAGGCCACGTGCCTGGTGCCGTGCCGCGTGCGGCCGGCCGCGGATGCCGAAGGTGACCCGCCGGTTGACTGCGGTGTTGGCCACGGCCGTCAGCAGCAGGCTGACGGCGTTCGCGGCCTGCGCGGCGAGGAGGCGGCGGAAGAGCAGGTACAGCAGCGCATACGCGGCCGTGCTGGCCAGGCCGACCAGGACGAACCGCGCCAGCTCGCCGGCCAGGCGCCGGGCAGGCGCGGCGGGCGGGTTCAGTGCCGCGCTGCGCAGCACCGGCACCTGGATAACGCCGCGGGCCAGGCCGGTGCCGAGCCGCACGATGCCGCGCAGGTCGCCCACGGCCGTGGCGAACAGTCTGACCCGGGAATCGGGATCGTCGATCCAGTCCACCGGGACTTCGTGAATCCGGAGCCCGGCCCGCTCGGCCAGGACGAGCAGCTCGGTGTCGAAGAACCACCCGCTGTCCCCGGCGAGCGGCAGCAGGGCGCGCGCCGCATCCGCACGGATCGCCTTGAACCCGCACTGCGCGTCGGAGAATCCGGCCCCGAGCGTGACATGCAGCAGCATGTTGTAGCAACGGGAGATGATCTCCCGCTTCGGGCCGCGGATCACCCGGGCGCCCGCCGCCAGCCGGGTCCCGCTCGCGACGTCGCTGTGCCCCGAGAGCAGCGGGGCGATCAGCGGCAGTAGCGCGTTCAGGCCGGTGGACAGGTCGACGTCCATGTAGGCGAAGACGTCGGCGTCGCTTTGCGACCACACCATACGGAGCGCGCCGCCGCGCCCTGGCCGCTCGATGCGGACGGCGCGCACCAGCGGGAGCTTGCTCGCCAGCTCCAGGGCCTGCGGCCAGGTGCCGTCAGTGCTGCCGTTATCGGCGATCGTGAGGCGCGTGGGGAAAGGAAAGGCGTTATCGAGGTAGGCGCGCAGTCGCCGGACGCTCGGGGCAAGGTCGCGCTCTTCATTGCGGACCGGGATCACGATTTCTACGTGCGGGTGTCCGCGGGCCTGGCCGACCAGGTCAGCGAGGCGCGCATCCGGGGCATAGGCAGTGGTGTGCATGGATCAGATACTGCGTCGCGATGCTTTACCGCGGCCGAGCTATTTTTCTGCGAATGCCATGAAGCGGCGGCGGGGGAACTGCCGGGATAGTGGCACGCGACGCCGGTTCTGCGCCGGGTGAGAAGACCCGTTCAGTTTCTCATAAGACTTCCTTCGCAAGGAAGGTGCACCTTTACGGGAAATGCACCGCGAGGTTTGATCTTGGTATACGGGCGCATTTTCATGATTGTCGTGGATACCGCGTGGACATATGCGTGCCAGCTACCGCGATCATGGAACGGCCGCTGCCCGGCACGGTTAAATCGAAGCGAGGTGCGTACTGAACGCCCGCCCGCCCGCGTCCTGCATACGATTCGCCAGCACACCCTAACGTAGAGCAGCGAACTGCTGAGCGACGGACGCCTGTCACCGCATCGTTGGCACTCTGCTGTCGCTATCACGGCATCGTTGGCGCTCTGCTGTCGTTGCGCGGCGGGCTGACGAGGGGCGGCAACGAGGCGGCCGGGGGAGCTCGGGGCGGGGAGTGCGGGCGGGAGCTCGGGGCGGGGAGTGCGGGCGGGGAGCGCGGGGCGGGAGTGCGGGCGGGGAGCGCGGGGCGGGAGTGCGGGCGGGGAGCGCGGGGCGGGAGTGCGGGCGGGGAGCGCGGGGCGGGAGGTGGGGGGGGGGGGGCGGGGGGGGGGGGGGGGGGGGGGGGGCGGGGGGGGGGGTCCCCGGGGGGGGGGCGCGCGGGGCGGGGGAGCACGGTGGCGCCCGCCCGCCTGCTGAGCACCGCGGCGAAAACTAGGTGGACCGACCTACCTAATTTCTGTTTAGGCTGCCCACATGCCTGACAGGACCCGGGCGCGTGCGGCGGGTGAGCGCGGCGCTGGACTGCCAGCCGCGGCTCCCCGGCGCGGTCGCGCACGCCAGCAGCTGCTTGACGCTGCTGCGCGCCGGTTCTACGCCGACGGCCTGGCAGCGACCGGGATCGACACGATCACGGCCGAGGCAGGCGTGGCGAAGATGAGCTTGTACAACAACTTCTCCTCCAAGGCTGACCTGGTCCAGGCCTACCTGGAGGCGCGGCACCAGGAATGGCTGGCCCTGTACCGGCGCCGGCTGGAACGAGCCCGGGACCCGCGCGAGGGCGTGCTGGCCGTCTTCGACGCCTACGCCGATCACGCGGCGCTGGCCTACGGGCGCGGCTTCCGCGGGTGCGGCCTGCTCAACGCGGCCGCCGAGCTGCCCGCCGGTGACCCGGGACGGGCGGTCGTGCGCGCGCACAAGGAGGAGGTCGAGGGGCTGCTCGCCGGACACCTGGACAGCCTGCTGCCCGGACGCCCCGATGCCGCGCGGGCGCTGGCCGAGCATCCGGCGTTCCTGCTGGAAGGCGCCATGGCACGGGCGGGTCTGGAGGGCGACGGCGCCCGGCTGCGCAGCGCCCGGCAGATCGCATCCGGGCTGCTGGAGGCGGTCTGAGCCGGCCGGCCGGGCACGGCGCTGGAACGGCGTGCGTGCTGGCGGCCTCGGTGCTGTGGGGCACCACCGGCACCGCGGACACGTTTGCCCCCGCCGTCGGGCCGCTGGCGATCGGCGCCGCGGCGATGGGCCTGGGCGCGCTGGTCCAGGCCGTCACCGCCGCCTGGCCGATGGCACGCGAGCACGCTGCGCTGCTCGCGCAGTGACGGGTGGCGCTGCTCGGCGGGGCCGCGGTCGCGGTCTACCCGCTGGCGTTCTACACCTCGATGCGGCTGACCGGGGTCGCCGTGGGAACCGTGGTGTCCATCGGGTCCGCGCCCCTCGTGTCGGCGCTGGCCGAACGCGTCATCGACCGGCGCCAGCTGACGCGCCGCTGGACGGCCGGCGCGGCCCTCGGCCTGGCCGGCATCGTGCTGCTCTGCGTGGCCGAAGCCACGCGAACCGGTCACGGCCGCGCGGGCGCCTGGCCGACCATGGCCGGCGTGGGCCTGGGCCTTGCCGCCGGGATGACCTACGCCATCTACTCGTGGGCCGCCCACCGTCTCATCGGCCGCGGGGTGGCAAGCCGCGCGGTGATGGGCGCCGTGTTCGGGCTTGGCGGGCTGCTGCTCCTGCCCGTACTGCTGGCGACCGGGGCGCCGCTGCTGGCGTCCTGGCGGGACGCGGCCGTCGGCGGGTACATGGCCCTGATCCCCATGTTCACCGGCTACCTGCTCTCCGGCTGGGCGCTGGCCCGCATCCCGGCCAGCACGGCCACCACGCTGTCGCTGCTCGAGCCCGCCGTCGCCACGGTCCTCGCGGTGCTGGTCGTGGGCGAGCGCCTGCCCGGCGTCGGCTGGGTCGGTCTTGTGTTGATCGCCGGGTGCCTCGCCGTGCTCACGGCCCCGTGGCCGAGGTTCTCACCCGGCAGGCTGCAGAGCGCCCGGGTGCGCGGCGCGCCGGTACCTACGCACGCGTCACAGCGGTGACGTCGGCGAGGAACCCGGTCGATGCCGGCGCCGAAAGCTAATGATTTGTGCCCGGCAGCCCGTCCGTCACCGACCGCACGAACCAGGCTGCCTGGGACAGCGCGCTGTCCGCGGCCCCGAGCAGGCCGGGCTGCAGCGCGAAGTCGTGCCACATGCGCGGCCACCGCGTGTAGGTGACCGGCACCCCGGCCGCCGAGGCGCTGGCGGCCAGGTCGTCGGCGTCGGGCATGAGCAGGTCGTCGGAACCGGCCTGGATCAGCAACGGTGGCAGGCCGCCGTGCGCCGCCCGCAGCGGCGAGACTGTGAGGTCGGGCCATTCCGACGG